>FWPV01004691.1_pt1 | contig 28426 bp, 26 predicted proteins | sample 2228371 | NCBI WGS metagenome assembly FWPV01 (sample SAMEA103939776, study PRJEB20133) | metagenome | reverse complement strand
AGAAAGCAATAAAAAAATGCCATGAGTTTTATCCCATGGCATTTATGAAATATTTTGTTAATAAAATAAAAATTGCTACTTTTTGGCTTTAATATATTTTGTTGGATTTATTGGTTTATCGTTTTTCCTTATTTCAAAATGCAGATGTGGTCCGGTGCTTCTGCCTGTATTCCCTACAGTTCCAATGCGTTGACCTTGCCTGACCTGGCTACCGTTTCTTACTGTAATACGTGAAAGATGACCATATCTTGTGCTATAACCATTCTTACTTGTTATAACAACTAATTTTCCATATCCTCCCATCCATCCTGCATAAGTAACTACACCATCCATAGCAGCATATACTGGTGCACCATATCCTGGAGTTAAGTCAATACCTGCATGGAATTCACGACCGCCATTGAAAGGATCCCTCCTGTAACCAAAACCTGATGTTAGTTTAACACCTTTGCAGGGCAAAGAGAAGAGTGATCTTGATTTAGGACTTTGGATTCCATCTTCATTATCAACTGGTTTTTTAGTAATAACGCCACTTTTTTCAAGAAGCTCTCTTTGAAATGCTAATGTTGTTTTGGCTCCGGGAATAAATAGCTCTGTTCCAGGTTTAATCTCATTTGGGTCTAAAATTTGATTCACCCTTATTATCTTTCTTAGATTTACATTATACATTAACGATATATCTTCAAGTGATTGACCTCTTTTTACTTCATGGAAAATACCACTTTGGTTTGGGATCTTTAAACGTTGACCGATATGTATATCGTTGGCGGTTTTAAGTCCATTAACACTCAATATTGTAAAGAAGTCAAGGTTGTTTTTCCGGGCTATTGTTGCTAAATTATCGCCTTTTTTCGCATAATATATACCCATTTGGAAAGGTGGACATACGGTATAAGGACCTCCAACATTGGTTGGTGAACAAGTTTTTGTTTTATTTGTCTTAACTAAATTGGTTTGATTTTTGGTGGGAATTTTATTTATTACATCAGGCTGTTTGCTTGTTTCGTTTTGGGTATTTTCTTGCGTAACTGAGTTTTCCAAAACTTGATTTTCTTCATTTACATTAGCCTGAATACTCTGATGAGCAAGGAAATATATACTAGCTCCCAATAAGAGACTCAATTCGAGGATAATTGACATCCAAACAAATTTATTGCGATACTTATTCATTCTCCCTCCTCCATTACAATACCATTACTATAACGGTATTTACATCTCAACGCGCCAGTGTAGAATTTTATATCAGGTTTTCTGCGAAAAAATTCCTGAACAAAAGTACGCTCGCTGATGTGTAAGGCATTAAGAGGAAAAAAGCCAGAAAAGTTTTGGAGGAGCAATTCATTTTTATAAAAAATCTATAATGATAAATTATTTATTGCTAGCAGTTCTTAACTGAATTACTTCCAATTATTTGTGTCCCCTGTAAAAATAAAAAAACCAGAGAACACGATCTCTGGCGTTCTCTCTAATATGAGCTTACGAGGTTAGCTGTCGGGCTTGGATTGAGTCTGCCCTAATCTGTTTCCAGATATTCGCCCCTAGATCCTTTACAGGATCGATATTTTGGTTCCCCCGTCTTTCTACGCTCGTTATCAATTACCACGCGAGCCAGACAAGTTCAGCTTGTGACACATATTAACATATTTGTTTTCCATTTGTCAAGCATTTTTTTTTGAGGGATATATCATTGGTTAAGTCTTTTTACTAATCTAGCTATGATTTTTCCTTTTTGCCTGCATTCTCTTGCACTACGTTCGTCCGGTCTACCTATTGCAACAGGTCCATAATGATCACTGCCAGGATTTCCTTGAACTATCATTCCATGAACCAATAAGGATTTTACCATATCTAAAACAGTAGTCTCATTCCCTCCACCCATAGCACCGGATGAAGAAAAAGCACCTCCAACTTTACCTTCCAATTTGCCATGATATTTTACACTATCATCCAGAAGTTTTTTTATTTCAGCAGCCATCGTCCCATAATATGTCGGTGATCCCAATATTATCCCATCTGCTTCTAAAAGTTCTTCTACTTTAGTATCTTGAACCTTTTTACACTCCACCTGAACACCTTCGGATTCAACACCTTCTGCAACATATTTAGCCATAGCTTCTGTATTACCTGTCCTGGAATAATAAACTATCAATACTTTCGGCATTTTTTACCTCCAATCATAATATCAATAAAAATTTCTTTATCCAAACTTACAAGAATATAATATACGAACTATCAAAAGAACAATCAAGAATTTTTTAAAGGCAATTTTTCCTATTCTGTTAAATCCTGGAAATATTAATCAATAAGTAAACCATTAAAAATAATTAACGTCTATAATAATGCGGTTAAAATATTCAAAACATGCTAGGAATTATTTAAGATTACTAGCATTATTGGAATCTAATTTTGATTTCAAAGAAACGATTAGGAGGTAAAAAATGATGCATTATCTAGGGAAATACGGGCTTTTCTTTATTGTTGTTAGTGTTTTTTCACTTATTCTTTCCTCCGCGTATTCAGAGAGGATCAATGCTGAAAATACTGATAAGTATATAGTCCTTGATAGAGGAGACGTAGAAATCAAAATTGATGCCAATTTTGATGATTGGAAGCTTGCGGAAAACATTCTGGTCATGGGAGAAAAAACATGGGAACCATTAGGAGGTAATTGGGATGGTCCCGATGATTTAACTGCAGAATTGCGTATACTTTATGATAAAAGCAACTTATACTTTGCATTGCAAGTCAAAGATGATAATTATGTTGCAGAAGGTGGCGGGTTCTGGGAAAATGATGGTCCCCAACTTGCTATAGATACTTCCGCAGGCAAAATACCTGCAGGATGGCCAAATGCCACAACCCATCTATATAACTTTTCGATAAAAGACGGATGGCAAAAAGAGACGGGTCCTTATCTTGGTGATGCAGAAATAGCTATGAAGCGCGATGAAGCTAATAAGATGAATCTTTTTGAATGGCGCATGCCCGTCGATATTATTGCAGCACCCGGAACGGAACTTAAGGCAGGTATGGAAATCGCCTTTGCAATTATTGTAAATGATAGTGACTTAGATGCCAAAGGACAGACAGGATGGGTCGGATGGGGCAATCATACTATAGTCTTTGGAAAGAATCCAGAAGAAATGAAGACTATAGTTCTTTCTGATCTCAAACTGGCACAGGCATCTGCTGTTAGTTCGATTGGAAAAGCGACATCTACCTGGGGTGCTATCAAAATGTAAAGATGGTCGTATTTAATACATCGATTTTAAGAACTGGTCTACAATATTAGTATTGTAGACCAAACAGCTATTATATGCTTTATATTATTAGGAAGTAAACTTTTTGCTATTAAACAAGTTAGAAGTTTGTCTCTTATGTATGCATGCGTAAAATATAGAAGTAATTTTTCGTGAATTTGATCATTTTAGTTAGCTAATACAGTTACGAAAGAAGCAAAATGAAAGGAGACGATGAAAAGTATGATGTTTCTTCATAAATCTCTTATAGTGTTGATTATAACTTGTATCTTCTTATTTGGGTCCTATGCTCACGCTGGCAAAGTCAATGCAGCAGATGTTGACAAATTTACCGTATTACAGCGTGGTGGTTTTACAATAAATATTGATACAAATTTTGATGATTGGCGATTAAACGATACATACCTTTTTATGGGAAAAGAAACCTGGGAACCTCTCGGAGGAACATTAGATAATGAAAAAGACTTGTCCGCAGAGCTAAAGATACTTTACGATAAAAATAACCTATATTTTGCCCTCCTGGTTTATGATGATGATTACGTTGCACAGGGTGCAAATCCATGGGAAAATGATGGACCACAGATAGCTATCGATGCATCTGCTGGCAAGATTGCTGCTGGATGGCCCAATGGCACAACACATTTATATAACTTTTCAATCGCAAATGGATGGCAGAAAGAAACAGGACCTTTTCTTGGCGATGCAGAAATTGAGATGAAACGTGATGAAAGTAAAAAACAAACTTATTTTGAATGGAGAATGCCAACTGACATTTTTGCTGGAAAAGGAAAAGAGTTAAAAGCTAAAATGGAGATCGCATTTGCTATAATCGTTAACGATAGTGATAAAAATGCTCCCGGACAAACTGGATGGGTCGGTTGGGGTAATCATACAATCGTATTCGGAAAAAATCCAGAAGAGATGAAAACACTCATTTTATCAGAACAGGCAATGTCAGTGGATTTAACCGGAAAATTAACAACAACTTGGGGAGCTATTAAATATTAATTGTAGATCATTCATAATGTTTTAAATAGCCTTAATTATGGAGGATATTATGCTTTCTTCAGCAATACTCATCTGTTATCTATCATCACTAACTGCATTTCCATCTCCACCGGGTAATTTTATAAATCTCACGAAGGATGATCTGGCTGAAATAAAACCTTTCAAATCAGGACAACCCATTGTCGGAACATATTTCTTTTATTGGTATAACATATATACAAATGAACACTTTGTTAATCCCGATGGTAGTGATGCTCTTGTTGATCATCCGATGACAGAGGAAGACTATAGCTATGCTTCGACAAATTGGTGGATAAGAGAGATGAGCGATGTAAAGTCAGCCGGGATCGATTTTATTGCACCCGTCTACTGGGGGGTCCCAGGATATGATTCATGGAGCTTTCAAGGCATCATGAAAATGACAGAAGCTTATGATATAATGAAGAATATAGGCGAAGATCCTCCACAGATAGGGTTATTCTATGATACAAGCACATTGCAACACAATCCGGCTGGTAAGCATGTTGATCTTACAACCATTGATGGCAAAAATTGGTTTTATCATACTATTAGGGATTACTTTTCACTCATACCACCCCGCATGTGGGCAACTATTGACGGCCGTCCCATCGTATTTTTATATTCATCTGCCTTTGCTGCAAAGCAAGATCCAAAAGCTCTCGATTATGTTTATGAATCATTCGAAAAAGATTTTGCATGCAGACCATATATAATAAAAGAAGTTTCATGGCAAGGGAATGCAGATGCAACTTATGCATGGGGCGGAGCTTTAGGTCCAAAGTGGTTTGATGTGCTTGCAATAGGTCCGGGTTATGATCATCATGCTGTCCCTGGCAGGCAGCCTTTAGTCGTTGATCGCGAAGATGGCAAGTTTTACCAGCGTGCCTGGGAATCTTTGCTTGCTAAACAACCCAATGAGCGTCCTTCCATTGTAATGATAGAAACCTGGAATGAACTTCATGAAGGCACGGATATTTGCGAAACACGCGAATATGGTAGAAAATATATTGACATGACTGCTAAGTATTCTGCTATGTTTAAAAACAAATAGAATACATAGCAGTTTATATTATTTTTTTCTCTGAGTTATTATACCGTTTTAAAAAATCGTTTATATAATACCATAACCCCTTTTGAAAAAGGCAAAATCAGAAAAATCTCCCTTTTCCAAAGGGAGATTTAGAGGGATTTTATAATAAATTATGACTGTAATGAATAATTATTTAGTTAGAATGGTATTACGCTTTTGAAAGCTCAGAAGTGCAATTTGGACAACGTGTAGCTTTTATAGGAATATTGGTAAAACAAAACGGACATTCCTTTGTATTAGGTGGCGCCGGCTCAGGCTGACGTTTAAGTCGATTCATTTGCTTGACAACTAAAAACATAACAAAGGCAACGATGATGAAATCAATCACTACGTTAATGAAAATACCATAGTTGATCGTCGATGCACCAGCTGCCTGTGCTGCTTTTAATGATTCATACTGCTGACCCGATAAATTGATATACAAATTGGAAAAATCAACCTTACCTAGCAAAAGACCTATTGGTGGCATTATGATATCATTAACAAGTGAAGTAACAATCTTACCAAATGCAGACCCAATAATTATACCTATTGCCAGATCAACCACATTCCCTTTTACAGCAAACTCTTTGAATTCTTTTATAAGACCCATTTTTCTCTCCTTTCTTTTGTTGTTAATACCATTTTAGAAGTATTCTAAATCTGCTTTTTTGAAAAGTCAATAAAAAATTTATTGATCCAAGCATAAACTTTATTTGCTTAACCATATTTTTAATGAAAAAACACAGAGACACGGAGGCACGGAGAAAAATTAATCACGAAGAACACAGAATCATTACACGAATAAAACGAATAGCACGAATATAAAAAAATTATTCGTGTAATTCGTCTTATTCGTTGCATTCGTGATTAAATATCTCCGTGTCTCTGTGCCTCCGTGTTTTAACTTTTTTATGTTCTGTGTGAGTTGCGGCTTAGTAATATGTCTTCTATGCACAACACCGTTTTAAAAAATCGTTTATACAATACCATAACCCCTTTTGAAAAAGGCAAAATCATGAAAGTCTCCCTTTTCCAAAGGGAGATTTAGAGGGATTTTATAATAAATGATAATTTATAATGTAATTATTTTTTAAATGATATCAAGGTTATTCTTGGTGGGTATTCTTATGCTTTGTAGAACTAGAAGTCTAAGCAGAAATCTTGAGAGATACTATTGAAAGTTAGCTTCTGGCACTTGCTTATTATATCCATACCAATAAGACCTATATTGGAATCTGTAAGAAGTATTCCTCTCTCTGGATGATAGGATTTTATTTTGTTTACATCAGGATAACCTTGTATGTATATAATCATCCTATAGGTCCATACCTGGTTTACAGTGCCATCATGGCTACGAACTTTTAAAGGATTACCAAGTATGAGGGGACCTAGCGCACTTGCATAAATTCTTGGAATACATGTTATGTCTGCACCCGTATCGATCCTGGCGTCAAAAACATTATCCAGCGTTTTTTGACCTGCAAGTGAAGCTATACTAATAGTTACATAAGGCGCAAGGCATGCAGTCTTTTCTTTTTTTTCGTAAGGCTTATTTACAATAAAAGATTCCGTGGTTTTAAGGTTTATTTCTTTTTCCATTTGTTAATTTATACTTCAACTATATTTCTATCATAAGGTATCTGGACAGGCTCTTCCTCTTCCTCTTCTATTTTGCATATTAATGCAGAAACATCACCATATTTATCTCGTATCATCTTTGCAAGTCGTTCATCGCTCTCATCTATAGCTATTATGTCACCTTTATAGATCGCTACATATTTACCTCTATGGTCTCTTAGCAGCTCTTTTTCGTTTCTAAGATAAGTTTCCCAGGATTTCATGCGATCGTCCATAACGATTTCTTCTGAATTTGTAAGTAACCTGGAACTTTTGATACGATCTATTTCCTTCTCAAGGTTCGCTATAGTTGCCTTTAGTTCATTAACAATATTCAATAGAGACTCTATGTCTAAAACAGAAGTATTTTTAACAGTATCCATCTTGCTAATAGCAGTTATAGCTTGTTGACGCACATATTGGTTGTTATCTTGCAGCATTCTGGCGACAAACTGTATAAGCCTGGGTCTGCCTGATCTGGATATGGCATAGCAGATTTCACCGCGCAGTCTTGCATCATCTTCAAGAACAACTGCTTGAGCAAGATCGTATAATTCTTCATCCGTTGTATCTTCCACAAGCTGGCTTATTTTCCATAATGAACGAAGACGGTCGTCAGGATTTTTACTTGAATGAAATTTTTTTATAGCATTATCAACTATTGTTCTTGGTGTTTCATTCAAATCCATAATCTCATTTTCCCCTTGATCAATAATTCCATTACTGAAAAGTCAAAAATCAGTAATCCTCATTTAGAACTTTGTTCAAAATTTCAATTACTTTATTTGGCATTGCAGGTTTATTTATTATCTCACTAGCTCCAGCTTCCTTTATTCTATTTAGTATACCTGCATCTCTAACAACTGAAAGAACAACAATTGGAATATCTGGTCTTATATTTTTTATCCGTCTGCAAATCTCCACTCCGGTAGAACGACCATAACTTACAAGCTCTGGATCCATATCTTCCGTTGGAGGCATCATTATATCCAGTAATACAGCATCAAAATCCATCTGCCGTATCAATTCAAGACCTTTTAAGGCAGAATTGGCAGGAATTACATCAAAGTCTGATAAAGCTATCTGATATTGTTCTAAAAGAAATTCTTCATCCTCGATAAATAGAATTTTCTTCATGTATGAAATTATTATCTCCCTTGAAAATACAATGAAAATACATTTAAGAATCTACCGAAACCTACTTCCTTGCTATCTACCTCTATTCTTCCATTGTAATGATCGACAAATTCTTTCACCAATACCAAACCAATTCCACTTCCACTTGGATCCTTAATTATTGCCTCTTTTGACCGATAATACCGTTCAAAAATACGGTCTTTTTCTTCATCACGTATTGGTATACCTTCGTTAGCAAAAGTAATAGATATACCAGAACCAGTAACATCCACCCAACCACCAATCCTTATAGTAGTATCAGAAAATGAATACTTTATTCCATTTTGTATTAGATTCATTACAACCAGCCTGAATTTATCAGGGTCGAGTTGAACTTCCCTCCATGTTCTGATAGATGGGTCTATTTCAATCCTTATTGACTTACTTTCTGCAAGGTCTGACATTATATCCCGGCATTCTACCAATATTTTGTAAATATTAATTTTTTTGTCGTCATTATATATTAAGCTATTTTGCTTTATCTGTTCAAGCATCCAGGCTTTTTCTGCGAGTAGATTCAATCGTTCCAGTTGAGTTACAACACCTGCAATTGTTTTGAAAGCCTGCTGTGGTGAAGTGCGTCCACTTCTTAAATTATCGGCTGCAACCATTATGTTTGTTATAGGTGTTTTCAGATCATGGGCAACAGATTCCATAATGTTTGTTCGCTCTTCCTTTGTATCTTGTATTTTCTTAATTGAAGAAAAAACGCGTGTTATTATAGCCAGGTCATGTATTATTGACATTAAAAAATGCCTATCATCGTTTTTTACCAGGTCTGCAATGGATACCTTGCCATGAGAATCTTTTTTTTGATATAAAAATGGGTTTGTCTTTCCTAACAAAAGAAAAGTTATCCTATTATCTAACGTGGTTGTTTGAGCTATAAGGACTGGATAATTCAATCCCCTACCATAAAGGCTATAAATGATATTTAATATAGGTAAATATCGATATTTTCTCAAGTCAATTTCCTGTATATCTTTATTGTCTTTGATCCTATCAATAAATTCTTCCAATTGGTTTGTGGATACATCCATCCAGCTAGAGAAAACATCTATATCTTCCTCATTTAATCCGTAATGGCATAGTAAATTTAACGGATATTTCTCGGTCTTATCATAAGATAGGAGTAAACCATAATCTAAGCCTAATAACCTGAGGAAATTACCCAGGCACCAGCTTATTTTTTGCCAGAAAGTATCTATAGAAGATAAAGCACTTCCCATTTCAGCACGTATCCAGCCGATCACCGATTCCTTTTCCAATTTATAAGTTTTATTTGCTATATCTGATATATGCTTACTTGCCTTTTCTAATTGCGGAATCAGAATATTCTCAAAATCTTCTGGCAATATTTCAAAGGAAGTATCTTGCTTTGTTTTATTTATAATTAAATTTAGTATTTGATCGTTTTCTAAACCTAATAACTCTTCACATTCCTTTATCCGTTTTTTGCTTTCCTGCCATAAATCCAGATTATTTGGAATTGGTGAATATAAATTGTTTTCTATATCTCCAGATGTTATAACTTGCATCGGTAGTTTACATAAATCAAGATCGATAAGATCGCCTTTCCAGAGAGAGTTTTCCTTTGGTTTTCTATGTTCTGTAGTAAGAATAGCAACAATCCTATCTGATACATATATTGGAACGGAAAGTATTAACATGCCTGTATAACACATATAAGCGGATACTTTATACTTTGGGACTTCTGAAATATTTCTTACAAGACATTGCTTACAACTTTCACATCCAGTACCTTTTTCTTTTTCGTAAATTGGGCTTATATTATCACAGTTTTTTAATTGATCTATTATATTCTTATATGATAATTCAATTTTCTGGATTAAGCTATCATTCAAAGGAATAATATAAACTGGAATGCCATATTTAATAAAAAATCCTTTAATGTATATGTCAAGAAAACTCTCACCTTCAATACCGAGTAGACCTTCATTTTCTCCGACAGCAATTAATGGGGGTATAATCCCACCACTATATTTTTGAATCAGCCTTTCCATTTCTGGCGGATTTTCTGAAGAAAATATTTCTGATATATTAATTTTACTAATAAAATTATTATTCAAGGTTTTCTACTCTATCTTTTAATAATTAAAATATAATTATACTCCTACGAATTCCATTATATATAATATTTATCCTACTGTCAACAACTTTCATTTTCTTTGTCGTAGCAATGAAATATTATTGAAATTGCCTTCTTACAAGAAGGTAGCTTATTCCTCCTGATTAAAAGCAAAGACCATTGAAACCGTCTCTTTTATCTCTTGTAAAAATTCATTTAATTCCTTACTATCACATGTTAGTATATAATTACCTATTGCATCCAGTATTATTTCCTTCTCAACCTCTTTAGGCATCCTGAAATCCAGATCAATTGTTGATAAAAACCTGAGTTTTTTTCTCCTTTTTGCATATTGATAATCTTCTATAAACTTCATTTTGTTTATTGATTTAGGAAACACTTTTTTTTCACACATTTCGCACCTCCAGATTATAAATATTTTTTCAGAACTGAACATCATTTAAGGCTCTTTAACATCATTTTATATTATAATAATCTGGGGGTGACAAACTTATGGCACTGCTTTTTTATAAAAAAAATTTTTTTAAAAATTGTTTATACAATCTCCTAACCCCCCTTTCCAAAGGTAGATTTAATTGATACTGTAATTCGGAAAGGTTAATATTAAGCTCCGCTAGGAGCGATATGTTTGTAGAAAAAAATGAAAGAATAATACCAGGCTCCGCCAGGAGCGATACGTGAAAATCTTTTATCATTCCATTGGTTTATTAACATGTCGCTCCTACTCTGCTCTGGAAATGTTGTGCATTTATTCTACTAACATTTCGTCCCTACGGGACTTAGAAAATGCTGCTTTATTTGAAAAAGGGAGTAAAAAAGCCTGTAATTTGGAAAGTTAAACAAATGTTAAGTTGTTTTTATTCAAATTTCAAAAATTTATAAATAACACAAAATTTAAACCATTTTACTATACATACGTTAACCTTTCCGAATTGCCCTTAATTGATAATCGTAATGAATAATTGTTTTTTTTAAATGGTGTAATTATGCATTTGATGTCATTATGACCATCATTATTAAAGGCATACAGGAGTTAAGTGGATGTTGGACTTTTGAATGATTTATTGCTATTGAAATTCTGTCTCATATAAAAAATTGAGCTTCGGACATTAGTTCGGACAAATCTTATGATGGTAAGCAAGTCTGTTTGCCCTACCTAGTAAAAGGTGGATAGTATGGCAGGCATCCTTGCCTGCCCTTTAGCCCTGCCTGCTTTTTTAATTAAAAGGAAGTAAAATTCTTATGAAAACCTATTTATGTCCGAACTCATGTCTGATCATCAAAGAAAACGCTTGACAACTTAACAAATGTGTAGTATAATATATATTAAGATTTCACTTTAATGATAAATTTTGAACAACAATGGCAAATTTTTTTCAACAAAATTGTTGTAATTTTCGTCTAAAGGATTGAATAAAAGATGATTCATTTTTGGAATGAAATTTGCTTATATACATTATGGCTAAGAAAAAATTTGCGTTTTATTACGAAGGACTGTTAATGAAATGTTATTTACCCCCCCTCAATTTTCATCAACAGCCCTTCACTAAGTGGTCTTAACTAAACCACTTTTAATTCAGTTTTAAGGAGGAATGAAAATTGCAGGCACTATCAAATATTAAAAATTCATTTGGAACTGACATTTACAAAGGAATTCCAATCATGATAGAAAAGCAAGATCAGAACAAATCAGAACTGTTATCTAGAGCAGTATCAGGTGATGTAATGGCAAAATTAGATTTGGTGAAATCTCACTTAAATCTAATAGAAGATATCGTAAACGACTGTGCATCAGATAATGACATGCCATTACCACAAAAACTGCAGATCGGAACAATAGCTTTCATAAAGGCATTGAGTAAGTCTAATTACTCTCAATATGCGGAATTTCTAAATAATGTGCGAAAAGAAATTATCAACCTGATGGAAGGAACTTTCCTGAGGCTATGATGGAATTTTTCCTTCCATCCCTTCCATAATGCTTTTCTTCTATTCAAACCTTTTGAATTTCTTTCCTTGACCATTTTGATTATTTTTGGTAAAGTAAATATACGAATAATATTTTTTAATGTTAAAAGTTTATAACCCAACCCTCAAATCTGTTAATATGCATTTTAATATGTATATTTAACTTTTAATTATATGATGTTGATTATACCGTTTTAAAAAATTGTTTATATAATCCCCTAAACCCCTTTGAAATAGCGAAATCAGGAAAGTCTCCCTTTTCTAAAGGGAGATTTAGAGGGATTTAATATAAATGATAATTTAAATGAATAATTATTTTTTAAAATGATATTATCTCATCATCATGGAGGAATTTTAAATGAAATTACAAATCAAATACTGCACTTCCTGAGGTTACCTTCCAAGAGCCGTCAGTTTGACGGAAATGTTTACGAACAAATTTGGAAACAAAGTTGAATCTGAGCTTATCCCATCAAGCGGTGGTGTATTCGAAGTAACAATAGATGGCAAACTTGTTTATTCAAAGCAAAAAACAGGGCGCTTTCCAGACAAAAAAGATATTGAAGAGATAATGGCTGGTATAGAGGCATAACATATCAGCTTCCTATATATTCATTGGGATCGATTCAATACCTGGAAGTTTTCCTGGAATTATAGATCCCAATGAATCAATTCACACATTTATATAATCTTATCTTCAAAACAATTAAGTATGTAGTAGGTTTAAAATGGTATCAACCAATCTTCTTGAATTCTGTAACCAAAGCCCGGCTCATTACTTGGGATCAGATATCCATCCTCAGGCACAACAGAACCTGGCATATATCTCAATTCATTTAATGGTATACCCGGCGGAGAACCTACAAAAAATTCCATCATCGGCGCATTGGTGACAGCAAAGCTAAAATGCTGACCATAAGCTTGATTACCACCACCATGCGGAATAACTGACAAACCAGCAGACTCGGCTATATGCGCGATCTTGATAGTCTCGCTTAATCCCCCAACCCAATTTATATCTGGCTGAAGTATGTCAAGACATTTGCGTTGAACATATTGCATGAATGGAAACCTTGTATAATTATGCTCCCCGGTTGCAAGATCAACCCAATTTACAGCTCTTTTAATTTCAACCCACCCATCGATATCTTCAGGTATCAAACACTCTTCTATCCATTTTAATTTGTATGGTTTCAGCCTTTCTGCTAATCTTATTGTATACTCAACATCGAAAGCCATATAACAATCCAGCATGATCTCAATATGATCGCCGACAGTTTCTCTAGCTTTAGCCACAAACTTTTCATTCTCTTCTAATCCCCAAAGACCATCAGCAGGACCATAAGGGCATGCAAGTTTAACAGCCTTAAAGCCAAGTTCAACATACCAGTCAACATCATTTCCCGTTGCATAGACCATAATTTTATCTCTTACCGGTCCGCCCAGTAATTCATATACAGGGCATTTCATTATTCTACCAGCTAAATCCCATAAAGCAAGATCGATGGCACTCATAGCAAGACATGATAACCCTAATGTTCCATAAGGCTTTGACATACGAAACATCATGTCCCATATTTTTTCTCTGGCAAAGCAATCTTCTCCTGCTAACATCGGTGCAAAATGGTTTTTAATAATTGCAGAAACAGCCGGACCAGCATCTGTATTTCCTATGCCCCATGAGCCATCTTCTGCTGTAACCTTTACCCATACTCCTCCCCATTTTGGTAACCAACTTGGGCGATAACGCTTATACCTGGGATACCGTGACATAGGATTTGCTACCTCAGAATCAACAACCCAGGCATCACGGCGTTTCTGCGATTTTATCTCACTACCTGCAGGAAGCTTCAATTGAACACATTCAATACTTTTTATTTTCATTGCTTTTCTCCCAAAATTAAATAACATCACCAATTTTTAAATGAATAAGTCGGTGTATTTGTCAACCATCCGATTATATGCCATAAACCTCCTGTGATGAAATCACCTAAAATAAGACCCATAAACAGAGGCAAGGATTTACGATAGGCTTTTACACCTCCATAGCTCAATATCTGTCTTTTAGCAATGAAGCTGACTAAAACAGAGAACCATAAAAACTTAATCCCCCAATCACCCTGAGTAACAACATAACCTAATGGATGAAATTGCCACCATAGAAATCTGCGTCTCATAAACATCAGAAAAAATGTGAATATGCTTCCAAAACCCATGAATAATGATGCCAGATAGTCTGAATCGGTTAACCCTTGTAGCCAATTATCCAGCCTTATAAACGGCTCATATCCAAACCATAAGATACTTCCTGTAATACCTTTACGGTAAAAGGTATCAAGCAATATCCAGAATGACATTATAATTCCTGCTAGAGATGTTATCCATAGAACTTTACACATTGATCTATTTGAAAATTCGGTCTTTTCGGCAAGCTTAAAGCTTTCGAGCTGATGCGGCATAGGATGACTGCTCTGCGCACGTGTTATCCCCCAAAAAAGTGATAGCCCTGCTAAACTTGAATGACCTATCCTTCGTGTGCCAAACAGTGCTGTTAATACTTGTTCTGCTCCTCCATAATAAAATTCATGATAGAAAGGTCCTAATTCAGCTCTCATACGAGTTACTGCTATTGCTACCATAAGATATGCAAACAAAAAAAGAGCTGTAATCCATAAACTTATTCCCATCCTGAGACAAAAAATGACTAACAATGTTATGCCGAAAACCAACCCAAGTGTCGCTGATCTATACTTCATTGGTTCCTGGTTATCATCCACCTTAGCTATACCAATGAATCGCTTAAAGACACTGGAAAGCTGATCCTTGCTTATCCAGAGTGATAATATACCAATAGAAATACAAGCACCTGAAGCTTGATATTTGGGATATGGAAATTGTGGTAAATTACGCAATCCTGTTATACCACCTATAAACATCTCAGCAAGCCAGAAAAAATAAAAGAACCAGACCGAAAAAGCCATATCTAAAGGCATAAGAAATGCTAAACCAACTGCGCAAGGATAAAACGCTATGTATATTCCATCAGTAGCCATTGCATTCCATGGCTTTTCGGAAAAAACGTAAGTTATATCGTATATATTCTGTAACCCAGGAACTTTAGGTGATAAGAAATGAAAACCATTGATTATATTAATAAATCCTGCAATACCAAAGCCTATCCACATAAGCTTATTTTTAAAAAAGGTATTGTTGGTGATCATTTCTAAGGGAAGCTGTATGATAGGGTATGTTAGACGCTCTTTTTCGATCCAGTGTTGCCGTAAGATGGAGTTGATACAAAGCATAACAAAGACAAGTATAAATAAAAAACCAGACCAGGCAAGTATTGGAATCAGCCAGGCTTTGATATGCTCTATGTAGTAGAGCGTTGAGTCGCCTTTATAGGCATTATTGAGGGCGACAGGGTCATCAACCACAAGCCATCGCGGAAGGTAGGGATGGATCAGGTCTTTCCATTCATTTTCAGGCGTCGCAAATTGAAATGCATAACCGAGTATTGAGATCAGGACAATGATCATGCCCTGACCTCCAACTGCTGATGATATATTTAATATTACATATATTACTGTAATCTCTGATACACTTAGAGATAATTTTTGATTAATTCTCGCGACTAAATAATTTAGAAGAAGAATAATAAATAAACAAAAAACAGAAGTAAAGAATAAAGAAGCACTAGTAGACCATAGTCTACTATCCACCACCTCCATTCTCACAATCCAATAGTAATTTATTGGCATTAGTATAAAACCCAAAAGGACAGAACGGAGAGTTAATTTATTTTTATTTAGCATTTTGATATTTTATTGCCGCCCATGTTGTCGAAAGCTTACCAGAATTATCCACAGAAAGAATGGTTCCATTCATATCGCTTCTTATTTCATCAATTGTTAATGCCCTATTGTATATAGCAAGATTATCGAGAGCTCCAATAAAATAATATTGTGCTGGTGCTACACATCCAATATAAACTGGAAGATCTCCATCAGGAACAACCTTTATATCTCTAGGATTTGTATTTTCAAGCTTACCGTTAACATATATACGGTCTTCTCCCTTTTCTCCATCAAATACTCCGACAAGAAAATACCATTCTTTTAAAGGATATTTGGCTGTGGCATACGAGCCGGCATCCGGTCCCACATCAAAATATGCAAGCTGATCTGACCACGTCTCAAGATTGTAACTGCAGGGCCAAAAATTTCCTGATGTTAGTTTAACCACTATTCCGTTATCATGATGGGTATCCTGTTTAACCCAAACTTCAATAGTTAATCCTGAAGTCCCATCAAATATTCCCTTTTTAGTATCCGGCACTTCTATGTGCGTTGCTCCGTCAAAATCAAAAGCATCTCCAAATTTTCCTTTAGTATAACTCTCCCTTCCTCTAAGTTCACACTGATTCTTTTCCTTTGAGGCGTCTTTTAAGTTTCCGTCGAATGGAAGATATAGAACCAATCCACTTTCTACTGCAAGAACTTCAGACAATAGTAATGCTAGATTCATTATAATAATTAGAAATACTAATAAGTATTTCATCGCTAATACCTCCAAAATTAAATATTTCTATAGTTAATACCGTTTAAAAAATTATTTATCCAATTCCCTAACTTCCTTTGAAAAAGACAAAATCAGGAAAGTCTCCCTTTTCCAAAGGGAGATTTAGAGGGATTTTATAATAATTGATAATTATAATGTATAATTATTTTTTTTAATAGTATAACTATCATTGAGCTGTTTCCGCTGTAGCAGCTGACAGCACAACTAAAGCTACATATAGTAGCGTTCCAGCAATACAGCCTGTCCAGGCTTTATTGGTTTGTATCTTTTTTGCTGTCATTTTATATGAGTCGGTATATGCAGCAACATATTCAGGAGATTTACCTAAGAGCAACGTTGCTGATGGTGATGGTTCATAAATATATGCAACAGCTATGCCCAGTAAACCTCCCAGACATCCCACAGCCAGCCATAAAGTTCCATTCACATTTGCTCTAGCAGCTTGCTCACCATCTACTCTGCCCTTCATGATCTCTCCTGACTGTGCAAATATCGGTGTTACAAAGATTAAAAGTGACATAAAGACAGTAATAATAGTTATGATTTTCATTGACATTTCCCCTTTCATTGCTTTGAGTTAAACAATATAGGATTGCTCCATGCAGTTCTTCCATCCTGATCGAAACACTCAACGCGGATAAATTTTTCATGACCACTTATCTTATATTCTGCGGAAGTAAGCATATTTGAACCTTTAGCGGTAAAGCTTTCTCCATTATGGGCATTTGCTATAAAGTTGATGATTTTTACTTCAGAAGTAGATGCTTTTATTTTTCCGTCATTTATTGATATGTCGTGAATAATAGGACCATTACTTGAATAAAAATGTCCAGATTTTATTGCTGATAAAATATTAGTTTCTGTTAATTCCCTGGTCTTTATCATAATCCAGGCATTACAAATATCAATATGCCTGTGATCATTGAAATGCTGATGAGAATCATCAACAGCAAATCCATTTATTAACCTACCCCTATCGAGTATTTCGTCCCAATGGATGATCGAATGCCCTTTGGCAATACAAAAAAAGCAGGTGCTGTTGAATATTTCTATACCGATGTAACCTTCTAACTTCATAATATCATTGACTGTTAACCCGGACCAATATGGATGAGCAATAATGGCTTCTCCACCTTTTGATTTTATAAGGTTGATAAGATCCTGAGGGTTCTTTGCACTTTGGGCAGGTAAAGTTTCTTTAATATTTAGAGCAACGATGTGGTATCTGTAACCTATATCTGAAGAGCCGATATCAAGTTCCTCACCACTTAAAACAAGGAAATTATCCATTGAAAGGTTTCCACCATCAAAAGCCCTATTATGGTCAGTGATAAATAGAAAATTGTATCCATTTGATCTATATTCTTCTGCAACTCTCTGAGGTGACCAGGCACCATCTGAACAATTAGTATGAGTATGAAGGTTACCTTTATACCAATTCCCTTCTATGCTGAAAGGATTTTCTAATAGCATTTTTGCCTCCTACGTTTTTGGAGTGTTCATTAATTAAACTCTCAATTTTTTTAACAGCCTGAAAGGCTGATTGGAATATTTAATATCGAGAAATATTCTACAGCATTTTGCTTATATGTGAAAGCAAATTTTAAAAATCAACAAGCTGGACAGCTTGTTTCTTATGTATATGCAAAGCATATACTATATATTTTTCTTATATTTGCGCAAATTAAAAGTAGGGGCAAGTTTAGTCCTTTATGTTCAGGTCTTATATAAAATAAAAACCAGTTTGCACGAAATAGATTACCAGAAAACAATCAAAACCTGCCCTACAGCATGTTACATTAAACGCAAATAGCATAATGCCTATACAAAATAGAATCAAATCTAATAACGTTTTAAAAATTGTTTATACAATCCCCTAATTCCCTTTTAAAAAGGCGAAATCAGGAAAGTCTCCCTTTTCCAAAGGGAGATTTAGAGGGATTTTTTAATAAATGATAATTATATAATGGTATAACTTAGTATTTAAAGAATTATTCGCTATACTTATTATAACAGACAATTTCTTTCAATGATTTTCTTGGTCTTGGATCAGGAGATTGATCAGGGTATCCTAATGGAGTTGATGCAACAACTCTGATATTATCTGGCACGCCTAAAGCTTTTTTGGCTATTTTCTCATCAAATGCACCTATCCAGCAAGTTCCCAGACCTTTATCTGCAGCAGCAAGAACTAAGTGTTCCATAGCGATTCCGATATCGAGCATATAATATGGTTGATCGCCTTTGGTCCCTGGCTTGGAAGGGTCTGCACAGGCAACAATTATAACAGGTGCTTGAGCTATCCAACTATTACCAGCGGAAGCAAGGTCTTCTTTTACCTTTGGATCAGTAACAACAATAAATTTCCAGCATTGAGTATTAGCCCATGAGGGAGCTAGCCTGGCAGCCTCAAGTATATAATCAATATCTTCCTGACTTACAGGATCAGGTTTGTATTTTCTTATACTCCTTCTTTTCTTTATAACTTCCATGAACTCCATCTTTAACCCCTCCTAAATGATTTATTTTGTAGGCTTTTTACTATTTTTGGGTTAACAAGCTGTCTAGCTTGTTATTAACACATACAAATCACAAGCTAGACAGCTTATGTTACCTAATATACATGCTTTATGTTATCCTGGGTAAAACAAGCTGTCTAGCTTGTTATTAACACATACAAATCACAAGCTGGACAGCTTATGTTACCTAATATACATGCTTTATGTTATCCTGGGTAAAACAAGCTGTCTAGCTTGTTAGCTTTTATCTAAATACAAAGAAACTTAATTCTATGTGCTTTGCGATATATAATACCATTTAAAAAATGCTTATACAATATTAAATAGTTTATGATCAGACATGAGTTCGGACATAAATAGGTTTATATAAGAATTCTACTTAATTTTATTAAAAAGCCAGGCAGGGCTAAAGGGCAGGCAAGGATGCCTGCCATACTACCTGCTTTTTACCAAGTAAGGAAAACGAACTTGCTTACCTTGAGCCTACAATAAACGCAAATATAATAAAGCCTACCTACCATATTCTGACAAATTATCAATCCTCTATCCGACAAGAATCAGATAGAGGATATTTTTAATGAAGCAAAAAATCAATAGACTTTAATCTTGCCCCATGTAATTGTTAACTTATCATCAGATTTAACAGCCGAAGCTGGATGCGGATTCTGCATATCTTTTATCAGTTCATCAAGTGTTAGGGCATAATTATAAACTTTTATCTCATCCAGGGCTCCGACGATAAATCTCTGTGTTCCACCTCTTGCACCGATGAACAGTGGTTCATCATTTGTTTTGATGGTACCAGCGCATGGCAATTCTTTATCTAATTTACCATCAATATAAAGTTTAATGACTCCACCATCCCATGTTCCTGCAAGGAAGTGCCAGTTATTATCCTGTATATTGGAACCAATATTTTCATCGTTACACTCCTCAGGCAGGTCTTTAATCTGAAGTATAGTTCCGTTTGAGTAAAGTGCAGCAAGGTTATATTCTCCATCAATCCATGCTGAACCTTTTTCAACAGCGCTTTGTGTTCCTTCACCACCACCATATAGCTTTACCCAGGCTTCAATAGTAAGTGATGTGGTCATATCAAGGCTTGGATGATCGGGAACTTCTCCCCAGGTGCTTCCATCCAATTCAAGAGCCTTGCCAAATTTTCCATCTATCCATTTAGGATTCCCTTTAAGAGCGCAATCATTTTTATACTTTGATAGGTCTTTTGCAACATTGCCCGATCCTTCATCAAAGGATAAATGAAGCACCAATTCATTAGCTGAATAAGCGGTCAGCGACCACATAATAATTAAGAAAACCATTACAATGCTACATTTTATTAACCTCATTTTAGCCTCCTTAAATTAGTTAATAGGTTGATTTGAGCATTCCCCAAGTAGCAGAAGCCTTACCATAAATGGTAACTGAGAGATTGGCTGCGGGATTTTCCATATCCCTTTTTATTTCCTCCTCACTTAAAGCGCGGTTATAGACTTTAATTTCATCGATAAGTCCATTCAACCATCGCTGCGTCCCGCCACGGCAGCCAATGAAAAGCGGGTCGTCATTTGTCCCAAGAGAGCCTGCACACGCAAGTTTAGAGCTTTCCTTTCCATCTATGAAAGTTCTTATCACCTTACCATCCCATGTGCCTGCGATAAAATGCCATAGCCCATCATTTACTTTGCCTCCGAGAGCTTCATCATCACATTCTTCTGGAAGATCGTTCATCTGTAGAAGAACGCTATCGGGATTGTAACATGGCAAGAGATTGTATTCACCGACTTCCCATGCATCACCCTTTTCAACCGCACTCTGGTGCTCGCCTGTCATACCTTTTATCAAAACCCAACAGTTGATTGTAAGTGATGTGGTCATGTCAAGACTGGGATGGTCTTTAACCTCTAGCCAATTACCTGTGCCAAGTTCAATTCCTGATCCATATTTTCCCTGAACCCATTTAGGTTTTCCCTTAAAAACAGCATCATTCTTAAATGGTGAAAGATCACGAGCTATATTGCCTGTATTTTCATCCATAGAAAGATAAAGCACTAAAGTTGGATCCAGTTGCCCTAAAGCAGAAAAAGGGAAAAGAAATAGTAAAAGTAAAAGCAAAGAATTAAAGAACAAAACCATTAAATTAGTAACTCCTTTCTCAAATTTATTTAATCAATTAATAATAAGCCAAAGCGATTAAAACAATCATCGAAGCTTTTGACAACATCTATTCTGCAATTTGCCTTTCTTGCAGTTTGAAAAACGTTGATACCGCATGCTTCCATAGATGGTCTGGCTTTGCCTGGATTTATACAATTTTTCTTGCTATATTCATTTGGATTTTCTATTTCAGAAGCAGGACATATCTTACATAGTCTACATGGTCCTGCGGTATAAGCAAAAGCTTTATAGAATCCACTTAAAAAAGCTTCTCTTTCCAGTTCATACATTATTTCATGGACATCTGGTTGCTTTTCTTTTGCTTTTAATCTGGAAAATTCAACCAACATTGCAAGACTATATTCCTGCAGTCTTTTTTTTGTTTCCTCTGGAGTCGGAGAATATGGTGGGCAAGAAAAATATCGGGCATAGCCACCACATCCATACTGACATTTCTGCCTTACCCAATTTTCTACAATAATGTCTTCTGTCCTGATCAGCTTAACTGAGCTTGCTCCTCTATCCAAAGCACTTTGGCTTATTTTGTTTATATTATCGTCTATGTTCATGTTAATTTCCATTTGTTTATTTCACTAAACATAAAGAAAATTTTTGCGTTTGTAAAAATCACAAGCTAGACAGCTTGTGTTACCTAATATGTATACTTTATGCTATTTTGAGTAAAACATGCTGACCAGCTTGTTCCCTATATTCAGATATAAGTTAATTTAATTTTATATGCTTGCATTTCTCTTATATATGTGCTATTCACTAGGGGGCAGGTTTAGTCTTTTATGTTCATGTTTTATACCATTTTTAAAAAATAATTATTTGTTATAGTCATCATTTATTATAAAATCCCTCTAAATCTCCCTTTGAAAAAGGGAGACTTTCCTGGCTTCGCCTTTTTCAAAGGGTTGGGGGATTGTATAAACAATTTTTTAAAACGGTATTATATAAAATAAAAACTCACTTCACGAAATAGATTATGAAATAACATACAAAACCTGCCCCCACAGCATGTTACATAACCGCAAATAAAATAATGCCTGCTTTAAAATAATATGAAATCTGCTATTACTAGCATTAATATAGGGATTTTACTTTGCCCCAGCTAGTTGTGAGTTTATTGGCAGGTTTAACTGCGGTTAAAAATTTCGGCACCTCAGCATCTGAGGGTTTCTGATCATCGTTTCTCAGGCAAACAACGTCAATTCTTGGATAATTGACCGGATCAGACTCCCTTGCTCCTATTTCGATGTAGTTGTCACCTACAGCCAGAACAGGATCGATTGTGCTTTGACCATTGGACGAATGCTTTTGCCAGAACCATGGCATTGTCTTCCCTGCATCGGTAAAGAGAATATCAACGCCATTAACACTATCAGGGAACATTGCACCAGGGTCATTCCATCTTAGGGAAGTGTCTCCACGGGTTGTGGGAGTCCAATTTTTTGCGTCTGCACTCGTTCTCAGGAAGAACGAATTGTAATTTGTTGCATCAATAACAGCCTGAGGTTGATAAAGCCTTGCCCAGGCTGCCCATTTTTTGCCATCCTTTGTGGATTCACCAGCATTAACCTTGACTGGAAGCTTTATAATAAGATATGGCTCGCCTGCACGTGCTGCATGATCATTATTCCCAGGTGCGCCAAAAGCTGTGCCGTTTATAGCACCTTTTTCTTGAGTTTTTACCCATGTATTGCCTTTGACTTCAATGCCAAACTGGCTAAGTGCAGGATCAAAGCTGTCTATTTCTACGTAAATTACTTGTGCAGGATAAGCACTAAAACTAACGATTAAAATCGAAGCAAAAACTACTATGTATAGAAATTTTTTCATAGGTCATTTTTCTCCTTATTACAAATTGATAAAGTTAATAATTAAAAACTAAAGCCAGACTTTTTAGCATTACATTATTACCACCATCCTTTCTTTGTTTTGATGCTAACAAAAACGCCATACCCTGTGAAGCAAGATAGTGAAATTTTACCAGAATCTCAGATAAAATAAAATAGTTTTTTGCAAATAACCTGAATAAAAGTTATTCAACAAATTCTCTGAGTTTTGAACTTCTTTTGGGATGTTTTAGTTTCATGATAGCTTTTTTTTCAATTTGCCTGACACGTTCCCTTGTAATACCGAATATCTTACCTAATTGCTCCAGAGTATGGGTTATGCCATCATTCAGCCCAAATCTTAGCTTTAATATTTCTGCTTCTCGTGGTAATAGAGTATTTAATACTTCCTCTAATTGCTCCCGCATTGCCTTTGATATTAGATTATCTTCAGGAGATGGAGAACTCTCATTGCTAACAAAATCAATAAAGCAATCATTTTCTTCGTCATTTCCAATGGGTGTATCAAGATATGCCAGGCTTTGAGATAGATCCAATATCTTTATGACCTTTTCTACAGATAAACATACTTCCTGAGCTACTTCTTCAATAGTTGGTTGTTCTTTTTTCTTTTGTTCAAGATATTCTCTGCTTCGATTCATCTTATTGATCCGTTCTACTATGTGCGCGGGCAAGCGTATTGTCCTGCTATAGTCTGTTAATGCTCGCATGATATTTTGTTGTATCCACCAGGTAGCATAAGTTGTGAATCTGTAGCCTTTTTCTGGATCGAACCTATCAATAGCTTTCATTAAACCTATATTACCTTCTTGTATAAGATCAAGGAAAGGTAAGCCCAGGTTACGGTATTTCAATGCAATCTTTGCTACCAGACGAAGATTCCCTTCCATTATTCGCGTTCTTGCTTTATTTACTTCCTCATCGTTTGCATAACGCCATGATGATCTTTCAACAGAACGTATCTTTCTAAAAAGCATGACCTCTTCATTATGGCTCAATAAAGGTATTTTTCCTATCTGGCGAAGGTAAATACTTACACAGTCCATATCTTGAAGATCACATTGAGAAAGCCTGTCTTCTGTATCAAGCTCATATAGTTTTTCATCAGAGAAATCAGCAAGGGATTGTGTGTCTTCGAAGGTTTCAGTTAATGTAGAATGTTTACTTATAAGATTCAACCTTATGGTTCTCCTCCCGGCTAAACAGTAAAAGCCTTTTTGTGTGATAATGGTGAAAATATTGAAAATATTACCTAATAATCCATTATATATATATCTTAAAGGGTTGTCAAATATTTTTCATTTAAAGAAGATTGTTTTTTATATCATTCAGAATTAGAAGCAAAATGAAGTATACAAAAAAATCCCTTTCATGTATAATAAATATAAATTATTATCCCAAATTTTATAAATAAACCAATTATATTAGAGAGGTGAATTATATTATGTTTATAAAGTGCATGCTGATATTAGTATTAATCCTGGGAGTATTAACTTGCAGAGCAAATGCAGAATTGAAACATCGCTGGATATATATTCAAACAAATCTATTAGTTGATGAGAATATTGATAGACTTATAAAGCTAATTGAACAAGCTTCCAGATACGATTATAATGGAGTCGTTATAGCAGATAGTAAATTCATGCGATGGGATAACCTCCCTAATAGGTATATTGAGAACGCTCAGAAATTTCGTTCCGCCTGCAAAAATTTGAAACTTGATTTTATACCATGTGTTTTCCCAATAGGCTATTCAAATGATCTTCTCTCTCGCGATGTAAACCTGATAGAAGGACTTCCAGTAAAAGATGCACCTTTTATTGTTAGTAATGGGAAATTGATTCCTTATGATGAGTCGGTTACTATTTCTAACCCAGGTTTTGAACAATACGAGGATAATAACCCGATAGGATGGGGTTTTGTTGACAAACCAGGCAAAATTTCTTTCATTGATACTGAAGTAAAATATGAAGGGAATGCATCTCTAAGGATGCAGGATATAAGCCAAAATGACCCACAACATGGAAACAGTCGTGCTTATCAAAAGCTTAAAGTTCGTCCTTTTTCATACTATCATGTATCATCCGCTATAAAAACGGAAAATTTTGAATCGGCAGATCAAGTTCGAATAGCTATACTTGCTGAAGGCGGAGTGAATCTTAATCACCTGGATTTAAATGTAAAGAAAAACCAGGATTGGCAATGTGTAGATATAACATTCAACAGTTTGGAATTTTCTGAAGTTGGCTTGTATCTTGGTATATGGGGAGGTAAAACAGGAAAGATATGGTGGGATGATGTCAGAATTGAACCTGCCGGTTTAGTAAATATTATTCGTCGTGATGGCACTCCTTTAACTATAACGAGCGAAGATAAAGAGGTTGTATATACTGAAGGGATAGACTTCGAAGGAGCTTATGATCCAAAGTTAGGAAACATACCTTGGCCTGGAGAATATAGTGTATGGCATGAAGAACCGATAATGACAATTCCAAAAGGTAGTAGGCTAATAGAAGGACAGAAAGTATTGGTAAATTATTATCATCCGGCGATTATCTATTGGGGAGCTGTTATGTGTTGTATGAGTGAGCCAAAAGTTTATGATATTTTAAGATGGCAGGCTGAACAGGTAAAGAAATATCTCGAACCTGATGGATATTTTATGTCACATGATGAAATTCGCGTGCAAGGTTGGGATGAATCATGCACAAAACGAAATATGACAGCAGGTCAGATATTAGCAGATAATGTTAAGAGATGCACTGAAATACTTCATGAAATTGACCCACAAAAACCAATTTATGTATGGTCAGATATGTTCGATCCATTTCATAATGCAGAAAAGACGGGTCATTATTATCTTGTTAAGGGTGAAGGACCATGGTATGGCTCGTGGGAAGGACTTGATAGTAGTGTTATCATTGTAAATTGGAACGGACGCAAATCCCATAGGTTAGGCTCTATGAAACATTTTGCAGATAGGGGACATAAACAAATCCTTGCAGGTTATTATGATTCTGATCCCAGAGAAATAGCTGGATGGCTGAAAGATGCTTCAGAGTTTGAAGGAATAATCGGAGTAATGTATACAACATGGAGACATAATTATAGCGATATTGAAAGCTTTGCAAAAGAAATTATTCCGTTCAAATAATCGTCCTGAAGATTTAAGAAAAGTAAAGTGGGCATTGCCCACTGCAATATTAACATCTATATCATATATTGTTTGTAGTAGCTCAATTTAGAAAGCGTTATTAATAAACGCCCGATGAATCGTGATGAGGCGAGCCTGATATAATATTCGTTCTATTTATGTTCCTCGTGATTATCTTCTCTCTGTGTATTCGTGTTTTAAAGCCTCGAACAAAAAATTTGTGTCCAAGCATAAATTTTTTATCCACATCTCTTTAAGAAAAAACACAGAGACACGGAGGCACGGAGAGAAAATTAATCACAAAAAACACGAATAAAGTATCACGAATTACACGAATAAAACGAATATAATAAAAAAATAATTATTCGTGTAATTTGTCTTATTTGTGCTATTAGTGATTAATAATTTGTTACACTTGTGATTAAAAATATAATTAAAATATCTCCGTGTCTCTGTGCCTCTGTGTTTGGCTTTATTATGTTCTGTGTGGCTTATTTAGAGTTTGTGAACGAAAACTTTATGCTTGGAATTTGTATTCTGCTCTTGATTTTTTTGCTTTATTTGTTTATATTTACTGATGGTTATATATTCAAAAGTCTAAAATAAGTATAACCTTATGGTAAAAATTTTTATTATTGCTATATAACGGTTTCTTTTGCATTATTGTCCTTCTTTTTGTTAAAAAATTTTATCTTTAATAAGGAGGCAAAATATGCCAAAAAATAGTTTTTGTCCTATTATCATGCTGTTAATTTTATTAGCTTTTTCTGCATTAACCTGGGCAAAGCCTATAGAAGGTTTAGTATTCTTCCTCTCATTTGATGATGAGAAAGGTGACACAGTTAAGGACCTGTCAGGCTTTGGCAACAATGGTCTTATTGTTGGAAAACAGGATTGGGTGGCTGGAAAATTTAAAGGTGGATTTCATTTTGATGGTAAAACTCATATAGAAGTCAAAAATGCAGAGCCTTTGACCAGCCTGACACATCCTATGACTGTTTCTGCCTGGGTGAATCCTGACATATTAGGTGGATGGCGCAATATTATCGAGATGGATAGGTCTGCCGCTGATAAAGTAGGTGGCTGGAAAATGGGCTTCCATGACTCAAAAGCTATTGTCTGGACAACTTACGGGGTAAAAGATTTTATAAGTGTGACACCTATAGAAACTGGAAAATGGACTCATGTCGCTGCTACCTGGGATGGTTCAAACGCAATTGTATATGTCAATGGCAAACCTGATCCACCAATTGCAGGTGGTGGCGTTATTAATGTGAAAGATACAAAAGATATTCCTAGTCTGGACCTTGGCTGGAGGAGATCCTCTTCCGCTTCGTTCTATGAAGGTAGCATGGATGAGGTATGCATATTTAAGCGTGTGTTAAAGGAAAATGAAATAAATAACTTGATGGTTGGAGTTGCTACGATAGTTGCAGTTGAACCAAACACCAAACTGGCAACTAAATGGGGTGAAATAAAGGATACAAGATAAATCTTTAGAGGCTATGAAAATCTTTTTCTTAATGACCGTTATATAGCAATAATTTTTTATGATAAAAACCACTCATAGATATATCTTAAAAATGCCCTTTAATGCGCTTATTTTGCCCTCAGAATGAATTATTTTTATCATAATGGATAAAAAGTCGTAGATATGAAAAAACTCGTTAAAATTGATTTATGACTGGCCGAATATTTTAATTGTGTTATAAAATCAAGCTAAAATATCACGAATTATACGAACAGGACGAAAAGTAAGAATATAATAAAGAATGTTATCATCTTTTTACCTCCCTTAATCCCTCCGTGAACGGAGGAAAATATTCTCTCCCAGTTTACCTTATCATTACCCATAAGTCTGTAAATCCGCAAATAATAAAAAGTTGGTTGGGTTGAGTAAGGATTGGCAATGACAAATAAGCTA
>FWPV01004690.1_pt1 | contig 28427 bp, 28 predicted proteins | sample 2228371 | NCBI WGS metagenome assembly FWPV01 (sample SAMEA103939776, study PRJEB20133) | metagenome | reverse complement strand
AAAAAAATTCAATCAATCTTTTATATAAATTATTTATAAGATATATAACAAAATTTTGGGGAAACTACACTATTATAATCTTGACTAAATTATTAAGTTTATAATAAAATAATAAAAAAATCGGTGTGGGGAGCAGGTGACAAAGATGAAAAGAAATTTTTTAGTAATAATTTTATGTTTAATCGTTTCATTCATTTCTTGCGTTAATGTTATAGCGCAGGAAGAAGGAAACCAGGAGAGTGCAGATGCACAGGTAGCAAAGCAGTCAGTTAAAATAACGCCTGATAAATATTTTGGTGCTGGCGAAAAGTTTTATAACGAAAAAAAATATAAAGAAGCATTGAAATATTATATAGCAGCTGTAAAGATAGATAAAAATTATGTTCTTGCATGGAAAAAAATAGGGTTTTGTTATTATCAGTTAAAAAATCATAACATGGCTTTAAAGTCGTTTCAGAAAGTTTTATCCATTGACGCAAATGACAGGGAAGCAAAACAATTTGTTAATTACTATAATTCATTGCAGGAAAGGGAGAAAAAATTAAAAGAGCCCAAAAATATGCTTGACCCTATATGGAGAGCAGCAATACTGCCCGGATGGGGACAATATCATAACCACCAGTACATGAAAGGTATAGTTATTACAGGTGCATTTGTAATTTCCCTTGGTTTGACCATTTACTCAGTTGCAGATGAAAAAGCTAAATATGATAAGTATTTAAATACAAATGAAAATCATGATTTATTATATAAAGAAGCACAGGATGCATATAACACAGCCTTGATATTAGGGATAATAACAGCTGTAATATACGCTGGCTCAATTGTGGATGCAGCCATGAATTATGATTGCATAGAAGCAAGAACTGCGGATATAAAAATAATGAATAATAAAATATTTTTATGCAAAAATTTCAGGTGGTGATTTTATGAAAAAAATTTTATATTTATTTTTTGTTTTATTGTTTGCATGCACCCCTTTACATAAGACCAATCCAACAGATCCATCCGGAGATAATTATATTGGCTGGCATTATATAGGAGAAATAGGAGAATTTAAAAACCTGTCAGATTTTACAATAGCCGGTTCAACCATTTATGCTATTGACAGCGTTGAAAATTCTCTGCATCTTTATAATGTTGACGGTTCTTTACTTTTTAAGATTGTAAACCCCTCTACTCCTCCTTATATTTTTGATTACCCAACAGGTGTAACCGAAAATAACGCTATTTTATATGTGATAGACCACCAGGACACACTGGAACTTGATACATTTAATATACCATCCTTATTTACTTCAAGTCCTGTTATCACAAGTTACGACCTTCAGAATAACGGAGATAAAATTACAGAATTAAATGATAAATTATATGTTGCAACAATGAGCCCACCGCAGGTATATGTTTACGGTTTAACCGGAGGAAATTCAGAACTGGAATTTAACATTACCATCGGGATATGTGATACCTGCCTGTCAAAAATATCTGACATTATTGCAAATACGACAACCAATGAAATATTAATAGCTGATTCTGACCTTGACAGAGTGGTTATTTACAATACTTCTGGAAATTTTATAAGAAAAATAGATACAGGCAAAGACATAAAAGGAATAGCCATAAAAGGTAACAGGTTATATATTCCAACACAGGATGGAATACTCAGAATAAATTACAATACAGGTGAATTAATAGATATAATAGCAAATTATGGAGAGGGTAACGGAAGAATTACTAAACCGGGTATAATCAGGTTATACGGTAATAATTATATACTGGTTGAAAATACAACCAGTATTAAATATTTTCAAATTAATTCGTTATAGAAAAATTTTAATTTAATGAATAGATTTTTTGTAAATAAAATTTCACAAAACCAGGCAATTATACAGGGCGAAGATTATTCTCATATTGTTACTGTTTTACGTCTGAAAAAAGATGATGAAATATCAGTATTTAATTATGAACATGGAGAATTTTTGGCTAAAATTTCGGGAATAGATACAAAAGAAAAGATTATATTTCTTGATATAATAAAAAAAATAAAGGACAGGGAAAGAACATATAAAAAAATCATTGCTATAATTACCTTAATAAAAAAAGAAAAGATGGATTTTGTGGTTGAAAAATTAACAGAACTTGGTGTAAATGAAATTATTCCTGTTATAACAAAAAGAAGTGTTATTAAAATAAAAGATTGTGAAAAAATTATGAAAAGATGGGAAAGAATAATATATTCTGCTGTAAAACAATGCGGTCGTATTACAAAACCAGAAATTTCTCCTGTTGTTTTTTCTGTTGATGAGTTAAAGACAAAGATACCAGGAAGTTCTATTAAATTTCTGATCTGGGAAAAAGAAGAAAAAAGATATTTAATAGATGAATTGAACAAAATTAAAGATACAGAGTGTATTTATTTTTTTATAGGTCCGGAAGGTGGTTTTGAACAAAGTGAATCAGATGAATTGATAAAAAGTGGATTTATTCCAGTATCACTCGGAGACACAACTCTGCGTGCCGAAACCGCTGCTATTTTATCCGCCGGTATTATCTCGCACGCAGCAAGGAGAAGTAAATGGAAGGATTAATGGAATTTATCAGAAAAAAAATAAAAGATATGACTTTTTATGGAGATATTTATTTTGAAAATATTATTAAAACAGAAGTGGTCGTGAATGATTCAGAAGTAGAAAAGTTTACAAAATCAGATACTATATGCGGGAATGTCAGAGTATTTAATAACGGGAAAATGGGGTTTTGTTATTTTTCCGGAAAAGATATTAATGTAATAGATGATGCCATTTTAAAAGCAAAAAATTTAACACTGATAGATGGTTATGAAAAATATGTATTCAGTGAAAAGATGATCAATAATGGATTAAATACTTATGATAATTATTATAAAGAAATTAATGATGAAGAAAGAAAAAATAAAGCATTACTTCTTGAAAAAACTACAAAGGACAATCCTTTTATTAAGATGACAAGAGATACAAATTATACAGATGTTTTTGAAAAAATTTATTATATAAATAGCGCGGGTCAGGAATATTATTCAGAAAAGACGAAATTTTTTCTTTATACATCGGCAATTGCAGAAAACAATGCAAGCAGGGAAATATCTGAGAGTTTTGAGATGTCAGTTTTGTTAAATGAAATAGATATAGAAAAAACAGGAAAAGAATGTGCAGAAAAAGCAGTAAATTTATTAAATGGCAGCCAGATAAGAACAGGTAGATATAGAATAATGTTTGGACCTGAAACGGCTTGCGATTTAGTTTACCTTCTTGCTAAATTATTTCTTGGTGATAATATAGTAAAAGGAAAGTCCATGTTTGCTTCAAAAAAACCAGGTGATATTATCGGAGCTAAAATTTTAAATATAAGAGATGACGCAATTCTTGATTATAAAACAGGAAGTTTTTTAATAGATGCAGAAGGAGAACCAGGTAGTAATAAATTTGTTGTTGAAAACGGGATATTAAAAACATTTTTATTTGATAAATTAAATGCGATTTTATATAATTCAAATACAACCGGTAATTCTATAAGGACAAATTTTAAATTTTTACCGGAATGTGGTATTTCTAATTTTTATATAGATACCGGGAAAGAATCAAAAGAAAAAATTATGTCAGATTTTAGCGGGATCTATATAAATTCCCTTATGGGATTACATATGGCAGATACAGTTTCCGGTAATTTTTCACTTGCTTTTAATGGATGGGCAATTGAAAAAGGAGAGAAAACAAAGGCAATAAAAGAATCATTAATTACTGGCAATTTAAAAGAAATACTGGAAAAAATAATTGTGATATGTGATGACCTGAAATTTTACGGTAATCTTGGTAGTCCTACAATAGTTATAGATGAGATGGAAGTGGCAGGAGCATAAAAATACATTTATAATTTACAATTTCCAATTGCGGATTTAACTAAATTAAATTTATTTTTTACTTTTGCTAAAAGGTAAATACTACTTTTTTAAAGTGAAAAATATAAGTATGAGGAGAAAAATATGAAGGAAAAGACAATTACAGGTATAATAGGATATCCGCTGTCACATACTTTATCTCCCCTTATGCATAACACTGTTTTTCAGAAATATAAAATGAACTGGGAATATAAAGTTTTTGAAATAACTTCCGAAGATTTACCAATATTTATTAAAAATATGAAAAAAGAAAATATTAAAGGGTTGAATGTAACCATTCCACATAAACAAACAGTCATGCTTTTACTGGACAGGATAGATAAAGCGGCAAAAACTATAGGTGCGGTTAATACAATTATAAACAATAATGGGAAGCTTACTGGCTTTAATACAGATTATATTGGATTTTTAAAGTCATTGTATAAGTATAAAATAAATTTAAAAGGGAAAAAAGTAGTAATGTTTGGAGCGGGTGGATCTGCACATGCAGTTGCATATTCAATAAATACAATGAACCCCGCCATATTTCACATATATAATATTGATATTCCCATGATACAGGGACTTATAAAAAAATTAAAATTGAAAAATATTATTTATGGTGATATAACAGAGACACGCGAAAAAGATGAAATTTTACGCAATGCGGATTTCATAATTAATACAACTTCTGTTGGAATGCACGACAATAAAATTATCTATAAATTACCTGAATTGAAAAAAGGCGCAGTTGTTTATGATTTAATTTATAATCCTGAAAAAACAGAATTTTTAAAACAGGCAGAAAAAAAAGGTGCAAAGATAATAAATGGTCTTGATATGCTTATTTATCAGGGGATGGAATCATTTAAGATATGGACAGGTAGAAACAGCAATTATAATTTAATAGCTAAAAAATTAAAAGAATATTTCAAAAAATAAACTGGTGTTTTTATGATTGATGATGGAATTGAAAAGATAAACCCTGTTACACCGGGTATGGATGTAACAATCTCAAAAGGAAATAAAATTAAATATGTAAAGACCACTATTTAAAAAAAAAATAAAAATATTTAAAGAAGTTTTTAATCAGAAAATTGTAAGGGAAGAGAAAAAGAACGATGAACAATCTCATGCAAAATATAAAAACGGGAGAAGAATAAAATGAAAACAACTTTAAAAATATTTTTTATATTATTTTATTCATGTTTGCTATTTGCAAATGAAGAAAAATTGGAGACTCTTAACGTTAGAGTCAATCATCTTGGAGATGCGGAAGCCTACTATATCACACAGACAACGTGGATACCGGATAAACCCGACTCTTTGATCACCATATATTTTAACAGTGATGAAAAAACTTTCTGGCGTTATGTGATTAATGAATATAATCCGGTAAATGATGTATATACAACATTGTTTGAAGAGCAGGAAAATAAAAGTTTTTTTATAAAATTGTTTTATTATTATAAAGGAAATATGGAGTTTTTAAAAAAATTTATTAACAATCCCATGGATACAAAAGATTACGTTGTTTTATATGATATGCATAATAAAAAAAGAACGGTAAAATTGTTTAAAGACGAAAAGAATAAGTATAGAAAAAATATGCTTGGCCAAGATACAAAAGGCAGGCTTGTAAACTGCAATAAAACGGGTTATCTAAAACAATCAGACAATAAAATTTTATTTGTGAGCGAGACAAAGAATAAAAAAATAAAAGAAGACTTTCTTTTTGAGGATGCCTTAGAATTTTTTATTATATCAGAAACTAATCTTGTTGTATTTAAAAAACAGGGAGAATATTTTATTTATGATATTGATTTAAAAAAGATAGAAAGAGCAAGAAAGCTTAGTAATGATATAACAGAAAAAGTCCAGATATATATTGATGAACATACCACAACCACAATTGAAAAAAGGTTTTATATAGATTAAATTTTATTGAGAGTTATTCGAAATTTAAAGTGGAAGTTATTAAGCTGGTTGCTTTTGACCCATACGGCAGATATATATTGTTTGAAACAACCAGTATGTATAAAGGAAGGAATAAAAAAAGCGTAGGAACGCTGGCCAAGCAGATATTCAAGTAAAAATTTTAAATTTATTTTGCATTTATCTGATCTTCGTGGAAAAGGAAGCCAAAGTCAGGTGGGATGCTAGATATGTGATATAAATATGTTTATAATTCGTGCAAAGATAGTTCAAAAATAATAAAAAAAGACAGAAATGTAGAAACACGGTTCCTTCCGTAAAAAGGCAGTGGTAAATGCCAGGTGCCAGATGTCAGGTGCAAAATGCCATGTAGAAAATTATTAAGTTGTCATTACTGCACCCGATTAAATCGAGTATAAACTCCAGCAGGAATCCAGTTTTATTAGAATTTATTTGAAAAGATGTTCAAATATAGTTCGTAAAGAGTTCAAATATTGTTCATTAGAAATGTTCGCAAAAGATGCTCGCAAAAGATGCTCGCAATAGATGTTCGTAGGTAATGTGCGATGTGTAATGGAAAAATCTTCAAATCTTCAGATTTGGAGACCTTCGGATATTTGAAAGGATGTTCTTAAATAGTGCGGAAATAGTTCATAAATAGTTTAAAAATTAAAATAATGTAGAGACGCGGTTCCACCCGCGTCTCAAAGGACATGCGGACAGTGTAGATTTGAAATTTAGAAAGACAGTGGCAGGTGGCAAATGCCAGGCGGCAAATAAGATGTGGTATTAAAAATTTAAAACTCCGAAGGAGTTGAATAAACAGTAGCCACACATGAAACGTGTGGAATAAAAATAGATTCTCAACCAGGTTGGGAATGACACAGAAAAACAAAACATATTTTGAGATTTTTATTTTAAAACCGTAAATCGTAAACCGTAAAATGAAAATATTTTAAATCCCTCTTCGCGCCTGTCCGGCCGACGCAGTAGAATCTCTGGCAAACGCGGATAAAGGCGGTAACTCAACTACTAAAAATCAAATCTCATATGCATAATTGTCCAGATTTCCCATACCAGGATTAATGCAAGAATGATTAAAACTAAAATTCCAACAAAACTGAGCAATTTATACGAGGTATCAATTTTTTCTTTGCTGAAAAATGGTGCGGAAAATATGGACGCACTAACTTCTTCCTTTTTCATCAGGTAAAGTTTCCAGGTTTTAAAAAATTTGTTTAATCTATCAACAACAAAGTTATGAATAATTGTAATTTTATTTAATATATATACTAATAAAGCAATTGAAAAAAGTAAAATTAAAGTAGCTAATCCAAATCCAATATAAATGGCAATGAAAAAACTTACTATACATGTTAATATAAGAAAATTAGTATTTATGGTCATGGTTATTATAGAACGGATAAAAGTTATGAACACAATTGCTGCAGGTAGGGAATAGTTGTTTAATGCCTGTAAAACTCTATCAATTTTATATTGCAGGGTTCCATCTACTTCAAAAACAAAACCATATAATAATGAAATAATAGGAGCAAAAATTACAAGCCATAAAATAAATTCGCCAATATAAAAAAGTATTCCGTCAATGATTTTAAAAGCTTTTGTGTTGTAAAGTGACCTTGACATAATAATCACCTCCGGACTATAAAATAGAGAATCGAAAATCGACAATCGAAAATAGAACAGGTATTTTAATAAATCTTTGCTTTTTCAAATTTAAAAGAACATTTTTAAATCTGTTTTTAATTAAAATATACATAATAAATATTTAAAAAGCAAATTTTTGAAAAAAATGGTTTCAAAATATGATTCTAAATTTCATAAAAAACAAAAATCATAATAAATACAATAAGATTATTAAAAAAATGTAAACGTTTAACAATGTAAAATTTTTTGTAAGATTTTATGGTTGGGTTTATAATAGTAAAGTTTTCTGGATTTTAATAGTTAAGTTTAAGAATCACTACAAAATGATTAATGTATTCTTTTGGCAATGAATTGTTTGTGAACTTTCAGAATGACCTTGCAAACGAATTTTTTATGGCTTGCGTAAAAACCTTTTGATTTCTATTATTTATGTGTCTCATCGTTTGGCAATCATTCTTTAAGTCTCAATCTCTGTTTCAAAGAATCTTTGAAAAAATTACTTAAAATTATTGGATTCCTGCTTTCGCAGGAATGACAACGTAATTCAATTATGTAAATACTTCGTGTTTTTTGTTTTTAATTCAATTTAAGAATACTTTAATCTACCCTCTATTTTCTGTCTTGTATTTAAATCAAAAATACCTTGATCTATTTTCGATTGTCGATTTTCGATTTTCTGTCTTTAAAACTGGATTCCTGCTTCAGTTTATCTCTGATTTAATCAGGGACAGGAATGACATATGCGTATTTACAGGCGTTTTTGTTTGTCACTCCTGTGGAAACAGGAGTCCATACCAATTTTTTCATTCTTTCAATGAATTTCTCAAAAAATGCAATCCCTTTTATGTAAATTATTTTCAGGCGATGTAACAAAAATTTAAAAACTGCATTTATAATATTGTTGACCTTAAATTATAAATAAGTATAATTAAAAAGACAAAATTTAAAGGAGGATACATATGGGAAGCGTTAAAGAAGTAGAAATAATAAAGGAACCTGAAATTAATAAGGAAGGAGAAGGCGAGTTCATATTTTCGGATAGGTATTCCGTTTTTGACTGGGGTGAGATGCCTGATCACATAGAAAAAAAAGGAGCTGCGCTCTGTACTCTTTCTTCTTATTTTTTTTATTTACTTGAAAAAGAAGGGATAAAAACGCATTTTATCGGACTCAAAGAAGATGGCGTTATAAAAAAATATTCTGAACTTAATTCATATTCAAATATAATGAGGGTTCAGATACTTCGCGTTTTAAGACCTGAATATGATCATATGAAAAATAAATATAATTATGATATGTATAAAAATGAAAAAAAGAACTTTCTTATACCTCTTGAAATAATATACAGAAATGCATTGACAGAAGGTTCAAGTATTTTTAAAAGAATTAAAAGCGGACAAATTACTTATAAGGATCTTGGGCTTGACCATGAGCCGGTACCGGGTGAAAAATTTACAACACCACTTCTTGATGTCTCTACAAAACTTGAACACACCGACAGGTATCTGACATGGCAGGAAGCACAGGATATATCAGGATTATCTGATGAAAACATGGAAAAGGTAAAAAAACTGATTGCCAGGATAAATGATATCATTACAAGAGAATGTAATAAGGCTGGAATTGAAAATATTGATGGCAAATTTGAATTTGGCATTGATACAGACGGAGAAATAATGGTGGTGGATGTGCTTGGCACACCGGATGAGTGCAGATTTGTTATGGATGGATTTCATATATCAAAAGAATTTGCAAGAATTATTTATAGAAAAACAGAGTGGTATAAAGAGATAGAAATTATAAAAAAAGAAAAAGGGAAGGACTGGAAACAATATGTAAAATCAAGACCTGAAAAACTACCTGCAGAAATAAAAGAACTATTTTCACAGATGTATCTTGCTGCAACAAATGAAATAACCGGTAGAAAGTTCTTTGACACTCCTGATTTAAAAACTGTAATAAGTAAACTTAAAAAATATGAAATTTAAGACTCCTTATAATGTAATAAGATACAAAGACAGAGTTTTTTCAAAGGTTTCTCCTTTTTTTTATGGAGAATCACTCCTTGATTGTGGATGTGGAAATGGAGAAGATGTTCGTATTTATTTAAATTATTTTAAACGCATTCATGGTATGGACATAGAAGAACATCCTGACTGGAAATTATATTCAAATGAATCGGTGTCTTTTTCAATCGGGGATGCCCAGAAACTGGATTTTGAAAGCAACAGTTTTGATACTGTAATGGAAAAAGATATGCTCCATCACGTCCCTTCCCCGGCAGATGCGTTAAAAGAAATGATAAGGATATCAAAAAAAAGGATAATAATAATAGAAGCCAATAGATATAATCCCCTTCTATATATCAATATGACGCTAATACGTAATCATCAGCATTTTACGCAAAAGTATTTTAAGGAACTTATTCTTGCAACAGGACTTGCTTATGAATTTCGTTTTTTTTCAGCGCGTTGCTGCCCGTTAAAAGGGAAAATTTTTAATGACTTATATGACGGGTTTCATAACATTCTTGAAAAAATACCATTATATAGATCGATAATTGAATACAATATGGCAGTGTTGACTAAATAAAAATGAAATCAAGATTATCAAGGTTAAAAGAAATAATAAAATCAAATCAGATTTTTTATATATCTAATTTTGAAAATATTTATTATTTAACTGGATTTTCAGGCTCTTTTTCAAGACTGATAATAACAAAGGATAAAAATTATTTTATTACAGATAAAAGATATACAGGGGTAGCGGAAAAAACAGGGATTGACAGATTATATAAAATAATAGTTACTAATGATTACAAAAAAGAAATTAAAAAAATATTAAGAAAAAGTAAAAAAATTTTTATTTGCCCGTCTACCCTACTATCAGATTATTTATGGTTGAAAGATTGTGGATATAAACCTGAAATAAATAGTAGATTATCTGATTTGCGAATGATAAAGGATAGCGACGAAATAGAACTTATTAAAAAATCTATAGAAATAACTGAAAAAGGTATTTTATATGTTTTATCTATATTAAAAAATAATATTTTAGAAATAGAACTTGCAAATGAATTTGAATATTATATAAGGAAGTCAGGTGCTGATTCTGTTTCTTTTTCTCCAATAATTGCGTTTGGAAAAAATTCTTCTATTCCGCATTATAAAACAGGAAATGAAAAATTAAAAGAAAATACTTTAATTTTAATAGATGCAGGGGTAAAATATAAAGGTTATTGTTCTGACTTGACAAGGATTATTGGCTATCGTATAATTAAATCTCATTTTAAGAAATACCTGGTAAATTATAATATAGTAAAAACTGTAAAAGATAAGTCAGTTTTGTTCTGTAAAAATGGCAATTTAGTCCGGAAACCAGATATTTTTGTTAAGAATTATTTAAAAAAATACGGGTTAGATAGGTGTTTTATTCATTCCCTGGGACACGGAATCGGGATTGATATACACGAAAAACCATATATCAATCAAAAGAGTAATATAAGGTTTAAAACCGGTATGGTAATAACCTGCGAGCCTGGTATATATTTTAAAAATGAATATGGTATCAGGATTGAAGATGATTATCTGGTAACTGACAATAGCCCTGTAAAATTATCAAAACTAAGTGATGAAATGATGATAAAAGAATAAAGTCAATTTACAATTTACGGTTTTTGATATACGGTTTAAAATCGTAAACCGAAAATGTATTTACAAAGGAGAATCTTATGGCATTGGCAACAGATTTAAGACCAGGAGACATTTTCAAGCATGAAGGAATTATCTACGAAGTTGTACAATACCAGCACGTTCAAAGACCCAGACTTGCTCCTCTTGTAAGGATTAAAATGAGGAATTTTAAACTTGGAACAGTTGTGGAGCGCACTTTCAGTCCAGATGATAAAATGGAAGATATTACGATTGACTATAAAAATCTTCATTTTTCATATAACGCAGGCGACACATATAATTTTATGGATATAGAAACATACGAACAGTATGAATTTTCAAAGGAACAATTAGGGGAAATAATCAAATATTTAAAGGAAGATACTCCTGTGACAATGATGATGTATCAGGGCGAAATACTTGGTATACGCATACCTTTCAAAGTTGATTTAAAGGTCGTATCAGCCCCGCCTGCAGTAAAAGGAAATACAGTAAGTAATGTAACAAAACCGGTAATCGTTGAAACCGGTGCTGTTGTTGATGTTCCGATTTTTATTAAAGAAGGCGATGTTATAAGAATTGATACCAGAACAGGGGAATATGTCGAAAGAGTAAAATAAAAAACTAAGGTGGTGAAAATTATGCCCAAAAATATTAACAGGTCGAAAAAATCAAAAATAGATATGATAATTTTAAAAGATGCGCTGGATATTATGGAAAAAAATTCGCTCTGCGAATTAGTTTATGAAGATGGAAATTTTAAGATACAATTGAAAAAGGCATTGTCGCAACAGGCAATAGTAACGATGCCACAAATCATCCAAACCCCGGCATCTGTTGTTACACAGAATCCGTCTGTTCCAACGGTTCAGCCAGCTGCAGCAGAGAGCCAGTCCAAAATTAAGGAAGATGAAAATACATATGTGGTGAAATCACCGATGGTAGGAACTTTTTACAGAGCGCCTTCTCCTGATGCTCCACCTTTTGTTAATATTGGCGATTCAGTGGAACCGGGGAAAACACTTTGCATCATAGAAGCAATGAAGATTATGAATGAAATTAAATCAGAAGTAAAAGGAAAAATAAAGGAAATACTTGTTGAAAATGCGCAGGCAATAGAATATAACCAGCCGATAATAATAATAGAAAGGGGTTAATTTTGTTTAAGAGAATACTGATAGCAAACAGGGGAGAAATTGCATTAAGAATAATAAGAGCCTGTAAAGAACTTGGCATAGAAACAGTTGCTATTTATTCCGAAGCAGATGAAAATTCCTTGCATGTTCGCTATGCAGACCATGCAATTTGTGTAGGTCCAAGCAGCCCCAGGGACAGTTATTTAAATATTCCTTCTATTATTTCTGCAGCAGAAGTAACTGATTCAGAAGCAATACATCCAGGTTATGGATTTCTGGCAGAAAATGCACATTTTGCAGAAGTATGTAAAGATTGCAATATTAAATTTATAGGACCATCACCAGAAGCAATAACATTGATGGGAAATAAAACTCAGGCAATAATAACAGCAAAATCAAATGGAGTTCCTACTGTTCCTGGTAGTGGCAGGGTTTTAAAGGATGAAAATGATGCGGTTGAAATAGCAAAAAGAATAGGCTATCCTGTGATATTAAAAGCTTCTGCCGGCGGCGGTGGAAGGGGTATGCGCGTCGCACATACTGAAATTTCATTAAAAAATTCATTTAAAACAGCAAGGCAGGAAGCTCAGACTGCTTTTGGAGATCCTTCCATTTACCTTGAGAAATACATTGAGGAGCCAAGGCATATAGAAGTGCAGATAATTTCAGATGTTTATGGAAATTGCATTGCCCTTGGAGAGCGAGATTGTACAATACAGAGAAGGCACCAGAAACTCATAGAAGAATCGCCTTCTCCTATGTTAAATGAAAAATTAAGACATGAGATGTGCGCAATGGCAATAAAAATTGCAAAAGCTGTGAAATACGAAAATACAGGTACAATAGAATTTATAATGGATAAATACAGGCGATATTATTTTATGGAAATGAATACACGCATACAGGTAGAACATCCTGTTACAGAAGAAGTGATAGGCATTGACCTTATAAAAGAGCAGATAAAAGTCGCTGCAGGTGAAAAACTTACCATACCGCAAAAAGATTTAAAATTGCGCGGGCATGCGATTGAATGCAGGATAAATGCAGAGGACCCTGATAATGGATTTATTCCTTCTCCGGGGCTTATAACAGAATATAATGTCCCGGGCGGAAACGGTATAAGGATAGACACCCATGTATATAAAGGATATAAAATACCGCCATATTATGATTCAATGGTGGCAAAGATAATTGCCCATGGCAGGGACAGGATGGACGCAATTGCAAAAATGAAACGCGCTCTGGATGAATTTGTAATTGAAGGAATAAAAACTACAATTCCCCTGCATAAAAGGATATTAAATAATGAGAATTTTATACTCAATAATTATTCAACACATTTTATAGAAAAAATGGAAAACAAGGGGTGACATCATGGCTAATGAAAAAAATGAAACAGGAAATATTCAGATTTCTGATAATGCTATAGCAAATATTGCAGCGATCGCCGCAAAATCCGTAGATGGTGTCGTTGATCTGGACGGTGGTGCGGTTTCCGGCATTGCAGATATGTTAGGCGTTAAAAACGAATCAAAAGGTATAAAGGTTGACTTAAAGGACGAGAACGTATCTTTAGATATCAACCTTATTGTAGCTTTTGGAAAAGATATAGGAACAGTGGCTTCACAGGTACAGGAAAAAGTAAAAGAATCAATAGAAAATATGACAGGGTTGAATGTTGAAAAGATAAATGTGAATATAAACTCAATCAAACATAAATAATGTTTTAAATAAACGATAATGTCAAAAGTTATATGAAAGACAAATGATGCGAGATGAATGATTTAAAATTTAAGATTTGAAAATTGAAATTTGAGATTTCAAGATTTGAAATAAAATTTAGTAGATTTGGTAAATATGGAAGATTTGCAATATTAGAAGATTTGAAATTTAGAAGACAAATCCCCCTTTGTCTCCTTTGTTAAAGGGGGAGAAAACAAGAAATAATTAGCGTTTATAAAGGAAGTGTAAAAAAAGAATTTCAGGTAAAAACTCTTATAAACTTCAGACATTACTGAATAAATAAAAAAGGAGGAGATAAATGAAAATTTTCAACAGGATTTTGATAGGAATAAATATTTTGTTTTTTCTGATTGCCGGACTGTTCGGTGCGTCAATAAGCATAAACCAGGATGCGAACAAATGGTGGGCAAATATGGTGCAGACAATTGCTGATTACCTGAACCACTCAATGATTGCCCGTATAACTGTCCTGATAATAAGCCTGTTATTGATACTTATAGCTATTTTAACAGTGATAGGCAATATAGAAAACAGGCGCGCAGAAAGGACAGTTGTATTGCAGTCACCGCACGGTGATATCATGGTATCTCTTGGTGCAATTGAAGATTTCTCTCGTATAGTAAAAAATGAGGTAAAAGGAGTAAAAGAAATAAAAGGCAGGGTATTGTCAAAAAGAAAAGGGCTGGATGTTACCGCAAAGGTGACCCTTTTTTCTGATAGGGCTGTTGCTGAAGTTACCCAGGAAATCCAGGAAGCAATAATCAAATATATTCAATACACCCTTGGCATTGATGCAGAGATAAAACCAAAGGTTGTGGTAAGTAAAGTTGTTTATAAGTCAACTGAAGAGGAGAAAAAAAATGAATGATTTCCTGAAATTTATATTTTCAAATTTTGGAAAACTTATAGGATTGGTATTAGGGCTCATTATTGCTTTATGCCTTCTTTTCTTAGGGATATGGAAAACACTTTTTATTGTTGGTCTTGTTATTTCAGGTTTTATAATAGGTAAATGGTATGACGAAGGTTTTTCAATAAAAAAGATTATAAAGGATTTTATAGATTCCATACGTGAAAATAAATGGCAGTGAAATTTAACAAAAACATTTATTCCATAATTGATGCAAATATAAACAGGGCAAAAGAAGGGTTGCGGGTAATTGAGGATATAATCAGATTTTTAAGTAAAAATAAAAAATATTTGAAAAAAATAAAAAATATAAGACACAGCATAGATATTATTACTTATCAGGTGGCACCTGAATATAAAACTCTGCTTGACAACCGCGATAGTTTGTCTGACGCAGGAAGAACGGTTAAAACAAAAGGGGAATTCAAAAGAGAAAAAATAACCGATATACTTATATCTAATTTTAAAAGGGCAGAAGAATCATTAAGGGTTCTGGAAGAAATATCAAAAATAATAAATATAAAAAGTGCCATTCGGTTTAAAGATTTGCGATATAAAGTTTATGAACTGGAGAAAAAAATAATTCTATATATATAAATGTTTTAAAGTTGAAGTCAAAAGTAAAAATTTTACTTGACTATTTATAAGAAAAGATATAATTTAATAAAAACAAATATCTAACTTTGTATATTCCAAAAATCCAATAAAATAAGGAGGGGTTTTATGGGCATCAGTAAAACAAACGTAATAGACATTACAGACACCACAGCTAAAGTTGTATGGGAAACCAGCGAAGACGGGACAACAGAGCTGCAATTTTTATTAAAGAAAAATTCTGACGGCAGTTATGATACAGTTGATATCAATACAGTTACAGGTCCAGGCAATACGAGTGTAACAACCAACCATGTTTATAATCTTATTAATCTTATTCCAGAGACAGTATATAAAGTGCATGTTAAGTCATATGATGAAATCAGTGATGGCAATATGAATTGCGACGACTCCAGTACCCCGCGTGAATTCACAACCCTTGCTGCGCAGCAACAAACCATAGGAAGTGTCTCTGTTTCTGCTGCAAAACATCAAATATCAGTCGGCGAAAGCACGGATATAACTGCAAAAGTATTTGATTCAAGCGGTGCAGCCATGCAGGGAATGAATGTTGATTTTTGCGCTTCCGGAATTTTAAACTGGCTTTTTTTCTGGCTGCCGCCTATCGGGACATTAAATCCAAAAACAGCGCAGACAAATGCAGGTGGTGAAGCAAAATCGATTTTTACCGCCAGCAGAAAAGGTATTGCAGTCATAAAAGCAAAGGCAGGAAGTGTTACTAATAAAGTAATAGTGGTAATCGTATAAAAATATTCAGGATTTTAGTGTTTTTATTGTAGTTTTTTTATAAATCACAAACCTGCAATCCGAAATTGCCCAAAAAAACGTTAGAAAACATATACCCCTCACTCAAGCACTCTCCGAACCTGTGAAAAAATTGACTAACACTATTGGATTCCTGGCTTGAGTTATCCCTGATTTAATCAGGGACAGGAATAACATATGCGTATTTACAGACGTATTTGTTTGTCACTCCTGTGGAAACAGGAGTCCATACCAATTTTTTCACACCTTCTCCCCTATGGGGAGAGAGTATTTGTTTTGTATTCTAATGTTCCATGCCTACTTCATCATTTGCAATGCGTCATAGTAACTGAGGACTTACATCCGAAACCATAAATTTTTTACTCTTATATATCTTTATGCTTAAATACGGGTTTAAGAAATATGCAACTTTTGGGCGTAAAAAAAGATTAATTAAACGCCTTGTGTTATGGTTATTATAGTAAAGGCATGAAAAAATAAATAATTCATTAAAATCCCTGCAAGAAGGTGCGGCTTTTATGTAAAAGTTGTTTTTAATTATTTTTTGCCTGCTTTTGACCTACCCTGTCCATTCGGCGCGAAAGGATTCCAAATATTACTTTACAAGCGGGCTTGCTAAATATAAACTTGGCGATTATAAGGGCGCCATTGCTGATTATGATAAAGCCATAAAACTCAAACCAAAAGACGCAAAAGATTATATTAACAGGAGAAATGCAAAATATAATTTTGGAGATTATAAGGCTGCTATTGAAGATTACAACAAGGCAATCCAGTTGAATCCAGCTGATGCGCTTGCTTTTAATAACCGAGGACTGGCAAAAGCAGACCTTGAAGATTTTAGTAACGCAATAAAGGATTACAGCAGGTCAATAGAACTTAATCCTCAAGATCTGGGAACTTATAATAACAGGACGGTTGCATTGTATAATCTCGGCGACTATATAAATGCGATAGAGGATTAAAGTAAATCAATAGAACTGAATCCCAAAGATGCATGGAATTATAACAACCGGGGTTTTACAAGATACCAGTTAGGAGACTATAAAGGCGCTATTAAAGATTTTGACAGGGCAATAGAAATTAATCCTAAGTTATTAAAGACATATTATAACCGTATCGTCGTGAAAGTTGATATTGGAGATTTCACAGGTACAATAAAAGGATTGCAACAAAGCAATAGAAATAAATCCCAAAGATGCCCTTGCTTACAGTAATCGCGGAGTGGTGAAGAGCAAGCTTGGCGATTATACAGGAGCCCTAAAGGATTACAGCAAGGCAATAAAACTCAATCCAAAGGATGTGGACGCATACAAAAACCGTGGATATGCAAAATTTAAACTTAATGATTATACCGGCACTGTTAAGGATTGCGATAAGTCAATATTGTTAAATACAAAGTATGCACCGGCTTATTTTATCCGCGGGCTTGCAAAAGACAAACTTAAAAACAAAAAAGCCGCGCTTTCGGATTTAAGCATGGCAGGTGAGCTGGGCTACGAAAAAGCGTATGAGGTAATAAAGGAGATACAGGTGGAATAATAAAAATTTGTTTAAAAAGATGTTCGGAAATAGTTCGTAAGGAGTTCAATAATAGATTAAAAAAAATAAAAAAGATAAAAATGTAGAGACGCGGTTCCATCCGCGTTTCAAAGGACACGCGACGCGTAATGTAGAAAATATGAATGATGGACTGGGTGCGATGAGAGATTTATTATTTGAAACCCCCAACCCCGAAATCCCTTATTTTTTACTTGATATATGTAAACAAACATGAATTGTTAAAGGGAAAATGAGATTTAATATTAATCTTTTCAGGGAATTGTTCACAGGTGAGAAAATCAAAGTATTAAAACACATACTGAATCCCGGATTTAGAATGACAGGCAGGAAACTTGCCATGGTATGCAATATATCACATACAATGGCAATCAGGATATTAAAAGAATTTGAAACCATACATTTAGTTTCAAATTTTAAAGCCGGAAAATCAATAATCTGGACACCCAAAACAGACAGTTATTCTTATTTAATTGCAAAGAAAATATATGCCGAGAAAAATAATTATGTGCCATTGCAGCATCTTAAAGATATTTTAATAAAGGAGTTAAAAGGAAAAAAAGCAAAAAAAGTGATACTTTTCGGGTCGGTTGCCGAGGGGAAAGAAAGATATTCAAGCGACATAGATGTTTTTATTTTAGTAAATGACCAGAAGGATAAAAAAAAGATTAATAAATTGATGGACAATTTTTCTTTAAAGTGTGTCAAATTATACGGAAACACCTTGAATCAATATGTCCTGACTGAAAAAGAACTTAGAATGAGAAAAAATTCTAAATTGATAAAAAATATAGAGAGGGAGATTAGATTGTTATGACCGCGAAAATAAACACAAAAACGGTTGACAAAGGGATGTATAAGAATTTTTTGCAGAAAGCCGAAGAGAATCTTAAAATCGATTACAAAGCGCTTGAAGAACGCGCTTATAACCCGGCGGCTGTAAATGCGGTGCATTCGGCAATTTCCGCAGCTGATGCATTTTGTGTTTATTATTTGGGAAAAAGATGCACTTCTGCAAAACACGAAGACGCAGCCGATTTAATAATGGACATTCCGGTTAAAGATGATGAAAAAACAGTAATTTCTAAAATGTTTAGAACAATAATCAGGATAAAAAATATGGTAGAATATGAGGAGCGGCTTGTAAAACCGAAAGAAGCCGAAAAAGTCGTAAATGAAGCTAAAAAATTGCTTGAACTGGTAAAAATAGAGTTGAAAGAGGAGTAGTTGTATTGATTTAAAATGTGCGATTTACAATTTAAGATTTGAAATTTAATAAACAGCATTATTGAACATAATAGTTTAACAAACTTGATGGTGTTAATAATAGGGACATACCGTAAAATTTACTTATATATATTGTAGGGGCAATTCACGAATTGCCATTGCATAAAATTGTATTGTGTTTCTGTGGGAGAGCACCTAAGGTGTGTTTCCGCAGGTTGGTAAAAGAGGGGGTTAAGTAATGCTTGCGAAAAATCCGTGTCTGTTCTGCTTATGCGACAAAGACAGCTAAAGGCAGGCGGTCACCACTTGGTACAAATTTGCTACGCCATTGCAAATTTGTTCTTGACAATATTATAATAAAGATTTATAATTAATTTATGAAAAACAAATATATTAAAAGGGCAATAGAAAAAAGTTTATTTAAGCATTTAAAACAATTCCCTGTTGTTGCTTTATCCGGACCAAGACAATCGGGGAAAACTACATTATTAAAACATGCATTAGGTAAAATATATTCATTTATTGACATGGATGATCTGGATGAAAGATGGAAAGCAATATCAGACCCTAAACTTTTTATGAGCAATATAACAAGACCATGCGTGATAGATGAAATACAATATGCTCCGCATTTATTATCATATATTAAAATGGAAGTGGACGCGGACAGGACGCCCGGGTCTTTTATCCTTACAGGTTCTCAACAATTTTTAATGATGAAAGGTTTATCAGAAACACTTGCTGGTAGGGTTGGTATAATAACCATTTTTCCGTTTAATATAATAGAAATTGGAATAGAAAAAGTAAAGTCCACCAAAAAAGTTTTTGAAGATGTAATATTTAAAGGACTGTATCCGGAATTAGTCGTTAAAAAGAGCATTGATGATTCACTCTGGTATGATAATTACATCAGGACTTATCTTGAAAGAGATATTAAAGCTTTATATAATATAGGAAGCCTCAGGGAATTTGGAATATTTCTTAAAATGCTGGCGCTAAAAGCCGGGCAATTGTTGAATATGACTACCTTATCAATAAATGCCGGGGTTGCTGTGAATACAATAAAAAGATGGATTTCAATTCTTGAAGCATCAGGAATAATAAAATTGATACATCCATATTATTCAAATGTGTCAAAAAGATTTGTAAAAATGCCAAAAGTATATTTTATTGATACAGGACTTTTATGTCATTTGATTGGAATAACTGAAAAACGGCAGCTCTATTCAAGTCCATTGTTTGGGATGATTTTTGAAAATTTCTGTTTTTCTGAAATAATTAAAATATTGAGTATAAATAACAAATGCAGGAATATATTTTTCCTTCGTACCAATAAAGGATTAGAAGTTGATATGATGATTGAAACAAATAAGGGTTTTATTCAGGCGGAATTCAAGGCAGGAATGTCCATAAGTGATGTTTCCTGCGGAAATATGATAAGAGTAATGAAGGATTTAAAACAAACAGCGATATTTCAGTCTTATCTTGTCAGTATGAACGATAGAAATTATAAATCTGGAGAAAAAATTAACAGCTGTGGCGCTCTGGAATTTTTTTCAATAATAAATTCAATATTTGGATAATATCAGCAACGAATAGTTTAACAAACCCGATGATGTTAAGAATGGGGACATACCGCAAAATTTACTTATATATATTGTAGGGGCAATTCACGAATTGTCCCCGGTAGTGTCCGTTAAATTTTTATTTTCCCCCTTTAACAAATGGGGATTATTTGTCTATCGAAGTTTTAACGATGGCAGACCTGTCCGCCAGAGTTCCAACGAAGGCGGAAGAGGGATTTGTAAGGTAAAATCTCCCCTCATCCTTCGCATAAAGCTTCGGATGACAGGTATCCCCTCTTTTCCAAAGAGGGGAAGTTTTGAGACAGTCTCTAAATCATGTGTTTGCGCCGCAGGAAGATAAATGAGGGGTTTTAATCTTCCTTCTCGCACCTGTACCACAAACAAATATAAAACATGTTATTGACAAATAGTGTGATCAAATATTAATATTATATATGAAATTGGTTTTTGATTTAAAATAATTTAAAAAGTTGTGGTAGTGATATTATTTCTCGTAAAGGGGAATATAGAAGGAGGTTTAAGGGGAAGAAAATCATATTAATGTTTGTTTTTATTTTTTGTCTTATTTTTGCATGTCAAAAAAACATGATATTTCCGCGGCCTCGGCTCCGCAGGCAACAAATACCAACACGATTGAGACAACAGCAAGCCCAACAGATGAGCCAGCTGGCACTCATACAAATACAGCCACAGCTACGATTATAGATACAACGATAGCATTAGAAACAGATACAGGTACAATAGCAATTACTAATACAATGACAGCAACCAGGATTGCCACAATGACAGTAACCAGGACCGCCACAAGGACAGTGACCAGGACTGCTACGGTAACAATGACTTATAATGTAATAGCGACACAGACTGCAGTAGCAGTACCTGTATATCAGACTAAATGGGGTAGTTATGGCTCAGGTAACGGACAATTTAATTTTCCCACGGGTATTGCAGTAATAGGCAATTCAGTGTATGTTTGCGATTTTTACAATAACAGGGTACAGAGGTTTAGTAATACAGGTAATTATGAGATGTCATGGTCGCACACACTTGTGCAACCACGGGGGATTGATGGATATGTGGGAATAGATCATGTGGTTTATGTTTCTGACCAGCAAAATGTAAAGAGGTATTTTGTAAGTGGTACCAATGTAAGTTATAATAATGAAATGAGTGATAATGTACTTTCTAATAATTCATGGCAGGAAACTTTAGCTGTTATTAGTGGTGCAACCAGGTAATATGTTGCCGATGCCAGCAATGCAAATTAATGGGATTTGATATTACTGTAGTGCATCAGCCCGGATAGGCAATTACAGGTCTGTTTACTAATCCGACAGGTGTAAATACCATGCCTCCAGGAATAGCGCAAACGCAGTATTTTTATATTTCCTGTTATGGTACAAATAAATTTTATAAATATACAAATACAGGGATTTATGATAATTCATGGGGCGGCTACGGCACGGATGACGGGTATTTTAATTTGCCGGCTGGTATAGCTGTTGACTCAAAGGGATTTGTATATGTCTGCGATGCAGACAATCACAGGATACAAAAGTTTGATTCAAATGGGAATTATCTGGCAAAATGGGGTTCATTTGGAATCGGCAATAATCAGTTTAATAGACCTGAGTTTATCGCCATATCTGGAAATGAAATTTATATAACTGATAAAGCAAACAACAGGGTGGTTAAATACAGTTACTAAATAAAAAATTGTATTGTTTTTTTGCAGGGGGCATCTGTGTGTGCTCCTGCAGATTGGTGACTGTATGTTGTATATCAATATTTCGGCAACTATTTTTACACATAAAATAGTTATATTAATTCCCCCTTTGAAAAAGTTGGAATAACTTGTCTGCCGAAGTTTAAACGAAGGCAGAAAGGCATAACTGACCAAATTAGCATTATTTTATTTATTTAGGCATTATAAATGCAACATAATATATAGAAATTTTGATACCTAAAATTTATTTGTATATTAATGTAGGGGTTTTACCCCCTTGTTTTTATGGGCGATTCATGAATCTCTCTTACATTCAAAATTATTCATAATTTTAAATTTGGACACTACTGGATTAAAAGGGGGATTTAACCATATCTTTTTTTTCTGGACAACAGTATATATTAAGTTTTAAGGCGGAAGATAATAGTGCAAGCCGCCTCGCCTGGTCTCTCTACAATCAATGGATTCTTGTTGGAATTTATCCTCTATAAATATAGAGGACAGGAATGACATCATGAATTGCCCCTGTAAATATAAACCCAAAAATCGCAATAGGAATCACAGATCGTTTCTTTTTCCTCTCTTTAGTTCTAAAAATTAAATTATTATTCAACCCCTCCGGGGTTGATATTTTTCCTTTTTTATTCCACCAGTTTCACTGGTGGCTATTATTATTCAATTCCTTCGGAATTGTTTGTTTTTGTTAACCCCGAAGGGGTTTAATATTAATAACCCCACGTGAAACGTGTGGTTAAAAGCAAAATAACTTAATCAACCCTGAAGGGGTTGAATATTAAGGTTTTTTAATGCTGAAATTTATGATTAAAAACTTATCACCCGTTAGGTGATTTTTAAATCATTGATTTAACTATATATACAATACAAAATAACTTTCTTAATATTTTCTATTGCGGTTTTAAGGTATAAATAAATCTTTAGATTATGGATCTTCACATCTCCGGATTTTCGCATTTTTATATTTTGTCTTAAATCAGAAGTTCTCAAAATCTGAAGTTATAAAGATTTTTCCATCTCACCTATTACATCTCGTATCACAATTCGCACATTTTTTATAAACTATTTACGAAATACTTATAAACTATATTTGAACGCCTTTTAATTAAACTTCAATTTTCTATAGAATCTGTCATTCAGTTAAATATTTTTACATTAGGAAGTTTCATAAAAGTAACAAACAAAAACATTTGTAAATACGTATCTGTCATTTCTGCGAAAAACAGGAATACAACATTATTGGATATTTTTTTACTTTCTTAAATAAATAATTTTAAGTTCTTTAGTTATCTACAGAATATTATTTTATCGTTAAAAGGGAAAAAAATATCTATTTTTTCTTTATGAAAATTATGTTGCAATATTATTCAATATAGTTTTACAATAATAAACTAATTATTTTTTACGAAAACAATTTTCATAATAATCATAATAAAAAATTAATACTTTTTTTAAATTAGCTCAAAACTTTTTAACTCTTTAATTGTCTAAATTATTTAAACGATAAAAGAAAATTTACATAGTTTTGATAAAAGGAACATAATATGACTTTTAAGAAAAATATGTTTTTGATAATAATATTATATGTTTTACATTTTGAAACAGATATATTTGCAGGTGCTTTATTTAAACCAGCACAAAATGGTTTCTACTTTGAGTTGGAAAAAATATATATTGTTCCTGAAACAGAAAGAAATATGGACTTTGTTATAATTGGTTTATGGCCTATTAATGAGAAATACGTCTTTTTACCTGAATTTAATAAACCAAAAAATGTTACGAATAAAGAAATGGAAGAATTAAAAAAAAATATTTACTGGTTAAATCTTGAATTAACATATGGAAATATTTTAAGAAAACTTCCGGATTATACAAAGATTTTTGTTGCTTTACCCAGATCAGTAGGTAATATTGAAAAAAAATTTTTTTTGGAATATTTAAAAGTAAAATGTGCATTTAATAATAAAGATATAAAAAATAAAATTTATTTTTTTAATACAAATACAAATTTACACTGGACGCAGGATACATGCGAAGTATTGGGCAGGGATAAAAAGGGAAAAATTATCATAGGCATGGCAAAAGATGATTTTTCAAAATATTTATCTGCAATTGAAGGTTTAATAAAAAAATACAATTCTTTTTTTACTATTAAATGGTTTGAAGACAACACAAGTGCAGAAGGCGGTGATGAAGAAATAGTAACAATGTCAGATGGAACACCCGCTTTACTAATTGGCTGGCATCGTATCAAGCGTTATATTGAATTGCAATATAATATCTCAATGGATTCACAGGAAATTTACGAACAATGGATGGTAGAGGAAGCAAGAACTGCTTTTTCTAACTCAGTGTACGGCTTGCCTGTTCATATTTTACCGGAAAAATTATTATATAATAACAATCTTGGAACCAATGAGATATTTCATCTTGATATGTATCTGGTAGTACTTCCAAATAAAAATAAAACAAAAGCATTTATTCCAATATACAATACCAATGATATATCGGATATTTTATATAAAAAATTGCTGGATAAAGATTTTATAAAAAATTGTAATGAGGTATATGATGAAACAGCATTGCAAATGCAAAATCTTGGATTTGATGTTATAAGAATTCCCTTTTATGACCATCCTGTTAGAAACCCTGCAAATGTTGCCAGGTTTAGAAATAAAAACACAGGTAAAATAACTATTTTCCTTGGAAAATATCCGTATCACCTATCAAAAACCGGCGAATTTTCCAGACAGGATATACTACAAAATGCTATTTTTAATCTTGAAAATGAACTAAATTCATGGAAAATATTTCCAAATAAAAAAACATACAATAATATTATTATTGCAATAAATTATTTATTTTATTTAATGCAAGCAGAAGAAAATGCCATAAATCCAATAGCAGAAAAACAAGCTGAAATTTATAGAAATTATGGTTACGATGTTGTCCTTATCCAGCAATATGCTTGGGCAAGTGGTGGTCTGCATTGCAAATTGCTTTATTAAAATACTTTTCTTATTATCACTTCAAATCTTCGGGGCTCTGGATCTTCACATCTTCAAATCTTCAAATTGATAAAAACATGTTCATACATAGTTCAAACTGCGTTCTAAAATAGTTCGTACTTAGTTCAAAATATGTTCACATATAGTTCTAACTTAGTTCAAAAATAGAAAAAACATTGAACCAATTATAAAATACAAACTACAAAGGACTGCCTTTCTGAACTATTTATGAACTATATTTGCACTATTTTTGAACTATTTACGCACTATTTTCGAACATCTTTACCGAACACTTTTGAATCTTCGCATCTTCAAATCTTCGCATTTTTAGATTTTTTTAAATCCGAAAATCTCCAAATCTGAAGATCTGAAGATTTTCCATCGCACATCGTACATCACTTCCGAACATCTTTACCGAACATTCTTACCGAACGTTTTTTAAATATTACAGACACTTCGAATACCCGCAAACCCTGCATACATTGCAACCGCCTTCATGCTCTAATGTTGCTCCGCATTCAGGACAGGTTTCGCCTATTGTCTTTTGTTCAAGGTTTTGTTTAAAATCAAATTTACTTTTATCCCCATTTTTAATATGTAAATACTGCTCCAGCGCAATACCTATTGCATCAGGACAGGATAACACTATACCACCTTCCTGCCAGGCAGGCGCAGGGCATCTTATACCCCTTAAATGTTTTATTATTATTTCCGGCTTTACCCCTGCCCGTAAAGCTACAGATACCAACCTACTTATTGCTTCTGACTGTGCAGCAGCACAACCGCCTGATTTTCCCATTGTAGTAAAAACTTCACAGAGTCCGTTTTCATCTTCATTAATAGTAACGTATAAATTACCGCATCCTGTTTTCATCTTGATTGTCTGACCAAAAGTCACCTGTGGTCTTGCCCTTGGTTCAATTTTTGTTTTCTTGTTTGCTAATTCTGTATTCTTAACTGAACTGCCTTCCTTATCAATAGCAACAGATAAAACCTGGGCATCACGTGACCCATCCCTGTAAATTGTTACACCTTTACATCCCATTTCATAAGCAAGTTCATATACTTTTCTAACATCTGTAACTGTTGCTGAATTTTTAAAATTAACGGTCTTTGATACTGCATTATCTGTATATTTTTGAAATGCTGCCTGCATTTTTATATGCCATTCAGGTTCAATTTCATGAGCTGTCACAAAAATCTTTTTTATATCATCCGGGATTTCATCTATGTCAGTGAGATGTCCGTTTTCACTTATCTTCATCAATAATTTATCAGAATAAAAATCTTTTTTTCTTATTAATTCAAGAAAATGTTTATTTACTTCTGGCAATTTATCATTGTCCATAACTGTTTTTGTATAAGCAATTGCAAAAAGCGGTTCAATCCCGGATGAACAACCAGCAATCATTGATAAAGTTCCTGTAGGTGCTATTGTTGTTAATGTTGCATTTCTTAATTTTTTATTTTGTTTTTTATAAATGGATTTTTCATAGTTGGGAAAAACCCCTCGTTTTTCTGCCATTTCAATGGATGCTTTTTCAGCCTCATCATGGATAAATTTCATCAATTCTTCTGCAAGTTTTATTGCTTCATTTGAATTATACGGGATACCCATACACGCGAGAATATCAGCCCAGCCCATTATGCCTAAACCTATCTTCCTGTTCTTTTTAACCATTTCTTCTATTTTGGGTAATGGATATTTAGAAACATCAATAACATTATCAAGAAAATGCACCGCCTTTTTAACTGTGTCAGATAATTTTTGATAGTCTATTTTATTATCCTCTTTCAACATTTTATCAAGATTAATAGAACCTAAATTACAGGCTTCGTAGGGTAAAAGCGGTTGCTCACCACATGGATTTGTTGATTCAATTTCTCCTTCTTGCGGTGTTGGATTGTCTCTGTTTATCCTGTCAATAAAAATTATCCCTGGATCTCCATTTTTCCATGCCTGAAAAACTATAAGGTCAAATATTTCTTTTGCATCTTCTTCCTTTACAACTTTACCATCACGTGGATTAATAAGTTTATATTTTTTTCCATGTTTTACACATTGCATAAATTCATCGGTTAAAGCAACAGAGATATTAAAATTTGTTATTTCTGTATTATCATTTTTGCACATTATGAATTCTCTGATATCAGGATGGTCCACCCTTAAAATACCCATATTTGCTCCACGCCTTGTCCCACCCTGTTTTATAGCTTCTGTAGCAGCATTAAAAACCCTCATAAAAGATACAGGTCCTGAAGATACTCCAGAAGTTGTTTTTACTTTATCATTATTAGGACGTAAACGTGAAAAAGAAAAACCTGTTCCACCGCCGCTTTTATGAATAAGCGCAGAATTTTTTATTGCTTCAAATATCCCCTCTATTGAATCTTCAACCGGTAGAACAAAACAAGCAGCAAGTTGTTGCAGATCCCTTCCTGCGTTCATAAGTGTGGGTGAATTGGGCAAAAACTCAAGAGATGCCATCATATTATAAAATTCTTCTGCTGTTTTTCCTGTATCAGCATTTTTATCGTATAATTTATCAGCTGAGGCTATATTCTCTGCAACTCTTAAAAATAAAGTCTCTGCATCTTCTACAGGATTGCCTTTGTCGTCTTTTTTAAAATATCTTTTTTTCAAAACAGTTAATGCATTATCGGTTAATTGTGGTTTTATTCTTTGTCCCATTTATATACTCCTTATATGGTTTTTCCTTTACTGCTGGAAAAATAATTATAAAAGAAAACATTATAATGTCAATAATTTTAAATTACCTTAAATCCACAATAGAAAATATTGAAAGAGCCATTTTCTTTATATATAATATAGAAAAAAACAAAAAACTATTCACCCGGTGGGTGAGAAAGATTTTTAAATCGGCAACTTGCAAGTTTTTTGTGTCATTGCTCGCCCTGTACCGCAATGGTACAGGGCGAGCAAAACGA
>FWPV01004688.1_pt1 | contig 28430 bp, 17 predicted proteins | sample 2228371 | NCBI WGS metagenome assembly FWPV01 (sample SAMEA103939776, study PRJEB20133) | metagenome | reverse complement strand
TTGCCCAATATGAGCTGAACCACAAGACCAGCATCCAGGCTGAGTACAGACATCAAGACGCAGAAACCGGTGATCTCCTGCTCCGCTTTTTCCCCGAAGACGTTTCATGGGGCCTTAGAAACAACGAAGAACGGGATACCTACCGGTTTGGCATACGCCACGGTTTTTCACCCAATTCCGTCCTGCTGGGATCTTTCATGTACCAGGATGCGAGCCTGCATGTCAGGGACGAACAATCCTCGGTGCCCTGGATAAAAGACGCCCGTATTCGGAGACCGGAGGATGCCTTCAGCGGTGAAGGCCAGCACCTGTTCCGTTCGCAATATGTAGACCTGGTGAGCGGGGTAGGCTACTTTGACATCAGTGGTGAAATCGACACCACCGTATTGACCATTTTCCCACCGCCTCTGGACAGGGTGGTGAACCAGCTGAGTACCGATTTGAGGCACACCAATCTCTATGCCTATTCCCACTTGAAGCCGCTGGACGGGTTGACGTTTACCCTCGGTGCCAGCGGCGATCTGACCGAGGGAGCGAGTCCGGATGTTGCCGGCAAGAATGAATTCAACCCCAAGTTTGGAGTCATGTGGACACCGTTTGCCAATACCCTGCTGCGCGCCGCCGCTTTCAGGGTTTTGAAGAGAACTCTGATTACCGATCAGACTCTGGAGCCCACACAAGTGGCTGGATTCAACCAATTCTATGACGACTTCAACGGAACGGAAGCATGGAAGTATGGCGCCGCCGTTGACCAAAAATTTGCCGACAGCATATATGGAGGCGTGGAGTTCTCCTGCCGGGATCTTGAAACGTCACTGGCCAGTGCGTCCGGCGGTGCGGATCAATTTGACTGGAGAGAATACCTGGCCCGGGTCTACCTGTACTGGACTCCCCACAAATGGATTGCCCTGAGAACGGCATATGAATTTGAGCGTTTTGAGAGGGACAAGGGATTTACCGACGGTATAAAAAATATGGACAGCCAGCGTGTGCCGCTCGGCCTGAGCTTTTTCCACCCGTCAGGCCTGGGTGCATCGCTGCAGCTGACGTACTACAATCAGTTTGGTAATTTCGAGAGGGAACTGGGCTTTTTTCAATCCGGCCGGGACGATTTCTGGCTGGTCGACACCGCCATCAATTACCGACTGCCCAAACGCTACGGCTTCATCACTCTGGGAGTAAACAACCTGTTCGACCAGGACTTCAACTACTACGAGACCGATCTGAAAAACCCAACGATTCAGCCGGATCGTGTTGTGTTTGGTCGCATTACCCTGGCATTTCCGTAAATAGAGTTCAGATGTCTTCGAGGCTTATTCGAGAATAACGTATCTCTCGTTTCCAGCATGTTTTGATGGGGAGTCGATAAACTGGGGTGAACCGCTGCAATCCGTGTCATCCCAGCAATTCTCATTATGGAACTCGCACCTGAACGTAGGGTGGAGGACGCGAAAGCGTGGCCCACCGTCAACCAAGCTTATGGCGGATCTGTGACCGATGGGTGGCGTCACGTCTCGGGCGTGACGCCACCATCCTAAGCAAGCCCAAGTTCCAAAATTAGAATTGCCGGCATCATCCATCTCGACCTTGGCACGAAGGGAACAATGTTACGGTAAAATTTATGAACCATAGTCTGTTTGCATCATGGCCGGCCGGGAGAAAAGAGAACCGGCTCAAGACTTTGCTCATCGCACTCTGTTTGTTGTCACTGCCGTTCTTTTCGTTCCACCGCATCGATCGAAGTCTATGGCTTGATGAAGCCAACAGCGTCTACATTGCCGGCAACAATCCTTGCGAAGTTGTGGACAGACTGCGCAATGACAGCAGCCCACCTCTCTATTATTGGATTCTCTCGGGTTGGATAAACCTGTTCGGAATCGGTGAAACGTCGGTTCGAGGCTTATCCGGTGTGTTTTACATCCTGAGTGTGTTCGCAGTATTTTATCTTGGCAAGTCGATCTATGACAGCGATACTGGACTAGTCGCATCATTCCTTTATCTGCTCAGTTCCGTCGTGATAAGAAATGCTCAGAATGCGCGGATGTATTCTCTTTTAGGCTTATTGGAAATTCTCTCCGTTCTGCTTTTCTTCCATCTGTTCCTTGCCGACAAGGGGTCACGAAAAGGTTTGGCAGCTTTTGTGCTGATCAACATTCTGGGTACTTTCACCCATTACTGGTTTTTCTTCATTCTTTTGGCCCAGACGGCTGTCTGTTGCTTCCTTGCCAGGGCCGATCTGAAAAAGTTTCTGCTGGTCGCCCTAATCTCCACGGCGCCGTTTTTTCTATTCTGGGGTCCCTTGCTTTTTCAACAGATGCAGCATGGTTCGGCCAGTTGGATGTGGAAGCCAACCTTTTACGAAGCCGTCCCAAAAACATTAATGGACTTCTACAATAATCGATTCTCGCTTTTTGCAAATGATAATGAGCGAGTAGCACTTGGTATCTATGTGATCTGCTTTTTTCTCATCGGCTTCAAAGTGGATGAATCCGGATTGGGACTGCAGAGCTTTTCGGTATTGCGGGGGCATTTCCTCAAGAAGGAGAATTTGGCGGTTGCGATATTTTTGGTCGCAATATTGGCAGTTCCCTATCTAGTTTCCCAGATCAGGCCCATATTTTTTGTGGGCCGGTACACCATCATTGATGTGTTGCCGGTAGTCCTGCTCCTCTCCAGTTTCCTGGTTGCCTTTGCCAATAGGCGGCTCCTTTTGATTGGCTGTTATGTGTTGTTTTCCCTGGTCACATCCAGTTTTGCGGTGCAATCCACCAATACCGAACAGCACTCCGACAAGGCGACCGCCCATTACCTGGCAAGACACGGCAGGGATGGTGATGTGATTCTGTTTACCGGCTTGAGTCAGGTCACCATTGATTATTATTTCAAACTGTTGCAGCCACACCAGTCGTTTGTGAAGATGGTTTTTCCCCGAGAAATATCTTCTCATTTCGGCTGGCGGGATGTACAAGAGATGCTGAGCAGGAGGGAACAGTTAGAAAGCGAGGCCGATGAGGTCATTGCGCTCCTTAAGAAAAAGCTGGATGATGGGGCGGGCCGGATCTGGTTTTTTAACGGCTACGACACAGAAATTGTGGATTTATTGAGGAAACGGATGGACGAGAGTTTCACACTGGTCGAAGAGAAAGATCTGCGCGGTCCACCCTATAAGAGTGTTCTTGTCTATGTGCGTTGAGCGCTTTTCCTGCAGTATTTGTTTGGCAATGCTGCCCGCTGACTCATCTGTCGTTGATTCTTGAAGGGTTGCCCGTTGCTTTTGCAACGCCCAGAATGCTTTTGCTCTATTGGAATGCTGATCGCTGGAAGGAATTTAGGTTCTACTGGTGGGGAGCGATGATCGTGGTCAGATTGTGCCTGTTGATCATGTCTGTGACAGGGGCCTGTCTTGTCGGCATGGCCAACGCTCAGGTGCATTCTAATCAGCCCGTTCCACCCAACCTTTTCAACATCGGCGACTCGATTGGCGAGGGGGAGGCTGCCGATGGGACAATCGGCGCCGTTCATCATGAGGCGGTGTGGTCGACGGGGTACAGCACTTCAGACAACGTGCTCAGCTTCAATGAACGTTTCGACAACCTTGCCCCCGTCGATTATTTCGAAAACTCTGAAACCTGGGATGAATGGTTCAATCAGGCCAAGAGCGGTGCGGACATGGCCGACTTTGCCCTGCAAGCGGCTAAGATTCGAGATGGACAGGTCCCCGCAAGCCAAATCGGCATGATCGCCGTATTTTTGGGCAGCAATGATGTGTGTGCTGCCAGTTTGGATGCCATGACACCACCCGATGAATTCGAAGGCCAGTTCCGCGCGGGGCTCGATGTGCTCGCTGCTTCCCAGGCCACACGGAATGCCCATATTCAAGTGACGAGCATTCCAGCCATTTACTGGCTGTGGAACGCCATGAAAGATAACAACTGGTGCCGCCTCACCTGGCGTTTCGTGCCGTGTGAAAATCTACTGGCGAATCCTATTAACGACTGTGGCAGTGGCGACTCGCACCTTGATCCCGATACGATCCATTCTGATGACGGGCCCAATTGTGTCAGACGAAAACAATTTCATACCGCTATTCGGGATGTTTATAATCCAATTTTGAAGAACGTTCTGCAGGAATATGTGGACAATGGGCGGCTGCCCAATGCCCACTATAGCGACATCTTTGATGTTCGGTTTGAGACAATTCATGTCAACGACGGCGACTGTTTTCACCCGAGTTTTCTGGGTCAGGCCCTTTTGGCACATACGCAGTGGTGCCGATCTCCATGGGGACGGTTCGACCGGATCTGCGGCTGGGTGCCTCCACACCCGGGATTGTCGCGGGTTCCCCTGATGTTGTTGCTGAACTGATTGTTGTGGCGCCTACAGGGTCTTTCAACCGGAGTATGGGTTGAGTCAAAAAGGGCACGGCATGAACTTGCGCGCATTCTTAATCACCTTGATAGCTCTGCTTTTTGTAGTGACTTCGTCTTCCTTTTCAAATCCCGATGGAAGGTCCCAGGAGAACAGCCTCTATTTTACCGACATCAAGACCGGAGACGGTTGCCTGGCGCAAGATGGAACGATCGTCACCGTGCATGTTGTCGGCTGGCTTAAGGGCCACGCCGGCAAGGGCAGCAAGATCATCAGTTCGTATGATCGTGGGAAGCCGATATCCTTCGTTCTCGGCACCGACAAAGTGATGCCGGGTTGGAACGAGGGAGTGCGCGGGATGAAGGTGGGAGGTGAACGTCGTATTGTGGTGCCTCCTCATCTTGGTTATGGAGTCGAGGGCGTTGCTGATCTTGTGCCTCCGGATACAAGCCTGATATTCGAAATTGAACTATTAGACGTGCGTTAGACTCTTCCAATTCGCTTTGAGAGATTCTCTCTTTTATGTGTATCTGGTGGTCCGACCCTGGTTGTCAGAAAATCGGGGTTGGGTTGGATTCCTATCTCGAACAATGGAGGAACAAAGATGACAAAAAGTGGACAGAATCCCGGTAATCAGATGATGATCGAGCTGACCGCAGACGGCAAGGTTGAGTATGACACCGATGCTGCAACGGGAAGGAGGAAACCTAAAGTGACTGGGAAAATAAACGGTGTGGATAAAGAGAGCACGGTTTTATCCGAAGCCGAATTTCAAAGACTTCACGACGAGGGCAAGCTGGAGTATGTGGGCGTCATACTGCGCACTCATTCAAGCCCGTGGTGCCATATTTACTACATTGGCGGGACCCCGGTGATGATTTGCGTCTGACTTTTCAGGCTTGATTGAAATTCCATGTGCAAACCCGACCTTGATCATTTGGCTGAATGTTCGAACACCCCATCCCAATCCTCGGGCGGCGGAGTCATCAGGTAGCATCGGCAGCGTTGCGCCATCACCTGCGCAGGACCGTCTTCGGGCACAATGGCAAGGCAGCGTTCGAACTGTTGCAGCGCATCCCGCCAGTTTTTCCGACGGTACAGTGCAAGGCCGGCTGAATAATCCTCGCCAATGCGTTTTTTTTCTTCGGCCAGTGCCCCTTCGGTCTTTTCCAGCAGTTCGAAGATGCGCACTGGCTTGCTTTTTCCCATGACGCGCACGCGGTCGATTTCCCGCAGGGCGAAGGCGCCACCGAGGAGCTCGGCGGTGTTTTCCCCGATGAGAATTTCCGTGCGGTACATCTTGTTGAGCCCCTCGATCCTCGATCCCAAATTCACCTGGTCGCCCAGGGCCCCGTAAGCAAAGCGGTAGCGCGAGCCGAGATTGCCAACCAGCATGAGTCCCGAATTGATGCCGGTGCGCGCTTTCAGTTGCGGGCGACCGCTGTGGGCCCATTGTGCACAGAGGGACCGGAGTCGATCGCGCATGGCTAGAGCGGCTGAGCAGGCTTGCCGAGCGTGATCGGCCTGGGGGATGGGTGCCCCGAAGACGGCTATCAGTTCATCGGCGATGTAGTCGGTCAAGGTTCCCTGATGGGCAAACACCTGCTCGGTCATCTTCTCGTAATACTCTCCCAGAATGTCCACCATCTCACTCGGCCGATAAAGTTCGGAATAACTGGTGAAGTTCTCCAGATCGCTGAAAAGTACCGTCAGTACCTGTTCTTCCCCGCCCAGCTTCAAGCGATCCGGGCTCTTGAGCATTTCCTCGATGATGACGGGGGATACGTATTGCTTGAAGGTCGTCTTTATTTTTCTGCGTTCGTGTTCTTCCGTGAAATAGCGGAAAACGGTCAGGCTCGTATAGGTCATGAGCAGCGTCAGCAAAGGATAGACCAGGTTGATCCAAAACCGATACTGCACGAACAGGAGCCAGGTCAGCGATACCTGCAGGGCGAGCAGCAGCAGCAGGAAAACAAAGCCCTGGACGGCCCTCAGGCGTGGAAGAACAAAGCCCATCAAGCTCCCCAGCACAATGACGGCGAGCAGGTCATAAACCTTGGACCAGTTCGGTTTGGCGATGAATCGTTGGGTGAGGATGTTGTCGATGACTGTGGCATTGATGGCGACGCCGGGATACAGAGGGTTGATGGGGGTTGTGCGCAGGTCGTGGGTTCCCATGGCGGTGGCGCCGATCAAAACGATTTTGTTTTGGAAAGTTTTCCGGGGTACTTTTTCGCTGAGAATGTCGCTGATGGAAACATGGGGGAACACTTGCGGCGGTCCCAGGTAATTGATGAGCATGTGACCGCTTTCGTCCGTCGGGATGAACCGCTCTCCCATTCTTATCCCGTGCACGCCGAAACGTGCAACCATGACTGACAGATCCGGCTTGTCCAGGTAATACCAGGCACATGACAGACTCAGCGGGGGAAAGACATGGTCGCCGCATTGGATGGCAAGAGGCATGGATCGCACAACACCGTCCTGGTCGCTCTTGACCGTGTAATATCCGGCCCCATCAGCCGCCTGGGCGAAAATTTCAAGACTCGCCTCGGGCGCATACGCTCGGGAAAAAGAAATGTCTCTTGCCGCCTGGTTTTCATAGATGATGAGCGGGTACTGGGACGCTTTGATGCGTGCGAGCTGCCGCTCGATTTGTGCCGGGTCCACATGGTAGTTGAGATCCGATTCGTGCATGTGGAAAAAATATCCCAGCACAATGGCGGCGGATGAATTCCTGATGGCGCCTGCCAGGGCCGAATCGTTCTCGACCGCAATGTCGTCCGGCTCCAGAAAGCCAATATCGAAGCCGATGACCTTGGCCTCCGCACGGGACAGTATGTCTATCAGGCGAGCGATTTTCGATCTGGGCCAGGGCCAGCGCCCGACTTGGTCGAGGCTTTTTTCATCGATCAGCGCCAGCACCACGGCGGGATCAGGTTGCAATGGGCGGCGGGACTGTAAACGAAGGTCATAGGTCTTGAGCTCGATCAAATCAAGAATGCGCGTGTCCGTTGTAAACAGGACGAGCACCGTCACGACGACGCAAAGGGTTATGGAAGTGGGATTGATAGTGAAGCGGGCTTGCAATGAGCGTCCCATCGACCAACTTTCCTTTGTGGCTTGGGCACAGCCTGTGGTAACGTTGTGTTGAATGCTTGAGGGTTCTTGATTGTAAATGATCCAGCATGATTTGAGAATGGAATATGGCGCAAAAGATCCTCATTGTCGATGACAGTCTGACGAATCGCTCTTTGCTGCGAGCCATCCTCAAGAAGGAGGGCTACCGGCTGGTTGAAGCCGAGGACGGAGAAGTTGCCATTCGAAAGGCTCTGGAGGAGATCCCCGACTTGATCCTCCTGGACATCATGATGCCCCACAAAGACGGTTTTGAAGTATGCACGTACTTGAAATCCCGGGAAGAAACCATGGCCATACCAGTGATCTTCCTTTCCGCCATGAGCGAAAAGTCCGACAAGGTCAAGGGGCTGAACCTCGGGGCTGTGGATTACGTGACCAAGCCCTTCAACGCGGCGGAAGTTCTGGCCCGCGTCAGAACTCAGCTGAAGGTGTATGCTCTCACCAAGCGCCTGTTTGACGCCAACCAGGCGCTGCAGGAAAAGCAACGGATTCTTGCCCAAAAGAATGCGGAACTGGAAAGGCTCAACGAGGAAAAAAACAAGTTCCTGGGCATGGCTGCACATGACTTGCGCAATCCACTCATTGTCATCCGCGGTTTCAGCGAATTCCTGCTTGAACAGAGCTCCCCGCCCCTGTCCGAAGATTTTGCGGAAATGCTCTCTGCTATCCACAGCCAGAGCGAATTCATGCTGACCCTGGTCAATGACCTGCTGGATATCTCAAAGATTGAGTCGGGCACTTTGGAGCTGAAATGGGTGACCACCGACCTGGTTTCCCTCATTGAGCACACCATCACATTGAACCAGATACTGGCCGAGCGCAAACAAATACGCATCGATTTCCGTTGTGACGCGCAATGCCGCCGGTCCATGAGCGCCGTCCTGCTCGATCCGCAAAAGATCGAACAGGTGTTGAACAACCTCATTTCCAACGCGGTGAAATATTCCGCTGCCGGGAGTCCTGTGCTGGTGACCCTTGCGAGGGGAGGGAAAGGGCTGTTGGTACAGGTGCGTGATCAGGGGCAGGGTATCCCCAAAGATGAAATGGACAAGCTGTTTCGCCCGTTTCAAACCACTCGAGCTACGAGCACGGACGGCGAAAAGAGCACCGGGTTGGGGCTGACCATTGTGCGCCGCCTGGTTGAGGGCCACGGCGGAGCGGTTTGGGCGGAAAGCGAACCCGGCCACGGCAGCACCTTTTCTTTCACCCTGCCGATGGCCTGAGTTGCTCGGCCTGAACCGAGCCTCACAGTCAGTGCAGAGGCTCAGCAAATGGGACAGCGTTTTCATATCCGGTTAAACTGCGATGCGCCTCTTGTTTCGAGCGAAACCTGACATTACTTGACCTGGAAGCGGACCGGCGGGGTGACCAGGGGACGGGCCTTGCCGGCTTGCCAGATTCGCGCCTGCGCCGTGTGGGTTCCCGCCGAGAGGGGCCACATGAAGCGGTTTTCTCCGGCTGCGGTCACCTGCTCGAGGCGCTCGTCGACCAGCCATTCCACTTTCTCCGGCCGCAGGTGTTTGGGGATAATCAGGGCAAAGGCTTCCATGTCATCCGGGATGTGTGGATCCATTACCAGTTTCAGACCGGGAGTCGGCTGCACCAGGGCGACGTTTCGCTCCGGTTGATGCGTCGCCGGCTGTCTGAGATCCGTGTCGTGCAGCCCCGCAGGAAGACAGTATTGCGCCGGAACAGTCCCGGCCGCGAACCATTCCTGCATCACCGGACAATGGTCCGCGGCGCGCAGACCGGTATGCCGGCAGATGGCCGCCGGCATCAGCCTGCAGGAGAGTTGCAGGGGCTTCGGTTCCCTGCGCCTATTGAGCTCGGCAAAGACGGCGCGCAATACCAGGGCCGGCCCGGAGGTTCCCGTCACTCCCCTGGTCGGTTTTCTGTCCAGGTTCCCCATCCACACGCCCACCGTGAAGTCGCTGGAAAACCCAAAGGTCCAGACGTCCCGGTGGTCGTTTGACGTTCCCGTCTTGACGGCCGTCTGGAACGGCAGGTGCAGCAGGTGGCCTGCACCGAATTCTAACCGGCGCGCCTGCGGGTCGGACAGAATATTGCCGATGAGCGCCGCGGTTTCCGCGCGGAATACGCGCTGCGCCGCCCGTTGGCGGGGCGCCGGGTGCCTCACTGTGCGCAGCGGACGAAACACGCCGCCGCGCGCCACCGCCGCATAGGCCTGCACCAGTTCGAACAGGCTCACTTCGCCGTTTCCCAGGGCGATTCCCGCCCCGTAATGATCCGCCGGTTGCCTCAGACTGCCGATTCCAAGTTGTTTCAGCACATCCAGGAAACGTTTGGTCCCGGTGAACTGAACGGTTCTCACGGCCGGAATGTTGAGCGAGTTGCCGAGCGCGTCGCGCAGGCGCACGGGCCCGTAGCACCTGCGGCTGTAGTTGTCGAACCGGTGCAGCCCGCTGCCCACGGGCTCCACCAGGGGAGTGTCGTCGATGAGGGTGGCCGCGGTCCAGCCCATTTCCAGGGCGAGCGCGTATAGGAACGGTTTCAGAGTCGATCCCGGCTGTCGGGGTGTGATCACGGCATCGATCCAGCCGCCGGCCTGTTCCTGGGACAGGCCGCCGCCGTTCACCCACGCCAGTACTTCGTCGCTTTGATGGTCGACCACCAGCACAGCCCCGTCGGCCACGCCGCTGTCTCTCAAGTCCTGCAGGCGGGTGTCCAGGATCTGCTGGACGTGCTGCTGCAGCGAGGCATCCAGCGTGGTCGGCAGTTTGCCTGAATGGTTGGCCGCCGGGGCGGGTTTTTCATCGGTCAGGCTGTGCCGCTGCAGGTAGCGGATAAAATGACCGGCTTCCACCGGCAGCCGCATGGTGGACAATGACCAGGAACCGCTCATGACCCTCTGGTATTGATCGTTGCTCAGGGTGCCGTTTGCCCGCATGACGCCCGCAAGCCTGCCAACGGCCTGCGCGGCGCGCTCGCAATCGCGCCGCAGATCCATGGCGGAGGGTGCGCGCACCAGCACGACCAGCGTGAGCAGTTCCCGGGTGTTCAGGGTGGTCAGGTCGCGGTCAAAATAGAGACTCGCCGCCTGCACTACCCCGCGGCGCCGATGGGCGTAGGGGACCTGGTTGAGGTAAAATTCCAGGATGGCCGCCTTGGAAAAGCGCTCCTCGAGGCGGCCCGCCTCGATGCCTTCCAGCCAGCGCGACCAGATGGTGCGCGGGCGGGGATGCAGCATGCGCACCACCTGTTCGGTGATGGTGCTGGCGCCGCGAACGGTTTGCAGTGCCGTTATATTCTGCCAGACGGCATGCACGCGAGCGCGCCAGTCGACTCCGTGGTGCCGATGGAAACGCCGGTCTTCGGATTGGATGAAGGCCTGCTGCAGCAGGCGGGGGATTTCGTGCAGGGCCGCCTGATCATGCAGATTCCATTCATTCTGGTAGGTCACCGAAAGCGGAACGCCGCGTCGATCCACTACCTGTGCCTTGCGCACCGCCGAACCTGCAAGGTTCAGACTGGACGGCAACGGGCGCAAATCCCGGCGCGTCTGCCACGCGACGAACGCGAAAAGCAGCAGCGCCAGGGTGAAACAGGCTGCAAAAAAACGTCGAATCACCGGCTTTCTCTGATACGCAACATCGTGGGTTGTCCCTTGCCGAACACATCGGCTTGGTACATCTCTTCAGCATGGGTGGGCAGCGCGGTGAATTGTCCCGGGGCTATGGCCTGAGCCGCATAGGACAAATGGTAGTTGCCCGGTGCCAGGTACTCGGCATAGAAGCGTGCGGTGCTGTGGCGCAGTTCCTTGTGATAGAAGCTCCACACGGAATTTTCCTCGCCCCGCCAGTCATCAAACCGATGGCGGTACGATCCGGCCGGGAAATCCATGGCAGCCCCTGCGGCATCCACCGTCGAAGCGCTGGCCAGCTGTTGGTTGACCGGTTCCAGGCCTCCCGGCAGCGGATCGTCCACCACCACGAAGTAGCGGGCGGCGGGCAGTGAAAGGTACACATCCACCCGCACCAGTTCGCCCGTCTTCAGTTCGTCCGGAGGGTTCAGCAGCACCCATGCGCCGTCTCTTTGCACGCTGTATTCGCGATGCACTTCAATGCCCGAATTGATCGGCTTCCGGTTCAGCTGGGCAGGGGTGTAGGTCAATGCCGTCGAATAATAAAGCCTCCCGGTGCCGCTGCGCTCAATTCTGATACTGCCTTTTTGGCCGATATCGGCTGCCGGCACGGCGTAGTCAAGGACCTGCGCCGGGTCGCTGAGACTGCTGAAGGTTGCTTCTCCCAGAGACACGGAATCGAGGGATGCTCGAACCGTCATGGCAGGATCCTGCGATTCGAAGCTGGCGGCAAAATCTGCGAGGGCCTTGAGGGCAAACAAGCTGTCCTGGGTGGACAGCCAGTGATCGCGTCCGTTGCGGCTCTGAGCAATGGTGCGCGCCAGTTGCAGGGGCATGTCGCCCAACGGGCCGGCATCGGAAAACTGTTTCCCGTCAGGGGAAGAGGCCTTCCCGTCGGGGGACTTGTCCCGCACCGGGGGAGCAGAGCCAGGACGTTTTCGAGCGGCAACCTGCTGTCCGTCCAGCCGATGAACGGTCTGGTACTGGACAAAAGTGCTGAGTATGGCGCAATTGGTTCTGACGGACGATGTGAGCAGCGACTTGTAGCGAGTGTCCAGCGTTTCGCTGAAGGCGAGGGTCCCGCTGGTCCGGTCGGCGTGGGCCAAAATGGCTTCGAGTGCGCGCTCCTGCAGCTTGGAAGTTGCCCGATAGTGCATGAGGGCCTGCAGGTACATGGCCTTGCCGAACAGGCTCATTTCCGGCAGGTGCCCGGCAAACCGTTCCACTTCGTCCCGGCCGATTCTGCCGGCATCGGCCAGCGCCGCCAGAATCACCGCGCGCACCGTGGCGGTCATGCCTCTGTCGTACAGGTCCGGAACGGCATCACGGCGCAGCAGAGATTCGAGGTATGCGTGCAGCTTATCCTGCACGGCCTGCGGCGGGGCGTAGCCGTCCTGGCGCAGCCGGTTGAAGGCGAGAGCGGTGAAGGCACTGAGATAAGGACTGACGTACTCGTCTTTCGGCAGATAGAAGGTCATGCCGCCATTGGGAGCTTGATATCCGACGGCCAGGGCAAGGGTCTGTTCGACGATCTGCGCACTTTCTTCCCAGCTGAATCGGCCTTCGAGGTACGCTTTGAGTTTTTGATAGACGGCGGCGGCCAGCCCCCGGGAGAGTTTTTGCTCCCAGCAGTCGTAGGGATATTGGCGGAGAAATTCGAAGGTTCCTTCCAATCCTCCAATGATGGACGGTGCGACGGTTACTGCCAGAGTTCCCGATTCGGGCTGCATGCCTCGGGGAAAAGCCACCGCCTCGAGCGCTTCGGCACCCGTGGTCGACCCGTAAAACGCTGCGGTCAAAGGGGATTTCAGCCGATCCACGCGCAGCGTGGTTTTCAGACCGTCCCGATCGGTGTCGTCGGCCGCTTGCACCGTGAAGGTGATTTCCCCGTGAGAGGTGGTTGCCAGGGGCAGAAACACCGTGGTCCGTTGATAGGGCTTCAAAGTCACCCGCTGTGACCGGGTCACCGGCGACGGCCCGGCTGCGGGCGGGGATTGCTCCGCCGCGTCGCTGCGTACCGGGCCCTCGGCCTGCAGGGTGATTTCCAGGGTGCGGGTCGCATCCATGCGATTCATGATGGAAAAGCCGGCGTCGAAGCGGTCTCCTGCCGTGACCTGGTTGGGCAGGGCCGGGCGGATTTCTGTCGACTGGTTCACCGTGAAGACGGCGTCTCCGAGTCCCATCAGGTCTTCGGGGGAGACGGCCAAAACCAGCACCCGCCAGCCTGTCAAATTGTCCGGTGCGGTGAAGTGAATTTGCGTTTTCCCCTCGTCATCCAGTGCCAGGGAGGGGTTCCAGTAGCTCACGAATTTGAAAAATGAGCGCATGCTGAGATCGGGTCCGCCTCCGCCCCCCGGACTGGCCCCTTTCTTCTCGAGTTTGGCCCGCCCGACCAGCTGCATGATGAGATTGTAGTTGGTCATATCCAGCGGATCGAGGCTGTAGAACCCCTGGTAGGGATCGAAAGTCTTTCTGCCTTGCGCCAGCAGATCGAATACCGCTTCATCCAAAACCGTGACGGCAAGTTCGATGGGCGGATCAGGGCCGGTCGCGACGGGCTGCAGCGGCTGCGCTCGTATGGCGACGGTCACCGAGTCGCCCGGCTTGTACGTCGCTTTTTGCGGCTCGACGCGAACGGCGATCTGCTTGTACGGATCCTGCACGGGAACCTGCACATAGCCCATGGCAAAGGTCGGCTTGCCCAGATCCTCATGCTCGTTTTCCGCCACTCGTTCGATCCGGGGGGCCATGACCAGCACGGATAGATAAAAACCCGGCAGGTAATCGGGCACCACCGGAACTTCAATGAACTCCGCGCTGCCGGCAAACGTCTGCACCCAGCTTTGCAGCACCCCGAAACGTTCCACCGTGATCAGTGCGCGGCTGCCCGGGAACGGATTCTGGGCCAGAAAGCGGGCCGTCTCCCCCACTTTGTAGAAATCCTTTTCCGGGTAGACGTTCATCATGTTGCCGGGGCTGGTCTGCCACAGGACGTGGCCGCTGCCCACCGCCCAGCGCTCGATGCTGGTCGTGTGCGGGCGGTTCAGGGTGTCGTCAATGCGTGCGGTGATTTTGAAAGTGCCGGCCCGATCGGGCGTGAACTCACAGGCCACCGGTTCAGGTGTCGATTTCAGTTCCAGCTGCTGCACGTCGACCCACTCCTGCACGTATTGCGTCACATACGCATCGCCCGCTTCCTTGACCCGCGCTGCTTTGGTTTGCTGCCTCTGTACTTTGACGGCGACGGGAACTTCGGCCACAGCCTGGCCGTTCTCATCCACCACCACGACCAGAATTCCGGCCGGCTTTCCCTGCTGCAGCACCCAGTCCTGCTGCAGCACTCCGACATAGCGGTCGCGCCCCTGGTAGGCCGCCTCAGCGCGATTGGCCACGGATTTGCCGCGATCGTCCCGCACCGCGCTTTCCACGGTCATACGTCCGTACAGCACCGGGCTCTCGACCACCTTGAACCGGGTGGCAAAGGTCCCGTGTTCATCCAGCCGGCCCTCCGTCTGGAAAATGGTTTGAGACGGCGGAGTGCGGTTTTCCCCCGGCTGCAGGACATCGAATTGATAGCCCTTGAGCCCGGGGTCTTCGGGGTGCAGGGAAGCGGCCTCCAGGGTGGCGACCAGGCGCACGGCTGCGTTGGCATAGGGGCCTCCCGCGTGGAGGGCGGCCCGGGTGGTCACAGCGACCAGGTCGTCTACGGCAAATTGCTTACCGTTCAGGTCCGTACTCACCCGGAAGGAGGCAGGGGTGAAGTCGCTCACCAATACCCGCATCGGCTCCCAGGTTTCTTCGCTAAACGAAGCCCCAAGCCGGAACCGGTACCATCCCACCGCGCCGTTGCCGGGCAGGGAGAACTCGCCGTCGCAGGCGCCGAATTCCGAGAGGGTAAAATCCTTGCGCTCGAAAACCACCTTGTCCATCGGGTCGAACACCTGGAGGGTGTAGACGTCCGGAGTGCCTGCTTCGACTCCCGGCGGCAGCACAAAGCGGCGATTGTTCTGATCGCGCACGTAGACTTTGTATTGCACCACATCGCCGACCTTGTAGATGCCCTGGGCGGTGGTTCCCCAGGTTCGGATGTGGCCGAAACGGGAGCGTATCCAGTCGGGAATGTATTCCCGGTTGGCCCCTTGCGCGTCCACTCTGAACTCGTAGGTCAAGGGCAACACAGCCAGGTCGGCGTCCTTGCGGCAGCGCACAAAAAGCCGGGGAGCGCCGGTCTCATAGGCCCACAGCAGCTCCAATCGAGGATCGACCTTGTTCAGGCCGCCGATGGTGGCCAGCCCTTCCCGGTCGGTTGTGCCTTCAGAGAGAACTTCCTGATTGGCGGAAAAGTCGTCGAAGGTGTCGCGGCACAGTTGCACGGTCACACCGGCAACGGGTTGTCCCGATTGCAGATCGGTGACCCAGACCGTGGTGTTGTAGTGCCCCAGCTTGGCATGGACGGCGAAGGGGGTCACCTGGGCGAAAAACCAGCCGTCGGAAGGTTCTCGATGGGGGGTCGGGGGGGTGGGCGAGAGCACGCCGGTCACAACCCCGGACGGTGTTCCGAGCAGTCCGCGAATCCCCAAAGGTACCCTGGCGGGAGCGTCCAGCGCCCCGGGCATCGACAGAGTACTGGCCTGAGGGGATGATTTGCCCGTGGCCGTCACACTATGGTATTGCACCTGCATTTCCCGGAGGTTGGTCACGGCCAGGGGCAGTTCGCTGTCCAAACCTTTTTCCAGGACGCCCAGGGGCTTGAACAGAAAATAATCGGGCGGCATATGGTCGGTTTTGAAGGTCACGTCCAGGGCGCCGTGCAACGGTCGATCGAATTCATCCCTGAAGGCCCCGTGCGCCGCTTTGATGCGATAGCTGGTGAACGGTTTAATGGGCTCGGGCAGAGGGATCGCGTAGCTGTCACTTTTCTGGTGGGGTGCTGACAGTCCTGAGTACGAGTAAACATTCTCCCACGGATCGGAATCCGTATCGGCGGCGACCAGGTCAGGGGCTATGCTGATGCCTCCCTGGACCTGTTCCTTGAGGACAGGACTGGCAAAGAGCAGCGCAATTTCTTGTGTGGGATTGCACTTGTATCGAGAAGCGGCCGTCGCATTGGGAGGGATGGTGATGGTTTTACCGGCGTTGGTTTCACAGCGGATTCCGGTGAAGGCGAATTGCGGGAACGTGTGGAAAGATTCCAGGGGGCGCTTTTCGGCTCCTGGTTCGGATCCTTCAAGGGGTGCGATGCCCGGTTCGACGCGCAGGGATACCGGGCGGTCCGCAGGCAGTTCCTGCGCGGGGGTGACCAGCCAGACGGAGCCTTTTCGGTAACCGGAAGATTTCACGTAGTCGGGATCCTCTGTGAGCCGCACGGCGACTCTCCTTTTTTCATTCACCGTGAAATACAGGTGTTCAGCAACGGAGTTTTCCCGGACCGGCTGGTCGAAGCGGATTGCGATTTGCGGGGCGCCGGGGGAGAGCCAGGTCTTGAACCAGGTGCTTGATACCCGGGGACGCTGGGTGATGAAAACGTGGGTGTAGTCGCTCCCCAGGGTGGCGCCGTCTGCGGCCTGGAGGCCGGGGCGGACGGTGACCTGGTAGCGGGTCGCGGGCTTGAGGGCATCTGTTTCATTCAGCCGGCAGGCCAGGGCTGCCGAGTTGAGCCAGCGCCACTGGCAGTTGAGAGAAGGCTCGACGGTTACGGGAATTTCCGAAGCATCGCGCTCCATCCGTCCAAGGGGAACCACGGGCCGGTTGAATTCGATCACGATCTGACGGCCCGGCGGGACGTCTTCACCCGACGGGCTGATGCGCACAATCTGCAGCGGTTCGGCGGATCGGGGCCATGCCCGGGAGCTGGATTGTGCAGAGGCAAGAGTCGACCACCCCAGCAATACCGTGCAAATCCACACGCCCCACAGCAGCAAGCGCGGTCTTAACCCAGAACTGCCTGAACACCTTGTCATGCCATGTGCGCCTTCCATTCGGCCCTCCTTAAGCAATCCATAAGCCATGCTCGGTTATCCATGAACACAACTTTAAGCGGAATGCAGCCGCCGTTCCATACATTTTTTGCATGTGTGCAGTATTTCCGCTACCCGGACCTGTCGCCCGCTCAGATGATTTCACGCAATAGCTTTTAAGGGAGCAAACGTTCATTTGTGTGACCGCAGCCACTGATGGGTTTCGCTCCGCTTCACCCGTTCTGCATTCAGGGCCAATCGCGCACGGGGTCATGGGCAGGGGTGACGAACAAGCTTCTAGGTCTGGATTTTTGTGTTCAGCTATGGGAAACTGGGCACTGAGATTAACCTGGGAGGAAGCAGCAGTGGAGATGGCAGGCACAGACCGGGAGTTCTTCAATCTTTACAACCACAATTTCGTGCGTGTCTCGGTGGCCGTGCCGCAGGTGCGCGTGGCCGACCCCGACTACAATGCGCTGCAAACCGTTGCTCTAATGGAGCAGGCGGCGACGCAGAAATCCATTCTGACGGTATTTCCCGAACTGGGTCTATCGGCCTATTCCTGCGAGGATCTGTTCCATCAGCAGGCTTTGCTGGACGGCTGCCGGCTCGGCCTCCAGCGGATTGTGGACGCATCCCGCAGGATGAACACCATTGCCGTAGTCGGTCTTCCGCTTCAGGTCGACAGCCTGCTGTTCAACTGTGCGGTGGTGCTCTATCAGGGGAACATCCTCGGTGTGGCGCCGAAGACCTATTTGCCCAATTACCGTGAATTTTACGAACTGCGACAGTTTACGCCGGGAGATTTCATTGGCGAGCGGCACATCGAACTGTGCGGTCGGTCTAATATCCCCTTCGGGACGAAGCTGTTGTTCCAGGTCGAGGAACAACCGCTGCTCACTTTCTTTGTGGAAATATGCGAGGATCTCTGGGCGCCCGTCCCGCCTTCCTGCTATGCGGCCATGGCGGGAGCCGCGGTGCTCATCAATCAGTCCGCCTCGCCGGTGACCATCGGCAAATTCCAATACCGCCGGCAGCTGGCGGGGGGCCAATCGAGCCGGTGTCTGGCGGCCTATCTTTACAGTGAAGCGGGATTTGGCGAATCCACGACCGACCTGGCCTGGGACGGGCAGGGGATGATCTATGAAAACGGGACCCTTTTGCAGGAAACCGAGCGGTACAACTATGGCTCTCAGATTGTCAGCGCTGATCTCGATCTGGACCGGCTGCGGCAGGATCGCATGCGCCAGAACAGCTTTGCCCAGGCGGTGGCGCGCCATCGCCAAGTTTTGGCCGATTATCGAACCATCCGTTTTTCGGTGGATCTTCCTGCTGCCGGTCGGCTGCCGCTGCAGCGCATTTACGAGCGGTTCCCCTACGTTCCCAGTAATCCGGAAACGCGCGATGAGCGCTGCCGTGAAGTGTATGAAATTCAAGTGCAGGGTCTGGTCAAGCGGCTGCAGGCCATCAGCGCGGATAAGGTGGTCATCGGCGTATCCGGCGGTCTGGATTCCACGCAGGCACTTATGGTCTGCGCTCGAGCCATGGACCTCATGGGACTGCCGCGCAGCCACATTATCGCCTGCACCTTGCCGGGATTTGCCACCAGCGAGCGCACCCTGAGCCAGGCTCGCCGCTTGATCAGGGCCGTCGGGTGCAGCGCATTTGAAATGGACATCCGCCCCAGCTGCATGCAGATGCTGCAGGATATCGGACATCCCTATGCCGAAGGCAAAGCGGTATACGACATCACCTTCGAAAATGTGCAGGCGGGTGAAAGGACCAGTCATCTGTTCCGGCTGGCCAACCTGCATAACGCCCCGGTGGTGGGCACCAGCGATCTGAGTGAACTGGCGCTGGGGTGGAGCACTTACGGGGTGGGGGATCACATGGCCCACTACCATGTGAACGCCAGTGTTCCCAAGACTCTTATTCAATACCTGATCCGCTGGGTTGCCGGGGGAAATCAACTGGGCAGCGAGGCGAGCGCCGTGCTGAACGAGGTCCTCGAGACGGAAATCAGCCCGGAGCTCATTCCGGGCGAAGCGCCGGGGGATCAACCCGCACAGCGCTCGGAAGCAGTGGTCGGTCCTTATGAGCTGCAGGACTTCGTCCTCTATTACACCGTGCGCTTCGGTTATCTGCCGTCGAAGACGGCCTTTCTTGCCTGGCACGCCTGGCACGACAAGACGTCCGGCAATTGGCCCGACATTCCCGAGGCAAAACGGAACGAGTACGGGATCGCCGCCATAAAACAATGGCTGCGGGTGTTTGTTGAGCGGTTTTTCAAGCAAAGCCAGTACAAGCGCAGCGCCATTCCCAACGCGCCCAAGGTGGGTTCCGGCGGGTCTTTGTCGCCGCGCGGGGACTACCGCGCTCCAAGCGACAGCGAAGCGGCCGTGTGGCTGACCCAGGTGCAGCGTATTCCCGACGGCGAGGCCGAGTAGCAGCCGGGATGGAGCTGATCAAAAAAGCGGTTGAGAGAACATATTGACGGATTCAGGCTGTTTTTGCCGGCTCTCAAAGTGGAGCCGGAAAACCGGCAAAAACGGTAAAAAATGCAGGAGTGACCATCATGGGTGAAATTGGTTTCGAACGCCGACAGCAGACGGCACGTTTTCACAATCCCCTGAAAGGCGGAGAAGTGGATGAACAGGAAATCGAAGTGCGTGTCGATCCGCTGATGCGGCACCAGAGTATTTTCAACGCGGCGCTTTCGGACAAAACCTCCATCCTGTTTCCTCCCACCGATAAAGAATATCTGGAACAACGCGCGGAGGAGACAAAGCCCCAGTGTTTCCTGTGTGACGGCAAGTGGCGGCAGATGACCCCGCGCTATCCGCAAACGATTCTCCCTGAAGGACGGTTGGTCAAAAATGACGTGGTGCTGTTTCCCAATCTGTTCCCTCTCGCCGCACACCACGCCGTGGTCATGTTGGGAGATGAGCATTTCCGTCCGTTGAATGAGTTTCCTGCAAGTATGATCGCAGACGCCCTGAGCGTATCTTTGCAATTCATACAGAGGTGTTACCGGGCTGATCCCGGCGCCGTGCATTTCACCATCAATGCCAACTATCTCTTTCCGGCGGGTTCCAGTGTGCTGCATCCGCACCTGCAGATCCTCGGTTCCCCCTTCGCGGGGACGCATGAGCGGACATTGCTGGAAAACAGCCGTCGCTACTTCGAGGAGCAGGGGAGTTGCTACTGGCTGGATCTGGCCGCAACCGAAAAGCGTATGCAGGACCGCTGGCTGGGGGAGTTGCAGGGCACCTGCTGGTTCACCGCATACGCCCCTTTGGGAGTGAATGAAGTCAACGCCATCACGCCCGATGCGCGCACTTTTCTTGACTGGGGCGATGCTGAAATCAACGGCATGGCCCAGGGCATGGCAAAAACCCTGGATACCTATTTCCATCTCGACTTCTCGACATTCAATTTTTCCTGCTACAGTGCTCCGTTGCCCGGAGAAAATCCGGGATTTCGCTGTCTTCTGCGTCTCATCAACCGCCAGAACGTGGCACCCCACTACCGTGCCGATGATTATTACTTCCAGAAGCTGCTGGGCAATGAGATCATCATTCATACTCCGGAGCACCTGGCATCGGTTCTGCGGAAACAGTTTTAAACCTGCCTGAAACTCGGTAAGTGGCCGGAGTTGATGGCCACACCTGAACAGGGTGGCGTAGTGGATCAACCAGCGTATATGCATCCCATTGCTTATCATGAGCGCACCAAGCACAATTTCGGGCGGTTTGCCAAATCGCCGGGTTATATGGACTGGCAAAACCAGCCCAATCCATTTCGCAGTTATGCGGGGTGCGACAGTTTGCCGCTCAAGTTTTTGCAGGAAGATCCTGCAGCCGACTATCGCGATTTGTATCACAGGAAAAACAACCGGCCTCAGCCGTTTTCCATGGATAATGTTGCCGCTTTGCTGGAATTGTCCCTGGGATTGTCCGCCTGGAAGAGTGCCGCCGGCAATCGTTGGTCCCTGCGAATGAATCCTTCCAGCGGCAATCTGCACCCGACCGAATGTCATCTTATCCTGCCGCCGACTTCATCATCGGAGTCGGGACTATTTCATTACAATGCGTTCACGCACTCTTTGGAATTGCGGGCGAGAGTACCCGCCGAGGTTTGGCGGAGAGTCATTCAACATTTCGGGACCGAAGGCTTTCTAATGGCGTTGACCAGCATTTTCTGGCGTGAGTCGTGGAAATACGGAGAGCGTGCTTTTCGCTACTGTAATCACGATGTGGGGCACGCTTTGGCGGCTGTCAGCTTCGCCGCCAACCTGCAGGGCTGGCAGGTCAAGTACTTGAACGCTGTTGCGGACGAGCAAACGGCGACGCTGCTGGGGTTTGACAGGGTCGCGTGGGTGGCCCAGGAAGAGGAGTATCCGGAGCTGCTCTGCTTTGTCTGCAGCAGCGAGATCGAGGCCGTCCCGCGAGACCTTTCCAGCGACATTGTGACGGGGTTTTCCCATCTTTCCGTCACGGGGAAGCCCAACATTTTGAGTGGGGAAAGAGTTTCCTGGCCAATCATTGAGACGGTCGCCCGTGCCACCCAAAAACCTGCAACGGATGCAACGGTCATCGACTTTGGCCCGCGCGATGCCTGCCGGGAGGTGGTTTCGTCGCTCGGAGCGGCGAGAATCATCCGTCAGAGAAGAAGTGCACTGGCCTTCGCGGGGGAGAAGTCACTGGCGCGGGAACGGTTTTTTGCCCTGCTGGACAGGACTGTTGCGCGCAACCGCCACACGCCGTTTGACGTGGAACTGAGTGCTCCATCCGTGCACTTGATGATTTTTGTCCACAACGTTGAAGGTCTGGAACAGGGCCTGTATTTTTTTGTGCGCAACCCAGCCGATGCCGAGCCCATCCGCTCACTGGCGCGCAAGGAATTCTTGTGGCGGCAGGTGGAGCAAGGCTTGCCGCTCTACCTGCTGCAGACCGGCGATTTCCGGCGGCTCGCCGCAAGAATCAGTTGCGACCAGGAAATAGCCGGCTACGGGGTGTTTTCCCTGGGAATGATCGCCAGGTTCAGGCGCATAATTCGAGAAAACCCCTACCGATATCGGCAGCTTTTCTGGGAAAGCGGGATGCTCGGGCAAATTCTTTACCTGGAAGCGGAAGCGCACGGTTTGCGCGGAACCGGCATCGGTTGCTTCTATGACGACCCGGTCCATGAGATTTTGGGACTGAGCGACAATTCCTATCAGAGCCTCTATCATTTTACCGTGGGCGATCCCATCGAAGACCGTCGCTTGACCACGCATCCTCCCTACATGCATCTGCAGGATCGTCGCTGATGCCCGAGGGGTTAACATGCCGATAAGGGCTCAGGGATTGCATCGTTCTCCCCTGGCCTTCAAAAAGACCCGGGCAAACTGCTGCAGCAACTCGTCGAGGATTTCCCTGATGGCGGTGGGGACGGTTCTGCTGGAACCGTGGCCGAGCACTTCCTCCGACCAAATGTTTGGGTTTTGGAAACTGCCCGCATCGCAGCGCACATGATAGGCCATCGGGTAATCTTCGCCAATCACCCAGACGCGGAAGGTGATGAGGCCTATTTTTTTGTCTCTCAGAGCAATTGCCTCGGCCAGCCTGGAAGCGTCCTGCGACAAGTCCTGGTAGCGAATATTGCAGAAGTGTTCGGTGAATTTTTCGTCCAGGAAGCGTGTCAAAGACTGCTCGCTCAGACCGATCCGTTCCGCATCCCCGACGAGGGCCAGGGATATCAGTCCAAAGCTTTGAATATCTTTAAATAATCCATAGAAAAGATCGAATTCTTCTTCGGTTAAATCCATGGAAACTTTGCTTTGTGCAAGGGCGGGCGGTGTAAGGAAGAGGGGCACAAGCAACAAACCTACCATCCAGATGACTTTCATATAAATCCTCAAAAAACATCAGTAAATGCTGCCGCGAACCAGGAGCCGTGAATGGAAGCCTTCTGTGGAAACCTGTCTGCAGGCTTAGATTCTTGCCGACAATATATCACTAATCATTGTCGGAAGAAATGTCAGAATAGTGGAAAAAACGACGCCTCTTCCACCGGCTCTGTCCTGCGACGGGTATAATCCGGTGCGTAAATTTTCTTGACTTTTGTTTCGTGCTTCCATTAGCTTACACCTTTGTATTTTTCCAGGGCTCAATCGTACCGATTCCCGTCTTGCGGGGTGCCAGCGCATCTTTGGAGAAATACTCACACAAGCATCTGAAATGTGCATTAACGCACGTTTGCTCCATTACGCTCGAATACCGCTAATCATGTTTGAGGAGCTTGTTCGAGAACCCCCTCAAGGGGGAGAGGAATCTGCCGTTTCCGGACAACCTCCTGCTGCCGGACAGCAACGCGAGAAAGGACAGGGAATATGAAAGAGGACGTCGCAAGGGTTCGAACTTTCGCAATCATTTCTCATGGAGGTGCAGGCAAGACCTCTTTGGCTGAGTGCATGTTATTCAATGCAGGGACCACAACCCGCCTCGGCAAAGTGGATGACGGCACGTCCATTCTGGATTACGAGCCCGAGGAAGTGAAACGCAAGATCACCATAAGCACAGCCTTTAATACCTTTGCCTGGAAGAAACATAAATTGACTCTCATTGATACGCCGGGGGATTTCAATTTCATTTCCGAAACGAAGACCTCACTGCAAGGGGCTGACGCAGTTGTCGTGCTGATCGACGCCATCGACGGGGTACGCGTCCAGACCGAAAAAGTCTGGGAATTTGCCGACGAATTAGACCTTCCTCGCATCATATTTATCAGTAAAATGGATCGCGAACGGGCCGACTTTGAGAAAACGGTGGCGGACATCCAAGCCAATTTTGGAGCAGCCTGCGTGCCGGTGCAAGTTCCTGTCGGAGCGGCAGAAAATTTCAAAGGCGTGGTCGACGTTCTGACTCAGAAAGCATACCTCTTCACCCAGGGAGAGAGCGGCAAGTTTGAGGTCCAGGAGGCACCGGCGGATCTTCAGGGTCGGCTGGATCAGTATCGAGAGAGCTTGATCGAGAATGTGGCTGAGTCCAGAGACGAACTGCTGGAGAAATACCTGGAAGAAGGCGAACTGAGTGCTGAAGAGGTGAGAGAGGGATTTCGCGACGCCGTGGTGAGCGGTAAGGTTGTTCCTGTCGTCTGTGGCTCGGGGACGCTCAATGTGGGGATTCAGCTCCTGATGGATCTCATTGTGGAAAGCATGCCGTCGCCCGTGGATCGCGGAGCCAGGAAGGCGAAAGTGCCCGGCACCGATGAAGAGGTGGCGCGCGAACCCGATCCGGGAGCGCCCTTCAGTGCCTTGGTGATAAAGACCATCAGCGACCCCTATGCCGGTCGTCTATCGGTCATGCGCGTTTTTTCCGGCAGCCTGGAAACCGATTCCACCGTTTATAACTCTTCCAAAGAAATTAAGGAACGCTTCGGACAACTGCTGCAGCTCAAGGGCAAAACCCAGGAAAGCATTGAAAGTGCCGGCCCGGGTGACATTGTGGCCGTGGCCAAACTGAAGGAAACGGTTACCGAGGATACCTTGTGCGATGAAAAAAACCCCGTCGTTTATCCTACAGTGGAGCTTCCTCCCGCCATTTACTCGCTGGCCGTTGAACCCAAGAGCAAAGGCGATGAAGAAAAGATATTTTCCTCTCTGTCGCGTCTCATGGAAGAGGATTTGACGCTCAAGCTGGAACGTAATGAAGAGACCAAGGAAATGATTCTGTCCGGCATGGGAGAAATCCACATCGAAACGATTGTAGACAAATTGAAGAGAAAATTCGGCGTGGAGGTCAACCTGAGGCTGCCTAAAGTGCCATACAAGGAAACCATCAAGGGCAAGACGCGCCTGCAAGGCAAATACAAAAAACAATCGGGCGGGCGCGGTCAATACGGTGACTGCTGGATAGAAATGGAGCCGCTGCAGCGCGGGGAGGGCTTCCAATTTGTCGACCGGATCGTTGGAGGAGTAATTCCGCGGCAGTACATTCCGGCTGTGGAAAAAGGCATCATCGAGGCTTCCATGGAAGGGGGACTGGCCGGCTACCCGGTGGTGGACTTCAAGGTGGATCTGGTGGATGGATCCTATCATCCCGTGGATTCTTCCGAAATGGCGTTTAAGATTGCCGGCTCCATGGCCTTCAAGAAGGCTGTGATGGAGGCCAAGCCCACTTTGCTGGAACCGGTCATGCAGCTGGAAATCACGGTTCCCGACGATTGTATGGGAGATGTCATAGGCGATCTGAATTCCCGCCGTGGCCGCGTTCTGGGCATGGACACCCAGGGCAAGAAACAGATCATTCGTGCCAACGTACCGCTGGCGGAAGTGTTGAAGTACGCGCCGGACTTGCGTTCCATGACCGCCGGGCGAGGCATGTACACCATGAAATTTTCTCATTACGAGGAAGTTCCCGGGCCATTGCAGGAGAAGATCATCGAGGCGGCCAGGGAGGAGTCGGCGTAAGTGCGCCGGCCGGTCGGTGCGCGCAGCAATTCGTTTCATGTAACATCGAGGGCGGCCCGTGTGAGTCTCTTGCCCGCTTGCCGCGCAGCCCCCTCGATGAACACCAACCTTTGAATGAGACCGCCGGGCGGGATTGCCGATGACAATCCCGCCCTTTGTGCTTGTGCCTCAAGCTGGCATGGATGGCGGTAATAGTCTCCAGGAGGCTGCCTGGTCAGGAACGGCAATGGATCAAATAGAATTGAAGGAACCGGAAGAAACGCTATTCCAGAAAGTCCAGAGAATGTCCACCGCCGAAAAGGTTCGTTTTGCTTCCCGCGGTGATAAGGAAGTGCGCAGCCTCTTGATCAGAGATGGGGAGCGCACCATACAAATGGCTGTTGTCAACAATCCCCGCATATCCGACGGGGAAATCGTCTCCATTGCACATTCCCGGAACATTCATGAGGATGTGTTGCGCAAAATCGCAGCCAGCAGGGAATGGATCAAGCTCTATCCGGTGAGGGTAGCGCTTGTGCAGAATCCCAAAACGCCCATGACCATCGCCCTCAGGCTGCTGCAAACACTTATGCAGAAAGATTTAAGGGCCATCGGCAAGAGCAAGAACGTACCCAATGCCATTGCCCGTGCGGCCCTGCGGTCACTGAACAGGAGCGAGTGACTATGACGTTCTCCAACTCCGCACCCTCGATCCTGGAGCAGGGTCGGTCAGCGTTTGCGCGGTCGGTGGCCATCATTACGGTGAGCGACAAGGGCGCTGCAGGGCAGAGGCATGATGTTTCCGGCGAGGTTTTGGCCGAACGTTTGGCTGCCGCAGGCTATGACGTGCGGCATCGGGCCGTGGTGCCGGATGAGATGGAAGGAATAGCGCAGGAGCTGCGCAAGTATACGGATGAAAAACGGGTGGCACTGATTGTAACGACCGGAGGAACCGGGGTGTCCCCTCGAGATGTCACTCCTGAGGCCACGCTTATGGTGGTGACCCGCACCGTGCCCGGCATGGCTGAGGCCATGCGGGCCGCAAGCACGGCCAAGACTCCTCACGCCATGCTGTCACGAGCCGTTGCGGGAATTCGAGGCGCCACGCTCATCATCAATTTGCCCGGCAGTCCCAAAGGGGCGTTGGAAAACCTTACCGTACTGCTGCCCGCGATACCGCATGCGTTGGATAAGATCCAGGGTGACCCCGCGGAATGCGCATCGCACTGAACCAAACCTCGAAATCGGAATGTGGCCATTCCTGTTTCGCGTCCATCCCCGCGGGGCCGCACCGGTCGAGAAGCCTTCCGGCTACTCCACTTCTTCAGGCTGCTCGGAGCCAAGTGCCGCTCTCTTGGCTGAGTAGTTTTCTTTGATCTCGGCTTTTTTGCTCAAGTAATTGTTCCGGATGTTTTCGATGGACTCGTCCACCTGAAACACTCCGGATTCAGTCTCCTCAATGATTTTGAGCTCCTGCTGCACTGCCGGCATGTTTTTCCAGTCGGATGTGTCCCCTTGCTTGTAGAGCGAATAGATTTCCGCACCCAATCCACTGTAAGCCTTTTCCATTTTTTTCTGAGCACCGGCTCGTTTCATCTTTTGCAACTGCACATTGACCAGCTTGAGTGTCCATTGAACTGCGGTGTATCCGTACTGCATTACAAAGTAGCCGGATTTTTTCAGCAGTGCACCAGCCTGTCCTAAAATTCCACCCATGTTTCACTCTCCTTCCGTTGGATCCAATCCTAGAGAACCCATCCCAGTGTGTCGTTCAGCCGCTTCAACATGCGCTCTGGATGACTGCCCGGCCAATAGATTCTGCGGCAGCCCGGGCACTGAAAAAAGGTGCTTTGTGTCTCGAAAACATAATCAGGCACCAATCCAAAAGCATGTTCATGTGGAAGTTCTTCCAGCAAGTCGTTGCACAGGGTACAGCGCTTCAGGAAGCGAACCTCATCGGCTGTTATGGAAACCTGGGATACCACCTCTTGCAGCTGCTGCATCGGATCATTGGCAGCGATGCACAAGACTCCGGGGTAGTTGCCCCAGCGTCGATTCCTGGTAACCACGCAAAACCTTCGTGCGAGGTAGAATTCCAATTGAGCCGGCCGCGTCAAATGAATGTTACATGTATCGAAGCCGAGAGCACGCAGCCATTTTGCCATCTTTCCCAGCATGGCATCAACCACAAAGCGCCTTTCGGGTTCTGCTATCGGCTGCATCGTCAGTAATCGAGCTTTACTTTGCGCACGCCGCTCGGAAAAGGCAGTTCGAACAGCGCGGGTTGTATCTGGCGGTTGGTTTGCATATGCGAGATGTCTGCTTCCATTTGCCAGTCCGACGAGAGAAACCGGATCTTGCCGGGTGTGTGTGCATGACCTATATCGACCGCGGGCGTGTAGGTTATGCTGTAGTCCCCTCGACGACTCTTAACCGTGATCGTTTGCAGCGCCGCCGGTTGCGCCAGAAACTGCCAGACCATCTGCACGCCGTCTGCGGGCAGGTATGCGTCAGCGGACCAGCCGGAGGGGGTGCGCTGTATTCGCCAAGCATCCAGTTGATACGGCGAAACGGATGCCGTCAAGCTGTAGCCGAAAAGCTGCAGCGGGATGGAAACTCCCAGAAAATGGCGGACCAGGTTTTCCGCCCGCTGGGCAACGTAGACCACCTTTTCAGAAGGGATCCACAGGCGCGACTCCCTTTCGTTGGCGGTCAGAACCCCGGCGGTTTGCCCCCATGTGGTGTAGGCTTCGAGTCTGAACTGGTTCGGCAGGCGGGACACAACCACCGACTGAAAGCGAAATTTGCCTTTTGCGCTTTCACCCTTGATCATGAGCCTGGCCTGGTAGTCTTTCCATTGCGCCGAGCGGAAGCGCAGTTTGAACCGCTCCCGGGTGAGCTCCTCGATCTTCGCCTTCAGGTCCTCGACCGA
>FWPV01004687.1_pt1 | contig 28441 bp, 24 predicted proteins | sample 2228371 | NCBI WGS metagenome assembly FWPV01 (sample SAMEA103939776, study PRJEB20133) | metagenome | reverse complement strand
ATATTTCACAACACATTTTGGCCTCTCCTGAAAAAAGTCCTTCCAACCACAAAGGACACTAAGGACTCCAAGTAAAGCCGGAAATTGCTAATGATTCAACGCAGAAACAGCAATTTTGTTAATCCACACCTTAAAATCCTTTGTACCCTTTGTGGTTTTTGCCGTGAAGTCATTTTTGCCCAGGGCGCAAAAACCAGGTCGCCGGTATCAATCGGCGACCTGGTTTCATGGATGGAGAGTGGGCTTACCGGGTGGCAGATAGCTCGATTGCCCGTGTCGTAAGCTGCGCGAACTCTTGGACGTCCTCATCGCGCGGCAGATACTCGGCAATGCGCTGCGCGTCGCGCGCTACATCGGCCAACGTCGTCCCGGCATCCTTAGCCCAATAGCTCTGTCGCAAGATTTCGGCGTACTGCGCAACGATGGCAGTCAATTGAAAGCGCGGGTCGCTCGCTGCAAAATCCGCGCTGAAGTCGGCGCGCGTGGCGCGGCGGTTGATCTCGGTGACTTCGCCGGTGTTGGGGTCTTCCCAGCGCAGGTAGACGGTGAGCGCGGTCGCCTGGGGAGCGGCGTCGGCCTTGAATTTCACCTCGTACAGCGCGGTGACGCTGTGGCCCGGTCCGAGTTCGCCGGCGTCCACGGCGTCGTTGCGGAAGTCGTCGTCGGCCACGGCGCGGTTCTCGTAGCCGATGAGGCGATAGCGGCTCACCACGTCGGGATTGAACTCCACCTGCACTTTGGCGTCGCGGGCGATCACCTGCAGGGACGAGGGCAGCCGGTGGACGAAGAGGCGCTCGGCCTCTTTGATGTCGTCCACGTAGGCGTAGAAGCCGTCGCCGTCGTTGGCGAGTTGTTCCATCAGGACGTCGTTAAAATTGCCCATCCCGAACCCCACCGTCGTCAGGTAAATGTTCTTCCCGGCATATTCGCGGATCTCTTTGAGGATGGAGTCCGGCCCGGTGCGGCCTACGTTGGCGACGCCGTCGGAGCAGAGGATCACCCGGTTGACGGCCTCAGGATTGAAATGTTTCCGCGCCAGGCGATAGCCCTCCCGCAGGCCCTCTTCGGCATTCGTCGCGCCTTCTGCCTTCAACTGCTGAATAGCGCGCAGGATCGTGCTGGCGTTCTTTACGGGGGTGTGCTCTAGTACCACCCGTGCGTTGCTCCCGTAGACGACGATGCCAATTTCATCCGTCGGGCGCAGTTGTTCGACCAGCAATTCCAGCGCGTCTTTGACCAGCTCCAGGCGGGTTTCCATGTTCATCGAGCCGGAGACGTCGATGACGAAAGTGAGGACGACGTTGGGAAGCTCTTCTTCCGGGACTTCGTACCCTTTGAGGCCCACGCGCACCAGATGGTAATTTTCCACGTAAGGCGAAGGCGCGCCGTCAATGGTGATGCCAAAGGCGCTCTCGGTGGGGGCCTCGTAGCCTTGCTCGAAGAAGTTGATGTACTCCTCGACGCGCACCGAGTCTTTGTCGGGCAGGTAGCCATCGCCGATGACGCGCCGCATCACAGTGTACGAGGCGGTATCCACATCCACGGCGAATGTGGAGAAGCGATCATCCTCGGCGTCAATGCGCGGGTTGACGCCATAGTTCTCGAAGAAGACGTCGCCGTAGGGCTGATCGTTCGGCTCGTCTGTGCCGCCCGTGGAAGGCCCAAAGGCATCGCCGGATGCTGTGGCGGTGGCCTGCGGGCGATTCTCGGCGGGTAGCCGGTAGGCTTCATGAGTAGGAACCGGCGCCAGAGTGGAGTGGGAGGGCGTGGCGCAACCTGACAAGACCACAGTTGTCAAAACGAACAAAACTGTTACAAAACGAATTACGCGGTTCATTGTTCTCCTCCTGTTGACTTAATTTATGGTTTGTTTTGCCGATCTATGGGTTTCATGCAGCCCAGGAGGAGAAAGTTCACGGAATTATCGCGGATTTTTTGATTTATCAGGCCAATCGCACCTCAAACACACACGCTTCGCCACCACGCAGCAGCGACGACTTCAACGTCACCATCACCGGCGTCCCCAACGCCGCCGTGAAATTCGCTTGCAGGTTGTGCACCGAACACTCGCATAGCGCAGGCGACGTCACCCAACCGCACTGCACGAGATCACACCCGCAGGTGTCTAGGCGCACTTCGATGGCGCCGTCATCGCGCAGCGTGTAGGTCGACGCGGGGAAACGGGTTGCCAGTTCGGCCAACAAGCGCGCCACGTCGCCGCCGGCCTGTTCCCAGCACTCGCGGAACACCTGCGCCGTGTACGACCGCGCGCATGCCTGCCCGCACTCCCGCAAAAGCGCCGTCCGCGCCGGCGCATCCAGATTTTCCAGCCCCTTCACAAACCCATCGAACCAATAGGACAAGAAATCTTCATCTAGCATCATCCATTCCTTCTTTGGACGCAGATTTTCGCTGATTTACGCAGATTTTTTCTACATCTGCGAGAATCAGCGTTCATCTGCGTCCTGGTTATCTTCCATCCACGACAAAGAGCCTTTGCGCTCATTGTCGTAGGCCTTGCGCACAAATTCAGCCTTTGGGCCAAAATTCATGAGCAATCCCACTTCGTAACGCGTTGCCTTCAAATAGTTGAGAAGTTGCGCTTCGTGAGCCTCGGCGAATTCCCTGGCTGCCTTCAACATCCTAACGTATTGTAAACCGTGTAGAATGCCTTGATAATACGTTGTGTAACTGCCGTATGCTTGTAATGCATGTTCCACCTCCCACAAAGCACTCCGTCTCACAGACAATACCAGGAAAAAATCTGCGTAAATCCGCGAAAATCTGCGTCCAAAACAAAATCCTCAAAAGCCGTTATCTGCGATGACCTGGCGGTACCAGAGGGCGCTGTCTTTGAGGATGCGCTGTTGTGTGAGGTAGTCCACCCAGACGATGCCGAAGCGCTGCGTATACCCCGCCGCCCACTCGAAGTTGTCCAGCAGCGACCAGACGAAGTAGCCTGCCAGCGGAACGCCGTCTTGAATCGCGCGGTGCGCCGCCGTGAAATAGCGCCGCAGGTAGTCCACCCGGCGCGCATCGTGGACCTGACCGTCGGGGCTGGGCGCGTCGCTGTAGCTGGCGCCATTTTCGGAGATGTAGAGCTTACGCGGGGCGTACTCGCGCCATACGCGCATCAACACGTTGTACAGGCCATTGGGATAGACTTCCCAGCCCATATCGGTCTTATTGCCCGCCACGGTCGTCGGCGGCAAGTTGTCCGGCGCATCATGGTCACGGACGACATTGCGCGAGTAGTGGTTGATCCCCAGGAAATCCAGCGGGACGCCAATCGCCTCCATATCGCCGGCCTTCACGAAGTCATCCGCGCCTTCCGGCCAATACCCCAGGCGGCGATAGTGCGCTTCCAACGCCGCCGGATAGCCGCGCCCGAAGGCCAGATCAAGGAAGCGGCGATTGGACACGCAATCCCGCCATTGGCTCAAGCGCGCATCGGCGTTGCTGCCCGACGCCGGTTCCTGCGGCCAGATATCCAGCGCGAGGCCCACCTCCGATCCGGGGGCGACGCTGCGCAGCACCGACGCGGCCCAACCGTGCGCCAGCATCAGATGATGCGCGACCGCCGGCCCACTCGCCGGATCGTTGACGCCGGGCGCGTGCCAGTCGTGCTCGTACCCGCAGATCACCACCACCTGCGGCTCGTTGAGCGTAAACCAGCGCTTCACCCGGTCGCCCAACGCGCGCGCGGTGACGTTGGCGTATTCGGCGAACGACTCGGCCGTCGCCCGGTTGCGCCAGCCGCCCGCATCCTCGAGCGCCTGCGGCAAGTCCCAGTGGAAGAGCGTCGGGAAGGGCTGAATCCCGGCTTCCAACAGCGCATCTACCAAACGGCTGTAGAAATCCAAACCTTTCTGGTTCACCGCACCCCGCCCGTCAGGCAACAGGCGCGGCCAACTGATCGAAAAGCGGTAAGCGTGCAAGCCCAGGTCGCGCATCAAGGCGACGTCCTCGCGCCAACGGTGATAGTGATCGCACGCCACGTCGCCCGTATGCCCGTGCAGCACCTTCCCCGGCGTGTGCGCGTAGCGATCCCACACCGACTCGCCGCGCCCGTCCTCGTCCCACGCCCCCTCGACCTGATACGCCGCCGTCGCCACGCCCCAGACAAAATCTTGCGGAAAAGTGATTTGGTTTTCTGTCATCATAAGCCTCCTATATAAGGAATGGAGTATGGAGGATGCAGGATGGAGGATGGAGGATGCAGGATGCAGGATGCAGGATGAAGGATGCAGGATGAAGGATGCAGGATGAAGGATGCAGGATGAAGCAAACGACTCCTAACTCTTTACTCCTTACTCCTAACTCTTTACTCTTTACTCCTAACTCTTTACTCCTTACTCCCAAAACATCGTCATCCCTGCGCCCAAGCGCTCGGTGGGACGGCGGGTGAAGCCGTACTTTTCGTAGAACGGCTCTTTGCCGCACGCGGCCATCAAACCGATGATCGTGTTGTGGCTGGCGTGGATGCGGATATAGCCCATCACCCGGTCCATCATCTGCGTGCCGATGCCCTGACGCTGGTACGCGGGCAGCACGATCACGTCCTGGATGTAGTACACCATCCCGCCATCCCCGATGACGCGCGCCATGCCCACCGGTTCGCCATCGACGAACGCGCACAGGCAGTAGAGCGTGTTGGGCAGCGCCCGCTCGATAACGGCTTCTTCGTATACGCCCCACCCTACCGCCGCGCGCAGTTGGTTGTACTGCACCGCGGTCGGCAATTGCTCAACGATGAGAGTTTCGTCCATAGCCTTTCCTCAAAAACAAACACAGAATTGTACACGGATTTCACGGATTCTACGGATCGGAATTATCCGTGTGTTCCGAGTTCATCCGTGTACCCCTAATGACTTGGCCTGATACTCGTAGTTCAAACGGCATAGTTCCAGCAATTCTTTTTCAAAGCCAGCGGCAGGAACATACACTCGTCTTTTGTTCGTCTGAGCGGCAACCGCAGCCACAACCGCCTCCGGCGCATTGCAGAGCACTTTCTCCGGCCTGGAACGGGCATAACGCGCCAACAGGAAATCACGGCAGGCCAGGGGATAGGCGGTCGTTGCGTCGAGAGGGCAGAGGGTCACACCGAGCAACGCTCCCTTGCGGATCGTCGCCACGAGCGCCCGGCGCGCTTGGTCTGGCCCGAAGTAGATCACGTCCTGGTCGTAATCCACGTCACGCTCGACGATCTGCGGTTGCAACGTGGCCTCCAACGCGAGCATCTGCTCCTTGATGCGCTGCGCCCGCTCAAACTCCAACCGTTCCGCGCAAGCCGTCAGTTCCGCCCGCATGTCGGCCACCAGGCTCGCGTGGGGACGCGACAGAAAAGCGAGCGCCGCCTGCACAGACGCCGCGTATTCCTCCTCGGATACGTGCTTTTCGCAGACGCCGCCGCACGCCCGCAAGTGATAGCGCAGGCAGACGCGCGTTCCCAACGGCTGGCACGTTCGCAAGCCAAAATGATCCGCCACGTAAGTCAACAGCCCGTCGCGGGACTCGCGGCTCAGATACGGGCCGAGCCGCTGCTCGACCTCTGTGGCGGCGAGCGCCTTGTTGATGCGCAGCTTGCGGTAAGGCAGCAATCGCGGCAACGGCTCATCGGTCAACACGATGTAATGATAGCCGGTATCGTCGGGCATCAACATCCGGTTGAAGCGCGGATGATGGTGCTTGATGAGATTGTTTTCGAGCACCAGGCTCTCCATTTCGTTGTTGACCAGGATCACGTCAATAGCCACAACCGCCGCGACGAGCCGGTCCATGCGGTGATCGCGCCACGTTTTGCGGCGCCGGTTGGGACGGAAATACGACGCCAACCGGCGCCGCAGGTTCTTCGCCTTGCCCACGTAGATGACGCGCCCGCCGGCATCCTTCATCAAGTAACAGCCGGGCGTCGTTGGATAGCGTTGAGGATCGAAATCGAACGGCATAGTCCACATTGTACCTGGGAAGGGCAAACGCGCCAACCCAGGGCAATGGTTATTTGGCGTCTCCCCCATTCGCAGTATTATATTTAGGACTTACGCGGACGCGGCTATTTTTTACCGCAGAGGCTGCTGAGGACGCTGAGAAATTGTAAAATCTCCGTGCCCTTTGCGTTCTCGGCGGTAAAATTCAGGGAACTTGCGTAAGCCATGATATTTTATTAACCGCCTACAAGACTAACGACTACGCGACTTTTTCATAGGAGGCGCCAATGACTCTCCAGCATATATCCCCAACTGTTTTCAACGTTGTGGATTACGGCGCAATCGGCAATGGTCAGACGCTCGACACCGCCGCGTTGCAAGCCGCCATCGAAGCGTGCAGCCGGGCCGGAGGAGGCACGGTCTACCTCCCTGCCGGGCAGTACGTCACCGGATCGCTGTTTCTCAAGAGCCACATCACCCTCTACCTGGACGCCGGCGCCGTGCTTTTGGGCAGCCAGAATCCCGCCGATTACCCGCCCGTCGAGAATCGCTGGGAAGGGGTGAGCCGCCAAACACACGCGCCGCTTATCGGCGGCGACGATCTGACGCACATCGCCGTTGTCGGGCGAGGCACGGTTGATGGGCGCGGCGCGTTCTGGTGGGAGCTGCACCGCGACCACGCGCTCGATTACCCGCGCCCGCGCCTCATCTCCTTTAGCCGCTGCACCAACGTCATCATCGAAGGCATCACCTGCACCAACTCGCCGAGTTGGACCATCCACCCCTACGCCTGCGACAATGTCACCGTGGACAAAGTGACGATCGCCAATCCGCCAAACTCGCCCAACACCGACGGGATCAACCCCGAATCATGCCGCAACGTTCACATCAGCAATTGCCACATCGACGTGGGCGATGACTGCATCACGATCAAGTCTGGCACAGAAGAAGAGGGCCGCGATAAGCTGTTGCCGTGCGAGAACATCACCATCACCAACTGCACGATGGTTCACGGGCACGGTGGCGTCGTCATCGGCAGCGAGATGAGCGGCGGCGTGCGCCGCGTCACCATCGCCAACTGCGTCTTCGTGGGGACCGACCGGGGCATTCGCCTCAAGTCGCGGCGCGAGCGCGGCGGTACAGTAGAGGACATCCGCGTGACGAACGTGGTGATGACGGATGTACTCTGTCCCTTTATTATGAACCTGTTCTACGGATGCGGCGCGTGGGGCACGGCCAAAATCGCGGACCGGTCGCCCTGGCCGGTGAACGAGGGAACGCCGCGCTTCCGCCGCATTCATTTCAGCGACATCACCGCGCGTGACGTGCGCTATGCGGCGGCGTTCCTTTATGGCCTGCCGGAGATGCCTGTGGAGGAGGTCGCCTTTAGCAACGTGGATATCTCGATGGCGCTCGATGCCGAACCGGGCGTCCCCGCGATGGCGCCCAACCTCGAACCGATGCAGCGCGCCGGATTCTGGGCGGCCAACGTGCGCGGCCTGCGCTTCCACAACGTCACCGTCGCCGATCAACTCGGCCCGGCGCTGATGCTGGCGGATGCGGCGGATGTGGAGATCAACGGTTTCAGCACGCCCACGCCGTCGGCGGATGCACCGGTTATCCAGATGCACAACGTCGAAGGGGCTTTCGTGCATGGCTGTCAGGCAACGAAGGGAACGGGCGTCTTCTTGCAGGTTGAAGGCGCGCAAACGCGGGATATTGTGCTCAGCGGGAATCAATTGAAGCAGGCGGCGCAGGCGGTAAGGACAGGTGAGAACGTTGACGCTTCGGCAGTGGAAACAAGTTTAGTGGGACAAATCCTTCCGTAGCCCAAACACCGTCGTCTGGTCGGGCATCAACGTCGGCCCGCTGACGATGCGATAGCCGCGCTTCTGCCAGAATCGAATGGCCTGCGGATTGTTCACCTGGACGCCCGCCAGGATTGCCGTTATCTGCGCGTCCTTCATGATCTCCTGCTCAATCGCTTCGACGACAACTTGCCCCACCCCCTGCTGACGAAACGGTGCGGCAATCATGAGCAGGGAAAGATGCGCCAAATGCGGATCGTCTTCAAAACCACAAGGGACGTAATCCGCCACCCCGATCATCCCGCCATTCGCCGCATCGTAAATCCCGCAGAAGATGCCGTCCTCTTGTCGAGAGATTTCGATGTCTTGAAGCACCATCGCCATGGAGGCCGTCGGAACCGGTCCCAGCGCCAGGAAGTCCTCGCACTGCCGGTACACATTGAGGACGGCGTCCAGTTCATCGGGCGTGATTGGACGAATGTGCCAACGGTTGTCGTGAGTGACAAGTGCTATCGTCTCCGTACGCGCAATCCACGCGCTGTCTTCGATCTTCGCCTGGTGTATGTTCATTCCATCATTCTATCACGAATTTCTTGCCGTCTGCCTTGCAGATTTCGCGGATCACATCCTTCCCGGACACTGCCGCCATGGGGATGCCGAATCCTTTGACCCATAGACCCATCATGTAGAAGTTGTCCAGGCCGGGCAGGGCATATTGAGGTTTCATGACCATATCCCCGGCGACTTCTTTGGTCATCATAAAACCCAGCGACGCTTTCCAGGTATGCACGTAACGGAGCGTCGTAAACGGCGTGGCTACGTCGCTGACCTCAATCTGCGCCGAAATGCCGGGCAATAGCTGCTCCAGTTGCGCGATGGTCGTCTCCAGGATCTTACGTTTCTCGGCTTTGTACGCCTCAGTCGCATAGCCGAGTTTTTCCCACCAGGCCAGATCGGACAGATATAGAGCCGTAACCACTGTCTTTCCGGCCGGCGCCAGGGTGGGATCATACGCGAAGTGCTGGTACCATACTTCCTGGCGCATCCGTCCGGCAAGCTCGAAAGGCGCTGCCGTCTGGGCTTTGACGGCGTGCGGTGTGCCGGACATGTCGCGGTTCACACCCAGCGATACCTGGATGAATGGCGGAAAGAGGGGGTGTGTCGCGTAGCGTTCGCGCAGTGCCGGCGGCGTGAATCTGTCCTCGAGCATGTCGAAAAGCGTCGCATGCCCATCGGCAGCCGAGATGACGATGTCGGCCCTGGCGACCGTCCCGTCATCAAGTTCGATGCCCGTCGCCCGCCCATCCTGCACCTCGATGCGCTTGACCTTTTTCCCGTATTCGATTTTTCCGTTCAACCCCAGGAACGTGCGCTCGATCGTGCGCGCCAACGCCAAAGAACCGCCCTGCGGATAACCGGTACTCTGGATGTGCATGCCGGCCAGGAAGAAGAACAGGGATGTGCAGGCAAAGTCCGGGTATGCAAAAAGATCGGTCAGCGCATGGCGAATCAGGGGATCGTTGTAGCGTGCGGCATACTCGGCCATATTCATAGACCCATATTTCTTCAGGAGGGGAATCGCCCGCACTATGCCCGCCGTTCTGGCCATCTTTCGCAAGGGATTCTTGCCGGTAGCCCGAATAAAAGGAACGTGCAGTTTTATCGCCGTACAGAGCGTCTTGATCTCTTGCGCATCGGAGGGAGATAGCGAGAGCAATTCCGCTTCCAGCCTGTCGGCGTTCGTGTAGAGATTCAGCGTCCGTCCGGATGCGTCCCGAAAGGTGTGGAAAATATCGTGATGGATCATCTTCGTGTGAGGGACGACGCCCAACTCCTGCCATAGGTTGTAAAAGTCGTGTGCGGGAGAGGTTCCCATAAACTGAACGTAATGCAGGCATCCCTCAAAGGTATATTTTCCACGCTGCCAGGCGGTGCACATGCCGCCCGGCACGAAGTGCGATTCGTAGATGGTCGCCGCATAGCCATTTTTGCGCGCGTAAATCCCCGCCGACAACCCCGCGATTCCTGCTCCGATGATGATGACCGATTTCATAGCTGCTGTTCTCCTTCCATAAACTCAACGCGATCTAGATTTTCGACAATAGTATATCACCCAGGCACCGATATCGCCTATTCAATCTCTATCAATAGGCTAATAGTTTCCGTACATCTTTCACTGCCAACCTCAGAATTTGTAGTGTCATAACGAAACTGCGGAAAAGGAGAATATGATGCGGAAGCCATTGCAAGAACACATTGCCCCCCGGGCCGCCGGTGCGCTCTAGGTGGATGCGCGTTGGTATCCCATCGAGGAAAACAACGATGCGATAAAATCTGCGTGAATCTGCGAAAATCGGCGTCCAACAGTTTCTGAACCATTTTCATCTTTGATGGAGAACGTCGCTCATGGTGTCTATTCCGAAAATGTTGGAACTTGCGCACTTAAACTCCAATAGTACACGGATCGCCACGGATTTCACGGATAAAAATAAAAATCCGTGTGTTCCGTGAAATCCGTGTACGAAATCTGAGAAACAACTCTCCCGCCGAACCATTTTCATCTTTGGTGGAGAGTGTAGCTCATGTCGTCTGCTGATGAAAATGGTAATGTTAACGTGCGGTTAGTATAAAATAGCCTCGATAGATTGTTGTTCTTCCTCACTGAGCGTTAAATTCCGTACCGCCGCGACCGCATCCTCGATCTGGCTCACCTTGCTCGCACCGATGAGCGCCGAGGTGACGGTCTTGCGCCGCAGCACCCAGACGAGCGCCAACTGCGCCATCGTTTGCCCGCGCGCTTTGGCGAGCTCGCTGAGCCGGCGGACTTTTTCCAGTTTTTCGTCGGTGATGTGCTCAGGTCGCAGGAAGTAGGACTTCGCCGCCCGCGAATCTGGGGGGATATCACCGCCGAGATACCGGTCGGTGAGCAAACCTTGCGCCAACGGCGAGAAGCAGATGCAGCCGATACCCTCTGCATCCAGTGTGTCCAGCAGACCGTCCTCAACCCAGCGATTGAACATGTTGTACGACGGTTGGTGGATCAAGCACGGCGTCCCCAGGTCGCGCAGAATGCGCGCCGCTTCCGCTGTGTGCTCCGGCGAATAGTTGGAGATGCCGACATAGAGCGCGCGCCCGCTGCGCACGGCGAAGTCGAGCGCGCCCATCGTCTCCTCCAGCGGCGTGTCCGGATCGAAGCGGTGGCTGTAGAAGATGTCCACGTACTCCAGCCCCATGCGCTTGAGACTCTGATCCAGGCTGGCGATGAGGTACTTGCGCGATCCCCATTCACCGTAGGGACCGGGCCACATTCCATATCCGGCTTTTGTCGAGATGATGAGTTCGTCGCGGTAGGGGCGCAAATCCTGCGCGAGAATCTGCCCGAAGGTGCTCTCGGCGGAACCGGGTGGGGGGCCGTAGTTGTTCGCCAGGTCGAAGTGGGTGATGCCCAGGTCGAACGCGCGGCGTATCATCGCGCGGGCGTTCTCGTAGAGCGCCGTCCCCCCGAAGTTGTGCCACAACCCCAGCGAAATCGCGGGCAGCTTCACCCCACTGCGCCCGCAGCGATTGTAAACCATCGAATCATAACGTGTGTCGGATGCTACGTAAACCATAGTTCCTCCTTGTTATCTGTCAACGGATTGAACGGATTTTAACGGATTTTTTCGCTCTTAATCCGTTTCATCCGTTAAATCCGTTGACACAGCTTTTCTGATTATGCCAGATACTTGTCCAAAAATTCAACAATTGCCGGATACATCACCAGCTTGTTTTTCAGTTTGACGACGCCGTGGCCTTCGTCGTCGAAGACCAGGAATTCGACCGGGACGTTGCGCGCTTGTAAGGCGACGACGAGTTGCTGGGCCTCGCTCAAGGGCACGCGCGGGTCGTTCGCGCCGTGGACGACGAACAGCGGGGCGACGATGTTGTCCACGTGGCGAATCGGCGCGATGCTCTCCAGGAACTCGCGGTCGCGCGCCAGGCTGCCGTATTCGGCCTCGCGGTGAGCGCGGCGGTACGCGCTGGTGTTCTCCAGGAAGGTGACGAAGTTGCTGATGCCGACGATGTCCACGCCGGCGGCCCATAGCTCCGGGTAGGCCGTGAGCGCCGCGAGCACCATGAAACCGCCATAGCTGCCGCCGTAGACGACGATCCGCTCGCCATCGATGCCGGGCTGCGCCTTGAGCCAGCGCGCGGCGTGGGCGAGATCGGCTACCGAATCCATGCGCTTTTCTACATCGTCTAGGTGGCTGTAGGCTTTGCCGTAGCCGGTGGAGCCGCGCACGTTGGGGGCGAGTACGGCGTAACCATTGTTCACCAGGTATTGGACGAAGAATGTGAAAATCGGCTGGAATTGCCCTTCCGGCCCGCCGTGGACGACGACGACGGCAGGCACAGGTTTGTCGCCTTTGTCCTGCGGCTTGAAAAACCACGCCGGAATGGTGCGCCGTGTCCCGTCGGCGAGCGTGTCGAACGTGGGATAGCGGATGAGTTCTGGCGCGACGAAGCTTTCTGTAGGCAAGCCGCCGTGCGACGAGCGCGTGACCGGATAGACGATGTCTTCCGCCAGGTCCCACACGTAGATATCGGCGGCGCGTGTGGCAGTGCTGAAAGCGAAGGCGAGGCGGCCTCCGTCCGGCGAGAAGACAAGTTGAGCACCGCGAACGACGCCCTTCCGTTCCGCGATGCCGGGAGCCGCGCGCGTTGCGCCTGTAGCGAGGTCGAACAGATAGAGGTGATGTGCCCCCTCCACGTTGATGGTGTAGGCCAGACTGCGTCCGTCCGGCGAGAGCGCCAGCGCGTCGCAGTCCCATGCCGGCGCGATGAGACGCTCCTTCCGATCTGTGTCGAGATCGAAGCGGGCGATATAGAGGAAGTTGGCGTCCAGATCGGTGATGAGGTAGAGCGCGCAGCCGTCGGCAGCGTAGTAGGCGGCAGTGAAACGTGCAGGTTCTTCCGAGGCGAGCAACTGGCGGGCTGTCCCGTTCGCCAGATCAATTTCCAGCAGGGTGTGGCTAAAGGAGCTGGACGTCCGCACGACGATGGCGTGCTGCCCGTCGGGCGCGATGTCCACGTTGGCGAGATAGCCCGGCGTGTCGTTTTGCCAGACCAGGACGGCTTCTCCATCAAGCGGCTGGCGATAAAAATCGAACAAGGCCCGATTGCGGCGGTTGGCGGCGAAGTACACGGCGCTGCCATCCTTTGCCCAAGCGCCGAACGAGTGGGTGACTTCTTCAAAGCCTTGCGTGAGGTTGACGTCCGGCGATCCGTCTTCGCTGAGCAGGAAGAGCTGCTGCTTCTCGTTGCCGCCCGTGTCGCGCGTGTAGAGCAGGCGACCGTCCTCTGCGGGCGAGAACTGCGCCAGCATGACGCGATCCGTCTCGAAGGTCAGTTGTTCGGGCCATAGGATGGCGCCCGGTTCACCGGTTAGGGGGATTTGCCAGACCTGCGGCATTCCGGTGATGTCGGTGAGGAACGCCAGCCGTTGCCCATCGCCGGAAATCGTCGGCGCGTAGGCCTGGCGAACATTGAGGTATCGTGCTATGCTCGTTGATTTTAACATCATCACTCCTTTTCTGTCAGCAGATTTAGCAGATTAAGCAGATTGACTTATTCTTAATCTGCTAAATCTGCTTAATCTGCTGATTCAGAATTTACTCGCGCTGCATCCAGTCTGGGCCATCGGCAAGCTGCTCGAAGCGACGCTGGATTTCGGCGACGGCTTCTGGCGCGATAGGCAGTTGAGTGTTGACCATGTCAATGTTGGCCTGGAGATGCCTGGGATTGCGCGTGCCGACGATGAAGACATCCACTTCCTGGTGCGCAAAGGCGAACCCCAGCGCCAACAGGATGCGGTTCTCCGGCGCGCCGGGGATCGGCCCCAGGGCCAACATTTTCTGCGCACGGGCGAAGTATTCGGCGGCGTAGTCGCTCGGCGCTTTGGCTGCGCCCCATGCGCCGTTAGCGATAGGCCGCTTGCAGATGACGCCCATGCCGCGCGCCTTTGCCGGGCCGAAGAGGTACAGCCGCGCATTTTGATCCACCACGTTGAAGCTGGTTTGGAGGGTATCGAACAGGCCACTCTCGACGGCCCACAGCGCGGCCTCGTTATCGCCGCTGTAGCCGATAAAGCGCGTTTTGCCGGCCTGCTTGGCCTGTTGGAGCACTTCGATGACCGCGCCGCGCTCCAAGACATCCACGCCACAGGAGTGCAGTTGCACCAGATCGAGGTGGTCGGTCTTCATCCGTCTGAGGCTGCGGTCGATGCTGTCGCGGACGGTCTGCGCGGTCCAGTTCTCGCCCTCGTAGCCGCCGGTGACGTGCCCGGCCTTGGTCGCCAGCGTGTATTCGTCGCGCCGATGGGCGATGGTGCGCCCGATCAGCTCTTCGCTGATGTCGTAGCAAGCGGCGGTGTCCAGAAACGTGATGCCCGCGTCGAGCGCCGTGTTGAGCACGTTCGCCGCCGTGTTGATTTCCTCCAGTGTCAATTCAAAGCCGATTTCCGCCAGTCCAATGCCCAGGCGGCTGACCGTTAAGCCTGTGTTGCCCAAAATGCGTGTTTCCATGATTCCTCCTGATTTTGGTAACTGGTAACTGGTTGCTCATTACCGACTGCTGGTTGAAGATTTGATTCTTTGTCCTAATACTACCATCGCCGTTACGCCGAGGGCTACGCCTAACCCTGCCGCCAGGCCGTACCACGGGATCACCGCCAGCACCCACAGGACATAGGGGAGCAAGAACACCACTGCGACCAGTAGCCCGGTCAGCGCTACCCATCCCACTTCGCGCACGGTGGCTTGCTTGGGTATCGTCATCGCCAACTCGATGCCGATGTGGATCAGCAGGTAGATGCATCCTCCCGCCATCAGCAGCGTGTCCAGGGTTGCGGGGTAGCTTGTCCGTAGTTCGGGCATCAGTAAGACATTCATTCCCCATAACAGCCAGTACAGCGTCAGAAAGATTTCCCGCGCGCGGCCCTGTCGCCAGCGGGCCAGCAGCGTCATGATCGTCAATAGCCCAAACCCTGCCGCGAGCAGCAGTTCGCCTTGCAGAACGAGAAACAATCCTTCGCCGCGCCGCACCTCTGCCCGGCGTCCTCGTCCTACCTCAACCCACCTCCATGTGTCATCCGGTGTGTGTACCAGCACGCCCTCAGCGCCCATCGCAAAAACGATATTGCCTGTTTGGGGATCGGCGACGGCGTCCAGTGGACCGGGATAGAATTTGTAGTTCGGGTACATCCGTTCGTAGTATACTTTGTCCGCCGGGCTGCCTGAGCGCGCGTACACTTTTCGCCACGTTGCGCCGCCGTCGTCCGAGCGTTCGATCGGCTGCCCTGAAGCGTAGCGATAGCGCACCGTACCATTTACATCCAGGATACGCGGTGTGCGGCGCTCTTCTTCGGTTTCAATGGACTCCGAGCGCAGTTCGGAGAGTTCGATCCGCGTTTCTCCGTCCTGCATATAGTTGCCAGCGGCTGGGTCGTACTCCATTTTCAGCATTGTCCACGAGAGACCCCCATCGCGGCTTACGTAGCCCTCGTACCGGCCCGCGCCGTAAATGGCGCCGGCTTTGTACAGCAGATGGTCAATGCCAATGGATGGCGGCCCCGCGGAATTCGCCACCGTGAGGAGCGCAGCCGCCGCCAGGGCCAGGCGGTTCCATTTTGCCGTATGGCCTTGTCGGGGAACGATGCGGGTTTCCGCAGCGGGTATCTTGTCCCACATCATCCAGCCCGCTGCCAACGATACCAATGCCAGCAGATCCGACGGATCCCGCACCCAGATCACCGGAAATCCTAACACCCATTCCGCTGCCCTGACGACCGTGGCGTGGACTGCCGGCACGATCTTCGCCAGCGCGAAGATGCCGCCCGTGATGCCGAATGCTAATCCGCGCACCAGACGTTCGCGCCGGGGCAGGATGAGCGCCCAACCCCATGCCAGCGCAAAGGGGAAGAACAGCAGCCATGCGAAGTCGCCCAGTTTACCGGTGATCCACGAGGGCCAGAATCGTCGCAGGAGGTGATCGTTGACCAGCAGTACCACCATGGCGACCAATGACGGCGGTGAGCATAACAATGCCAATGCTTTTCGGCCTACTCGGTTTTCCATAATTCTTCTCTCAAGCTCTGGTCTCGTCATTCAGCATCCAACATCCAACATCCAACATCCAGCATCCAGCATCCAACATCCAGCATCCAGCATCCAGCTTCCAGTATCCAGTATCCAGCATTCAGCTTCCAGCCTCTAGTTTGTAAAACAGGGCTTCGATGTTTGCCGCCATCTCTGGTTGGGCAGTGATGAGACGTGCGCCGCCCTCGTAGAAGGTGACGCGGCTGAAGGGTTGCTCTGCGCCGCCGTGGTTTTCCTCAAGGCCGAGGCGCTGTTGGATGCGGTTTTCGATGTAGCGCGCGAACCCTTCTTTCCACTCTTGCCAGATCATATATTCGAAGTCCGCGGCGCGCAAGAGGGTGCGTAGCTGCGTGCGACACCTGCGGACAAGATTGTGTTCTTGGCGCGCTGCCGCTGCGAGAAACGCCGCGTAAGTTTCCCCGAAATCGGGGTCGCTGTAGGGGAACGGGTAGTTGATCTCCCACATAAAGTCGTTGGCGGCCCGGGCCTGCCGCGCGACGCTTAACGTGGCTTTGAGCCTGTCTTCGCACATCGGTACTGATAGCAATGGACGAACTCGTTGAAGATGGTGACGTAGCCATCGAGCGTGTCGAAGACGTCGGCGGTGACGACGCAGGCCGGTTTACCGCCATAACATTCCAGCGGGAACGCGGCGCGCACGCCCTGGGGAATCGGCATCGGCGTGGGCGCTTGTTTGACGAAGGTGTAGCGCTTGCCGGAGGGATCAACGTCGAAGATAAGGAACTGCTCGTTCTCGACGAGGGCGATAGGGAAGACGTGGGTCAGGAGTGGGTGAATGGTTTCGATTTGTGCTTGAATCTCGAAAATCCTCTGCAGGTGTGGCGCATATTTGCGCTGCACGGACAGCCATTCTTGCGTTGCCGGTCCCTCCTGACCGCCGCCGGGCAGCATCCACATATCCATGTCGCGGCGGTGACACAGCAGCACGCGGCTCGCGTCGTCAAAGATAATGCCAAATGCGCCGATGGTGAACATGGCTACTCCTCTGTAAATAGCCACAGAGAACACAGAGTTCACAGAGAAAAATAAAAATACTCGGCGTCCTCCGCGTGCTCTGCGGTGAAATTTCCATATATCGGGGCTGTACCGCAGCACACCTGACAGGTCTTTCGAGACCTGTCAGGTGTGTTTTACGCGACAAGCGCCTGATACGTCAATTGCTTGAACTGCGGCGCAATGGGGTAGTAGGCGTTGGGTTGGTGCTGCAGCATCAACAGGCCATACAGCGCCTCTTTAGGATCGACCCAAAAGTAGGTGCTGAATGCGCCGTCCCACCCGAACTCGCCGACGGAACCGGGCAGACCGGTCTTGGAGACGTCCATCAGCACGCGGGTACCCAGGCTATAGCCGTAGCCCCAGTGATAGAGGTCCTCGCCATACGCAAATCCATAAGGGAGGGCGGCTTCCGGCGCGTGGTTGATGCTGTACAGGGCGACGGTGGTGGGGCTGAGGATGCGTTCGCCGGCCAACTCACCGCCATTGACGAGCATTTGCGCGAAACGCGCGTAGTCGTGGACGGTGGAGACCAGCCCGCCGCCGCCCGAAAGGAACGCTGGTTTCTGGAAGATGTTGCCGTGCATAGGCGATTCGATGCGTTGCAGGGTGGGGGCATTGTCGGGATGGCCGTATAACGCGCACAACCGGTCGGCTTTGGCTTGGGGAACGTAAAAGTCTGTGTCGTTCATCCCCAACGGCTCGAAGAGACGCTCTTTGAGGAACACGTCCAGCGGTTTGCCGGAGATGATTTCGATGATGTGCCCGAGCACGTCAATCGCATAGCTGTAGCGCCATTTTGTCCCCGGCTGGAAGGCCAGCGGCAGTGTGGTCAATACCTGCACCAGGTCTTTGACGGTCATTTTGGCCGGCTCGAGGCCGGATTCCCGCTGCGCTCTCTGGTATTGCCGGTCTACGGGGTCTTCCGTGTTCCAGCCGTAACTCAAACCTGCCGTATGGGTGAAGAGGTGGCGGAACGTGATCGGGCGATCGAGGTCGGTCCAGTAATAGCTCTCATCCCTGCCTTCTCCCACAAAGACTTTGGCCTCTTTGAAGCCGGGGATGAATTCGGCGATGGGCGTGTTCAGGTGGAAGTGCCCTTCCTCGTACAGCGTCATAATGGCGACGCTGGTGATCGGCTTGGTCATCGAAGCGATGCGGAAGATGGCGTCGAACTGCATCGGCTTGCCCGCTTCGATATCCATCATGCCGAACTTCTCCAGGTAGACGGTTTGCCCGCGGCGGGCAACGGTCGCAATGACGCCGGCGAGTTTGCCGTCGTCTACGTAACGTTGCATAAGCATGTTGATGCGGGTGAGGCGTGCGGGTGAGAACCCCGCGCTTTCGATAACGGTGTTGTCCATAGGGTATCGTTTCTCCTTAAAATTATTCCACGCCCATTGCGCGGAGATTATCGTAGCTGATCTTGAGGCTTTCGAAGGGATCGCGTAGACAGCGATCCTGCTCGACGGCATACCACTCGACGTTGGCCTTCTTGCACGCTTTGATGATACGCTTCCAGTTGAGATTGCCTTCGCCGACCTCGGCCATGATCTGTTGGCTGGCCCACATAGATTCCCCTCTGACGATGGCCATATCCTTGAAGTGGATGACCGGCATGCGGTCTTTCATCCGCTTGATCCACGCGACGACGTCGCCGCCGCCGTGTTGGATCCAGTACGTGTCGATTTCGGCTTGCAAGTAGCGCGGGTCGCTCTCTGCGTAGATAATGTCCAGGCCGGTGTGATTGCCATAGCGCACAAACTCGAAGCTGTGGTTGTGGTAGCTGAAGGTCAACCCGGCGTCCGCCAGCTTCTTGCCGATCTCGGTGGCATCTCTGGCAAACTGATGAAAACCAGCTTCGCCCATCTCGTAGTAACGCGGCGGCATACTGCCGACGGCGACATTAGGACATTCCCACAGTTTGTGCTGCGCGATGACGGCGTTGATGTCGTTTTGCAGGTAGTCGAAGCCGATGTGGGTGATGACGATCTTGAGACTGTACTTATCGACGACGGCTTTCACGTCTTCGTGTGGAATCGGCCCAATGCCCGAAACTTGTACGGCGGTATAGCCGATATCGCGGATTTTCCGCATACTGGCGTCGAAGTCTTCCAGCGTCTTGCAGAAATCTCGAATCGTAAACAACTGCGCGGTCAATTTAGGATGAGACATTGCTTTCTCCTTAGCGTTATGAGGGCTGATGCTGGATCGAGTAACGGGTAACGGGTAACGAGTAATGAGTAACCAGTAACGAGTAACCAGTAACCAGTAACCAGTAACCAGCAACCAGCTTCCAGCAACCAGCAACCAGCAACCAGCTTCCAGCATCCAGCAACCAGCTTCCAGCTTCCAGTCTATATCGTCATTGTCTGCGGCTGCCGTGCTAACTCGCGCAAATACAGGCAGTAGGGATTGTCTTTCGAGAAATCGGCGATTTTGAGTAATTCCTCCGGTCCGATGTAACCCTTGCGGTAGGCGATTTCCTCGATGCAGCCGATCTTGAGGCCCTGGCGGTGCTCGATGGTCTGCACAAAATCGCTGGCCTCCAGCAGGCTCTCGTGGGTGCCGGTATCCAGCCAGGCGAAGCCACGACCGAAGATGCGCACCTTGAGCTTGCCACGCCGCAGATACTCCTTGTTGACGTCGGTGATTTCCAGTTCGCCACGCGCCGACGGCTTGAGACCCTTCGTGATTTCCACGACATTCTGGTCGTAGAAATAAATACCGGTGACGGCGTAATTCGACTTGGGCTGTTGCGGTTTTTCTTCAATGCTCAAAGCATTCAACTCCTTATCGAATTCGACGACACCGTAGCGCTGCGGGTCCTGGACATAGTAGGCGAAGACCATCGCGCCGTCGGTAAGTCGCCCGGCCTCCTCCATCAAATCCGAGAGGCCGTGGCCGTAGAGGAAGTTATCGCCGAGGATGAGCGCACATGGCTGACCATTGATGAACTGCTCACCCAGGAGGAACGACTGCGCGATGCCCCCCGGATGCGGCTGCACGACGTAGCGGATGCTCAGGCCGAGGCGTGAACCATCGCCGAAGAGCTTCTCATACAATTCGATGTGCTGCGGCGTCGAGATGATGAGAAACTCACGGATGTCGGCAAGCATCAGCACCGAGAGCGGATAGTAGATCATCGGTTTGTCAAAGATGGGCAGGATTTGCTTAGACAGCGAGACGGTGAGCGGGTAAAGCCGCGTTCCCAGTCCGCCGGAGAGAATAATACCTTTCATAGTGGCTCCTTTGGTGTGATATAGAATTTCGTTCCCTTACCGCATTTAACCTCAGTGGCTTCCCCTTTACTTACGTCTGGCTGATGCCCCTACGCCATCATTTTCGCGCGCTCCTGGGTGATTGCCCACTTGAGCGGTTGGCCGGCCAGATAACGCTGCAACTCCTCGACCATGTAGCGTCCCATGCGGCGGCATTCCGCATCGAGCGAACCGGCGATGTGCGGTGTGAGGATCACGTTGGGCAAGGTGTATAGGGCGGAACCGGGTTCAGGAGGTTCGGGGTCGGTAACATCGAGTACGGCATAGAGGTCGGGGCGTTGTTGCAAGATAGCGATCATCTCGTGCTCACGCACGACTGCGCCACGTGCTGTATTGATGAACGTCGCGCCGGGCTTCATCGTGGCAAGGTGCGCACCGGTAATCATCCCCCTAGTTTCCGGTAATAGCGGCGTATGCAGAGAAACGACATCGGCACGCCGGAAAACCTCATCCAGCGTGACCATTTCAATGCCCAGCGATTTTCCTTCTGCAGCGCCGACATAGGGATCATAAGCAATGACGTGGAGGTCAAAGTGACGCAGCCGCTCGGCGACCAGGCGTCCGATCATGCCGAGGGAAATCAGTCCTACGGTGCTGTTATAGCCTCCCGGTGCCGCTTTCCTGGGAGGATACGCCCCCGTTTGCTTAGTGCCGATGATATAGTACCAGGCGTGTTTGAGACTGAAGAGGATGGCGGCGAGTGTATAATCGGCGACGGGTATGGCATTGGCAGCATAGGCGGTGGTGACCATGATCCCCCGTTGCCACATGGCCTCGGTAGCGAAGCTGCGGATCGAACCTGCCCCGTAAAACACGATTTTGAGTTTGGGGGCCGCAGCGAGGAGAGTTTCATCGAGCTTCGGCATTCCCCAGCCGGAGAAAATAATTTCGATGTCGTTCAGTATCGTCGGGTCGATAGCGACCGTTTCTGCCGTTTGTAAGGGGGCGACGATATTCACCAGTTTGGCAATCGTCGCTCGTTCGGATTCTCCATAGACCAGAGTATAGGCATCAGGATTGAGTAGATAGAGTCCCTTGAGCATGTGGTATGTCCTATAGCGTGGGTTGACGATCCCTGGGAGATGACTGTTTGCCGAAACTCAATTGTTTGTCGTCTCGAACGGCGAAAGGGTGAAAGTGAAGGTGGTGCCCTTCTCACCGGTGCTTTCCAACCAAATATCCTCGTTGTGTGCCTTGAGAACCATTTTGCAGAAAGCCAATCCGATCCCTGTTCCCCGTTTCGAATGTCTGCCGGTGGTGAATTTGTCGAACAGCCGCCTTTGTATATCGGCCGATATCCCCGGGCCGTTATCACTGATGGAAACGTAGATTTTGGTCGGCTTTTCTGTCCCTTGCCGTGCGGTGATGCGCACGGTTCCATCTTTTGGTGCAAATTTTATGGCATTTCCGATCAGATTTTGTAAAACACGTTCCAGCAGTCCCCGGTCGGCTTTGACAAGGGGTAAGTCGTCCGGCAAGGCATTTTCTACTTTAAGGGTCTTGTTGACCAGAAGCGGCATTTGACCTTGGATCACCTCATCTACCAGCGTAGACAAGTTGATCGCCTCATACTCCATAGGCATCTGTCCTTCTTCCATACGGTTAATATCCAGGATGGCGTTGACGAGATTCAGCATCCGTTGTGTCGCCCGGTCGGCCATGCCCAGGAGGCGTTGCTGTTCAACCGGCAGGGTTTGCGAGGGAACACCTTCCAACAATAATTTGAGTGCAGTAGCGATATTGGTGAGGGGATTGCGCAAGTCATGCACCAGCATGCCGGCGAGGTCTTCGCGCATACGGCGCAAGAGATATTCTTCGGTGATGTCGTGCAAGACAACCAAACGACCGAGCGGCCCATTTTGAGTCATGACAGGAAGATCGAGCCATTGGATGGTGCGTGGAGGGACCTCGAATTCTCCGCCGGCCGCCTCTTCGTCGGCCCGTTTTACGCGGCGCAGTTCTTTGAGCAAGATGCGCGCTGCTTTGGGGGCATACCCTCGTAGGGCATTCAGAAAGTCCAACGTTGTGCGATTGTTCCACTGCTGGTTGGTATCCAGGTTCAATAACTTCACTGCCGCCGCATTGATGAGTGCTACCACTTGATCCGCATTGATGAAAATGATGCCGTCTTGGGAAGATTCAATCAATGCTTGCAGACGGCTGCGCTCGTCGGTGATGGCTTGGAAGAGGCGCGTATTGGTAATGGCTGCGGCTAATTGTTGAATGAGGGTGACCTGGATGGCTTGGTCATCGGAAGAGAATTCGCGCGTTTGGTTTGACATCATGCAGATGTGCCCCAATACTTGTCCCTGATGGACGATAGGGGTGCTGATGACCGCCTGAGCTTGGCTATGCCGAAGAACCGTCAAAAGTTGGGGCACGGTGGCACGGAATTTGCTGAGCTGGGGGGTCTCCTTGTTTAAGTCCTCGATCAACAGCGGGTTTGGCTGTGTGCAAACGTACTCCAGGACATTTTCTTTGTTCAAGACCTTTTGGAGTTCTTCCGCCAACTCGGCGGAGATATTCTGTGTGGCTGCCAGTCTGAGATACACGGGTTCATCATCGAGAAGCCCGATAAAGCCGGCATCGAACCCGAGAAATTCCAGGATATAGGCCAGGGCTTTAGGCAACATGGCATCAAGTTCCATGGAGCGACTGGCCACTTGCGCTAAAGTGTACAGCATGTTCAGGTTGGCCGCATATTGGCGGATGCGACTATGGATGCGGGCATTTTCTGAGGCCAGAGCTATAGCATCGGCCAGGGATTCGGCCAGCACGATATCATCCGCGCGGAAGGACTGGATGGTGGGGTGCTCAATATTCAAGACGCCCAAGGTCCGTTGTCCGTAACGCAGCGGGGCAATGATTTGACAGGCCGTGTTGGCGTGGATGGTCACACTCGACGGGTAGGTATGGATGTCGTCAATGTAAAGCGTTTCTCCATTTCTGAAAGCACGACCGAGGGTGCCGTAATTTAGCGAGCTTTGCCAGGGTCCGGGTGAGGGAAGAACGCCGGCATACGCATGCAGGACCAGGGATTCGGTTTTCTTATCGGGTAGCAGGATGGAGACGGCGGGCCACTTTGTCATGTCGGCAATGCGCTCGACGGCCACCTGGATCACGGCTTCGGGGTCGAGTAATGTGCCGATGGTGCGCAGGGTTTCGTAGAGCGTGGTCTGTCGTTCGGCAAGGTGACGCTGGTCTTCGTAGATTTGCGCATTGCGTATCGCCAGGGCCATCTGATCAACGGCGGCTTGCATGATCTCCAGGTCATCCTGGGTGAAATGATTGACCTCGGGGTGGGTGAGGGTCAAGACGCCGAGTTTACGGTTACCGCTGAAGATGGGTATGACCAGGGCGGAACGCACGGTGTAGGGGGTATTGGGTAATGGAAACCAGCGCAGGTCTTTTTCCGTGTCTTCCACCAGCGCCGACTGACGATGGCGTAGTGCCCACCCGGCCAAGCCTACATTCATGACTTGATTGATAACCTCTTGTCGTTCTATAGTCGTCATCTGCTCTTGAGCCAGGATGTTATACGTCACCGTCCCTACTTCGTCGAGGATAAAGAGGCTGCCCCGCTCGGCATGGGTGAGCAAGCGTGCTGTCGCTAAAGCGTTTTTCAGAGTAGTATGTAAATCCGGCTGTTCTACGGTTGCCCGCGCTACGGCGACGAGGTTTTCGAAACGCTGTTTTTGGACAAGCAGTTCTTTCTGGTATTGCTCCAGACTGTCCAGCATTTTATTGACGGTTTTGCCAAGTTGGGCGAGTTCATCCTCTCCACGGATGGTCACCCGCTGTGAAAAATCCCCCTGTCCTCCCAAATCGCCGATGTGAGCAACGGCAGCACGAAGACTGGCCAGACGGGAAATCACGAAGCGGCCCAGGAGTTGCCAAATGACGATCCCGAAAAATAAGCTGGCAGCGATGATCGCCAGGCTGAGATACAGCAAGGTTTTCCTGCCCTGTTTGTAAATCTCTCTTTCGGCAGTGATGCTCAACAGCAAAGCCGGCCGTTCGTCTATATCGTTGACGATGGCATAGCCGGCGACCGTCTCTTTGTCGAGCGGGCTAACCAGCGATGCTACGCCGTCAGCACGCAATGTTTCTAGGACATTTTGCAGTGTTGCGTCGTGGAGGGGTAGGGTGATGTCGGTAAATGCGATGTCAAGTTGCGTGGTCTTGGCAAGTCGCGCAACTTCATACGCATCCAGAAAGCGTCCCATGATCATAAGCCCTCGGAGGACTCCCGCCCCACTACTGGGCAAGATCGGTTGGGCTACGACGATCATTGGTTCGTTCTCCGCTAACAGCATGATGGCACTTATGGTCTGGCCTGTGTTGAGAGGAGTGAGCAGGCGATCGGAGAGCCGGAGGGTCAGAAGCTTTGCGGGAACCGGAATGCTAACTTGTGTATTGAAATCGTAGGCGCCCTGATACACAATGTCCCCGGCGGTATTGATGAGCAGGATGACATTCACTTTATTGTTGAGATAGGTGCTTTCAACATAATTGGAATCAATGTAGGTTGGATCAAGTGTCTGCATGTAGTTATACGTGTCATCCCAAACGGCGTAATCTTGAGCGAGCATCTCCAAATCTTCAAGTGCATTGGCGATCTGGTTCAAAACGCGTTGAACGTTCCGGGATACACTTTGTTGCTCTAACTCAATGAAACTATCCAGCAATATCCGCTGCAAGGGGAAATACAGCATGACAAAGATGCTTATAGTTGCAATGCTAATGATGCCGATAGTTTTCGCACGTAATGTCATTAATTTTGTGCGCATGTTTTACCTCACGGGAGTAGAGAGGACGCCTCTTTATATCCCGGTTGTGTCTGTAGGACCTCGATGAAAGCCAAGATATTTGCGAGGGGCACATCGCCTTCGACGGCATGCGCCGGGGCGAAGATCAAATCACCGGCACGTCCGGCCTCGAGAAGCCGTTGGGTTTCCCGCCGGACATCCTCGACGGTCCCAAAGGGCAGTGTGCGTTGCGTTGAGAGGCCGCCATGGAAGGTCAGCCGCCCTTGATACTGCTTGAGCAATGTGAACACGTCCATCACTTCCGGCTGGAAGGGGTTGAAGCAGTTCAGGCCGATAGCAATGAGATCGTCGAACAGTTCATCCACGTCCCCGCAGGAGTGGATGAAGACGTACTTGCCGGCGTTACGCACGACGGCGTACATCCGTTGCAACACGGGGTAGATGAACTTGCGCCACAAGCGTGGCCCCATTTGCAAGCCGCATTGCTGTCCCCAGTCATCACCGAAGTAGACCGCATCAATCTCATAAGTGAGTGCCTTCTCGACTTGGGCAATGTTATAATCGGCAATGGCGTTGAGCAGATCGTGAACGAATTGCGGGTGATCCAGGAAATCCGTCAGCAGGTTCTGCATCCCGCGCAGTGTCCAGGCGCGCTCGTAAAGGCTGAAGCCGATCTGAAAGACGCGAAACCGATCTCCGTAGCGGGCGATCTGAGCGGGAATATCCGCAAAAAAGCGTGGGTCGTGCGGGTCGGGGAAGGTGTAACCGGCTAGCGTCGGCTCCGGCAGCACCTGGCCCTTCACCACGCCGATATCCCTATCCACACTGCGATCCCACACCACGCCGAACACATCCTGCACCAGATCGTGGCCCAGGTCGGTGAAGAAGCCCACGCTGTTCCCTAATTCAAGCAGATGATTGTCCAGGAACGGCTCCACATCGTCTTGGCCGAAGTGCTGGCGTAGTTTCGCCGCCGCCTCGTGCGTGAAACTCAGCGACCACGGGACATAAGGTGGGCGGCGATGTTCCAAAACAGTACGAATGACATCACGTTTGTTCATGCGTTCTCTGACGCCGCTCCGCTCGCCTTACAACACCCTGCTTCCTGGCGTCCCAGAAAGAAATAGGCCAACGGGCCGACGTAATTCGCAAACACGAGCATTGTCCACAACTTCTTGCTGCCCTTAATTTCTACGGCCGGACGCCGGTGCAGGTCGCGCAGTGCCGCGATCAGGAGCGCGATTTGACCGATACTTAGTACAATAATACCCGCCCGTTGGCCGGGAGTAAAATCTTGCCAGGTTTTGCGTTTCACCTCTAGTTCCTTCCCCGGTTTACCAATAATGATGGACCAACGCACGGATGTGTTGGTCGTATATCCGCCGCACTTCCGTCATCACCGTCGCCGATAACGGCGGCATGTCGGCGGCGGCGATGTTCTCCTCGGCTTGCGAGGGACGCTTGGCGCCGGGGATGGCGCACGTGACCGCATTGAACATCAGAATCCAGCGCAAGGCGAATTGGGTCATCGTCATGCCGGGTGGGCAGATAACCTTGAGTTCCTCAACCGCCTGTAAGGCTATCTGATAGTCCACGCCGGCGAACGTCTCACCACGGTCGAAGGCTGCGCCGTCGCGGTTGAAAGCGCGATGGTCATCCGCTGCGAACTGGCTATCGGGCTTGAACTTGCCGGTGAGCATGCCGGAAGCGAGGGGCACGCGGGCCAGAATGCCGATCTTGCGCCGCTGCGCCTGCTCGAAGAACAACTCGGCCGGCCGTTGACGGAACATATTGAAGATGATCTGTACCGTTTCTACATGGGGGTACTCGATGGCCTTGAGGGCTTCCTCGACTTTTTCCACACTGACGCCGTAATGGCGCACTTTTCCGGCTTGTACCAGGTCATCGAGCACGGCGAAGACTTCCGGCATATAGTACACCGGTGTCGGCGGGCAATGCAGTTGCAGCAGGTCGATCGCCTCGGTGTTCAGATTCTTGAGGCTGCGTTCCACAAAGGCGGTGAGGTTTTCACGGTTGTATCCTTCGGCAATATGCGGATTGAGACGCCGCCCGGCCTTGGTGGCAATGAAAATTTCCTCACGACGCTCTCTGCGCAGTTGACCGAGTAAGCGTTCACTGCGTCCGTCCCCGTAGACGTCGGCGGTGTCGAAGAAGTTGACGCCTAAGTCCACGGCACGATGTAGCGCCGCCAATGATTCTTTATCATCTACGGCGCCCCATGTGCCGCCAATGGCCCATGCTCCAAAACTAATCGTGGAAACTTTCCAACCTGTTTTGCCCAAATCTCGATATTGCATATTTCCTCCTAGCTTGATAAGGGTGGAACATTGAAGGTCTAAGGGGGAAAGTTGAAGCCCTTCAACGTTCTCCTTTAGACCTTAACACAATCATAGCACTGAGGACCAATAGCGCGGCGGCGGCGTAAAACGATCGGTGGGGCACTTCACCGAATATAAAATACGCCTGAATCCCGGCGAACACGAACTGTCCCATATTGACAATGCTGACCCGTTGCCCCCGGAAATGCTTCATCGCCACGTTGAGCAGTGAATGGCCGATCACCGTCGGCACGATACCCAAGCCGAGGATCAGGCCGATGTTTTGTGCACTGTAGGGTTGCCAGGGATTGACAAAGAACAAAGCTATCGCCAAACAGAACAGGCCGGCAATGCCATACAGGGGTACGAGATACAGCCAAACACTCGGAAAATGGCGATTTTTGCGTCCTAGCGCCATGTAGAAAGTGTAAAAGAGCATTGATACGAAACAGATTCCATCACCCCAGAAGTACCGGGCACTTAAACTCAAGTCGCTGCCGGTCAGCACTGCCACCGCGCCCACGGCAAGGATGGTCGCCAGGATCTCGTGGCGGGTAAGATGCTCGTCGAGCAATACCGTCAGGAAGAACGGCATCGCCAACGGCACCAGCCCGATGATGAAACTGGCGTTGGCCGTAGGTGTCATCCGCGCCCCGATGGTCCAGGTGATGAAATGCACTGCCAGCACCAGGCCGGGAAGCGCCGCCGTGCGGACGTGCTGCCAATGATAGCTCGCGCGATGGACGCGATATTCACGGATGAAAACGGGCGTCAGCACCGTTGTGGCGACGAGAAGCCGCAACGCCGCCAGCAGTACCGGCTGCACGGTACTGGCCTTAATCATAATGACGGCCGTTGAGACGGTAAAAACGCTGATAAAGAGCAAAATGCCGTTAAAAATCACCGCAACCTGACTTTTATCGTCCTCTTCTTTCATTATAGACCAACTCTATAAATTAAGAAATATGCGTTTCACAAGTGTATTTCATCGTTGCGCGATCTATTCTGAAAACAGCTCCTTTGATGAAAAAAGGTAACTGCTCAGCAGATCAAAAATCTTGCACCGCCGAGGTCGCCGAGACCGCTGAGATGGATGGGCAGACTTGGGGGCAATGTGGCAGCCTTTTGCCTCCGCAATCTCTGCGCGCTCCGCGTGCTTGTATATTGA
>FWPV01004686.1_pt1 | contig 28460 bp, 19 predicted proteins | sample 2228371 | NCBI WGS metagenome assembly FWPV01 (sample SAMEA103939776, study PRJEB20133) | metagenome | reverse complement strand
TCCTTCGTCTTATTCGTGATTCAATTCGTGCCATTCGTGATAAAAAAATAATTAAATATCTCCGTGTCTCTGTGCCTCCGTGTTTTAATTTTATTATGTTCTTTATAAAAAATAATTATTATGCTTTTTCGCCCTCTAAAGTTCCAACTTCGAGTGCTATTTCTTCACGTTTCCCAACTTTATCGACTCTACCATCCCTGATCCAGAATATACGGTCTGAAACATCAAGCATCTTTAGATCATGAGTAGCAGATATAATTGTAACGCCATTTTCTTCATTAAGGCGCTTAAGAAGGTTAATTATTTCCCTTCCTGTATTTAGGTCGAGGTTTCCGGTAGGTTCATCTGCAAGCACAATTGCAGGATCATTGGCAAGGGCTCTGGCAATAGCCACACGTTGTTGCTGACCTCCTGAAAGCTCGAGTGGCTTATGCTGAATCCTATCTCCCAAGCCTACCATAGTTAAAAGCTCTACCGCTTTTTCGATACCTTCTTCTGATGGAACTCCGGCAAATATCATCGGCAGTGTAACATTTTCCAGAGCGGTCATAACAGGGATAAGGTTAAACGATTGAAATATATATCCAATCTTACGACATCTGAGCCATGCAAGCTCATAGGCATCTAACTGAGCAATATCCACCTCATCAATATAAACTCTGCCATCAGTAGGTTTGTCCAAGCCACCGATCATGTTAAACAAAGTGCTTTTGCCAGACCCAGATGGTCCCATGATGGATATATACTCACCGCGCCTGATCTCCAGGCTTATGCCTCTTAAAGCTTCAACTACTACACTGCCCATCACATATTTTTTTACAACATTTCTTACCCTAACAGTATTTTCTTCTGGCATCCTATAACCACTCCATATAATTATTATCAAAAAGATTTAATTTACTTTGCTGTTTTCAGCTTTTTTTGTTACAACAAAACCTATTATTCCTCTTCTACCAAGCTTTCGGAAATATTCTAATAAAGAAGTTTCTGCTTCTTTATGGGTCAGCTTATATCTATTACATAAAGCCTTTACTATAGTATCAATAGAATTATAACCATCGCATAATGTCCAAACAAAAGAGCCGACTTCATCTAAGACAACAACTCTGGAATTGGGTAACATAAAAACTTTAGATATAATCCTGACCCATAAAACATCTTTTTGTGGAACAATCAGAGAAACCTCACCTTTTTCAGATTGCTCCCACTTAATTACACTGTTCCTTACAGGTCTGGATTTCATTATGTCATCTTTTGTGAAATTCAGACCACTTTTTTTTCTCCTTCTCTCTAATAAGAAACGACTTAATATATTCATAATACACAAAATTATATACTATCAATTATTACTTATAACTTTGCTATTCTCATAATGACTGATGCTTTGTGCTACTTCGTCAACAAGCTCACTAGCACCTTTCTTGGACATAGCCATGACTACGAAGATTTTATTAGATTCCTTAGAATGCCAAAAACATGCGGATATTTGTTTTCTGCGTAATATTCTATCGATCATAAAGATAGGTGAGAAAGGTATTTTATCTATAAATCTTTTCTCCTGTCCATTCATCTTAATTATCTGAATTTGATCATCTTTCGAATCCAATTTCTCAAAAGAAAAACCATATTTATTAAGTGTTTTAGAGTAATATGCTCTGAACCAGGATATTAAATCGGCATCTTTCAAAATTACATCCGCAAGTCCATATCTTTCTACATTCAGCACTCTACTACCATCAATGAATGAAAACAACAAATAGCCTGACATTAGCTTTCTTTTTTCCAGCTGGTATCTACGCGGAACTTCCATTGAGAGTTGATATGCACTCCAGAATATATTATGACCATCAGGGTGATCGCGAACTGATTCCAGTATCCTTAGTGTATCAGATAATATATTTTCTTTAATATAACCCATTATCTGAATTACAACAATGCGCTTACATTCCCTGCAATACCATACTGCACCATTAGCACGCACATTGGTTTTCCAATTGTAAAATACCACATCCCTATTTTCAAAAAAACTTTCACTTTTTACCAGGTCAATATTACGCTTTATCTTTAGACTATCGGCATTTGCTCCTAACCTTTTTTTCATACCTTTAAAATATTCATCAAGTATCTTTTGAAGGTCAGGCTTTTTTTCTTTTGATTTAGTCCATTTTAACTCCATACGCGGGACATCTTCATCATCCATGCGTATGTATCCGTTATCATAATCACCGGATAAAGCGCCGAACTCCCAATTCGATGGAAGCTCCATTGTAATTCCTTGCCAACCAAACTTAACAAACTCCATAAATTTATTAGAACGGCTTAACAATAACAGCCCTTGAAACTAATGCTATAGCAACCGTAGCCATACCAACAAGACCAACACCGCAACCAAATCCTGCCATAAGCACGGGGGTATATCTATACCATTTCTTTAATCCAAATCTTCTTATCATGTAATATTTACCAAGCAAAGCACCAATTAATAGCCATATATGGTCACCAGGATTTCCACCTATTCCTCCCAGGAAACCATAGAAATACATGCTATGTCCACCGGGGAATAATGGATTTGCTATCCACATCACAACATATAATCCCAGACAGGATAATAAGCCTAAAAGAACATATTTACCTCTTATAGCCTGAAGCATTTGACTTTGTCCATCGCGTAGAGATGTGACCCACATGGCTCTTGATGTAACCTCCATTGGCCATGTTATTTGAGCATTAGGATAAACCGCCGATGGTATAGGCGCAAGCTTCCAGATAAAATGCCATACTAAAAGACCGGAGATCAAAAGAATTGGTAAAGTTATAAGATCGGCGGCTATTGAACTTGTGAAAGTAGTTCCGGTAAGTTCAAGAACTCGCCAATGCATAGTTCCAGATCCATAATCTTCCTGTGGAACAGGTGCAAACCAGATATCGATCTCTTCATACCTGCTAAGTATGTAAGTTGCTTGAGTTAGATATGGTATATTAAATAGAGGTTGATTCAAAATTCCATAGGTTCTGGCGTTAATATATGAGTTAAGTGGTGTCCACAAGAAAGCAAAGAATAACAAGAAACCAAGCGGAAATAGTGGCACAAGATAACGATGCAATATATATACATGAATTGACATGCCAACTAACCAAAGCACAACTGCAAGCCATAAAGGAAAATCACCTCTACCTGGAGGTGTCGCGAGTGAACCACGTTCACCAACTTGTTTTGATTTTGCTTTGCGGTAGTTCACTAACATTGGAATTGTAACTATTAAACCAATAATAGCGATGCTAAAAGATTGTCCCATTCCGAAACTCATCCAGAAGTCAATTGAGTTAGCAAAGCTTGCTGCTCGAACATCATCTCCGGGATGCCATGAATGAAGTATTTCCATGCGATATAATATATAAGGATTTAATATAAATTGCGAAAACATTTTTGCCACGAATCCTGCTATAACCATAGGGAATGGCATAACAAAACCAGCAAGCATGGCATCAAGGTTTGTAGTAAGAGCAAAAACACCTGTTGGAGCAATACCTTCTATGTTCGTGGTAAAATCTATCCATGGTATTTTTAATATCTGTATTGGCTTGGACATCATAACACCGGTTAAAGCTGGCACGCCGATATAAATGGCTCCCCATATCAGACCGAGCATAGATGCAAGGCTAAATACTCTCCATCTCCAGGTCTCACGTTTGCCTGTAGTTTCTGCAAGAGCGGTAGCACCTTGAGCTGAAACAGGAGCAAGTGGGAAAGGCAATCGCTCAAGATCGGCAGTAAGTCTGAAAAAGAAATATCCTCCGCCTATACCGCGCATTCTCCCAAGAACCTGTCCAATAAGCATCAGCATCATAGGCCATAGCCAATCTTTATGAATAAGACTTCTAGTAGCAAGGGCTTCAGAGCCAGGCGGGGGAACTACCCATGTAGGAACTTTATCAGCAATCTCAAATTGCATAGCCTGTGGTGACTGAACGAAATATTGGTCTCTTATCATTCCCCAATAAGACCCTCCAGCACCAACAGCAGCACCTGCTAGCCCTAAGAGGATATAAAGCTCCTGCCTTTTTACTGTTGTAAATGACCTTCGTGCTAGTTCAGTAAACAATATAACTGTAACCCATGGTGCAGCACCAGCACCACTTTGACCAGCAACAAGGGTGAGATAGATAGAACCAGGCATCATTAGAAGACCTACAAACAGAGCCCCTAATATAACTTTAAGGCTTAATCCTGACTCAAAGGTTCGCACACCACCCTCTATGTCATACCTTTTTGCCCACGTCTGCCACTCTTCAGCCATGGACACTCTTTTTCTAGCCATATCAACCTCCGTTTTTACGTATCAATTAAAAACCAATAAAACCAAAAAACTATATAGAAATAATATTGCTTATTAATCTCCAAACATTTTCAATTGATTATTGGCAATGAAAGCATGCTATCCTTAATACCGGTGGTTCATGATTTAAAAGAATCTAAGCAGAAATTAAATCATCTTCTGCAATCTGAAGCCATTCCTTTATTTCTTCAGGGTCTGGATTCATATAATAATTTTCCTTTTTCTATGACCACCCTTTCAATGGAACTAAACCAATTTGAACGTTTCATAAATTCTTTTCGAGCTAATACTCTTATTTCAGCTGGAACAACAAGTTCCTGCAAAGCACAATAGCTTTCAGCGATTTTTTCGCGAATAGGGATATCCGAATCACTAACAACTATTAGTAAATCTACATCACTATCATCATGAGGTTGTCCGTAAGCATGTGAGCCAAATAAATAAATCTTCTCAGGTTTAACAGCATTAACCAATCTCTGGACAATTTCATTTAATAGCTTCGGATCAAGATTTTTCAAATGAATTTCACCTGATTTTCGGTATCTTTTCATAAAAAACCTACCCTTACCACCCTTTATAGGCTGGTAAGGGAGGAACTGTAAACATTCCTTGCTTAACTTCTATAAGTTTTTACCCTTTTATTGAGGGAGAATATATTTTACATATTAACTAGCTACCTGGGGTTCCATCCCTGTTACATCTTGCTCTTTTGCAGATATTTCTAAGGATTCTTTCCTTCCTCTTTCATGGAACTCATTTCTGACAGCAACGTTGAATGTTCTCCAAAGCAAGAACTGCTTTCTCAGCAAGTTAAGAAACCTTCTATTGACACGTTTCCATGAGGCTATTTCTCCGCTTTCACGATGAACATGCAAGAATATCCTGTAGAGGTCTTTTTCTTCCTTTTCATCAGCAGGAACAACTGCAAGTCTTATCCTTTGGCTAACTCCTAGATCGTAAGGAGCAAGCCAGACCATCATCTCAATAGCATATTCTTCTTCACCGGTTGGGCGTCTTGTTCTATGGAATTTGACCTGATCAGTATAAAAATCGCTAGCTGATTCATCTGCATGAGCTTCAAAATAATCTCTCATAAAGATATTCAGTCCGAGGGATTCTTCAGAAAGAACCGTGAACGGCAGGTCAAAGTGCCATTCATCGCCTTCTGGTTCTGGAAGCTTCCATTTTCTTTCAATATCAGGAACAGCCATCCTTGAAGCCTTTACTGCTGGGTATATAGTTGATCCTAAAACGACAACCATAACTATAATAGTGGAAGTCACTGTAGACGTTGAAGAATAATTCAGAGTCAATCCACCCAGTAATCCCCATTTAACGAGCGTCCATGCGGTTACCTGACCTAATAAATAACCTAATATACCACCAATAACAGCATAAACACAGGCTTCGGCAATGAACAGGAAAGCAACATGCACCGGAGCTAATCCGACTGCGCTGTATATACCTATTTCTCTAACACGCTCATAAACCGCTCCCAACATAGTATTAAGAACTATTAATGCTGCGATAAGTATCGGGATGAAAAGGTTGCTCATTCCTGAGAACGATGTCATACCTATTGAGCTATAAAGATATGCATCGTTCGTCTCCATGTTGCCGACAAAGACATCAATAGCGATTCTTGGCATAAGGTCAGCCATTATCTTTTCCAGTTGTTTCTCTGCTGTCAACTCTACATCCTGCTGAGAACCCATCATCCTAACTGCGACAGATTTCAGATTACCGCCCATATTCATTACAACTTCATAAGGTAATATGGCAATCTGTTGTGGTGTAAGGTGCAGATACTTCTGAAGTTCACCTTCCAGAGTTTCTCCACCCATCTGTAGTCCTCTAGCATGTTGTTGTTGCATCAATAAGTAGTCAACAGGAGTAAGTTCTTCACCATCCAGATCCTTTATATCCTTAAAGCTAGTATCAAGAACACCGATAATTGTATAGCTTCCTCCACCAATTTTAACTTCCATTGAACCAACATCTTTCTCTGTAACACCCATAGCATCTGCAATTCCAGCAGGCAGGATAACTGCATAAGTTTCACCAGGCTTAAACCATCTACCCCATTTGAGAGATCTATCTATACCAGTGATCTCAGGTTCAGTATCAGACATACCTAAAAGTGCTGTAGCAGTGAAGCTCTTTCCATTATCAGCTATAAGGTCTATGAATGATTGATCGCCAAGTGCAGAAGAGAAATACCATGCACGACCAGAAACAGGATTGCGAACCTTAACAGTCTTAACATCTGAATCCGATTCTTTAGTCTTTACTGCAACTTCGGTAGCTTCAAGATCATTCTTTATGGATGTAAACAAAGGTTCCTCAAGTGAATACCAATATTGATTTCTTATAAGCATACCGGTATAAGGTGGTCTTACAGACGGAAGCCTTGTTTTATTGCTTTGCATAAATGTTCTAACTGAGGTGAATGATATAACAGTAAATGTTAATATAACCAATGTGCTACAAGTCAATATAGTTCTACTTTTTCGCTTTCTCATATTGGATATTCCGAGAGAGAAAGCAGCTGCACTAGCCGAAAGTCTACCGACATCAGCTTTGTGTATTTTTGAGGTTTCTCGCTTGATCTTTTCTAATTGCTCCTCGAATTTACGAATTATAATTGAAATAACTATTATTGAAAGCGCAAGAACAATAAATGCAAGTAGTATTACCAGAGGTGTTACTGTAATCTGGAAAGCGGGATGAACTTGTGAAAGCATAAAGAAAACAGCCAAAAAGATCAAGAAGGTAGCAATCACTTGTTTGTTGATATTAGCAAAATGGAAAAGTAGTCTTTCCATGAAGTATGCAAAAGGCATAAGTATGGCAAGATAGAACATAACTCCCTTTACAACATCATTACCCGTTCCTTTTATATCAGGATAAGCTCTGGACTCGTATCCCCATGCAGCTCGTGCCAATTTCATGGCTTCATCATATTGTTTAGCTCCCAAAAGCGTTTGTGCTTTGACAAGATAATTCTTAGCCATCCTGTGAAGTCGATCCAGACGGTCATTGCTTATTCCATATCTCTTGTAAAGGTCATCTCTTGCTTCATCTAATGCCCACATATCTCTTACAACAACATAAGGTGTAACTCGTATTGATCCATTCTCTCTTACTATAAAGCCTTTACCTGTATACAAAGTTGGTCTGTTTTCTGCTTCTTCATCAGTTGGGTCTGCCTTTACAAGCAATAGACGGTTACCTAGAAGACCTGCCCCCATACCGACCTTTATTCTACTACCAGGTTTAGAATATATAAGTGCTATTGGTTCAACATAAGATACCATAGGTTGAGGCCATGGTTTTGAAAATCCATATTGCATGGGTTCACCGTCAGTTACTGCATCAAAAACTGAAAGTTCTCTTAATGTGCGGTAGTATCTTTGATCTACCAGATCATATATTGTAGTGCTTACGCATGGGAATACAACGACACGCGCACCTTTTCTGCGAGTATTGACAGATATTCTATTACTGAAAATTTTAGCCCCATAAACACCTTGATCTGGAGCATAAGCAATATCTCCGGATTCTTTATCAAGTTTGTAAGCTTCTATCTCCTGAACTCCACCTGGTCTATACACAGCACGACCTTCCATTCCTAAGCCTGAAATATTGAACTTACCTTTGCTATCAGCCATTGTGAAAAGGTCGCCTCTGACGCCCATCATTGTCTTATGTTTACCTCTTATAGTCATAACTGTATGTGGAACAGGTGTGTTAGGAATCGGGCTTTCTTTAGCGTCAAACTCGACAACATTGCCAAATAAGGTGCAATAATAATTACCAACCTTTGCTGCTGTTGGCATTTCGGGGTCTCTTAAAGCTTGTATTAGTATAGATGCCAAAGCTTTGGTCTGTGTAAACAGGTTTTCGAAGTTTACCCTATCTAATTTATCTAAAGGTGTATCTGTTAAAACACGTGCATCATCCGTAGTTGCAAAGGCAATACCTGTCATCCCTGCCAGAGTTGCTACTTCGCTATCAAAAGCTATCTTACCGGGGATATATGTTCTCCATGTTTTACCTCCAGTAGCGCTTATTGCATTGACAAACTTAATTCCACTACCAGCACCAACTAAACCCACCAGAGTTTTAACATCATCTATTTCTTCAGGAGTTAGCTCTTCTGGTTTCAAATTCTTCAAAGTTAACATATCGTCCAGTTTTCTATATAAAGTAATTCTGGATTTACGAGCCTTTCTCTGATCGCGAATTGCGCTTCTTATAAACCTGGCTACTTCCTTACGAAGATAATCCATATCTTTAAGCATCTCTTTTGAAGGCTCTCCGCGCTCTTTCATATCCTGGAATTGAAGTTTCATCAGCCTATTTACTCCTCCAAGATTCACAAGTGTATCATAATTATCAGAAACAAGGCTTTCCAGAGATTTACCTTCTATAGCTTCAATAGATTTAGTAGCAGAAGCAGCTGACCATTGACCTGAAATTGCAGCCTGGCGAATCTGATCATCCGTAAAGCTACGAAGAGCTTCCATATCTCTTCCAAAAGATGCATTATTGGCATATTCAGCACATTTATTGCCTATAGAAGCAAATTCCCTTCTTAAAACAAATTCAGGCTCTTGATCATAAAACCATCCTTTCCCGAAAACACCTAACTGGTCATTCTGACTGGAAAGATCGATTGATATGAATAGTGAGGTATAATACCTGTTGAATTGATCCTGAAGACTGGCTACCTGCATGAATTGTGATATTCTTCTTTCATATTCGCTTCTATCAATTCTTGATAAAATACCAATCTTTTTATGTATATTTTGAAGACGTGAGTTCTTGAGTGTCGGCAAGTTATCACGAATGAGAGCTTTTTCTTGTTCAGTGGTTGGTCTCTCTATTGTGTCTATTTGAGCAAGGAAACCTTCGAGATCAGCAACGTCATTAATCGCTCTTGATTTTACTTTCTTCAGTAATTGTTCTTCATCATATTTTGCAAATAAAACTTTGCGTGAATGAGTTGCTGTTTTGTATTCTTTTGAATCTCTTCCAAGATTGTAACCAAGTATGCGTTTTTCCTCAACTGTGTAATCTCTTGTGAGAGAATCATTTTTGAGCATTTCTATCAGTTTACCTATAAGAATTGGTTCATTCTGGGCATTATAGCGAGCCAGCATTAATATATCTTTTTCTTTGGCTAAAAATTTACTAATATCCGTGGTTGGTTTGGCTTCAGCTACTTGTTTACGAAGCTCTTTCAATCGTTCTATCTTATCTTCAGCTATATGAGCCTTCACAAGCTCAATTTCATCCTTTGTGTATAAGTTACGGTAATTTGGATCTGATACTTTCTTTAGTAAAGCTTCCAGTTTGCTTACATGTGAAGGATCGAGCTTTTTAAGAACAGATTCCAATACAGCTAGTTCTTCAGATTTATAATCCCTTTCTTTCCCTTTTTCTGCATAAAGTGTCTTCCGTGCATTTCGAAGCCTGAGAAATTCCATTGAGTCAAGATGACGGTCCGCGATCTTTCCGTAAGAATATTGCTTGGTAAGCTCATCGATATATTCAACAACAAGATTACCTTTATATTGGGTTGCTATCTGCTTTAATTTTGATACAAGTTGCTCTTCTTCCTCTTTGGTATTAAACATCCATGGTTTTAAAGAAGAATAATCATTAAGGTCATTATGTATTTCTATTAACTTATCAACTGCTTCTATATCTAATTTTGCAATTGGTAATGCAAAAGATCTTATTAAATCCTTTTCTTCTTCTCTACACCTAGATATGGCTTCATTTTTAAGTTCTATAAGCTTATCGACGAGTTCCTCAAAATAATATGCTGTTTGTATAGAATCTTTGGTTGCCTTTGCAACAAGAGCCTCCAATCTTGCTTGATCTTCAGGTGTAAATTTTTCGTCTTCACGTCTTTTTGTTGAGTCCTTTTCTTCTTTACGCTTTTCTATTTCATCTCGTTTGTTATTCTTAAGCCAGCTTATAGTATTACTGACATTCTCAAGTTCAGGCAATGTTTCTGACCTTAAAGCTATTAGTTTTCTCTCAAGTTCATCAACTCTATCAAAGAACGATGGTGGAAGTTCTACTAAAAGTCCCCTTCCAATTGCAAGGACAATCCTGCGCCCAAGTTCTCTTATTTCGCGTAGATCATTGTAGAGATCATCCCTCATTTCATACATTGCTTTTACCAGGTCTTCGCTTGTTCCATACATAAAGGCACGCACGCCTGCAAGTCCCTGAAAATGTCCGCTTGTAGCAAGAAACATAACAGAACGACCGGGTCTGTTTTCTTCCATAGAAAGGACACGTGCAATTTCTAAAAGTGCCGCAATACCGCATGTGGTATCTGCTCCGGGAGCGTTTGATGGAACTATGGACATAGAATCAAAATATGCTTGAATAACAACTAACTCGTTCTTCAGGTCAGGATCAGTTCCTGGTAACAATCCTGTAATATTCTGACCAAACCTTTTCTCCCAGGTCATTGTTGCGGTGAGTTGAACCTTAACGTCCCTGTTTATTCCGCCATCAGGTATGTAAATATCACTTCCTATTTTTAATGGTTGTCCTTTTACTATTGTATCATTATTGTATGGATATCTAACTATCTTTTCGGGAAGAACTCCATACATATTTGATATACTTTCAAGAGTTTCACCTTCTTTTACAGTATGTTTTATGCTAAGGTAATTCATTAAAAGATAGTCAGCATCTTTTCGTGAGATCCAGAAACGGGGTATTGCAGCAGGAATTGTTAGAAACTTGGCTTCTGCTTCTCCACGGATGGTGCTTTCAGGTTCTATAAATATAACAGCATTTGCACCTAGCATTGCTGCATTTATCCAACTCATGCTACAGTTAAAATCCAGTAATACAATCGAGCCTTGTGGTATGAAAATTGATGATTCATTAGCTTCAATGAATTCACCCTTTTCATCAATCTCACCGTTTCTATTATTATCTATGCCATCCTTATCATCCCCGGGTATTTCATCAACTATTCCATCATTATCGTTGTCTATACCATCATTATACCAACGGGCAATTTCTTCCATAAGTGGAATTTCGCCATCTTCATCTATTTCGCCATTATTATTGTTATCTATCTTGTCATTGGTTTTGTCAAGATGAAGGTTTAAAACATCATCTAATATACTGCCAACACCTACTCTATAATGATGCGCAAGAGCATCTATAGTATCTGTCGGTTGAACTACATGCCATATTCCACCTACATCTTTGCCGTTAAAATCAGCAAATTCAGATTTTCCACCATATATAAGCCTACCTGTTATCCCTGGTATTGGTATAAGTATATCTTTATCAGGAAATAAAACCATTTCACCTGGTTCATCAATCTGACCGTTAGAATTATTATCTCTTCCATCAGATTCTTGTTCTTTTAAGTATTTGTTATATTCATGTTCAAGTATCAAAGAAACATCAATACCATAGGAATCAGCTATATTTTCAAGAGTATCTCCTTCTTTGACTTTATGTTTTATACCTTTTGGCAGGAAAGAAGTGCGCACCAAGTTAGGCCATAGGCAGGAAATTTTTAATTCCTCTATAACAGTAACATTGTCAGGACCAAGTATCCTGATCTTACCGGTGTCATCATCTATAGGCACGGTAATTTCAAACTCCTGGCTCTCAACATTTTCTAAACCTATCCTCTGGAATTCATCGAATATATACTTTGCAGCATTTTCAGCATCTTCATAGCCTGTAACTCTTGTGGGAAGAGCTGCAAGTCTCGCAACTGTGGCACGCATATTTCTTATGCTTATTTCATTAGCCACACGAACTGCATCTTCAGAAAGCTCGGTTTTAACCGCTGATGCAGAATTAATAAAAAGAATCATTAACAAAAATATTAGCAATATAATAAATAAATGAAGCCTCCAAACCTTCAACCCTATTACCCCCCAACCGATTGCTAGTTCTTATTATACTAATAACAAATTAGAAATATAAGAACTAAAATTAAAGGATTATTTGTATTGAACGGATATATAGATCAACAAATTTCCCAGATTAATATTAACATTTTTATCTAATTAAAATAATAATTTCATATAGATTTTCTAAAACCTATTATACAATAGGCTAATTACCACTGTCAATGATAAATTAAGAATCAATCTTCACCATATCTTTGACATCTGTTCATATATAGCAATCTGATGAGCATGACGCGGAATACTAATGCGTATTGACTTTCTTTTTTTCCGAGAATCTTTGATACAAAGTGGAGTCTCTATTAAATTAGACATAGTCATTGACCTGGATTCATAATAAAACCAAAGATTTTCAGATGCATAAGGACCTATATAAAAATCCTGACCTTTACTATAGTGTTTGTGTAAAGGAAGATTTAATTTAAATTTTTGCTTACCATCTAAGTCCTCAATACTTATTTCACCCGGATTTTCCTTCGGTGAATAACCACTTAACTTGCAATCTTTAATATAAATACCACTCGTTGATTTATTCCTTAAACCTACGGAAACAACTATTCCAACTCTTTTATTATCATCGCGATTGACAAACCATGTATCGTTACCTATTAGCTTAACCTCAAGCTCAGGCATTGACTTTCGTCGGTTATACAAATAAATTAAAGCAATTATAACAAATATACTTAAAACAACCAAGAAAAAAACATTCGATCCCAATAAATGCAATAAAAACTTTTTTATATCACCAAAGCTATCTTTTTCTTCACCCATAAAAACAGGGGTTTGTAAAAAACATAAATTATAAACTACAAATCTTAGATATTTTTTTTGATCAATAAGCATAAGACTCCTCAAAAAGACATTTTCTTTAGTAAAAAGCAGAATTTTATTTCAAAGGTTAAACCTCATTCAAATCTATAATAAAATGGCATTAGAAAGAAAAGCTTATCACTTGAAAGCGTCTCTTCTAAGTTTTTGAAGTATTTAAGCGATCTTAAGATGAATAGTTCTTCAAAAACAAACTGTCTGAGTAAAAAGCCTGGTTTGGGCAAGGATACAATATCAACAGCTTCATCTTTTTTGATATTAGCCTTTTCTCTAGCTATTGATATTGCTTTATTTAAACCACCCAATTCATCTACAAGACCATTTTCTCTTGCTTGCCTACCTGTCCAGACTCTACCCTGAGCTATTTTTTCTACTTGCTCCCTGCTCATATTTCTGCCCTCAGCAACTTTGGCGACAAAGTCATTATATGTTTCCTGTGTTTGTCTTTCTATAATTTCTTTTTGTTCATCACTAAAATTACTGTAAAGGCTATAAATATCAGAATTCTTGCCCCTTTTCAGAATTTCCTTATTGATTCCAAGTTTATCATAAAAACCGCGAAAATTGATTTTACCAGCAATTACACCGATCGAACCCGTAATTGTTCCTGGTTCAGCCAGTATCTTATCAGCATGACAGGCTATATAATATCCCCCAGAAGCTGCAACATCACCCATCGAAACAATTACTGGTTTCTTTTTCTTCGTTAAAACTACCTCCCGCCAGATAAGGTCTGAAGCAAAAACAGAGCCTCCACCACTATCTATTCTTATAACAACAGCTTTAATTAAGCTGTCTTCCCTTACTTTTTTTAGAGCATTACAGATGGTATCGGAACCCATTATACCATCAAACATGGTTTCTCCCGGCACTATTAATCCTGTTGCATATATTACAGCTATTCTGGGATTTGCTTTCCAATTATAGGAATAATATTTACGTCTTCCATAATCTTTACCTGATATTACTGTTACTTTCTTCCCTATAAGCTGTTTCATTTCTTCTTCTACCTGATCTGCATAAACCAGACTATCAACAAGTCCTGCCTTTTCTGCTTCTCTTGCTGTATATGGTCCTTTATCTATCAATTCTTGAACCTTCTCTTTTGTATTATCAAGACCATCTGCTATCCCACTTATCATTTGATCATTCAGATCATCCAATAACGAATTCAATGATTCCCTATGATAATCAGACATTTTTTCATTAGTGAGCATTTCTGACGCAGTTTTATAATTACCTATATTATAAAGCTCGGCTTCTATACCGAGTTTATCTAATGTTCCTTTATATGAAGTAACTTCTGATCTAAGACCATTTAATAACAAATAACCAGCTCTATTAATTATTATCTTATTGCTTATGGAAGCCAAATAGTAGCTTTTATTACTGCTCATATCCATGTAACATAAGACTTTTTTGCCAGTAGATTTGAATTCTGCAATACAATCGCGCATCTCTTGTATATGAGCTATACCATTTCCTCCCATATCAGGTTTAAGTATTATCCCTTCAATTGTTACATCATCTTTTGCTTTTAGAACTTTGTCTATATCTTCAGAATTTACGTCCAAAACATAACGTCCTATATCAAATATTGTTCTATACCTTTCATTAGAAAACCGTGTGTATAACCCTCCACCTTTATTAGTTCCGTTTTCATCGAAATATCTATAAGAACCAAATTCAAGCTTTGGGAAGCCAATACCAACTTTTATATCAAAACTTCCATCTCGTCTATAACTGCCCTTTAGAAGCATTCCATTGACAGGCTCAAGTTCTATAGACCATTTAATATCTATATCTTTTATCTTATTACCCTCAGTTGCAATGCTATCCATGGAAAATGTTATATGATCAGTATAAGGTCTCAAACCTATAGCTAAATTGTAATTACGTTTTGTATTTTCAGAACGAGTTAAGTTACGGGCAACAACACCAAAAGATATATAATTTGATGGACGGCATAGCAAGCCCATATCCCATGAAGAAAGCCTATCATAAATTTTATAATCTGAATTATACCAGGAATAGCCAGTTCCGAAATAAAGATTACTTGATAGCCTTATGCTATCAGAGAGTGTATATTTATTGAATCTTACTTCTGCTTGATCTACAAATTCAGCACCGAAGCCTAAATTTGCTAATGAAATAAAAAAGGCATTATCACCACCTGTTGTTCCTGATAAGGTATGATAATAATAACCATTTAAGCCGCGTCTTACTCCTAAACCAGCAGGATTGATAATAACCGCCATTGCGTCATCACAGACCGCAGATGAATAGGAAGGCAAGGTTACAGATTCTGAAAAGGCTTTCATAGAATCTACAAACAGAAGCAAAAAAATTAAACCTGCCAGTAGCAAAGTTTTATATTTCATATTCATTTTTTATTAATCTCAATCTAACATAAAACGAAATTTAGGTTAATGCTCTCTTATGTTTAAGAGCAGCAGCAACAAATCCCTTAAACAAAGGATGAGGTTGAAGAGGTTTTGATTTAAATTCGGGGTGAAATTGCGTAGCTACAAACCAGGGATGATCCTCTAACTCAATTATTTCCACCAGACACTCATCCGGAGATAATCCTGCCAGTCTAACACCATTAGCGGTAAATAATTCTCGATACTCATTATTAAACTCATATCTATGTCTATGACGTTCATTTATTAAATCTGTTCCATATTCTTTGTAGGATATTGAATTAACATCCAGCTTACAAGGATAGCTACCAAGCCTCATTGTTCCGCCCAGGTCTTCAATACACTTTTGCTCTTCCATCAAAGTTATAACAGGATGATTTGTGTCCGGATTAAACTCAAGACTGTTTGCATCTTCGAATTTTAAAACATTTCTTGCAAACTCGATAACTGCACACTGCATACCAAGACATAATCCTAAATAGGGAATTTTTTTCTCACGCGCAAACTTTATAGCATTGATTTTGCCCTCTATACCTCTATAACCAAAGCCTCCAGGGACCAATATTCCATCAACATCGCCAAGGTATTGCTCAATATTTGACTCTACCCTTAAGTTATCAGATTCAATCCACTTGACCTTTGGCTCAACGTCATTTGCCACACCACCATGTTTAAGTGCTTCAGTTATCGATATATAAGCATCTCCATTCTGAGTATATTTTCCAACAATGGCGATACTAACCTCATCGCTCGGTTTCTTTAATCTAGCGACCATTTTTTCCCATTCAGCCATATCAGGAGAGCTATCTGGCAACCCAAGACGATCCACAATAAGGTCAGCCAACCCCTGTTTTTCAAACACAAGAGGGATATCATATATATTTTTATTATCACGAGCTTCAATAACAGCTTCAATAGGAACACTACAAAACAAGGAAAGTTTTCGCTTATGTTCTTCTGTAAGAGCCATTTTTGACCTGCATATAAGTATATCAGGCTGAATACCTAGCTCCATGAGAGCTTTTACACTATGCTGAGTCGGTTTTGTCTTTGTTTCGCCCCAGGGGCCCACATAAGCTATAAGACTTACATGAACATATAACGTATTCTCTTTTCCTACATCTAACCTTATCTGTCGAATAGCCTCCGTGAATGGTGGAGTTTCAAGGTCTCCGATAGTTCCACCAATTTCGATCACCATAACATGCGCACCACTATCTTCTGCAAGCTTATATATCCGACCTTTGATCTCATCAGTAATATGAGGTATCAGTTGAACTGTATTTCCTAAGTATTCACCTCGCCTTTCTTTAGCAATAACAGCGCCATATACAGAACCAGTAGTAAAATTTGATTCCCTAGTTAAATTAGAGCCTATAAATCTTTCATAGTGTCCCAAGTCAAGATCAGTTTCAGCTCCATCATCAGTAACAAATACTTCACCATGTTGATAGGGATTCATCGTTCCAGCGTCTTTATTTATGTATGGATCGATCTTCAATGGAGTCACCTTAAATCCTCGGTTTACAAGTAATCTACCTATCGAAGCAGTAGTAATTCCCTTACCAACCGAAGAAACAACGCCTCCTGTCACAAATATATATTTTGTTCTTTTTGCCATATTTATTAATAAGTTCATAGGATGACAAATTAATTTATCATCCTATGAAACACCCTTTCATATTGTAATTCTAAATGTCATTAACGATTAAGCATAATATCCTTAACTTTTTCTAAATCTTCAGGTGTATCCACCCCTATAGATTTATAACTGGTTTCGACAACCTTCATACGATAACCATTTTCAAGAAACCTAAGTTGTTCAAGTCCCTCATAGGTTTCTAATAAAGTAGGTTGCATTTTAGCAAATTCCAAAAGAGCTTCTTTTTTATAAACATATAGACCAACATGTCTATATAAAGTAATGTTTTTTCTATCAACATTTGCTTTTACATAAGGGATTGGTGATCTTGAAAAATACATGGCAAAACCTGCTTTGTTTACAACCACCTTGACAACATTAGGATTATTGTATTCCTGATCGGAATTTATGCGATGTGCTAATGTGCTGAGGTCTATACCAGCATCTTTGTAAAATGGTTCTATAGCGGAATCAATCATCCTGGGTTCTATAAGTGGTTCATCCCCCTGTATATTTACAATAATATCAGCATCGCAATTTTGGGCTACTTCAGCTATCCTATCAGTGCCAGTAGGATGCTGAGATGTCATAATTACATTTCCACCAAAATTCTTTACTACATTAAAGATCCTCTCGTCATCTGTTGCTACAGCTAAATCGCTAATATGAGTTGCTTTGATAGCGCGTTCATATACATGCTGAATCATGGGTTTGCCTAATATATCAGCCAAAGCTTTACCTTCAAAGCGCGTGGAACCATATCTTGCTGGAATAACTCCTAAAACTTTCATTCCTTTTAAAATTTCCTCCAATTGATCAACTTTATCTGTTATATTCTATTAACAGCATTTGGTGGTGTTCTGCCATCTAAAGCGGCGATAACATTCTCAGCAGCCATTAAAGCCATTTTGGTTCTGGTTTCAACAGTTCCACTAGCAATATGCGGAGCAAGCACAACATTATCAAGTTCAAGTAATTCGGGGGTAATTTTAGGCTCAAATTCATAGACATCTAATCCAGCTCCTGCGATAACTTTATTACGCAGGGCTTCAGCAAGAGCAGCTTCATCGACAACAGGTCCACGTGATGTATTTATTAGATAAGCAGTTGGTTTCATCATCGCCAGGCTACGCCTACCGATAAGATGACGTGTTTCTGGCATAAGTGGGACATGAAGAGAGACAAAGTCTGATTCCTTAAGCAAAGTATCCATATCAACTTTTACAGCTCCTACTTCTCTTTCAATTTCATAATTATGACGCACATCTACGTATAAAACGCGCATATTAAAACCCTTTGTCCTCATCGCAACTGCTGCACCAATCCGACCAACTCCAACAAGCCCCAAGGTTTTACCATAGACATCTCCACCGAGAAACAAAGTAGCAGACCAGCCTTTGAATTTTCCCTCTCTACAATATTTATCCGCTTCTACAATGCGTCTGGCAACAGAAAACATCAATGCCCATGCCATATCTGCTGTTGTATCTGTCAATACACCAGGAGTATTTGTCACATATACTCCATGTTCTGTTGCACTAGCGACATCAATATTATCATACCCTACAGCATAGTTAGCGATTATTTTTAAATTTGGCGAAGCTGCTTCGATAATTTCCTTATCAATCTTTTCGGTCAGTAAACAAAGAAGGGCATCACGACCCTTAACTTTTTCTAAAAGTTCCTCTTTTGAAACCAAATCGTCTGTAGGTTTAACTTCTACATCGCAAGATTGCCTTAATAATTCTAAACCTGGTTCAGGTATTGGTCTAGTTACATAAACGTTTCGTCCTTCTCTTTTACTCCCCATTTTAGATCCTCCAAAAAATTTTTAACTAAGTTTGAAATTAAAGAATCAAAATCCTGACCTGCCTATTAGAACAAGTCTAATTGTTCTCTCAGCAGCATCAGATATTAGTTTAAAAGCATTATCCATAGCTTCTTCAAGGCTCATAGGATAACTAATAATGCTCATTAACGCATCGATACCATTGCTATACACAGCAGAAGCCCCCTCGCCTATACTACCGCTTATAGCTATCACAGGTAAACCATATTTTTTTGCAGTTTTTGCGACACCTATTGGTGTTTTACCATAAACTGTTTGTTGATCTATTTTGCCTTCACCAGTGATAACCAGATCAACACCATTTAGGTGTTCTTCAAAACCAGATGCTTCTATGACAATTTCAATACCAGATTTAAGCTTAGCTCTCATAAAAGCTATAAGCCCAGCTCCTAAACCACCAGCTGCACCAGCGCCTGGAATATCTTTAACATCAATATTAAGATCCCTTTTAATAATATCAGCATATTTATTTAGATATTCATCAAGTTTACTAACCATTTCTGGTGTAGCACCTTTTTGAGGACCATAAACTGCGGGAGCTCCCCGTGGACCAATTAATGGATTATCAACATCACAAGCAACAATTATCTCTGTCTCATATATGCGCGAGTCAATGCCTGAGATATCAATTTTTTCAAGATAATTTAATCCCTCTCCACCAAAACCTATATTATTTCCATATCCATCGATAAGCTTTGCTCCCAATGCCTGTGCAACACCAGCACCTCCATCAACTGTGGCACTTCCACCTATACCTATGATAAGTTTTCTACATCCTTTGTCTAAAGCAGATTTAATAAGTTCTCCAGTTCCGTATGTTGTAGTAATCATAGGATTACGCTCTTCTGGTGCTAACAAAGGCAATCCAGAAGCAGCAGCCATCTCTATTACAGCTGTTATACCATCACCAAGTATACCATATTTTGCTTTTATTTTTCTCATTAAGGGATCATTTACTTCTTCTATAATGAATCTGCCATCAGTAGCAGTAACTAGAGCATCAACGGTTCCTTCTCCTCCGTCTGCCATTGGAATTACTTCAATATCAGCTCCTGATAATACACGCAATATTCCTTCTTTTATTGCATTACCAGCTTCCAATGCTGATAAACTACCTTTAAAAGAATCTGGGGCAATTACTATTTTCATATTACATCTATAATAAATTTAAAAAACCAAATGATTTTGTCGGATATTAACTGTTATTTTCTAATAAATTCTGGAACTCTTCTATCGAGCCACATTGTATCGCAGCTCTATGCAATAATTTCAATTTTTTTTCACCTTCTTTTTGATTTATAAAATTAATTATTTCTAAAGGAATTTCTCCAAACTTAAGATTGAGTGTCTCTAATATTACTTCTCTTATTGCTTCTATCCTTCCTTCTTTTCTTCCTTCTTTTTTCCCTTCTCTTATTGCAATTCTTTTTAAGCTATTAAGGTAAGGCATACTCTTCACCTCCTCTAACGTTCTTATCTCATCTAATATTTTTTCCTCTTCATCAATCCTTAATTTTAATATCCAATCTATGAAATCAAATAAGGCGATTATTTCTTCTTTACTATAGCCTTTATCATACATAGATCTAATTAAATTAATTTTTACATCAAATATTTCGCCTTTTCTTTCTGCTAATTCTTTTTCCTGACAAGCAAGAATGACAATAGCCATAGGGTTATTGTCATTTTTCAACCGCTCTTTATCATAATCCATTAATCTATAAGCTAAATATTTAAATATCACTCCGCTACCATAAATTTCAAATTCAAATTTATTTTCTAGATTTCCATGTCCTGTCGTCAATAATGCTACACTTACTATTCTTTCATCGTATTTATCAAAAATCCGATAAAAATACCGAAACATTCTTTTGGAAAAGTCTTTATCTTTATATCCTTGAACCTCTATATGTATTAAAATCCATTGTTCTTTTCCATTCTTCAAACAAACTCTGGCAAGCTTATCAACATATTTTGCTCCCTTTTTACTATCTTTTAATATTTGTTCCATTTCAGTATCAAGGAATGAAACGCCTTTTGTAAAATCAATATTCACATATAATTCAGGTATAAAGAAATCTATAAATTGTGGAAAAAGTCTCTCGATAATCTTTTTCCATGACTCATCAAAATACTTCCAATATCTATCAGACATTATATATCCATTTCAGTTAATAATCAAATATCAAATATCTTACCAGGATTTAGAATGTTATTAGGATCGACAGCAAGTTTTATCTTACGCATGAAATCAAGCTCAGTATTACTAGCAACTATATTCATAAAATTCTTTCTTTTTGAACCAATGCCATGTTCTCCGCTTATAGTGCCACCTAATTCTTTTACAGCAAGATAAAGTTCTTTTAAGCATTCTGGAAGTTTAGTCTTCCAATCGTCCATACTTGCATCAGGAGATTTGACTATTGTAGCATGAAGATTCCCATCGCCGGCATGTCCATAACAAGGGATCTGAAAACCATATTTCCTGGATATTTCTTCTAATTTCGGGATTAGATCAGGTATATTTGCTATTGGAACAACTACATCTTCAAGGCTTTGATGTGGACTTACAACCTTGAATGCTTCTGCTATGTTCCGCCTTACATTCCATACCCTTTCTTGAGTTGTATAATTATCGGCAACATAAACTTCTATTGCTCCACTTTCCAGGCATAATTCACCTACAGAATCATATTCACGTTGAACTATTTCTTCATCGCTACCATCAACTTCAATCAGAAGCATAGCACCGGCAGAATGATAGGGCAAATGCTCATTCAAATATTCACATGAAGTGCGGAAAGATAACTGATCCATGAATTCAATAGCAGTTGGAATAATCCCTCCCTTTGTCATTATCTTTGGGACTGCTGAAATTGCGGATTTTACATCGGGGAATAGAACCAGTAGATCGACTTTTGCTTTTGGTAAAGGTAGTAACTTTAAAATTATTTTTGTTATTATGCCCAATGTCCCTTCAGATCCAACCATAAGTTGTTTAAGATTATATCCCGTTACATCTTTAACTCTTTTTCCACCCATATTAATTATTTCACCAGTTGGTGTTACGACCTCTAAACCCATCACATACCTTTCAGTAACCCCGTATTTTATAGCTTTACCTCCGCCAGCATTTTCAGCAACATTTCCACCGATAAAGCACGTTTCAACACTCATTGGATAACCCGCATAAAATAATCCTTTACTTGAAATAGCTTCGTTAATATCATTTGTAACAACACCCGGTTCAACAACTACCATCATATTAGCTTCATCTATTTCAAGTATACTGTTCATTCTATCCATGAGCAGAACAATTCCACCATATACAGGAACTGCTCCTCCAGATAATCCACTTCCAGCACCACGAGGTGTTATAGGTATCAATTCCTTGTTTGCAAGTTTTACTATCTTTGATATTTCTTCCGCAGTCCTTGGTCTCACAACTACATCTGGAAAATGAGCATATTCTTTCTCTGCTACTTCGTCATGAGAATATTGCTCAAGTTTCTCTTTATCGGTGATTATAAATTTCTCACCGACTATTTCAGCTAATTCTTTTATTATACGATCATTAACTTTATTATATTTCATAATTTCTTTACTTTATCTATCTCTTCGATTAATGCCGGTACAACCTCAAATAAGTCCCCTATAATTCCGAAATCAGCAACCTGGAATATTCTTGCATCAGGATCATTATTGATAGCAACAATAGTATCAGAAGTTTTCATTCCAGCTAGATGCTGTATTGAACCAGAAATACCTATAGCAATATAAAGTTTAGGCACAACTGTCTTTCCACTAAGTCCAACCTGGTGAGGGTATGTAATCCAACCACGATCAACAGCCTCTCTGGATGCACCTACGGCTGCTCCAAGTCTTTCTGCTAGTTCTCTAATTAAGGCAAAATTTTCACCTTTTTTTAACCCTCTTCCTCCAGAAACTATTACGTCCGCATCCTCCAAACTTGAATCTTCACCTTTTATTTTTCTAAATGCCAGCCTTTCAACACGGCTTTTCAGTATTTCTTCTGGAATATCTATCTTTAATATTTCTCCAATGCGACCTTTAATACGTTGCGGTTGCACTGAAGATTTTGGTCTCACTGTTGCCATTTGTGGTTTATGATCTGGTGTCTTTATTGTTGCCATTATATTACCGCCGATAGCTGGTCTTATCTGAAGCAATTTTCCATCACTATCAATATCAAGTTCGGTGCAATCAGCAGTCAACCCTGTATTAACTTTAACTGCAACATAAGGCAAAAGAGTTCGTCCGATAGTAGTGGCACTAGCAATTAGAATATCTGGTCGGTATTTTTTAATAAGATATTCCATTACATTAGCATAAGGTTCAACAAGGAAGTGTTCAAGAGAAGGATCTTCAATAAGATAAATTTCATCTGTTCCTTTTTCTATAAGTTCATTAAGGTTATCTCTATCTAAATCGTATCCCAAAACAACGGAAGATAACTTTGTATTAAGCTTATCTGCAAGTTCCCTTCCTCTTGTCAAAAGTTCATAGGATGTTGTTGTAATCTTTTTTTCTCTAGTTTCTGCAAATGTCCATACACTCATTATTTTATTCCATTAAAATTTAATTGCTCAAATAATATTTTTATCCTTTAAGAATTTCACAAGCTCATTAACCGAGTCGTTTAATCCTAACTTTCCAGCATCGATTATTCTTCCGTTTCTTGCGACTTTTGGTCTATGTATTTTAACAACCTTCACAGGTGAACCATTTAGACCTATTTTATCTTTATCAACACCTAGATCATCGGGTCCCCAAACAACTATTTCTTTTGATCTTGAGCGTTGCTTACCCTTTAGTGTAGGTAATCTTGGATAGCTAATTTCTATAGAAACAGTCAAGAGACAGGGTAAAGGTAATCTTAATACTTCATAGCCATCTTCGATAAGTCTTTCAACAGTTATCTTTCCATTATCTATCCCAACAATTTTGCTTGTAAAGGTGGAAAGAGGTAAATCAAGAAAGGCAGCTATGCCAGGTCCAACCTGTCCTGTATCTCCATCGGTAGCACGGACTCCTGTGATTATCAAATCAAAATTACCAACTTTCCTTATTGCATGCGATAACGTATATGAAGTTGCCCAGGTGTCTGAACCAGCAAAAGAGCGATCAGATATCAAAAACCCATCATCGCATCCCATAGCTATAGCTTCTCTTATAGCTTTCTCAGCATTAGGAGGACCCATTGATAGCACAATAACTTTACCACCATAGGTTTCTTTTAGTTGTAATGCTATCTCTATTGCATAGAGATCAAGAGGGTTGACAATACTTTCAACCCCTTCCCTGATCATAGTGCCTTTCTCTTCATCAATTCTGACATTCCCCGTTTCGGGAACCTGTTTTATAGGAACGATTATATCCATTGAAAGTTCAAACCTTTGTTAAATGAGAGCCCATGCTTGCTTTAATGCTCTCTTTGCATTTGCTATCACTACTTCACTAGATTCATCTTTCAATGGCTTTACTTCAAAGCTCATAAATGGCTGATCGCATCCATTGAGAAAGCCTATATCCATAAAGGCTTTTAAATATGCAGCAAGCTGTGGGACATCATTTTCCCCACCTTCTATACCAAAACGTGGATGTGCGTCACCATAAGCAGGATCGTTCTTATCCTTCATAACGCAATTACCAACATGAAGGTGAACAACATGGTCTTTAACCGCATTTGCACATTGTTCAGGTGTCTCACCGAGAAGCGGTAAATGCGATAGATCAACCATAAGACCAAAATTCCTTCTGTTTACAGCGGAAGCAAATTCAGCAGCTAATTCTGATGGTCCTATAAGGGCTTTTTTATCGATATCTTTATCGAAAGTTTCAAGTGCAATACCCATACACTTTGTTTCTGCATAATCGCATAATTCTCTGGTAGTTTTTATAAGTGCATCAATGGCAGCCTCACGGTCTTTATCTCCTGGATCTTTTCCACTTAAAAATGCCATTCTTCCTGCGGACATATAACATGCTTCATCGATGCATTGCTTTAAAATTTCAACTGCTTTTTTGCGTTCATCTTCATCTAAAGAATTTGGATTAAGGGGTGTTGTTAAAACAACAGGTTGTGCACCAAAACCGACGGCTAATCCGCTAGAGATTAAAATATCCCTGGCTTTTGCCCTAATATCAGGGTCTTTGATCCTTGTTATCTCTATAGCTGTAAAGAAATCATCTTCAGCTATTTTTGTTATAGTTTCAACAATGGGACCTTCCCCTCTCATCGTCGCAGGATAAGCCATAAAATGAATTATACCTACCTTCATATATTTATAAAACGACTCTTGCATTATTTACCTCCAATTTTAAATCTTTACCGGTATTTTTTCCAGCCTCACATATTTTGGTAATGGTTCACCAATCAATGGACTTGCATATTCAAGAAAGGCATCAGTTACAAAATTACCATCTTTATTTATATATTCATCTGGAACCTTCTTTGTTCCAAGTGCAACTTTATCCAATTCAACTAATCCTGTAGTACATTTATATTCTTTTCCGGGTTCCCTTATCAATGTTACCATATAATCAGTTTTACCGTCAACTGCGTATTTTACTGCCATTTTACCGACTATATAGGCTTCTTCGAGATCTACTTTTGATGCACACATCATTGAGACTCTTTGAATCGTTCCAGGCTTATCCCATCTTGCCTTTATTTTAAGACCATTTGCTATTACGTCACATAAGTATTGTGCTACACCACCAAGCTGTTTATGACCAAACTTATCAGTATCAATAGCTCTTGATGAAGCGGTAATATATTCACCATTTTTATCGACCAAACCTTCACATACAGTTATAACACAATAACCATATTTCTTATATACATTATCAACATCAGCTAGAAATTTTTCTTCATCAAAAGGTCTTTCAGGAAGGTATATCAAATGTGGAGCGTCATCTTCTCCTTCTTTTGCTAATGCAGTTGCTGCTGTGATCCAACCTGTATTGCGACCCATAGTCTCAATTACTTTAACATTATCGACAATCCCAATAGCCTCTGTATCCAAACCTGCATCACGCACCGCAATAGCAAGCCATCTTGATACACTTCCATATCCAGGACAATGATCTATCTCAGGTAGATCATTATCTACTGTTTTTGGAATGCCAATCGCTCGTAATTCGTAGCCTTTATCACGCGCCAATGCGCTAACCTTTCGAGCAGTATCCTGAGAATCATTACCTCCAGCATAAAAAAAGTATCTAATATTATATTTCTTCAAAACGTCAAAAATCTTGTCATATTCATCAGCAGAAACTTTATATCTGCATGATGATAATGCAGCGGAAGGTGTATGCCTTAAACCTTCAATTATTGATGGATCCTGCTTTCCGAGGTCTATAAAATCTTCATTCAGCATACCCATAATTCCATGCACCATTCCGTATATGCCTGTTATTTCATCATGCTTCAAAGCCTCTTGAATAGCTCCACTCAAACTGCTGTTTATAACTGCTGTAGGTCCTCCTGATTGACCTATGACGACATTGCCTTTTAGTTTTGCCATTCTTAACTCCTCTCTAGCAAATTGCAAAGCTTACTTGTATGCTATAAACGCAATTAAACAATTGTTTCCTTATAATAATAAAGCAATTTTAGCACTTATTTTATCGAATTGTCAATGGTAATGCTTTGACAGATATAGCTTAACTTCGATTCATATAATCATTACGAATAGTATTTGTTTTGCTAACTGATTACTAATTTCCTTCTTATTTGAAACGAATAGAATATAGGTCAGCATCCTTTAAAAAGAAACGCAATTTAACTATTTGTCCTTTTAGTGAACTAACATCTGAACCCGAATTCCATATCACGACTTTTTCAATTTCATCTCCATAAATCTCTGGACATTCTCCCATCGTAAAACCTGGAATAGGTTCACCATCCTTGTTCATAATTTCTAAACGTATACTACCTGCTGCCGATGTAGAATAATTTATCACAAATTCACCACCATCAAAAATTAATGGCTTTGTTATCATTTCTCCGCCAGCATAAGGTGCGTTTACTGATACAAATCCATCAATTCGTAATGTGTATCTTCGTAACCTGTTATTATCAGTGCAGTATGCTTCGCTTGAATATATAGATAATTCATCAGGCATCCCAGGTATATCTGATTTGGTAACAAGTATTCCCCATGCAGTCATATTGTTTCTCTGCCACCAGCGTTCTTTTTGCAGTCCAGGTCGAATAAAAGCTTCCAGCCATCTGTGCCAGTGCAGACCATCCCGGCTGGACATAAATACTCCATCTGATACACCTGTCCATGGGTCATCAGCCAGTTTTTTACGACTTTCCATAAATCGCTTTGGAAACCCCAGCAATATATGAGGCGCTCTATAATACGGTGTAACAGCGTTTGTATATAGGTGCTCAAGTGGAGTATTTTCGAAAATCAGCCATTGTGGTTCAGTCCAATTGATAAAATCCTGAGATGTGCAGGTCATTATCTGACGAATACCATCACGAAAATCACGATGGAAATCCATATAACAACCAGTAACCGAATTCCAGAAGGCAAGATTCTGTGAATCGAACGCACCTTTGGTTATTACAGGTTCTTCCCGCATTTTTTTCCAATGTATGCCATCGGGAGAACACAATGCTATTAAGCCTTCACTTCCAAGTCCTGCAAGAGCTTTATATTTGGCTTCGTTTGTGCATGCTGGATTTGTATCTTTAAAAGGTGTAAAGTTGTGTTTACCAACTCCTGTCCAAACTATATTATTGTTCTTAGAGCCGTTAAATTCATATATTCCCAGTTCTGGCTTTTCCCAATTAATCCCATCTTTGCTTATTGCCATACATGTAAGTTCATGAAGATCTTTTTTATTTTCTAAATCGTAATGTGAGCCTCGATAATACATACGATAAATATCTTCATCCTTAAACACTGTTACATAAGCACTTGCATTACCTTCCCAGGGTTTATCAAAAACTATTGATACCTCGCGTGGAATTGGATTGTGTAGTTTCAATTCTGCCCCATTAAGTTTTTCTATTAACCAATCATCCACAAAAAGCTCAAGATTTGAACCTATATTACATACTCCATTTGTATAACCTGGTAACAAAAATATGCTTTCTATTAATGCAAAAACAAACATTACCTATAACCCTCCATAAAACTTACAGATACTTAATAAGGCAAATATAAAGGATCTTGTTAAAGTTTTATTTACCTTACAAGATTTTCTGAAATTTAAAATACCCTTCCAGATATATCCTTGTTATTTTAATTGTGTTTATTTCTTAAATCAAGCCTTAAAATTCATTGAACGGGCAATTCGGAAAGGTTAAATGTTGTGCACTTATTCTACCAACATTTCGTCCCTACGGGACTTAGAAAATGCTGATTTATT
>FWPV01004683.1_pt1 | contig 28473 bp, 29 predicted proteins | sample 2228371 | NCBI WGS metagenome assembly FWPV01 (sample SAMEA103939776, study PRJEB20133) | metagenome | reverse complement strand
TATTCAATTTAGCAAGCTGCATATTTTTGTCTAATTTTTATAGAAAAAAATGTTTTTACTGTTTGATAAATATAAACACATCGGAAATTTGTTCTTTAACAACTCTGTCCAGTCGCTCTTGTGCTTTAAATAAAGCTGCACTACTTCACTATTATAATAACTAGATTTATAGGTGACAATAGCCTGTGGGTTCATCGCCGAGGTCTTTGCTGCTGCTATGGCGCTGTCTAGATGTAAAACAACTATGTTGTTCTCGCAGTTTTCACTCGCGATGTCTTTTTCATCGTCTATATAAACACATTTGCCGCCAACGGTTTGGGCTGTGGAAAAATTTAACTCGTATTCTGCACCTTCGGCAACGCTAAAAACATACTCGCTGTCAACCTTTTTGACAAAGTGCCCCCTGAAAGCAAACGGCACCTCAACCAACCCTTCGGCAACCAAGGTGATACTGCCCTGCAAGTGATCAAGCGCTCTAACTTCAGCCGTAGCCGGAGCAACTATTGAGCTTGACGAGAAAAGCCCTTTTTTCTCGGCAATTATCCCTCCTTTTGCTACCCTTTCTCCCAAAGACACTTTTAGATATTTAAAAATACTGTTTGCGGGAATTGACAGCTCTTCTGCCACATTTATTACAATTTCCTCTTCGCTTTTCTCCTTGATGTTTTTTTTGCTCCAATTCAACTCTTCACCCGGTTTAATTTTGCTTGGCAACTGCAAGAGTGCAGTTGGTATTCGTATGGTAAACGGCATGTTATCCATTATACCCACCCTGCTGCAGTTTGCAATTCCAAGAGTAAAAAATGCGCACTACTTGGCTAAAATTAAGTATTCGTCCAGAAAACCGGAATTGCCGTCTCTAAGAGTCACAATAGCATATATATAGTCGCCGACCTTAAGTTTAGAAAAACCATATTTTTCTTTTGCGTAAGTTGCGGTGTTAAAAACTTGTTGGATAGTAGAGGTTTCCACATCAGCCACAACCGTTGTTTTATCAAAGTTAATCAACGAAATTTGGTAATTGTCTGCATCAACTGCGGATATCTTGCCGGCAAGCAAGGTTTTGTTTTCCTCTTTATATACGGTGTAACTTTTTTCCTCGTCCGCTATTTCGCTAATAAATACGGTCAACAAATCTCCTTTGTTTATATCATCTATAGAAATTTTGGATAGTTCTCTCCCGGACAACTGATAAAAATCGGTTATTTCCGGCTCAAGCCTTATTTTTTCTGTTTCTCCGCTTTTGTCCAAAACTACGCTTTCCGCGCTTATCTCTTTTACTTTACCCAAAACCACTCTTTTTGCTCTATTGCGAAGCTCTAAAACTTTCTTCTCGAGTTTTTCCTTCAACAGTTTTGCTTCGCTGGTTGATTCCTCTTCATTTGGCAGCTTACTCTCTTCAGTTTGTTTGAGAAAAAAAGTTTTAATAACTTTGGTTTGCTGTTTGTCTTTTCTGTGTTCGGCAATAATTATTTCATTAAGGCCGGGCTTGAGTTTTAACTCATAACTAAATTTTCCTTTGCGTGTCTCAATATGCTCAATCCCCAACAGCGTTTGCACAAACAAAAGTGTGCCTTTTTGGGCTTCCCCGGCTATTACCACTGTATCAGTATTGAGAACTTTGTTGTTCTCTGGGATTTTAGTGAAGTTTGTTTGTTTGGAGACCTGTGGTTTTGCCGAAAGCCCAATCTCGGTTGTTTTTACTACCGCTGTATTTTTCCCAGGCTCTTTGGGCTTTAAATTACTAAAATATAAAGCACCAATGAGCCCCAAAACTATCCCGATAATAACTGCGGTTACTGCCTCTTTATTCATGCTTTTTCTAAAATTATACCACTTCCAAGTTAAATTTGCTTCAACAAACCAATGCTTGGCATATTCGCAGCTTGGTATATCTTTTTAAAACCAAGCCTTTTCGCCTCTTTTATCACCGAGGCTAAAGCACTGTGCTTGCGAATGTTGCCCAGAAGCCCCACTTCTCCCAAAAACAACTCGTGGGGAGAAAACGCTTTGTTGGTCAAGCTTGAGTATAAGGCAGCAGCTATCCCCAAATCCGCTAGTGGATCGTCTATCTTTAATCCCCCGGCTACACTGACATAAATATCAAATTTATCAACCGGCAGGTGTAAATATTTTTTCAGAATTGCCAAAATAAGTTCAAGCCGTTTCGCGTCAACTCCTTTAGCAACCCGTTTCGGAAAAGCCAGACTGCTGCTAACTACCAAAGATTCAATAGTTGCAAACACTATCCGCATCCCTTGCCGCGTGCCAACAGAAGCTTTGCCTACAGCCTCTTCCGCAACTTCCAGAAAATAACTGCTTGGATTTACCACCTCTTTAATTCCCGCCTCCACAACTTCAAAAAAACCTATCTCGTCGGTTCCGCCAAAACGGTTCTTTAAGGCTCGCAAAAGCCGCAAGCTGGTCATTTTTTCTCCCTCTAAATAAAGCACTGCGTCAACCATATGTTCGAGAAACTTCGGACCGGCTATTTCTCCGCTTTTGGTAATGTGTCCGATAACCAGTGCGGCAACGCTGTTTTTTTTGGCAAACTGAACAATTTTTAAAAGTACTTCTTTCGCCTGTGCTATAGACCCAAGCACCGAAGAATTGCTACTGCTGTAAATGCCTTGTAAAGAATCAAAAACTGCCAAGGAGATTTTTTGTTTTTTAACCAACTCCTCCAAACCGGCAAGCAGCGAGTCAATGTTTTTATCCGAGGAGAAAAGAATATTTTTGCCTTGTACACCCAAACGGTTTGCCCGTTGTTGTATTTGCGCCTGATCCTCTTCGGAAGAAACATAAACGGTTAACCCCCCTTTTTTAAGCCGAGCCAAAACCGACAACAAAAGTGTTGACTTCCCCACTCCCGGCTCGCCAGCCAATAAAACCACCTCGTCTTCAACAAACCCTCCACCTAGTACTCTGTCTAGCTCTTTAAAACCGGATGACAGCTTTGTTTGTCCGGCGGTGCTTTTTTGCGAGCACAAAGGCAAAAACTTGGCTTTTACAAAACTTTTCTTTTCTGTCTCATCTTTTTGCCTAAATTCAGACAAGGTCCCCCACTCGCTACAATCCGGACAGCGTCCAAACCAGCTGGAAAAGGCAGAACCGCAGTTGTTGCAAACAAAAGAAATTTTTTCTTTCATTTGCCAACTATTTTCACAAAAAAACTTTATCTTTACAAGATAAGTTTTTCGCTTTTTCTACAGAATTTTTTTAATCTAGCCGAATCCGATAACGCCTGGAGTAATTTTATAAATACAGATATTTCAACAAATCACTCGTGGTAATTATGTTTTGAGGCTCAAGGCCGTTTCGCATCACAATCACACTGCCTATCTCTTTATCCAAAATCAACTTAATAATTTCTTTCAAAGAAGCCTTTGGGGAGACTTTTATTGTATATCGCTTGATAAACTGGCTGATTTTGTAGTTTTTAAATAGTTTCTCGCCGCTTTTGTCCAAAAAATGTTTTCTTTCTTTTGGTTCAGCAAACAGCGGCAGCAAATCAAAATACGAAATAATACCTTGAAGGTGGTTTTCTTTGTTGACCACGACAAGTTTAGAAAGTTTACTGGTTTGAAAAAAACGAATTACTTCATTAAAGTCAATTTGCTCGTTGACACTTTGTAAAAAACTTTTATTTTTTAGAATTGTTTCTATCAAGTGATTGCTTTTTTCCATCCGCAGGCCTTTCTTTAGCGCCCGTCTTGCAGTTACTATTCCCAAAACTCTGTTTTCAATATCCCGCACCGGTAAGTAATGAATTTTACTTTCCAACATTAAACGAACCGCTGTGTCAAGGGCAGTGTCTAAAAAAATCTTGGGCGGGTGAAACAGACAATGCTTAAGTTTAGTTTGCGGTGGGTAATAACGCTTAATAACTGCATAATACGGGCTTACTACTCCCAAAAGACGCTTTTTCTCATCCACAACAATAACCGCATCGTGACTGCTTTTAAATTGCGATAGGGCTTCGGACAATTTTTGTTCGGGAGAAAAATACAAAATGCCCTTGGTTTTAAGAATGTTGACCGCCGTCAGCTTAGGCGTTTTACCTTTCATACACCACATATGGCAAAAGCATTAAAGCTCTTGCCTTTTTTATTTCTTTAGCCAATTTGCGCTGATGCAGTGCGCAAACTTGGCTTTTCTCTCGCGGGATAATTTTGCCCCTTATAGTCAAAAATTTTTTTAAAGCTTCTGTATCCTTAAAGTCCGGCTGCTTTCCTTGTTTGCAAAAAAAACAGTTGTCTTTACTCATGGTTAGAAAGGAATTTCGTCTTCGGAAACTTCTTCCTCATTGCCTACCGAGTTTTCCTCCACCTCTTGTTCTTCTTTATCCTCTTTTGCTTCTTCTGCCATTTCTTTTTCCGAAATCTCGGCATCAGCTTGGTCCAAATCTTGCTCTGATGTGCTTTCTTCCTCGCCTTCAGAAACTGCTCCGGAGGCTTTGGTTCCCCGCAACAGAATCATGTTGTCTAAAACTATTTCGGTAACACTTTTCTGCACTCCGTCTTTACCTTCAAAATTTCGGTAAACAATTCGACCTTCGGCGTAAATTTTGCTGCCTTTGGCTAAAAGCTGACTACATAACTCTGCCAACTTGCTCCAAGCCACAATCCGATGATATTGTACATCTTCTTTCTTCTCACCATTGGCAGTAACCCAGTCACGGTTAGTAGCCAAACCAAACTGACAAACCGCTGTTCCCTGCGGTGTATAGCGAAGCTCTGGGTCTCGAGTTAAATTGCCTATTAAAATCACTTTGTTCAAAGATCGTGTGGCCATGTTTATTTATCGTCCTTTGGACGAAACTTTTAATAACATATAACGAAGCAGCTTGGTCTCAAAGTTAAGCAGACGTCTCAACTCTTTTATCTCTTTTTTGTCTATAGCAACTGTCAGCAGAAAATAATAACCAGCGCTTTCTCGCTTTACCGGATACAGGAGCCGACGCACTCCCAACTCTTCTTCTTTAATCAGACGAGCTTTAACAGTGGTTAAAATTTTTTTTATTTTCTGGGAGAAGTTGGTTCTTTCCTCAACCTCCAAACTTCCCGGCAAAATTAACATCAACTCGTATGTCGTCATCTCTAAAGAGAGTTTAGCACAATTTTAATACAGTTGCAAGACTTTTCGTCTACATATTAGGGTCTTGAAATATTCTGTTGGCGTGTTCCACATAAGAATTGATTTTAATGTTGTAGGGTGTGTTTTTAAAGTCAAAAATACATCTGTCAACAGTCTGGGCGTAAACTTTTCTTTAAGAATATCTTTAGATTTTAATTCTTTCTAATAACTAATAAATTTATGATTTAATACAATTGATTTAATACAATAAAATATATTTATTGTTTTACAAAATATTCTTTGTTAAGAAACTAGTTTTGGTAACATTGAAATCTTGAGAAAAGTATTTTAAAATTTCTCTAAATTTACATACGCTCTAAAATATGGACCTTAAAATATATCTATTTTTCATTGTTTGGATAGCCTATTGGCAAATATTAGTTGCTAAAACAATTAACCTCTTTTATGATTAAAAAAGAAGAGCCCATGCCACCACCAGATCTTAGTCGTGAACAATTGGCTGATTGGTGGAGACAACAATTAAATCAAGAAACTGGTTATTCTGGAGTAAGAATACCTGAAACACCACCTCAACTTGAAAGAATTTGTCCCAAATGTGGTGCAATTAATCCTTGCACGCCTTCCGAACTTAATTGTGGTCAATGTGGTCATTTATTAAATGGTGGTGAAAGAAAAACTTCTACTCCTTTATTTACTAGATCAAACTATTAAATATTTTTTCGCTTATCTTTCTCATCTCTTTTTCAGAAAATTTAAGTTTCTCTCTTGGAAAAATCGGCTGATTACCCGGCTCACCTTCTCGAGGCAAAACATGGACATGAGCATGAGGAATAAGCCCATGGGTCCCAAAATTAACCCAACTTGGATTTAACGCTTTTTGGATTTTCTTAGTTACTTTTAAAACCGCGTCCCAATATTCGCCAAAATTTGGGATATCATATGTCCAACGATAATGTTTTTTTGGTACAACTAAAGTATGCCCTTTAACCACTGGATATATATCTAAAAACGCCAAATAATCATCATCTTCATAAATCTTATAACAAGGCAACTCACCAACAACAATTTTGCAGAAAATACAATTTGACATAATAAAAACATTACTAATTTAAACTAAAAAAATCAAATTTCTGTATAAATCGCCTACATATGAAGCTCTTAAGATATTCTTCACACTTGTTAAATAAACCCATCTTGAAATGCCTATTTTGTTGCGTTCAACATAAGCATTGATTTTAGAACAGTTGGGATAGATAACCTAAGGGCTTTTCTGGGCTCCAACTAATCAAAGTCTCATATGTATCGTAACTTTTTCAGATTTGGCCGTCGGATTATTTTCGTAAAAATGTTTCTAAAAAAAAAAACAACAGATAAAAAAATAGCAAGACTGCAGCTTCCCACTTATCAAAACGTCTTTTAGTAGAAGAAAAAACAATAAACAGAGCAAAAATAATCACCAATCCCAACAAGGCAATCAAATACTCCGGAAAGACTTCCAGTTTGTAGGGGTAAATGAAACTGGAAACTCCGATTATCAGGTTGGCGTTAGCTATCAGTGAACCAAATATGTCGCCATAGAGAACATTAAACTCTCTCTTGCGCACAGAATTCAAAGATACAAACAATTCGGGAAAACTGGTGCCGGGAGCTAAAATAAAAACCGCGATTAAAAACGGTCTAACCGACAAGGCTTGCGCCAAAAAAAGCGCCGAACCAAGCAAAAAATGTGACGCCACTAATAAAACTATTATCGAACCCAACAACAATCCTATTGATGAGCGGACCTCTTTTTTGCTAAATGTTTTTTCCAAGCGCAAGAAGAAGTTGCGCAGTCCCTCTTGAGGTTCAATTCTTTTATTAAACAGGTAGAGCGAATAGGTCAAAAACAACAAAATCAGAAAAAGTCCGTCGATGCGCGAGAGTTTTCCGTCAAGCGCCAAAAAAAACGGAAAAAGCGAGCTGGTCATTAAAATCAAAACACTTCTTAAGGTAAATGCTTCTTTGTGCACCTGTACTTTGTAAGGAGAAAACAGCGTTGCAACTGCAAATATTAGCCCAAGATTGGAAATGGTAGAACCTATAGAGTTGCCAAAGGCAACATTAGGGGTTTTTTGTACAGCCGAAGTTATGCCGATAAAAAGCTCCGGCAGAGCCGAAAACGCTCCGGCAAATATGCTGGCTAAAAAAAATTTCCCCAAAAACCCATCATCTGCAAGTGTTTTTATCGATTGTATCAACCATTCCGAAGCTTTATACATCACAAAACACAAAACAAAAATTAGCCAAAGATGAAAAAACACCAACATACTACCAGAATAAAGGCAATTACCTTATTTTGCAAATCGTCGTTCAAAATCGTCGGGGAAAAACCAAAGCTGGGAGGGGCTAATTACCTCTTTGGTTTTGTGTCGGTTTATCAGCCAAAGCTGGAATTTTTTAGCCGCTTCTTCCAATAAATCCCCAAAGTTTGATTTTTGCTTTTTTGGCAGTACTTTAGCTTTGTAAAACAGGCTTTTTGTTGCTGTCTTGGCATTCGGAAAGAATTTAAATACCCAACGGTTTTCAAACAGAAATCGCTCATAAGTTTTATTCTTATTTACAACCGGCTTAAGCTGCAAAACCTCATGCGCAACATAAGTTGTTTGTTTAGCGCGCCTTATTTTCAGCCCGTTTTCCGAAAAAAATAGATTAAAACAAAACTTGTCTTGGTATTTTTTATCTCCGGGCCGTCTTCTTATTCTAAACAGTGAAGCAACAGTAATCAGCATAAATCTGGCCAACCACAACCTATTTTTAGCCGTTATTACAAAAATATCAATATCGTCTTTATCTCTGGCGTTGTTTGCGGCGACACTTCCGGAAATTCCCAAAAAATTTACCCAAGGCAACAACCCAAGCATTTTAAGCAACCACGCCTTATCAGCGAGCTTATTTGCGGCTGTTTTGGCTTTCTTAATAGATGTTTTTAAAAATGAGCTGTTTTGCGGCAAAGCTACTCTGCCGCCTCTTCCAACCAGCTTTTTTTGCCTTAACAGCTGTTCAACTGCGGTCTTAAAAGTCTCAAAAGCTATTTTTTGCGGATAAAAAGTCCATAACTCTTGGATTGTCGGCGCATATTTAAAAAAAGCAAAATAAACTAGAGGTTCACGGAGTTTTGCCAAACTAAATTTAGATTTTTTTGGGGAAAATGACAAAACCATCTTGGGTGTCCTCAATTATATAGCCGGCAGCCTCTGCTCTGCGCCGCAACTCGTCGGCTTTTTTATAATCGCCTTTTTCCCGCAACTTTTTGCGAAGCTTGGCAAGTTTTAACAGTTGCTCCGGAATCTGCGATTTTAACTCGGTAGCCTTAAGCCCTAACACTTTGTCAAAGTCATAAACAGTCTGCAGCAGGTCTGCCGGCTTTCCGCCTGACCCCAACATCTCCCAAACAATCGCCAGAGCCTGCGGGATATTTAAGTCATCTTCAAGAGCTTTTACAAAGCGCTCTTGCCAATGCAATATTTTACTGCCCACTGCCCCAGATGCTTTTTGGGTTAGTGAAAATATCAGCCGCAATAAATTTTGTCGGGCGGAAGAAGCAGCCGTCAGAGCATCCCAAGTAAAGTTTTGCTGCGAACGATAATGCGCCTGCAAAAAGAAATAGCGCAGGTCCAGCGGATCAAACCCTTTGTCCATAAGCTCTTGTAAAGAATAAACTGTCCCCTCGCTCTTGGCCATTTTTTTATCGTCTACAAGTAAGTGTTCGTTGTGCAACCAATAGTTGACAAACTTTACCCCGTTTGCCGCCTCGCTTTGAGCTATTTCATTTGTATGGTGAATTGGAATGTGTTCAACCCCACCCATATGTATATCTATAGTCTCACCAAGAAACTTTTTGCTCATTGCCGAACACTCTATATGCCAACCGGGAAAACCTTCTCCCCAAGGGCTGTTCCAAGTTTGCAGCGCTCCTTTGTGTTTGCCTTTTTTAAAGAACCATAAAGCAAAGTCAGCCGAATGTTTTTTTTGTTTATCCTCTACATCGGCTTTACCAGCACCCTGTTGTTGTTCTATTAGCTTTTGCCTAGACAGCTGAGTATAGTTCTTAAACTTAGATGTATCGTAGTAAATCGCAAGTTCAGTAATATAGGCATAACCTTTGTCCAAAAGCGTTTTTACTAACTGTTTTATCTCCTCCACAGTTTCGGTTGCTCTTGGTTTATAGTCCGGTTCAACCAGGTTCAGCAGTTTGCAATCGCGCTCAAAAATCTGGATATATTTTTCTGCCAACTGCTCCGGAGTCAAACCCTCGCGACGGGCTCCTTTTTCCATTTTGTCCTCCCCTAAGTCGGCGTCGGAGGTTAAATGACCAACATCGGTATAGTTGCGCACAAATTTTACTTGATAGCCTAAATAGCGCATTGACCGAACTAAAAGATCTCCTATGGTCATTGCCCGCAAGTTACCAATATGCTGTGTCCAATAAACGGTTGGTCCGCATTGATAAAAACGCACTTTGTTTTTTTCAAGCGGCACAAATTTTTCTTTTCTTCGAGTCAGGGTATTATATAAAAACATAAGTAGATTATACGCGTATTATATAGCAATTTTCTAACTTTTGCCCTTTCCACCTTTGAATTCGGCACGATTAAGCTGTTGTGGAGTCCCCCCGCCCTTTTTTCTCTTTAACCCGTGCATCCAGTCGCCGCGCTTGCGTATAGTGGAGATAACCGGCAGTCCTGTTGCCTGCTGTGCTTTGGTCTCCTTTTCGCGTTTTTCTTTCTCTTGCTTCTCCCTCCAAAGACGGTCATAAATTGGCTCTTGTTTTTGTTGCCTTTCACGCACAAGCTCTTGTCCATATTCAGAAGCTACAGATGGTTTGGTATAAGTTTGGTTTAATAGCATCTTTAAGCGCTGTCTTACTTTTTCTTGTTTTTGCTCATCACTTCTTCTAAACATTTCAGCCGGATTTATTTTGGTGTTTTCACCCTCCTTTTCGCTTATTCTCGCTTTAGGGCTAGAGTCATTTGCTTCACTTGTTAGTGAAACTGCTTCACCCAACAGCATCTCTTTTGGCAACATTGTTACGCCACGAACAAGGTCGCGGCCGGTGTCTTTCAGCGCCTCTGCTGTTTCATCTATAAGCGTCTTTAACACGCCTATGTTGCCTTTCTGGCTTTTTGGTTTGGAGAAAATTGGCATCAGACTAATCCCAACTTAACTTTAGCATCTTCGCTAATCATTTCCATACTCCAAGGCGGATCAAAGGTCAACTCGGTCTCAACCGCTTTAACTCCCGGCAGTTCTTTTATCCCCTCTTCAACGCTTTTTTGAATTAAGCCAAACAGCTGACAACCAATTGTGGTAAGGGTCATTTTAATCTTAACCGTGTCTCCTTCCACTTTTACTTCATATACTAGACCCAAGTCAACAATTGAGATATTCAACTCCGGATCGGGTATTTCTTTTAGTTTTTCCCAGACTTGTTTTTCAAGTTTAGACATACTTCTCAATTATATAAAATAAAGCCGGACATCACTTCTTAATTATTATAATATTAAAGAATTAAGATAAAGCTCGGCAAAATTAAAAATGGTTGTTGACAATGTTAAAATCACGGTAATTGGCGGACGCGGCGGAGATGGATGTGTGTCTTTTCGCCGAGAAAAGTTTGTCCCTCGAGGCGGGCCAGACGGCGGACGCGGCGGCGATGGCGGAAGTGTTTACGCGGTTGGGGTGAACAATATCCGCCTGTTAAAAAAACTGCGCGAAAATCCCTTAATCAAGGGGGAGCCCGGACAACCCGGGAAAAGCAGAAAACAACAAGGCAAAAACGCTAAAGACAAATTCATACAGATTCCTTGTGGAACTCGGATTTTAAATCTGCAAACCGGAGAGGTTTTTGAAATTATGAGTGAGTCTGACGGTCCTGTTCTTTTGGCAAGAGGAGGAAAAGGCGGCCGGGGCAATTTTGAGTTCAGAAGCCCGACTAATCAGGCTCCCCGCTTTGCGGAAAAAGGCAAACCCGGACAACAAAACCAATATCTTTTGCAACTTTTACTCATTGCCGATGTCGGCCTTATCGGCTTGCCTAATGCTGGTAAATCAAGCCTGTTAAACGCCTTGACAAACGCCGGAGCAAAAACCGCCAACTACCCTTTTACTACTTTAGAACCAAACCTCGGCACACTTGACTCTTTTATTATTGCCGACATTCCCGGGCTTATTGAGGGAGCCTCTTGCGGCAAAGGCTTAGGCATACAATTTCTTAAACATATAGAACGAACTCGCCTGTTAATTCACTGTTTGGCTTGCGACTCTCCTCACCCGGAAAAAGATTATCAAATAGTCAAAAAAGAGCTCTTGGCCTATAACTCCAAACTTATGCACATACCAGAGTTGATAGTTTACACTAAGGCTGATCTTATCAACGAGAAAGACCGGCTGAAAAATCGCCTTTATGTTTCGATTATTGACGACTCAAGTATAAATAAGCTAAAAGCCCAAATAGAGAAAAGGTTAAAAGCGCTGACAACATACAAAAAAAACACAAAAAACCAATCACTGCAAACTGCAAATAAACAAGATACGCAGAAAATAAAACCGCACCAACCACAAGATAAAAAGCCAGTTTAATCCTTTTGATAAGAAGAAATATAAGCAAGCTCAAATAATAAAACACTCCCAACAGCGCAACCGGTACAGGCCCGAGAGTCGCGTATTTGCTCCCCAATACCCTTCCGCAATCAAGCCAGAGATTGTTAACCGGGCAAAAAAAACTGCCAAGAGAAAAATGCTCATATGTTAAATACAAAGCATCCAAGAGCCCTAAAAAACTAAACAATACCGCCAGTCCTAAAATTATTTGTCCTTTTTCTCTAATGATATTTTTGTCCAATCTCCATAATTTTTTAATAACAGGTCTGCTCTACTCCATCTTTCTTCCATAATCTTTTATGCAAAATCTCTCCAGCTAGAATAACCCTCTGGGGGCTTTTCTCCTTTTCCATCATAAAAATCTGCCATTTGTCTAGTCAATTTGATTGCTAGTTTTATTGTTTCCTCACCTTGACTACCTGCAAATATGCTAAGTTCGGGTTTTTTTGTCAATAAATCGGGAATTCTTGGCAATAAATCAAGACATAAGCTAACTTGAGAAAATACAGTTGCAAAAGTATGGGAAAGTATTTTTTCCGCTGTGTCTCTGATTCCTTCCCCGCTTTCTTCCCCGATTTCTCCCCATAATACGGTCATTATCTGACTTGGCTCAAGCAAATGAAAATTTTGTGATATTAATTTCATTTTCTCTAAAAGAGAAAGGTTTTGATAAGCAGCAAAATCGGTTGGGATTTTTTGGGTTGGTTTAGATTCTGTATTATCCTCTCCCATTTTTGCTTAATTTAGATTATCCATTAAACTAAATGAGCGGGATACGGGAGTCGAACCCGTCTCTTCACCTTGGGAAGGTGACGTTGGACCGCTCAACTAATCCCGCAGTAAAACAAAACCCACCTTCTCTTTTATCTCTTGGGTTTTTTTTGCCGCTTTGTTCATTGCTTTCTCGGCATTAACCCTCATTAACCGTTCCAACTCTTTCTTGTCTGACATTAATTCAAAATACTTTTGCTGAATGGGAGCAAGAAAATCTATTAAAAGCTCCACCAATTCCTCTTTTAACTCTTTGTAGCCCTTGCCGCTAAAATGTTCTTCTATCTCTTTTTCCTGTTTGCCACTTAAGGCTTTATAAATAGTCAGTAAATTAAATAAGCCCTTGCGTTCTTTAGCAAAGTTTATTGATTTCTCCGAATCGGTAACTGCACTCATAATTTTGTCTCTAATCTTATCCTTTGAATCCAGCAAAAAAATAGTTGCGCTTTTGTCCGTATCGCTTTTACTCATCTTTTGCTCCGGATTTTTCAGACTCATAATTCGCGCTGTTTCTTTAATCAGCTTTGCCTGTGGCAACACAAAAGTCTGTCCGTGAGTCTTATTAAACCGCGCCGCCAGATTTCGAGTTAATTCAATGTGTTGGAGTTGATCTTCACCAACCGGAACAATGTCTGTGTCATACAACAGAATATCAGCCGCCATCAACACCGGATAATCATACAAGCCAGCAGATACTATGGTTTTTTGTTTTTCTGATTTTTCTTTAAACTGGGTCATTCTGTTTAGCTCACCAACGGGTGTATAACAATTAAGAATCCAAGCAAGTTCGCTATGATAGGGGTTGTGTGATTGTACAAAAAGAGTGGACAAATTTGGATTTATGCCTATTGCCAATAGTAAAGCATAAGTTGTATAAGTTGCTTCTTTTAACTTCTCTGCCGCTTGCGCAACTGTAATTGCATGCAGGTCAACCACACAGTAATAGCACTGATAATGGTTCTGCATTTCTACCCAGTTTCTAAGCGCTCCTAAATAGTTGCCGATGTGCGGAGCCTCAGCTGTTGGTTGGATGCCAGAAAAAATTACCTTTTTCATAATAACAAGAATTATATAATTCTACCTAAGTAATTTAAAGCACTAAAATTTCCCTTAATGAATCTGCGAAGATGTCCATTTTGAAAAGCTTGGGAGGCCAACCATTTTGCGGCGGGCGAAGAACCCACTCTCCTGAAAAAATGTGGTAGCAGATTCAACATAACTAAAACTTGTTTCTATTCTCAAAGGCTTTCCCGAGCGTTGTGTAGTCGGCGTATTCTATACTTGCTCCCATCGGCAGTCCATAAGCCAAGCGGGTTATTTTAAATTCCAAGCCAAGCTTTTCCTTTAGTTCAGAAAGCTTATTTTTCAAATACATTGCCGTAGTTTCACCTTCCATATTTGGGTTGGTCGCTAAGATTACTTCATGAAGCTCCTTTCCTAACTTTTTTACCCGCTTAAAAAGTTGCGGTATAAGAATATCATCAGGCCCCAAACTATTTAAGGGGTCAATTCTGCCGTATAAAACATGGTAGACTCCATTAAATTTTTGCGCCTGCTCGATAACCAACAACTCTAGAACCTCTTCAACCACACAAATTGTTCCATGATCGCGCCCGGAATCCTTGCAGATAAGACAATATTCATCCTCGGTTAGATTAAAGCAGGTCTTACACTTTTTAGTTTTGCTTTTTAACTCTGATAGGGCTTGTGAAAAACGCAACAGTCTCTCTTGTGGAATATTTAACAAGTAAAATGCCAGCCGGGTAGCGGTTTTTTTACCTATTCCGGGTAAAGCCTCAAATTGATCTATTAACTCTCTTAGCGGTTGAGGAATGCTCATATAAACAGTGTTTTCAACTCAACTTAAATATCGGCGCAATATCAATAACCTCAATTTTTGAGTAGGGCTGCAGATTTTCTACCGGTTTTTCAATGGTATTGGTGGTAAATAGTTTTGTAATTTTTGAGTTTTGAATTTTCTCTGCCGTACCAAGGGCAAAATCAGCATGTGCAATTACTGCATAAACATCTTTCGCCCCGTGCTCTAAACACAGTGTAGCCGCGTTTATAAGCGTTCCCCCACTTGTGGCTATATCATCGACTAAAATTACACTTTTACCCTCAACATTGCCGAAAAGCTCAACCGCGTAAGACTGGTGAATTTTGTCAAGATCGCGCTTTTTCTCAACCACAATTGTTTCAAAACCCTCGGTCTTGTTGTAAAAGGTCTCTGCAAAGACACGAGAGCGTTCCAATCCGCCTTGGTCAGGAGTTCCAACTATAAAATTTTTTTTATCCCGATCGTTCAAACCAAGTTTTTCACTAACTTGTTTAGCCAAATAAGGCAATGCAGAGACATGTAAAAAAGGAATAGAAAAAATGCCGGCTATGCTCTCATCATGCAAATCTGCCGCCACTATTTTATCTGCGCCAACTTCTTCTAGCAGTTTAATAACAACGTGTGCAGAAACACATTCTCCGCTTCTGTGCTGCTTGTTTTGTCTAGCGTAACCAAAGTAAGGAATAATACAGTTTATGTTTTTGCTACCCTCGCGTCTTAGTGCATCTATCGTCAACAACAATTCCATAATATTGTTGTCGCTGGGATTTGCGGTAGTTTGCACTACCCAGACATCCTGCCCATTTACTTTTTCCATAATTGTTACCCTCACCTCCGAGTTGGCAAAGCGAACAACCTCCTTTTTACCAATCCTCCAGCCATTTAGCTTTGCTATTTTTCGACCTAAATTTTCTGAAGCGCTTCCAACAAATAGGCGTTTTCCCATGTTTGTCTATCTTATGAATTTTAGTACAATAGTTAAATGCGTGCAACCAAAGTTGGGTTTGATTTTGACGGAGTTCTCTACTATAACCCAACCAGAGTTATCCGCCCCATAATCTACTTTATCAAAAAGCATCTACTCAAAAAAAGAATTGACCGCTTTTATATCCCTCAACACACCTTTAGCAAGAAAATCATTGGTTTTTTACACAAAAGCAGCTTTAGACCAAACCGAGGCTTTGCTGATTTTAAAGCTTTGCTAAATAACCCCCGCTACCAAGTTTATATTATTACTGCCCGCTTCAACTTCATTAAAGACAATCTTATGCGCAGCTTGCGAAAGGCCAACATTAACCCCAAAAAAATTGCCGGCGTATTTCAAAACTTGCAAAACGAACAACCGCATCTTTTCAAGGAAAAAATTATCAAAAAGCTCAAACTTGATTATTTTGTTGAGGACAACTGGGATATTGTGAGACATTTAACCAAAACTGTGCCGACTAAAGTTATCTGGGTATATAACTTAATTGACTGGTTGTTTATTAAATATCAACCGCGGGTAAAAGACTTAAAAGAGGCTATAAACTACCTAGAAAAAAAAAGGCGTCTATCTCATCTGTAACAATTTCCTTGCCGCAATTTCTTGTGTTTTTTTTATTGCTTCGGCAAAAGCCTCGGCAATTCGATTTTCCAAAACTCCATCTACTTCAATCGATTTGACTTTTTGATCCCCACTCATAACAATTTTTACGCCGTTTTTCTCGACCGTTACCTCCTCTTCTGCTAACGCGCTTTGCATCTGTTTTGCCTTTTCCTGAAATTGTTTCAGGTCGCCCAAAGCTTTAAAAGGATTAAACATTGTCTATAATATAACTTGTAACACCGCTTATGGTAAAAAGTATAACAAATTCTAAAAATATTTTCCTTTTAATTATTATACTCTTGGTTGCTTTTTGGCTGCGCACGCTCGGCATTGACTGGGATCAGGGACAATATCTGCATCCGGATGAGCGCTTTTTGGCAATGGTTATAAATGCTTTGAGGCTGCCCAAAAATCTGTTTGCCTATTTAGATCAGGACACCTCGCCGCTTAATCCTTATCTCCATAACTTTTCTTTCTTTGTCTATGGCCACTTTCCGCTCACAGTCGCCAAAATGCTGGCTGTTATCAGCAAACACGAGAGTTATTTAGACTTTCGTTTTGTTGGTCGTTACTTAAGCGCACTTGTTGATGTATCTTCAGTTCTGGCAGTTTACTTTTTGGCAAAAACCATACTCAAAACTTATCCAAGACTTTTGCCAAAAAAACAGGCAGTGAAATTTCCGCTTTTGTCCGCCCTTTGTTATGCTGTTTTTGTTTTTCCAATACAACAAGCGCATTTTTTTACCCTTGATCCATTTGCTAACGCTTTTTTTCTTTGGAGTTTGGTTTTTGTTCTACAAAAGTCTGTCGTCAGCATATTTATGGCCGCGGTGTTTTTGGCGCTTGGCTTGGCAAGCAAGCTTAATGTCGTCTTGTCACTGCCCTTAATCTTGGCCATTTTTTTACTCAAAAAAAGGACGCGGCTCTTAAAAAAAATACTCTGGTTATTGTTTTTTTTGGCAACGGTTTATTTTAGCCTGCGCCTAGCCGACCCCTACCTCTTTGAGCACAGTAATTTGCTTAATCCAACTATTAGCAAACAATATCTGCAAAATCTAAAATTCCTCAAAGAAATTTCAACCGGCAAAGTTTTTTATCCACCCGGAGTGCAGTGGTATTCTAAAAACTTTACTTTTCCGCTTTTTAATATCTCTTTGTTCGGAGTTGGTCTTGGTTTTTTCTTAATCGCAACCCTGGGCTTTGTCTTCTTGGCTAAAAAAATCTTTAAGCAAAAAGGTCGCTGGTTGTTTATCTTATTAAACGGCTGGCTGCTGTCCTTGTTTATTTTCCAAAGCCTGCAAATGGTTAAAACTATGCGCTATTTTTTGTTTGTTTACCCCTTTATCGCCATTTACGCCGGCGCATTTTTAGCCAAATTTGACAATCGTTTGCTCAAGGCTGTGCTTTTTCTTAGCGGATTTGCCTGGACTGTTGCTTTTCTAAGCATCTATCTAACTCCCCATACCAGAATTCAAGCCTCAAACTGGATTTATCAACACTTGCCCGAAAACAGCAATATTGTCTGGGAATATTGGGACGATCCTCTACCCTTAAACATGCCTGCACAAACTAAGCGCTTCAATCAGGTGGTTATTGACTTTTACTATCCCGACACCAAACAAAAGTGGGAGTTAATCGCCAAAAAATTAAAGCACAGCGACTATATAGTTCTCTCCAGCAACCGTCAATGGGCAAGCTTGTCTCAAGTTCCAGAGTTTTATCCGATAACCAGCAAGTACTATCGGCTGTTATTGTCAAACAAGCTCGGCTTTAAAAAAATTGCCCAGTTCACTTCATATCCAAGTCTAAAAATTGCAGGCTGGAGATTGGAGATCCCCGATAAGGCAGCCGATGAGGCTTTTAGCGTCTATGATCACCCGCAAGTTATGATTTTTCAGAAACAACAGTCGTTTTCTGAAAAAGGCTTTTTAAAAACGCTTCTTAACTAGAATGGCTTTGACTCTACACCCCTCCTACATGCGCTAAAATAATTTAATTCACAAACCATAAAAAATCTCTTGCCGACCACTTGCCGTCGCTATTCCAATCCAGAGGCAAATGTGCCGGCAACTTTGCTTTATTGCCAGACTGCTTAAAAGTAACAAAAACTTGTCGGGGTAAATACAAGGGCTTTAAAAGTACTACCCGATACCTCTTTGACAGCGCGATGTTGGGAATTTTTTCCAAAAGAATTTTGCCGTTTTGTCCGCTTGCTCCCTGTTTTTTATAAACAAGCCGCTCGTCCTCGTCATATATCTCAACCTGAAAATCGCCTACTGCCTTTTTGAAGTTCAACAGCAGGTTATAAGACAACTCCAAATCTGTCTGTGGAGTGGTTTGAATATTCCAGTTAAGCAGATTTGAAACAACTTCTTCTTCCTTAGTCACTGCTATTTGTGCTTGGTATTTATTTACCCCCTTTGGAGTCTCTAGATAGAACAAAAGTTCTTGCTCTTGGTCCGGAAAAACTTCTGTCAGCTGTGAGAAGTTGTATTTAAAGTTGTCGTTTGAAATTAGAGCCAAACTATAGCCGTCTCTGCTGTCCCAAATGCTTTGCCCGCTGTTTCTCACTCGGATTTTGAATGCAAAACGCGAGCCCTCAACCAATCTATTAGGCAAGACGGTTAATAATTTTATTTCTGTTACTTGCTCTGGGTCTCCTGCTGGCTTTGCTAGTTGCTGAATAACTTCGTATTGCGGATAAAATTCATCGCTGCCCTCCTTTTTCCAAGAAAAACCCAAAAACGGCTGGCTTTGATAATTTAAAACAAATGGTGTCACCGCCACAACCTGCGGATCTGGTAACCAAACATTGGTAAATGCGGCTCTGAAGTTTTCTGCAACTTTTGTCTCTGAACCCCGCAACCAACCTGTTTCAGTAATAAACACCGGCAAGCTCTTGCCTACCCCCAAATAACTTAAATAAGACAACTCCCACAGATAACCCCGCACACTTCCTTTTCCCAAGGCGTAGGGAGAAGCGGAAAAACCGGGGTTTGGGTAGGAATGAGAAGCTAGTCCATCAATATAATCAAAAACGCTGTTTACACCGTTTTCTTGCAGGCGCTTAAACATTCGCCGAAAAAACTCTGCCTCGTCCAAGTATAGTGGTGGCTGGTTGGGCGCTGCCTGATCAAAACCTGCCAGCATAACAAAAAAATCCTCATTGGTTTTTTTCAGCTCTTTGGCAAATGCATAGGCAACCTCTGCATAAGCCTCCGGATTAACCCTCCCTCCCCACTCTGTGGCATGGTTTGGCTCGTTAAATAAGACTATGTATCTGTTTTTTACCACCCAGTTAAGCGAGTCTAAAAACTCTGCCCAAGCACGGGCGTCTTCCGGGTTTGGCTGCCTCCAGCTGTTGCCCTCCGGATAAGTAGCCAAGCGCACAATCGGAATAAGCTGCAATCTGCGCATCTTATCAAATACTCTCTGCCACTTTTCTCTGTTTCGGTCGTTCTCCTGAATAACTAAAGTTACATAACCCCACCTGCCGCCAGAGGAGTTTACCAGTCTAGCTGCATCCTCAAGATCCTGCTCATCGGCAACTGCCAGATGAATGCCAAATTTATTGTTAGGCCGTTGCAAGGGATCAACTACGGCAAACACCTTATTAAATAAGGCTCCCTCCAAAAATAAACAGCCAATTGAAAATATTATTGCTAGTTTTTTCATGGTAGCTGTTTAGGTGGTTTTTTCAACGGTTTCAATAATTTGCAAAACTAATATAAAATGCTTCTCTTTTAGTAGGCTGATTTTAACAAAATTTTAGTAGAATTATTTTGATGAAATATGAGCGGGCGGAAGACCTGAAAAAATATATTTTGAGGCTTATAAAAAGGCTAAAGTTTAGGCATATCAAAACACAAAATATCCACATAATTAGAAGTTTTGATGCCAAAACTCGAGCTGTTGCACGCATTTGGGGCATGTCTAAGCTGTTTTCCGAGGTTGTGGGACTGGAACCGCATTATATTATTGAGGTTAACGCAAAAAAATTTGACCGCTTAAGCGAGCGTGATAAAATAAAAACCCTTGTCCACGAACTTATGCATATTCCCAAAACTTTCTCGGGCGCACTTCTTCCCCACCGCAGCCGATACACCCGCATCAACGACCGCGAGGTTGAAAAATTGCTAAAAACCAAAGTAAAGGATATTCCTTTTAAGGAATATCCCTTTCTAAAATGCCGTCTGAAATGATATCTAGATCTTTTTTCTGATTATATTCTTCCAAAAAATGCAAATATTGATTAGAATTAAAATAACCAAGTATGAAATCTCTCTTTAACCAAACTGGCGCTTTATCAGAATCCTGAAGATAATAACGACAACTCGAATATGGATAATCCCTCCACGACGTCCAATGTTGATAATTCGGATATTTTTCAGCTATCATTTCTTTTGAATTAAGATGAATATACCGAGAAAGATGCATTAAATAAGTATCGTGTGTTATCTGTTTAGCTTTATAAACACCTTGGAATAACTTACCTACTCGTCGATATCGTTTATTGAAATACATCGAATACTTAGTAAAAATCGATCTCATAAATGAGGTCATATCAAACTTTCCTATTTGTTTTAAAATAAGATGGAAATGGTTCGGTAACAAATTATAAGCATGTAGTTCAATTCTTCCATAGAAGTTGTTAAATCGTGCATTTATCAAGTTTTTAATCTCAATCCTATCAGCCAGTTTAATTTTTTTATCAATTATTTTTTTTAATTCTTCAAAAGAAGACAGGTAGGTTTTGAAATAAAATAATAAAACTCTAAAATCTTGATCATCTAAAAATATCTGCCGCTTCTCAACACCTCTGTTGTATACATGATAAAACGCATTTTCAACAAATTGTTTGATTGAGTTTGTCGAAGGCATATCCAAATCTTCCTAAAATAATTACAAATAAACAACGGTTTATAATCAACATTCATGAGCAAAAGGATATTCCTAAAAAGGAAATTCCCTATTTTTCTAGTTCGAGAGTAAGCACGCTGTTGCTATCCATTAAAATCGTTTTTTGAATTTGTCCGTTATTTGTCGTCAGTGTTTCTTTAGTTGTTTCACCGGTTAGCCGTGTTGTTGTTAGCTCGTAGGTTCCATTGTCTAAATTAACAATTCTTACCGGCACCGCCTCAATGTTTTGTCCTACCTCATCATAATTAACCAACACCACAACTATCTTATTTACCCAACGACTCGCTATAGCCTTTACATAAGTTCCCTCACCGTTAACCTTCAGCCTGTAGCCCTCCAGTTTGTTAAGCATCTTTAAAGCGTGATAACGGGGTTTTTTCTGACCCTCGTATGACAAAATTCCCCACCTGGGAGATGGACCGTCTTTAACCTCAAAAGCAAAAGCCATCTCTAAGTGCTCTTCAATAAGGTTACGGATTACCGATACTGTATGCGCTGCTCCAACATTAGTGTCGGCTATCGGGTTAGGGTTTGAGTCATAACCCCACTCGGAAATTATCCGCGGCAATTCTCGATAGCGAGCAAACTCCTCACCAGAAAGCCAAGAGTCTATATTTTGCATGTCGCGAGCATAGTCATCGGTATTTTTAGAATAATGGTGCCAGCTCAAAAAATCTATGCGCAAGTTGTTATCTTTAACATAGCGCAGAAACACTTGAAACCAGTTGCGATAAGCCGCAGTTGTTGCCGGCCCGCCGATAAAAAAGCGGTAAACATTTGTCGCCCGACTCGCCCCCAGCACAGAATAGCGATACAAAACTTTATAGTCTTTTTCTCCACCGTAAAGGCTCCATTTGCCAAAAGTCTCAAGGTCGGGCTCGTTCCAAACCTCATAGTATATGTCTTCAAACCACTCTCCTGTTACCTGACCACAAAGCCTGGTATTTCTGCCGGAATAGCGCTCAATAGTTTTTTGCACCACATAAGCCCATTCTTCCCAATTTTTTGGCTTTGAAACTAAGCTCGTGTCTCCGGACAAGGCCTCGGGCATATATCCTAAAACAAAAAAAGGTTTTGCTTGGGTACGGTAGATGTCGCAAACGGTTGCGTCCAGCTCCTGCCAGTTTAAAACAATTTGTCCTCGATTGTCCCGGCCAACTACATTATAAAAATCATAAATGTGGTCAATTCTTATGTAACGCGGCTCAAGAGCCGAAACAGGCAAAATCACATTCTCAAACATACGTACGCCCTGCTCTTCTCCGCCTTGAGCTAAAGACTTCCAGTTATAAGGCAGGCGGCGAACAATTTTTTTACTATCAATAACTATGTTTGCCTTGACCGCTGTAGCCCGAGATAAATATTTTAACGGTTCTTTCCAGACAGCCAAAATTCCAATAACGACAACAAATAAAAGAATAGATAATATTGAGGCTATTTTATTTTGCATTTTTTGATACAACCATTGTACCAGTCTTGTTCGGCTTTGCAATTTAAAGTATAATAAATTTTATTCGGGGATTAGCTCAGATGGCTAGAGCGCTACGTTCGGGACGTAGAGGTCGCCAGTTCAAGTCTGGCATCCCCGACTAAAACTTTCTGATAAAATACAAGGTATGCCTGAAGAACAAAATGATGCCAATCCCCAAAACCAGCTGCCGCCAAGAGAACACCAAACAAAACCTACCTTAATAATAGAATTGGCACAGGCTTGTGAACCGGCAGCCAACAAAACTCCAGAGGAAAATCAAGACACAGTTTTAATCTGCGAGGACAAACCAATGTTAGCAGTGTTTGACGGCATGGGGGGTGAGGCTGCCGGAGGCGAGGCTGCCAAAACTGCTCAAGATGCAGTTTTTAACTTTCAACCGCCGTCTGACGACGGACCTGTCGCTGTCTACGAGGCGGTTACAGCGGCTCACAAAGCGGTATGGGGAAAAAGAGAGCAGCTGGCCAAAGACGGGGTTATCGATAAAACCGAAGTTATCGGCACCACTGCAACAGCTGCCTACTTCGGAAAAGATGAAAGCGGCGATTTACAAGTAACAATAGGCAGTATTGGCGACAGCCGCGCCTATCTTTTGCGAGATGGTAAATTAATACAGCTAACCACAGACCAAAATCTTTTAACTTCGTTTGAAAAATTAACCGGTGATGAAATAAAACTAGTGCAAACAGTGTTAAACAATATGACCGATCCAGAAACGGTCAGATTAACTCTTGCAGTTCGTGCTGTTTTGATTAAAATTTCCGACTCGTTAATTGCCTCTTACGGGGAACCTGAAAGCAACCGCGACATAGACGACCTCGAACTTGAGGCACTACGAATTCTTTTTAAGAGGCGCAATATTATCACAAATTATTTAGGCAATCCGGATTACCGAGGTAAAGATATTCCCTGTCCAATTTATACTCATAAACTGCAAGCTGGAGACACTCTCTTGTTTTGTACCGACGGTCTGTCTGATAACTTAACCGATATGGAAATTGCCGAAATTCTTTCATCTGCAGAAACCGCAGATGAGGCAACCCAAAAACTTTTGCAAGCCGTAAGAAGTCGTGCTCAAACCGTTGATCACCCACGGGCCAAACCGGACGATGTTGGATTAATCGTTGCCCGCATAATTGAAGACAGTCAAGCCGATGATGAAGAAGAAAACTAAACTAAAACTTTTGCTGGTAAGCGACTACTTCTATCCACATTGGACAGGAATAGCCAAATCTGCCTACAACTTTACTCAAGCTGTCAAAAAAAGCTACACAATTACAGTGTTAACCGTTAAACATCATAAAAAACTGAAAAAACAGGAAGTACACAGAGGAATAAACATCATCAGATCTTGTTACCTTTTCACCTTAAGCAGAGCCAAATATTCGCTAAGTATTATCTTTAAGTTCTTGACACTACTAAAGAACTTTGATGTTGTGTTAATTAACGCGCCCAACAGCAATATTCTGCCTTTTTGTTTGTTGACAAAATTTTTTGGCAAAAAACTTCTGGTGTTTCATCAGGGAGATTTGATTTTGCCAAAATCCCCGCTCAATAAAATTATTGAAGCAATATTTTATCTGACTCATTATTTAGCATTGTTTTTTGCAGATAAGGTTTCTACTTACAGTCAAGATTATGCCAAAAACTCAAAGGTCTTAAAACCATACCTCTCAAAATTCACTCCTCTATTGCTGCCGCTGCCAAGAATTAAAGCAAAAAAACTGCCAGCCCCAGCCCTATCTAAACTTCAAAAACTCAAGCGGGAAAGCAAAATTCTTTTTGGTTTTGCCGGACGGTTTGTAGAAGAAAAGGGATTTGATATTCTTTTTGCCGCAGTTCCAAAAATTGTTGCTCGTTTGCCCCGTGCTCATTTTGTTTTTGCCGGCAGCACCAAAATAACATATGAGCACTTTTATCAACAAAACCAAAGCAGTATCCGTCGGCTTAGAAAATACATTAGTTTTTTGGGTTTGTTGCCGGAACAACAGCTACAGTATTTTTATCAGCAGCTAGATTTTATTATTATTCCATCCCGCTCCGACTGTTTTAATTTGGTTCAGGCCGAGGCGATGTTAAACAGAGTTCCGGCGATAAGCTCTAATATTCCCGGACTTCGCTTTGCAATTAAAAAAACCGGTTTTGGTCTCTTGTTTAGACCGGAGAATGCAGACGACTTGGCAAAAAAAACATATTTGGCAGTAAAAAATCGGCGCAAAATTAGCAAAAATTATCAAAAGGTAGTTGAGCTTTTCAATAATGAAAAAATTACCAGTAGGCTTAAGGCGTTTGTTGAAAACTGAAATTGATCCGGTTTTTGCTAAACGAGCTGAACTTATCTTTCAAACTGTTTTAACAATGTCTCCCAAACGTCTGCTTGATGCAGGTTGCGGTCGGGGCTTTTACCTCAAGGCACTTTCCAAGTTCTCAAGCATTAAAACACTCTGTGGTATTGACTTGAATAAAGACTATATCAACCAAGCAAAAAAGCAGATTAACAGCAAAAAAGTTCAACTCAAAACGGGCAATATATACCAACTGCCATATAAAAACAACTATTTTGATTTTGTTATCGCCTCCGAGGTTTTGGAACACTTAAAAGACGATAGTGCAGCGCTAAAAGAACTGCGCAGAGTATTGAAGCGAGGTGCAACCTTAATGCTAACAGTCCCCAACCTTAATTTTCCTTTTTGCTGGGATCCTTTGAATTGGCTACTGCTAAGGTTGTTTAATACCCACGTCAACAAAGATATCTGGTGGCTGGCAGGAATTTGGGCAGACCATGAAAGGCTCTATACCCAAAAACAATTGACCAAGCTTTTAGCTAAAAACGGCTTTAAAATTAGCAAAAGTGAAAAAATTATCCGCTTTTGTCTGCCTTTTTCGCATTTTTGGCTCTATGGAGTGGGTAAAAATCTGGTTGAGCGCCTTGGAATTAGCGGCTTTGATCGCTTCAGCAATAAAAAAAATCTGCTGTCTGCAGTTATGGCTTGGTTGTTTAGACTACCCTCTACAATGGATTCGGCAAAAATAACCAGTCAGCCAAGTGTTGGTATAGTTATAACCGCAGTAAAGATATAAGCATCTTCTTTACCTCAACAAAGAAAATAACTGAAAGCGAAATGCCAAAGATAAACATCCAGTCAAGAAAATAAATTATTGGTTGAGTTTTAAAAACGCTCTGCAAAAATCCTCCTGTCTGCGTCAGCACTACCGATAGAAAAAACGACAACAAAATTGCGACTAATAAAAATCGATTATCAAAAAACTTTAAATTCAACAGGCTTTCGTCTTCGCTTTTGTTATTTAAAGAGTGTAAAAGCTGGGTCAATATCAATACTAAAAAAGCCACAGTTCTTGCGTATTCAAAACCTTTTGGCAAAAAGTAAAAATAACTAAACAAAGATATAGAACCAATTATTGCTCCCTCAAAAAAAATGCCGGAAAAACGCCTAAGGGTCAAGATTCCCGCACCTGCTTGTCGGGGTTTTCTAATCATTATCCGCTCGCTCCCCTTTTCAAAACCAAGCCCAAGAGCCGGCAAACTATCGGTGACTAAGTTAATAAACAATATCTGCACCGGCAGCAAGATATGCAACTGTCCCATAAGCGTTCCAACAAAAACCACAACTATCTCCCCAATGTTACACGACAGCAGATAGCGAATAAACTTAACTAGGTTGTCAAAAATTACTCGGCCCTGAAATATGCCGTCAACGAGCGTGCTGTAGTTATCGTCAGCCAAAATCACATCCGCCACCTCTTTGGTAACATCACTACCGGTTATTCCCATAGCTACCCCAACATGGGCGGCTTTAATTGACGGAGCATCGTTTACCCCATCGCCGGTAACTGCAACCACGGCGCCCGTTCCTTCTTTAATCAGCTTGACAATGCGTAGTTTCTCTTGTGGTGAAACCCGAGAAAATACCCGTACTGCGTCCTCATTCATCAATATTTTCTCCAAAAGCACCTTGTCGCTTATCCCCTCTAAAATACTGCCGTCCATAACTTGTTTTTCGGAAGTTACAATTCCCGCCTTTCTCCCAATAGCCAAAGCCGCAAGTCGGTGATCACCGGTCAACATTATAGTTTCTATTCCGGCTTGTCGAGCTTTGCTTACTGCCAACACTGCTTCTTTACGCACTGCATCCTCCTGACCCAAAAGGGCCAAAAATTTTAACTTATGCAAATGCCATTCCCTTTTTTTTACTTCCTCTTCTTTTAACTGCCGATAGGCTATAGCTAAATTGCGCAGTCCTGAAGAAGCCCAAGCCTCAACTTCTTTGACAAAAAATTGCTTTGCAAAAGCTTGGCAGTTCTTAAAGATTACCTCTGGCGCCCCTTTGACAAAAAGATAATATTTGCCGTTTGTTTGATTTTTGGCTACCACCAACATCCGTTTGCTAACCGAGGAAAAAGGCTCTTCAAAAACAGTTTTATATTTGGCGCGAATTTTTTGATAAGCTAAACCCAAACGCTCTGCCCCAACCAAAAGCGCTCCCTCTGTTGTATCGCCAATAACTGAAATGTTGCCCTTATCAAAATCCAGCTCTGCACTATTGCAGACGACCGCTGCCTCAAATAAAAATTCAAGCTTGGATTTGGCAGTGCTAGACAGCTCTTTTTTATTCTCATCATAAAATTTACCCTCAATTTTGTATCCCTCTCCGTCAATAAAAATCCTCTTTTTACTGCTGGTTAATATTCGCACCAAGTTAATTTTGTTGTGAGTTAAGGTTCCGGTTTTATCGGTAAGAAGATACTTTACCGATCCCAAAGTCTCAACTGCTTTTAGTTTTCTGACAATGGTTTTTTTCCGAGCCAAAGTTAGCACTCCAATTGACAAAACCACCGCAACAATTGCCGGCATCCCTTCGGGAATTGCCGCAACCGATAGGGCTACTGCAGTTAAAAAGGCTTCTATTGCCGAGTCCTGTCTCAACAATATGGCAAAAACAATCGCGGCTATAACAATAATAATCAAGGCAATATTTCTGCCAACCTTATACAGCTCTTTCTGCAAAGGTGTAACTTCTCTTTTGGTTTCCTCTAAAAGCGCGGCTATTTTGCCAACCTCGGTATCCTTGCCGGTTTTGACAACAACCGCCCGCACTTTTCCTTCCAATACCGTAGTGTCACGAAACAACATATTGTACTGTTCTGCCAAAACCGTTTTGTCAGGCAAGACCGCATCTTTTTTCTCAACCGGCACAGATTCGCCGGTTAAAAGCGCCTCGTCGGTTTTTAACGAATATGCCTCTATTATCCGCGCGTCAGCCGGAACCTTGTCTCCCGCTTCCAAAACTATAATATCTCCCGGCACAAGCTCGGCAATATCCAGTGTTCTCACATTGCCGTCTCTAAACACTCTGGTTGTTTTTACTTCGCTCTGTTTTAAAAGCGCCAAAGCCTGTTCGGCTTTATACTCTTGAATAAAACCAATAAGTGCATTTAAAAAAACGATAAAAATGATTGCCCCAGCATCCACCATCTCGCCAAAATAAAAAGACACCCCGGCGGCAAACAATAAAAGAATTATTAAAAAGTCGGAAAACTGCGACAAAAATCTAAATAACAGCGGAGTTGGCTTCTTGCTTGGCAAAACATTTTTCCCCTGAACTTTTTGTCGCAAAAGTGCTTCTTGACTGCTTAAGCCGTTTTCCCGCGTATCCAAAAGCCTTAAAACTTCACTTCGGTCAAGGTTATAAAAACTGGACATAGATGACAGTATAACAAAAAAGTCTAAATCTGCTCGATGCCTTATTTCCTATTTAGTAGAATATTATCCATGCAAACTGTTTATGCCAGCTGTCCAGTATGTGTAATCTCGGTAGGCGGAGGCTTGTGGCTAGCTAAAATTCTTGGCATTGACAGTGTAATTGTTGCTGTTTGGTTATCCGGACTCAACAGTGCGCTTGCCTTCTGGTTGGCACTGCTTGTCAAAAAAAAACCGCTCAACAACAAATGGGTGCTGTCGCTGATTTTCTATCTCTTTACTTTTTTCTACCTAAAGGCATCTCAACAAATTACCGCCACAAACAGCATACTTGGCATTGACCGAAGTGTGTTCGGCTTAACTCTTGGTTTGGTGCTGTTTTTTCTTGCCGAGATGATTAACAGCTTGTTGAA
>FWPV01001365.1_pt1 | contig 28476 bp, 25 predicted proteins | sample 2228371 | NCBI WGS metagenome assembly FWPV01 (sample SAMEA103939776, study PRJEB20133) | metagenome | reverse complement strand
CTCCTCAGGGACGTAGACCACGGCGGCCTGGGTGACCTCGGTGCCGCTACCTGATGTTGTGGGGATCAGGATCGTGGGGATGCCCCTCCTCCGGAGGGTATGGCGGCCGAGCAAGGGGCGCATCTCCCCCCCATTGGTCGCCACCACCGCAGCCCCCTTGGCCACGTCCATGGGGGATCCCCCGCCGATCCCCACGATGAGATCGTATCCCCCCTGTCCCGCCTCTCTGGCGCACTGCTCCACCACCGCCACGTCCGGATCAGGCTTGGGATTGACGAAGAGCCCGGCCCTTTCCCTGTAAGGCCCCATGCATGAGAGGGCCTTGTCCAGGATGCCTAACCTCCGGACGTTGGGACCGGTCACCATCAGGGTCCGTCTGGGATCCAGATCTGCGATGACCTCCTCGAGGGAGCTCAAGGCCCCGAACCCAATCCATATGCGTTGAGGTTGAACGATCTCGTACATCGCTGTCCCTCGTGGCCTCCTTCGAACGGACCGATCCTCGCAGGGACTTGACTCCATAGGTTAGTTGCCATGATAATCCGAGTCAATGCCCATCCAGGACTCGTCCTGAACCCATGACATCCCATCGGCCCGAGGAGGAGCGCCATGCCTGAGTACGATGCCGTCATCATCGGAGGAGGCCACAACGGTCTGATCCTCGGAAACTACCTGGCCAAGGCTGGCCTCAAGACGGTGATCCTGGAGAGGAGGCTGGAGATCGGTGGCGGCCTGAGCACCGAGGAGATCACCATCCCAGGCTTCCTCCACAATCTCCATTCCCATTTTCACGACACCATCAACGTAATGCCCCCTTACCTGGATCTGAGACTGGAGGAGTTCAACGCCAGGTACGTGAGGCCCCCTGTTCAGGCGGGGATCGCACTGAGTGGGGGGGAGGCCATAACCATGCACACGGACCTGGAGAAGACGTGTGCGTCCATCGCCAGGGTCTCTCCCAGGGACGCTGAGGCCTACAGGGAGATGGCCTCCAACTACGGGGAGTTCATGGAGGCCGTGGTCATACCTGCCCTCTTCACCCAGCCGCAGCCGCCATCGGCCCAGCCCTCCATCCTCGAGTCAACGCCCGAGGGGCTGGACTTCCTGAGGATGGGGAGGCTCAGCCCCAAGGACGTGGTGGATGAATACTTCGAGAACGAGCACGTCAAGGCCCTGATCCTGCATCAACTGCCCGTGCCTAGGGGGATCGTCCCTGACTACCACGGCCTGGGAACAGTGGTCCCGCTGGCCGTGAGCCAGGTGGAACACTCCCAACTCTGTATAGGTGGTTCCCATGTCCTTGCCCATGCACTCTGGAGGTCGTTCTTCGCCAATGGGGGCATGGCCTTGGGCCTCCACCACGTCAACAGGATCGTAGTGGAAAATGGGGTGGCCAAGGGGGTCCAGACCTCCAACGGGGAGCTCTTCGTGGCCAACCTGCTGGTGGCGAGCGCCATCGATCTCAAGCAGACATTCCTGGAGCTCATGAGGGAGGAGGACCTGGAGGCGTCCTTCGTGCAGAAGGTCAAGAACTTCAAGCTGGACGAGTTTTCCCTCTTCGGGGTGCACTTGGCCTTGAGGGAACCGCCCAAGCACGCCTCGGCGAGGTTCGACCCAGATATAGACCAGGCATTCAAGCTGGACATCGGTCTCGAGACCCCGGAGGACTTTCTGACCCTTTGGTCGGAGATCCGAAGGGGAGAGCTCCCGGGGCACATGGGCCTTTTCTGCTCTGTCCCCTCCCTGTTCGATCCGACACAGGCACCCAAGGGGAGGCACACGGCCCTGATCTGGCAGCCCGTCCCTTACGCCCTCAAGGACGGTGGGCCAGAGAGATGGGACGAGGTCAAGGACGAGTACATGGACCGGTGCATAGAGAGGTGGCGGCAGTACGCGCCGAACCTCACGGATGAGAACATCCTCGCCAAGGCCGCCCTTTCGCCCTTGGACATAGAGAGGAAGCTCGTCAACATGAGGCTCGGGGGCGTGTTCATGGGTCGCATGATACAGGGGCAGTTGGAGTACTTCAGGCCCTTGCCGGAGTTGGCCCAGTACAGGACCCCGATAAAGGGCCTCTACCTTTGCGGTTCTTGCTGCCACCCTGGCGGGGGTATAATCGGCGCCCCGGGTTTCATAGCAGCCAACGTCATCGCTGAGGATCTGGGCCTGAAAAAGTGGTGGGAGTGATGCAGGAGGTTGGGGATGATCACGATCGAGAACGTGCTCTCAGTGGAGAAGGATCGGGAGACCGTATGGAGGTTCTTCAACGAGATCGAGTCCATCGCCGGGTGCGTCCCCACGTGCAAGGGCTACAGGGTGATCGACGGGGACACGGTGGATTGCGACCTGCGCCTGAAGCTCGGGCTGATCCCTCTGGACAGCCGGGCCACTGTCCGGATCACCGAGCGAAGGGATGGGCGCCACCTCGAGGCCATGGGGGAGACCGAGGCAGGGGAGATGACGAAGAAGTTCGGGAAGGTGGGCTCCGAATCCAAGACCAAGCTCCACATCGTCCTGGATCTCGAGGAGGCGGATCCCAACAAGACCCGTATCCACTTTCGGATCAATGCCGATGCGGTGGGACAGATGAAACGGGTCTACGAGGCCATCATAAAGGGGCAGAGGGAGAAACTGGAGGCCCAGTTCGTGGAGAACATCGCCAGGGTCCTCGGGGCAAAGGTGGTCATCGAGGGCCTGCCTCCTGCTGTGGGCGCCAGGCCAGGGTGAGGGGAGGACCTGGTCGTGAGGGCCGCCCGCTGCAGGGAGGAGGGGAAGGCACGGATGGGTGCGCGGGCTCACCTGGTTTGCGAATCGATCCGGGGCCTCCCGCGGGCACGAGTCACCGCAGGGGCACGCAGGCGAAAGGACATGGGGCCCTCCCAAGGTGGCGACGTGATACTGATGGATTGAGCTGAACCTCCTGGAGAGGGGGATCGTGGGATGGCGGGGCCGGTACTGCTCGTGGCCCTGGGCGGAAACGCCCTTGTGCGAAAAGGCCAAGTCGGCACAGTGGAGGAGCAGTTCCAGAATCTAAGGGTGCCGATGCGCCAGATCGCCCGCCTCTCGGACCGCTTCAGGATCATCATCACCCATGGCAACGCACCCCAGGTGGGGAACCTCCTCCTCCAGCAGGATTGCTGTAAAGAGGTCCCGAGGCTCCCGCTGGAGATCCTGGTGGCCCAAACCCAGGGACAGATAGGCTATATGATCGAATCCACCCTGGATTCGGAACTCATGGCCTTGGGGAGAGACGAGGCAAAGCTCTTCGTGAGCCTGATCAGCTACGTGGTGGTGGACCCCCAGGACCCCGCCTTCCTGGACCCCACCAAGCCCATCGGGCCTGTGTACCAGGAGGAGCAGCTCTCCAGCCTCCCCTTTCCCACCCGCAAGACCCCCAGGGGCTACAGGAGGGTCGTCGCCTCCCCCAGGCCGGTCACCATAGTGGAGAAGAGGGAGATAAGGAAGCTGCTGGACATGGGTTTTATCGTGATCTGTTGCGGTGGCGGCGGCATCCCAGTGGTGAGGGAGGCCAGGGGCTTCTCCGGGGTGGACGCAGTCATAGACAAGGACCTGGCCAGCGCGTGCCTCGCCAAGGAAGTGGGCGTCGAGATATTCCTTGTAGCTACCGACGTCCCTGGGGTGTATCTCCATTACGGGCGGCCTGAGGAGCTTCTCTTGTCCAAACTGGGGGTGAGGGAGGCGAAGAGGCTTCTCTCGCAAGGCCACTTCCATGCCGGCTCCATGGCCCCCAAGGTAGAGGCCTGCGTGGAGTTCCTCGAAGCCGGTGGCAAGAGGGCCATCATCTCCTCCCTGGAGGAGATAGAGGGCGCCTTGGAAGGCAGGGCAGGGACCGAGTTCTTCTTGGAGGATTCCCCGCAGGGATCCTTGTTGGATGCCTGAACTTCGGGTACCGTCGGTTGGGCGGGCAGCTCTGAGTCCCCCAAGGACACGAACCTCAAGGCCTGTCCCGGTGGCCCGGCCTCTGGTTCCCGGGGAGGGATGTGATCCATGAGCCTCAAGTATGTCCTGGAACCCATCACCATAGGATCCTGCACAGTACCCAATCGCGTTGTGTTCCCAGCGCACACCACCAATTTCGGCCGGGGTACCTTGAGCGACGAGTTGATCGCGTACCATGAGGCCAGGGCCAAGGGCGGGGTCGGGCTCGCCATACTCGAGATCCTCTCGGTCCACCCCAGCAGTCCTGCGTCCCTGAGGAGCTGGGACAGGGGGCTGCCTGCTGGGTACAGGAAGCTCATCTCGGCCGTGAGGCCCCACGGCATGAGGGTCTTCCAGCAGCTCTGGCACGGCGGGCATCATGTCTCCCCCAGGGAGGGCTCGCCACCCTGGTCTGCCTCGGATGTCCCCAGCGTCAGAGAGGGCGTGGTGCCTCGGCCCATGAGCCATGGGCAGATCCAGGAGATCATCGAGGCCTTCGCCAGGGCCGCACGCCTCTGTGAGGAGGCAGGGCTCGATGGAGTCGAGGTCCACGCGGCCCACGGCTATCTCCTCCAGCAGTTCATGTCGCCGCTGACCAACAGACGGGACGACGAGTACGGGGGGGGCTTCGAGAACCGAATCCGCTTCACCATGGAGGTCTTGCGGGCGATACGTTCTGCGGTGAGCAGGGGGTTCCCTGTGGGGATCCGCCTGAGCCCGGAGGTCACCCCGGGCGGCCTGGGTCCCGAAGACAACGCGAGGATCGTCAGGGCCATTCGAGCGGAGGCCCTGGTGGATTTCGTGGATGTCTCCATGGGGGGATACCTGGCCTTCCCCAAGCTCATCGGGGCATTGCACGAGCCCGCTGGATATGAACTCCAGACGAGCATCCCCATCACCGCGGCCGCTGATGTCCCCACCATCGTGACGGGCCGCTTTCGGACCTTGGAGGAAGCAGACACGGTCATCAGGGACGGACATGCGGATCTGGTGGGCATGGCCAGGGCGAACATAGCCGACCCGGAGCTGGTGGCCAAGACCCGTGGGGGTCATCCAAAGAGAGTCCGCCCTTGTATCGGCTGCAACCAGGGATGTGTGGGCGGGCTCTTCGGACCAACGGCAAGGGTGAGTTGCACGGTGAACAGCGCCGTGGGCAGGGAGCGCCTCATAGGCGAGGACAAACTGGAGAAGGTCGGGGTGCCCAAGAGGGTCCTGGTGGTGGGCGCTGGCCCGGCTGGGCTCGAGGCAGCTCGGACAGCGGCCTTGAGGGGGCACCGTGTGATCCTCGCGGAGGCCAGGAGCAAGCTGGGTGGCACCCTGAACCTGCTCCGGGCCGTGCCCAGGCTTCAGGGTCTGTGCGACGTCATCGACTGGCAGAGGGAGGAGATCCATAGACTGGGCGTGGAGGTCCACACCAACACCTACGTCGAGGCAGAGGAGATCCTTCGGTGGGCCCCGGACGGGGTGATCATCGCCACGGGATCCACCCCGCGGATGGACGGGGTGCAGTCGGCGTGCCCAGGCAGACCAGCCAAGGGCATGCAGCGACCAAATGTCGTCTCCTCCATAGAGCTGCTGTCAGTGCCGGACAGGCCTTTGGGCAGGAGTGCCCTGGTCCTGGACGATGTCGGCCACTACGAGGGGATCGCCGTGGCAGAGTACCTGGTGGAAAGGGGGGTCGAGGTGACCTTCGTGACCCCCCACAGGGAGTTCGCGCCCTTGATGGAGACCGCACTGCGGGCACAGCCAGCCCTGGAACGGTTGTCCCGCGGGGGATTCCGCTTGATCACAAGGGCCCTTCTGTGCGAGGTCTTCGAAAGGGAGGCAGAGGTGCAGCACCTCTACGGTGGTCCGGCCCAGAGGGTCCCGGCCGAGCTCGTGGTCTTCATCTCGCACAACCGCCCGGAGGACTCCCTGAGGGACTCCCTGGTGGAGTTCCCAGGGGAGGTGTTCGTGGTGGGAGATGCCAACTCCCCCAGGTTCCTCAACGTCGCCATCCGGGAAGGCTTCATGGCAGGAAGCAGCATATGACCCGGGATGCCAGGCCTGGGAGGTGAGATACCCGACAGGCCATTTGAGAGGAGGGAGACCATGATACTGAAGAGAAACGAGATCGTCGCCGAGATGGAGAGACTCGAGGGGGATTCTGCCTTAATATTCAAGATACCGTTGACCTTCGGAGGGGGGTTCGCCGTGATCGAGCTCGGCACAGGGGACGGCAAGAGATACAAACTGAGGCTGTCCAGGGAAGGCGAGCCGCCGGAGAGCGCGGTGGAGTACTGGGCCTCCGACAAGGCCAAGGACCTGGCCAAGTGGGTTGCTGACAGGTTGGGAGACCGCATCCTCGGGGGCCAGGCCGCCGAGCCATGACAGGGATGGGCGGCGGGGCTAGGGTCACCGCACGATGGACAAGGACTGCACCTTTTGCAGGATCGTCGCCGGCGAGCTGCCCGCTGAATTCCTCTACCGGGGGGATTCGCTGGTCGTCTTCAAGGATATCCGCCCCGCTGCCCCCATTCACCTCCTGGTGGTCCCTTGCAAGCACATCCGGAGCCTCAACGACCTCACCGAGGAAGACCGATGGATCGTCCCTGAGATGATATTCCGCGCGAGGGAGATCGCAAGAGAGAACTCGTTCGCCGCCTTCGGATACAGGCTGCTCCTCAACGTGGAGCGGGGTGGCGGGCAGGACGTCTTCCACCTCCACATGCATATCCTTTCAAGGGCTCCCCGGGGGGTGCCCAGTGAGAAGGGGTGAACAAGGGACCGCGCTGCCTCCAGGGCCCTCACGGCCCCGCGTTCGCCAGCCTCTCCACGAGCACATAGAGTATCGAGTGATCCATGTCACCCATTCCCTGGGCCAGCAGGGAGTCCATCATCTCCGCTGTCTGGGCGGTCCCCAGGAGAGGGACCCCGTGCTCGCGTGCTGTCTGAAGGGCTATGCCGAGGTCCTTGCGGTGGAGCCTGGTCTTGAAGCCGGGCTGGAAGTCCCTTTCCAGCATGCGCTTGCCGTGAACGTCCAGTATGCGACTCTGGGCAAATCCCCCGAGGAGGGCCTCCCTCACCTTCGAGGGATCGACCCCTGCCTTCTTGGCCAAGGCCAGGGCCTCGGCCACCGCCTGGATGGTCAGTGCCACCACCACCTGGTTGCATGCCTTCGTCACCTGTCCGGCCCCCGGCCCACCCACGAGGAGGATGTTCTTCCCCAGGACCTGGAGGACCGGCAGTGCCCTCTTGAAGGCCCCTTCCTCCCCCCCCACCATGATGGAGAGGGTCCCCGCCTTGGCCCCGCTCTCCCCACCTGAGACCGGCGCATCCAAGGATTGAACCCCCACCCCTTCCAGTTCCCCATGGACCTTCCTGGCCGTGGCAGGGGCCACCGTGGACATGTCCATGAAGAGGGCCCCAGCTCGCACCCCTTCTCTCACCCCCCCCGGACCCAACACCACCTCCTCCACATCCGGCGAATCGGGGAGCATGGTTATGATCACATCGCTCCTCTGGGCGACCTCTTTCGGGGAGGAGGCTGGCACGGCCCCTCGCGCCGCCAGTTCCTCCACAGGCCCCCTGCTGCGGTTGTAGACAGTCAAGGCATACCCAGCCTTGAGCAGGTTGCTTGCCATTGGTCTGCCCATGATGCCGAGCCCGATGAATCCTATGCCTTCCATCTTCACCTCCCGTCAAAGGCTGAAGCCCATCTCCCACAACCAACCCAGGGAGCTCATGGTGTCAGGCTCGGGTATGTATTCTAGTCCCACGAAAAAGGGGTATCCAAGCCTGTCCAGCTCCCTCAGCAGGAACCTGTAGTTGATCTCCCCGGTGTCGGGCTGGTGCCTGCCAGGGACATCGGCGATCTGCACATGGCCCACCGAACGGAGGTTGGCCCGGAGCGTATGGGTCAGGTTCCCCTCCATCCTCTGCATATGGTACACGTCGAACTGGATCATCAGGTTCTCTGCGCCCACATCCCTGAGGAGCCTGAGGCCATCGCCGCTTTTGCACAACAGGAAATCGGGCACATCGAAGGTGTTGAGGGGCTCCACCAGCAGTACGATCCCCTTGTCATCCAACCTCCTGGCCGCGTGCCGGAGGTTCTCCACCAAGAGCCGCCACTGCTCTTCCTCCGGGATCCCTGGGATGCGTTTGCCCACAAGGCAGTTGATGCGATCCACGTGCAGGGCCTGTGCGTAGTCCAGGGCCATCCCCACCCCGCGGCGGAACTCCTCCACCCTCCCCGGATCCGCGGCCAAACCCCTGTCGCCCGCCGCCCAATCCCCGGCAGGGAGGTTGAAGAGGACCTGTCTCAACCCGTTGGCCTCCAGCAGATCGGCCAACGTGGCAGGATCATGGTCATACGGGAACATGTACTCCACGAAGAGGAAGCCGGCCTTCCGCGAGGCCTCGAACCTCTCCAAGAAGGGGTGCTCCCCGAACAGGAAATTGAGGTTGGCAGAAAAGACTGGCATCTTGTCCTCCCCCCTTTTCTGGCCCCATGGGACCCGCGCGCCCCCCCAGAGAGGGGTTATGAAGGGCCATGGTGCCATCCATCCATCAACTGCATGGGCCCCTCCTCCCCTCGCCGACGGCCAGAGGATCCAGGGCCTGGCTCTGGCCGCGTGACTCAACGTCCGATTGTGTGCAATGGCGCGGGTGAGGGCATGAGGGATCTGGCCTTCCACAGGGCCGCAGCGGCTCGAGCCGCCCTCTCCGGGGTCGGGAGATTCACCAAGGCCCCCATCCCCTCCAGCCGCTCGATCTCCCCTTCCCATATCCCTGGTGGGGCCGTCATGCACGCAACCACGGGCTTCCTCCATCTCTCATCGCCCAGCGTGGCCGCTAGCCCCTTGGCTAGGCCCGCATTGGCCGATGCGTAGGTCATCAGGAGCAAGAGGGAGTGCACCCCCCTGTCCTTCATGGCGGCCCTGAGCACCCCCCGCAAGGCGTCCATGTTGTACCACGCCGGCCCCATGTCCACTGGATTGTCCCGAAGGGAGAGGGGGGGCAATATCGCGTTTATCCTCCCCTGGGTCTTCGGACTGAACCGCACGATCCGCAGCCCTTCCCTCTCGCACACGTCACAGGCCGCCATGCCCGGCCCGGCTTGGCCCGTGACCACCGCGACCCCGGGCCCATCGGGCAGAGGGCACATCGACATGGCCTTGGCGTAGTCCAGTAGCTCCTCCGCCGTATCCACTACCAATATCCCGGCCTGCCTCAGGGCCCCCCGGTAGGTCCGGTGATCCCCTGCCAAAGAACCGGTGTGAGATCGGCTCGCCGAGTCCCCCACAGACGAGGAGCCCACCTTGTAAGCTATGATCGGCTTGGCGCCGTCGCAGCCTCGGGCCTCGGCCATCAAGGGGCGCGGGTCGTCGATCCCTTCCATGTAAAGGGCGATGACCCTGGTGCTGGGATCCCCTTGCAGGTAACGGATGAGGTCCACGAAGTCCACGTTGCAGCGATTCCCCAAGCCCACGATCTTGCTGAACCCGAGCCCGGACCTCATGGCCAGAAAGGCCATGAGGTGGCACATGCCGCCGCTCTGGCTTATGAGGCTCACCCCCCCCTTTCTCAAGAGGCCGAACTCCGGCGTGAAGGATGCATTGAGTTCCGCGTGACGGTTCACCAAGCCGAAGGTGTTAGGCCCTATGATGGGGATCCCGGCCTCTTTTGCCATCCTTCCGACCTCTGCCTGCAAGGCCTCCCCTCTCGGGTCATCGGCCTCCCTGAACCCAGAGGTGGCCAGGACTATCCCCCTTACCCCCTTGGAGATGCAATCGCGGAGCTGGCCGATGATGCGCTCGACCGGCAAGACGATGACGCACAGGTCCACTCCACCCGGTATCTCCGAGAGCGAGGGATAGGAAGGCATCCCCATCACCTCCCACCTCCTCGGATTCACGGGATAGACAGCCCCTTTGTACCCGCCGCCGAGTAGGCTCTTCATCACGTGGAACCCCAGCCTGCCAGGGTCCTCCGATGCCCCCACAACGGCCACGGAGTCGGGGTCGAAGAGGACTCCCAAATCTGCCTTTACAGACCCCGCAACGCCCCCCATCCCGGCTACTCCCCCCTGAAGGAGGGCGCCCTTTTCTCCATCTTGGCCCTCACGCCCTCCATGAAGTCCTCCGTCCTCATGAGCATGCCCTGGACCTGTGTGGTCAGATCCTGTGCTGACATGAGATCCATGTCCGCTGACTTGTCCAGGACCCGCTTGGCCAGGCCCACCGACAGGGGCGGAAGACCCAAGATCTCCTCGGTCCAGCGCCGGACCTCCCCTTCCAGTTCCCCTGGCTCCACCGCCTTGTGCACCAGCCCTATCCTCTGGGCCTCTGCGCCTTCTATGGTCCTCGCCAGCATGATCAATTCCTTGGCCTTGGCCAGCCCCACTACCCTCGAGAGCCTCTGGCAACCGCCCAGGTCCGGCAGGATCCCGTAGCGGACCTCGGGCAGGCCGAACTTGCAGTCCACGGAACATATGCGGAAGTCGCACGCGAGGACTAGCTCCATGGCCGCACCCAGCGCGTAACCGTGGATCTGCGCGATGACCGGCTTCTCCAGCCTCTCTATGCGATTGAAGGTCTCCTGGGTCCTGGTGATGTGATACCGAAATCCAGGGCTCCTCCTGTCCATCACGCCCGCAGTGAGGGACTCGAGGTCAGTGCCAGAGGAAAACGCCCTGCCTTGTCCCTTGATCACCACGACTCGGGCATCGGACATGGCATTGACCTCGTCCAGGGCCATCCCGAGCTCCACGAGGAGCTCGTGGTTCATGGCATTGAGCCTCTCCGGCCTGTTCAGGATCAGCGTGACGATCCCCCTTTCCTTCTCCACCATCAAGGTCTTCTGAGACATCGCCCCCTCCTTGGGAGAATCCGAGATCACCCTTCAGGGTCGCTATGATATCATCTATGGATGACTTGTACAAGACCTTGGCCCTCCCGGGGGAATCCGTGTGCCGTGATGTGTTCTGAGGACGGTCCTGCGTCCCTGGGTCCCGCGCCTCGCGGGATCAACGGTGGGCACCCCTTGCCCTTCCCCCCAAGGACCGGCCAGGGCCAATGCAGTGGTACCTTGGGGATTGGATCGCCAGGGGAGGACGGAGGCGAAGGGGCATGGGATGGTCCCACCCCTACGACATGAAAAGGATCACCTGCTGGGGGGAGCCGAGTGCCAGGAGAGGATCAGACAGATGGGATCTCATCTGATAGTGGAGATCCGGGACATCGGCCACAGGGGCCTTGGCATCGGGCGCCACGAGGGCAAGGTCGTCATGGTCCCGTTCACCGCCCCTGGGGACAGGGCGGAGGTCGAGGTGGTCAGGTGCCATTCGAGCTACGATGAGGGCAGGCTCGTCAGGCTCCTCGAGCCCTCCCCCGCGAGAAGGCCCCCGCCTTGCCCCTATTTCGGGGTGTGCGGTGGGTGCCACCTCCAGCACCTGGACGGGGCCGTGCAGAGGTCCCTCAAGGAGCGGCTTTTCCGCGACACACTCAAGCGCCAAGCCGGCGTGGATGAGGCGAGGGTGGGCCCGATCATCGCTGCCCAGGAGGAGCTGGGATACAGATCGAAACTGGAGATGCACCAGGGCCCGAGCCGCCAGCGAGCCCTCGGCTTCATGGAGTGGGGCTCCACGAAGGTCATGCCCGTGGAACGCTGTATGGTCGCATCGCCCCGCCTCAACCTTCTGATCTCGGAGGCCGCACGGTTGATAGGAAAGGCAAGGCCTTCGAGGGTCACGAGGGTGGAGATGGCGTGCGACGACTCCGGAGATGGAGTCACCCTGACCATCTGGGGCCGAAGCTGGATATCTAGCCGGGGCATCCAGGGCGAGTTTGGCAACCTGTGCACGGGCCTCAGGGGGCTCTACGTGATGGAGGGGCGAGGCACGGGGATCCGACCCATCTGGGAGAGGGCCGGGGAGGCGAGGGGGGTCTTCTACGTGGTCCCGGATCCAAGGTCTTGCAGCGGGATATCCCTGGCTGCATGGCCCGGGGTCTTCAGGCAGGCGAACCCAGCGGCCAACCGGTTGCTCCTGTCCAAGGTCTTGGGGTGGGTCAAGGAGGGTCGGCCAGAAAAGGTCCTGGACCTCTACGCAGGCATGGGCAATCTGAGCATCCCGGTGAGCCTCCTGGCTCAAGAGGTAACGGCCGTGGAGTTCAACCCGTTGGCCGTGGAAAACGGAATGGAGAACTGCCGCAGAAACGGCGTGGACAACGTCCGATGGGTATGCGGGCCGGCCGGGAGGGTCATGGCCAGCATGATCGGGAGGGGGCAGTCCTTCGAGCTCCTCATCCTGGACCCACCCCGCGGGGGGGCCAGGGCGGTCATCCAGGATACCGTCCGTCTGCGCCCTGAACGGATCATCTACGTCTCTTGCGATCCGGCCACTTTGGCACGCGACCTCAAGGACATCGAGCGAGATGGCATCTACCGGGTGAGGGAGTCCCACCCCATAGACATGTTCCCCCAGACCTTCCACCTGGAATCGGTCACGCTCCTGGAGAGGCGGTGAAGGAGCCCCCCTTTTCAAAGGGCTGGCCTTGCCTATGGTGATTGCCCGAGATGACCTGGGAGCCACCGGGTATGGAGGCCTCTAGGTGACCCTGGGGCACCAGAGTAGTCGATTCATCCTCTGCTTCGCTCGGCAGGGGCGTGACCGATGGCCAAGGGTGGACGACTTGGGGTGAAGGGTTGTGGGTCGGTCCATGGGGGGTTATCATGGGCCCAACAGGATGGACCAGGAGCGCATCAAGGAGGAGAGGTCCTGAAAAGGAAAGGAGATCACGATGGAAGAGAGGGCATGGCACAGACACAAGTGGCCTGAAGGGGTACCATGGGATCCGGAATTTCCCGAGATCCCGCTGTTTCAGGTCCTGGAGGACACAGTGAGGGAGTATGGGGATCTCACATACACCATCTTCCAGGATGCCACCATGACCTTCAGGCAGGTCGACGAGATGGCCAACCAAGTGGCCCACTTCCTGATCTCCAAGGGGATCAAGAAGGGGGACCGGGTAGCCATATTCCTGCCCAACCTGCCTCACTACCCCATCATATTCTTCGGGATACTCAAGTGCGGGGGTGTCTGCGTTACTTGCAACCCCCTTTACACCCCGGGCGAGCTCAACTTCCAGCTCAAGGACTCGGGGGCCAGGGGTGTCTTCGTGATGGATCACCCCCAGTTTTACCACACGGCCTGCAAGGCCATAGAGGGCACCGATGTGGAGTTCCTGGTCTATTGCAATGTGAGGCCCTTCCTCCCCTTTCTCAAGGGGTTGGTGGGGGGGCTGCTGAAGAAGATCCCTCAGGCGGCGAGCCACGAGCCAGGACATATCCCCTTCGAGAGGGCGGTGAGCGGTCGTCCCAAGACGGCCCCGCAGGTCAGGGTCAATCCCAAGGAGGACCTGGCCCTGATCCTGTACACAGGGGGGACCACGGGTGTCCCCAAGGGCGCTTCCCTCACGCACTACAATTTCGTGGCGAATCTCTATGCCCTGGAGGAGTGGGTGAGGATACCGCCAGCGCCTGGCGAGGAACCCCGCAAGTTCGAGCGAGGGGGCAAGCATTGCTACATGGGCGTCCTGCCCTGGTATCACAGCTATGGCTTGACGGTCACAATGCTGGGAGCTGTGCGCCTCGCCGCAAGACTGGTGTGTGTCCCTGACCCCCGGGCCGGGAATCCCCCCTTTACCGAGGTACTCCGTTTGATCGAGCGGCACCATGCGACGCTCCTCCACGCGGTGCCCACCGTGTACTCTGCGGTGGTCAATCACCCGCTGGTCGACAAGTTCGACCTCAGCAGCTTGGTTGCCTGCGCCTCAGGGGCCGCCCCCCTTCCGGTGGAACTCGCCAAACGCTTTGAGGAGAAGACGGGGGCCGTGCTCTTCGAGGGCTACGGCCTCTCCGAGACCTCCCCCATCACCCATGCCAATCCGACCAAGCCCGAACACCGCAAATTCGGTTCCGTGGGCCTGCCCATCCCAGGGACTGACGTCAAGATACTGGACTTGGAGACAGGGACCAGGGAGCTCCCTCAGGGTGAGGATGGTGAGATCGCCGTGTCCGGCCCCCAGGTGATGAAGGGATACTGGAACCGTCCCGAGGAGAATGCCCTGGTCTTCAGGGATATCGATGGCAAGAGGTTCTTCCTGACCGGTGATATAGGACATATCGACGAGGAGGGCTTCACGGTCATCACGGACAGGAAGAAGGACATGATCGACGTGGGAGGGCTCAAGGCCTACCCAAGGGAGATCGAGGAGGTACTTTACTCCCATCCCAAGGTGGCCAACGCAGCGGTGGTAGGAGTGCCTGATCCGCACTCTGGGCAGGCCGTGAAGGCCTTTATTCAGCTCAGGGAAGGGGAGTCGGCGACTGCTGAGGAGATAATCGAGTTCTGCCGGGACAAGATGGCCGGGTACAAGAGGCCCAAGTATGTCGAGTTCCGTTCCACCCTCCCCATGACCCCGGTGGGGAAGATCCTCCGACGTCAACTCAGGGACGAGGAGTGGGCCAAGGCCAAGAAGGGCTGAGGGTGGCCTCAACCCATCTCCGAGTGCCACCACTGCTTGGGATCTGCCTTCATGCACGCCTGGGCCAGGCGTCTGGCAGAGGTTGTCTGGAGTTGAGTGAAGGCGTTGTCGATCCAGTCCGTGACGGAGGAGCAGCCTTGGGCCTGATACTCCCTGGCCTGGATCAGACACTCCAGGACGTCCGCATCCCTTGCCACCAACGCCTCCCTGGTGGCGGATTCATTGAACTCGAGGAACAGCTCGGTGAGTTTCTCAGCCGTGCCCTCGGGGAGGGGGTGCACCTGATGGGAGAAGGCCCTTGATTCCGCCACCTCTGGGTCCAGGTATCTCCTGTTGAGCCTGTGAAGATCCCCGATCCTGGTCTCCGGCAAGTCGTGGATCAGACACATGACAGCCGTCCGGAACGGATCTGCCCCCTCCAGGGTAGCCAGGACAAGCCCCAAGACAGCGGTGCGAAACGTATGCTCCGCCACACTCTCGGGATCCCTTACGCCTGCGACCCACCAGCCTGTCCTGCGTATCCTCTTGAGGAGCCCTAGTTCATAAAGGAAGTTGGAGACGGCCTCCATCATCACCCCCTTGGCCCGAGGGAAAAGGACCATACTGTGTTGCCTTCACCTAGGCAGAGACTTGAGGTACTCCTTCAGCCTCTCTCTGCCAGGGATGCTGAGAATGACCCTTCCCCTTCCCTTGGAAATCCCTTCCAGGTCCGGCTGAAACGAGGGGGAAGAGAACTTCCCTGTCACGAGCACAGGGACCGCCAGGGCGGCCAACTCCTCCCCCCTCTTGCCCTCTCTCAGGTGCCCGGCCAACTCGGGCTCAAGGCGGAGCTCCAGCGTCTCTTCCAGCAGGTCAGCCTTGCCTCTGGCATTGACCCTAAGCCCCCGGGCAGTTATCCAGGTCCGCTGCGTGTGCAACACCCCTTGGGAGATGTCGAATACCGAGTGGAGATGGGAAAAGCGCGTCTCAGGCGCCCCACCCCTTGCCTCCCGCCGCCCCAGGGGGACAACGTGTCGTACCTTGTCCCAAAGGTCCAAGCCCAAGATGGCTCCGTCCTCGATAGACAGGTCCACCCGTCCCCGTAGGGATCTCAGCGGCTCTTTGAGGTCGAGGCGCTCCGCATGGAGGGCCACATGGCCCTCCAACGTGCCCTTCAAGACCTCCCTTCTCGCTATGTCTTGGAGCATTGGACCCACCTTTACGGCGGCCATCGAGACCTCCAACTCGGCCCTCGGGGGCCCTTCGCTCCAGTCCACCAGCCCCTTTCCATTCCAGGAACCCTCGTACCCTTTGGCCGCTATGGAATTCAAGGAGAGGATCCCTCCCCCGGCGGAGAACCTCACAGAGACCTCCTCGAACCTTGCCCCGCGGAATCGTAGGAGCCTGACCCTCAGGTCGCCCTGGGCTGGGAACACCCTCCATACGCCGCTGGATCCCCGCCTTTCTTCACGGTCCGGAGCTGTCCCCATGCGTGGCTCCTCTCCCTTCCCCTTTGGTCGGTCCCTCCGGGTCGGAGGCGGCAGGTAGGCGTCCAGATCCAACCGGTCGGCCACGGCATCCAGATGGATCTGCCCGGTAGGGGGCCACCGCACCCTTGCTGACAGGGCGAAGGTGGACCTGTCCAGAGTGATGACCCCTCGTTCCAGGATCGTCTCCTTGAGATCACCACGGACCCTGGCCTCAAAGGCGACGCTTTTCAGGACCTCAGGATCCGCGGTCGCGATGGTGCGGCCCTGGGCCAGGAGCCGGAGCAGTCCCTTGGGAGGGAAGGGGGGGACCTCGATGGAGAGATCGAAACGAGGCCCGGACCACAGGCCTGAGATCTTTCCCTCGATCCTCAAGGCGGGTCGGCTGGAGACCCGGACGGACATGTCCACAGGGATCTCCTCCCTCAGGATATCTGACGGGAGGGGACCGAAAGACCCCTCCAAGGCGATACGACGGCCGTGGACGGTCCCAGAGGCGGTGACCCGCGCCCTTTGACCCGAGGAGAAATCCGAGATCGTGACCATGAGGTCACTGAGATGGTGCCTTGCCCCGGTGGGCCCCTCCATCCATGTGACGGTCCCGCCGGTGAGGAGCACCTCCCTCACGGCAGCGCCCCATGCGATGGCCTTTCTCGATGGCCTTTCTCGGCTGCCCCTGCTCGCGTCCTGCCCTTCGGTGGCTCGTGCTGGTGCGGACGCCTCTTGGGATGGCCCCTCCCAGATCCAGCGGCCGTTTGTGTCCCTGCCCAGGAGAAGGTGAGGGCCTTCGATGGCCACTCGCCTGACCTCTACCCTCCCCATGAGGAGCGGCAAGGGGCTGGCCTCCATGCGAATTCCCTTCACCTGCAGAGGGCTTCCCTCAGGCCATCGGGGGTTCGCCACACGCATGCCTGAGAGGCGCACCTCGGGCCGTGGCAACAGGGTCAGCCCCATATCCCCCTCTATGTACACGCGATGCCCCATTGCCTCAGAGGCCATGGCCTCCAGCTCCGGCTTCCACCTTTGGACATCGACCAAGAGCGGCAAGACCGCCATGGCGCCCAGGGCGACGGCTGCGATGCCCGAGACACAGATCGCGAACCAGATCAAGGCCTTTCGCATGCGATACCTCGATGGAGGACAAGCGAGGCCTTCCCGTGGGGCCCGGTCATCCCGGAGCGCACCTCCAGGGGCCGGCTTGCCGGAAAAGGGTAGTAGAAGGGGCGAGACAAATCAAGGCGATCGGCCCTGGGGAGCCCTCACCGATGGGGGACGGCTCCGCGGCTGGCGGATGGACAGAAGACACGTCTGCGTGGGGCCACGGTTGTTGACACTGCCTTGGCTTTGGGGTTGAATGGGGCCTGTGTCCCGCCTCAGGGTGGGGCCCGAGGGGGTAGGATGGCCTTGGATGAGGCAGCGGCCGGGCGTCTGGTGGAACTCCTGTGTGAGGGCCTCCGAAAGAGGGGGCTGCATGCTCGGGCGAGGATAGATCACCATGGCACACACATGTGGGTGGTGGTTGTGCAGGAGGAGGTAGGGGAGGTCTTCTTGTTCAAGAAGCTGGGATGGTGGGAGTCGTATCTGGACGGGGACCCGGAGGAGCGGAGGGCCGTCCTCAAGGACCTTATCGATGAGTCGCACATGAGGATATCCGTCAGGATGAGGAAGTTGCTTGGCCCCAACCGTTGAGCCCCCCTCGGGGGGGGCGGCTCCACACCTCCTTGAAGAAGAGCGGGAGTGCCCCTGCGCACACAGGGCCGATGCGTACACGCCAGCCAGTGAGCTCCTCCATGGCCTCCTTTAGGGGGGCCGTCAGGCCAGGCAGGAGCAACTCCCTGTGGGAGAGCCGGTGGGCGAGTCGGGTCTCCCTGAGGGCGGAGTCGAGGCCGGAAGCCGTGAAGGTGCCCAGTATCACGGACATGTCCACGGTGTAGGCCTGGCAGTCCACGAAGAGCAGGTGAAAAGGGGCCGAGGTGGTCGCCAGGATGGCCATGATCACCTCCTGGGTGGCGGCGGAGTTGCCGGTGACCAGGACAGGTGAGCTGGGGTCAGGTTCGTTGACCTCATGCAGCCCCAAGGCCCCCTTTATGGGGTGCTGGGTGATCTCGATGGGGGGGAGGATCCGGTCCAGCGCCATGAAGACCTCCAAGGCGTAGGACTCGTTGGGGCCCAACGAGGGACATCCGGCAGGGATAGTTGCCTTTTCTCGAAGACCCATGAGCCACTCTCGGCACGAGCGAAAGCCGCATCGTTGACAGTCCGAGGTCTCGAGATAGCTCATGGGCTCGACTCGGTCCTGATACAGGTCGGCGTTGAGGGGCATGGTGATGCGTCGCCTTTCCCGAGGGTCTTTTGGATACTAGGGCGGATGTTGGTTTGCTGTCAAGGAGCGGTGCGGGGAAAGAGGGCTGTGAAAAGGGAGAGGGTGGGATCATTGCCTAGCGGCTGGCTGCTGGTGGAGGAGGAGTCACCCAGGGACTTCCTCTCCGCGCATGGGCTACACGGTCGTGTAGGGCTATTGGGCGGGGCATCGTTGGGTCACAGATTGGTCCGTTGGGGCCAGGCGCCCATCACTGCGGATCGCCGGTGGAGCCTATGGTCTCACGCGGTGATCTTCGCACAGGAGGAAGGCCGGCGCGTGCTCTACGAGAGCGACTTCGATCTGAGGGGATTTCCCCCTCGCCTGCGCAATGGTGCGCAACTCAGCCCCATAGAGAAGTACTTCGATCCGAAGCGGTGGCCTTACATGTGTATCTTGGACTTCGAGCTCACCCAAGGGCAGATGCAGGAGATCATCGACGAATGCCGGCTGATGATCACCCGGAGGATTCGGTATGCCCTGGGAGGCTTAGTGGCCGCGGGGATCTTCTATCGTTTCGGTCGCGCCATCCGGGTGCATAGCCGAGTCCGCCCGCGGGGGCTTTTCTGCTCGGCCTTCGTTCAGGAGGCCTTCATGAGGGTGGGGATCAGGTTTCAGGAGCATATCTCCCTGCAGCACCTGGGCCCTGAACACATCTGGCACACATCTGTCCCGCATCTCACCTACATCCGGCACAAAGAATGGGAGGCGTTGCGAGGGAGGCAACCGCGCGGTGATCTCGGTGTACAGCCTTGATGGATCGACTTGCCTGGTGAGGGAGAAACCCGAGGGCTCCGAAGGTCAAGAAAGGTCCCTTTCCACGTAGTAACGAAGCACGTCCGTCTCGGTGACCAGGCCCACCATGCGGTCCCCTTCCACCACCGGGAGGCACCCGATCTTGTGCTGCAACATCAGCTCCCCTGCCTCCTTCACACTGGCATCCGGCCCGACGGTGATCAGGTCGGTCTTCATCACCTCCTTGATGACCACGGTCTTCATGTAGTTCCGTTTGGTCTGGAGGTCGTAATCTATGACCGAGGCGAGGGAGGCCCTGAACAGATCCCTCTCGCTTATGATGCCCTTGAGCCTATGGCCCTCCATAACGGGAAGATGGCGTATGCGACCGAGATGCATGATGTCCTCGGCCAGACTGAGCTCATCGTCCACCTTGAGGGTAGCCACTTCCTTGGACATGATATCCCTTACCTTCATCTCTGTGCGCCCCTTGAAGACTTAAGGCCCCGTTGGAGCCACGAGGTATGCTACCCCATAGAGAAGGCCAAATCAATGGTCCCCGAATGCTGGGCCGGGGGACTTTCAGGTCGAAGATACAGGGGCGGCCATGCCCCACGGGCATCCAGTCAAAAGGCCAGGCCCGTCCCGCGGGGCTCGCCTCTGGCGTGAGGCCGAGCGATGTCCTCGTTCCATATCTCGATGGTCTGGGTCAGAGGGGCGAGATCTGGTAGAATGGCCTCCGAGTGAGCCAAGGGCACCTTGCAGGAACAGAAGGAGGGACGGGGTATGACCAGATGGTGTTGTGTACTCGCTCTAATTCTCTTGCTCTGCGGCTGTGCCACTGGGAGGAATCTGGAGACGCGGGCCGGAGAGGATGGTCAAAGCCCGGTTACCTCCTCGCCCCTTCCGTGTCTCTCGTTCAAGTGGTGATCAACCTTCGTTGAGTTCCTTGAGCAGTTGGCGGAAACCCTCGGAGATCTCGAAGCGGCTGAGGGCGTCCTGGTAGTGCATCCAGGCCTTCCACACCTCCATCCATTCCCGATTGTACCAGTACAACCTGGGGTCACCGCGGCCGTGGAGGCGCTCCAGGAACTCCTCGTATTCCTCCCTGCAGCCCTGACAGAAACGATAGGGGACAGCAGGTGCCTGCTGGGGCGCAGAGGGCATATCGAGCTGGCTGCCGCATTTCATGCACTTCATGGCACAGCGGGTGCACTGGAACATCTGGAGGGCCATCTTCATCCGTCGTGATTTCTCCTCGGCAGCCCTCCGGGCCTGCTCTTTCCTCTTCTGTTCATCGAGGTCGATGATCTCGGCCATCTCATACCTCAGAGATCGCTCCCAAGAATCGCTCTGTCACACAGAGGGACAAGGCGCATGACTAAAAGATAGACGAAACCTGGGGAGGCGTCAACGTCGCCCCTGTACGGCCGTATTCGCCGAGGAGGGGTACCCGGGTCCTGGCCACAGGGACGATATCAGGCAAAATCGAGGGGTCAGAGGTTTAACCTTTTAAAGTGGATTAAGACCACTAAAAAAACATCTTGATTTTCAAATCGAATTCCATTATGGTTCTTGACGACGTTCCCTCGGGGGGAAGGGAACCATGTCCTGGAAGTCCATTCTGAGCGGTCGGGTATGTGTGTTCACGCTGGCCATCGCCGTGGTGTTGTCCCACGTGCCGGGCCACTTGGCTTGGGGTGCCACCAAGGTCCTGGGATTGCGTCACTGGTCCGCACCGACCTGCACGCGTGTGGTTGTGGATCTCTCGGGGGAGGCAGAGTTCAGCACCTCTTGCTCCTCGCGGCCGCCGCAGGTGACGGTGGGATTGAAGAAGTCCACCATGGAGGGGAGGGATCGGGTTTTCCGCATACAGGACACACTGGTCTCGCAGGTGCGCTTGTCCCTGGACCCCCCCAATGGGGTGAGGCTGACCCTGGAGTTGAAAAGGGAGGGTCTGACCCATCATGCCTTCCTCCTGCCTCGGGTCGATGACCGTCCGGTCCGCCTGGTGATCGATGTGGAAAACCCGACGCTGGGGCAACAGGTCCAGGAGGAGCGAAGGACTATACAAAGGGACAAGGGAGGGGAGTCGAGGGTCGTGGTCATTGACCCGGGCCACGGCGGGGAGGACCCAGGGGCCATAGGTCCAAGGGGGACCATGGAAAAGGATGTGGTCCTTTCCATCGCCAGGGTCTTGCGTAGAAGATTGGGCCAGATACCAGGGATTCGCGCCTTTCTGACCCGCGACGGGGACTATTTCCTCGAGCTGAGACAAAGGGTTCGCATAGCAAAGGAGTACGGCGCTGACCTCTTCGTCAGCCTTCACGCGGACGCCTCCCCCAATCCCGGGACTCGCGGCGCCTCGGTCTATTGCCTATCGCTCAAGGGTGCCACAGACGAGGCCGCTCGCATCCTGGCCGAGCGGGAGAACGCCTCAGACCTGGTGGGTGGGGTGCGTCTTGGGGGGGATCAAGATCTCAGCACCATCCTGCTGGACATGGTCCAGACCCAGACCATAAACGATAGCTTGAGGTGTGGAGGGATCGTGCTTCGGGAGCTGGGAAACGTCCAGGGCATCAAGTTTCCCGCTCCGAGGCAGGCCGGTTTTCGGGTCCTCAAGGCCCCGGACGTGCCGTCGATACTGGTGGAGGTCGGGTTCATGAGCAATCCCGAGGAGGAGGCCCTCTTGAGGAGTGCGGCCTTCCAGGAGCGCATCGCCCACTCCCTGGAGCGTGCAGCAGTGCTTTTTCTCGGGCAGCCCGGTCCCGAGCCTCCCCCCAGAGAGGCCCACGTGGATGGGCCAAAGCCCAAGCAGAGGACCCACGTGGTGAGGCGAGGCGAGAACCTGGCACATATCGCCGGGCTGTACAATACCAGCGTGGGCGAGATCAGAAAGGCGAACCAAATGAAAGACCTGTCTCACATCCAGCCGGGCCAGAGGATCGTGATCCCATGAAAGGGATCCGGGGGCGATGGCATGGCGTATTCATGACTGCTGAGCCGTGCGTAGGAGATTCACCAGATCCTGAATATTCGCGGCCGTTCCCTCGAATCGAGCCTGCGAAGACCTGACTTGCGGGCAGCCTCCACGGCCTCCGCATATTCCTGCTGGGTGATCCTGCGGGAGAGATCCCGGTGGGTGTGTGCCTCGCCGCAGGGCCTGTACTGGTCCATGACGTTGACATAAGTCTCCTTGGAGATCTCGCTGGCCAGAAACTCCATGGCCTCGCGTGTCTGGGCCAGGCCGGATGGCATGACCAAGTGTCGAACCAGAAGGCCCCTCTCGGCGATGCCGTCAGGGTCTGTCGTCAGGTCGCCCACCTGTCGGTGCATCTCACGGATGGCCGCCCTCACGATCTCCGGGTAGTCCGGGGCGTTGCAGAGCCGTCCCGCAGTCTCCGTATCCATGAACTTGATGTCGGGCATGTAGATGTCCACGATCCCATCCAGCAGGCGAAGTGTCTCCACACGATCGTATCCCCCTGTATTGTAGACGAGGGGGACCCTGAGGCCGGCTTCGATGGCCACGGGCAGGGCCTCGAGGATCTGAGGGACCACGTGGGTGGGGGTTACGAAGTTGATGTTGTGACAGCCCTCCTCCTGCAGACGGATCATCATGCGGGCCAGGAGCCTGGCGTCGACCTCGTCTCCGATCCCCAGATGACTGATGTCGTAGTTCTGGCAGAAGAGACACAAGAGATTGCAGTGAGTGAAGAAGATGGTCCCGGAACCACCACGACCCACCAGGGGTGCCTCCTCCCCGAAGTGAGGGTTGAAGCTCGAGACCATGGCGTGCCGTCCGGTGCGGCAGAACCCCAATTCACCTTCGAGACGGTTGACCTTGCACATGCGCGGACATATGACGCAGGAGCGAAGGACCTCAATGGCAGTCCGGACCCTGCGGGCCAGGATGCCCCGGGCGTGGAGATCCAGATAGGCTGGCTGCATGGTTCACCTCGGTCCGGCCAGAGATTCCAGGGACATTCCAAGATTACCGAAGGGCGCAGGGTGTGGCAAGTGGCGTGGGGTCATTTGGGGGGATACGGGGATAGCCTCGCCGCCCGGGGCAAGCTCGATGTCGGTGCAAGCCCGCGATATCGTTGCTGGAGTGCCTCCTTCGCTCGAGGACTTCTTCGATACCCATTTCAGCGAGACTCTCCGCGCTTGCAAGGCCAAGGCCTGCCCTTTTGGTCCAGGGCAGAGGTTGACTCGCGGCCGTCTCTCTTCGCAGGGGATGCCAGCCCGAGAGGACTTAGGAGCCGCCACAGGGAGCGGATCCCCGACGGATCGACGGAAGCCCCGCCCCCTGACGGATCGATCACTGGGTCTGTTCAGGCGCAGGCCGAAGCAACCCGCAAGGGGTGATCCGGCGCCTGCTCGGGGTCCCGGGTGGCAGTGTCGCCTAGCTGGATCTCATCACTTGTAGATGCTGTAATCGACTCCTCGCTGCCTGGCACGTTCTTCGAACCAGGCGTTTTCATCCTTTGGAGGCAGCACCAGTTCCTCAGGGGTCTTGTGGACCAGAGAGACGGCCTCGGAAGGGCATGTGGTGACGCAAAGGCCACAGCCTATGCACCTCTCCTTGAGGATACGATAAGCCTCGTCACCCCGTTGGATGGCATTGACTTGACAACGCTCCTCCGCGCATTTTCCGCAGGCCACGCACCTTTCGGGATCGATCACGGCATAGTAGTGGGAATTGACAGCATCCCGCACCCCCAGCCTGTTGATCCCCTGAAGCGGGCCACAACAGCAGCCGCAGCAATTGCATATGAAGAAATGGCCGCTCTCGATGTTGTATGTCATGTGAACCAGCCCGGCCTCCTCGGCCCTGTCGAGCACGGCATATGCATCATCCTTCGAGATCGGACGGCCCCAATGGTAGTTGTCGAAGACTCCTGGGATCGGGGCCATGGCCAGGCAGACCTCAAGGGGTTTGTCACATCCCTTGCCGAGGAGTCGTTTCTCCTTCTTGCAGATGCAGTCCGCCACGGCGAAGGACGCGCTCTTCTCGATGAGGGCCGAGACCTGTTCATACGGGAGGGCCTCCTGCTTGTCGGGTATCTCCCTTTCGATGGGGAGTACCTGCATGAGCTGGGGCTTTTCCTTGAAGAATCTCCGTCCAAACGCTGATGAATATTCCTCACACAACTGGGCGAAGGCCTTGTCCATACGGTTGAGCTGCATCTCGTAGATCCCGAAGGCCCAAGGCAGCATCCTGAAGACCTTGACCGCACCGAAGTCGATGCCGAAGATCTGCCCTCGATTCCACATGGAAACGAGTTTTTCCTCCAAGCCTGCCAATGGCCGACCTGTGCGCTCTGCTATCTGTTGGGGGGTCTCGAAGCTCAGCCTGAGATCGCAGAAGAGGTCGGCCTCCTCCGGGGTGAAGATCTTCTGGAGTAGCCTGATCTCAACACCGCTTTCCGTGGCGGGAAAGCCGTTTGGAAGGGTGTCGAGGACCTTTGCCAGTCTTCGATAGACTTCCTCACTCATGATGGCCGCCCCCTTTGATATCAGCCTTCCTGGGGAAGACAGGACCCCTTGACCTGTATATACCACCGTGCTGTTCATTTCAAATGCCCTCTCTCCCCAGTGCCTTCGTGGCGACCCATTCGCGCGGTGTAGCAGGGTTGCCCTCCCCGGGCCCAAGCCCGGCTCCAGCGGGGGCTGCATTCCCTGCCGGTGCCTTCACGGCTCGCCGCGCGAGATGCTGGGATCCGCGAAGAGGGCCCTCCTGGCAACGTGTCACTGATGGATCGCGTGCACTTGTCATGCACTGCCTCGACGCCTGTAGGCATGGTCGATGCTTGGGCGATTTGGATGGGCCATCCCGGATTGGCCAGGAACCCGATGGGGCCGAGACGGCCTGTTGCCAGCTTGTGGCCAATACCCCGCCCATCCATGGAGAGCCAACTCCCAGGGAGTGGTCGAACCGATAAGATACCGGTGAGGCATCTCAGGGCCGCCACGTCACGAAAAACCCCGATGCCAAGATAAGGAAGACCCCGATTGAAAGGAAATGCATTTCCGGATCTACTTGTCCTTGGCAACGGCCCCCTCCGAGGATCGCGGCCAGGAGTGAAGTCCCTGATGAAACGCTTCATGCTCTCGGTACAGCATCGATCCAATCCGCTGCACGTTTACTGCCGTCTCATGGATCGAGGCGTTGACACCCGAAGGTCGCTTCGCATCAGCCGTTTCTATGAGGCCACGCTGTTCAGGTGGCTCCTTGTGGTCACCAGGGTCGGGGTAAGCTTGTCCCGAGCCACCCGTCGGCTACACCTCAGGGGGTGACCCCATCCAGGGTCCCGTCAGGCTGAACCTTTCCCCCCAAGGCTTTCAAGGCCGGGTATGCTGGGCCCTTTCCCCTCGAGGGGTGGCGGCGGGCGGGTCAGGCTACGCTTCCAAGGGTGCTGCGGGTCTCTTCTCGTGGTGGAATACACGGCCGACTGGCCTGCAGGCCGTCTTCCTCACCAGGCAGAACTTTCGGGGGAGAGGGGGGTAGGCCGCGATGCCGCTCGAGGAGGGGCTGCAGATGGTAGAGAGGCTGAGGGGAAGAGGTCGCGCCATGATTCTTCCTCATGGGTGAGGGGCCCAGCCGGGCGCTTGCGTGAAGACGGCACCATCGAGCGAATCATCATCCACGAGCTTCTATCCTCCGGAGGGCCTGAAAGATTCGACCTTCAAAGGCCATCCAGTTGGTGGTCGGGACCGCCATGGATTCTGGGGGGTGCAAGGGCGGGCCTCCAACGTACTGATGGGATGAGGCTGCCGGTGTAAACTTAAGGAGAGAGGGATGTCCATGGCACAGAGGGACAAGACCATAGTGGTCGTCGGTGGGGGGTTCGGGGGACTCAGGGCTGTGAGGGCCCTGGCCCGTGCCGATGCAAGGGTGCTCCTGATAGATCAGAACAATTACCACCTATTCCAGCCGCTCCTTTACCAGGTGGCCACGGCAGGTCTGGAGCCAGAGCAGGTGGCGAAACCCATAAGGTCGATCCTGGCCAGGCAGAAGAACTTCGACTTCCTCATGGCCAGGGTGAAATCCTTGGACCTCGCATCCAGGATACTGCGGACCAACGCGGGTGCCATACGCTACGATTACCTGATATTGGCCGTAGGGGCCAGGACATGGTTTCCTGGCGTTCCCGGCTTGGAGCGTCATGCCCTCCCTCTCAAGACCCTCATGGATGCCATCCGCATACGCAATCACGTCCTGCGTTGCTTTGAGCAGGCCAGCACCAGTGGTGACTCGCCGGCACGTGAAGCCCTTCTCACCCTGGCAGTGGCAGGGGGTGGTCCTACCGGAGTGGAGACGGCAGGGGCTCTCTCCGAGTTGGTACGGGTCGTTCAGAGAAGGGATTACCCGGGCATGGATCATGAGGCTTTCCGGGTCATGCTCATCGAGGCCGCACACTGCGTCCTTCCGGGGTTTCCCCGCGGCCTAAGCCAGGCGGCTGGGAGGATCCTGGAGGGCAAGGGAGTTGAAGTGAGGCCCTCCACCTCCGTGGAGCACTTTGAGGGCGGTGTCCTGAGCCTCTCCGGTGGGGAGTCCATACCGTGCAGGACCCTGGTATGGGCCGCGGGAGTCAGGGGGGAAGGCCTCCTCCAGGAGCTGGGGGTGGAGACTTCTTTGCAAGGGAGACTCATTGTGGAGCCCACCCTGCAGATCCCGGGTCACCCTGAGGCCTATGCCATCGGGGATGCCGCACACTTCGAGTCCAATGGGGAACCCTTGCCCATGATGGCCCCGGTGGCCATACAGATGGGGGAGATGGCCGCACTCAATGTGATGAGGCAGCTCGGGGGAGAGGGACCTCTGCCCTTTCGGTACCGGGACCGTGGGCTCCTGGCCACCATAGGGAAGAACGCGGCCGTGGCCCGAATCCGCGGCCTGGAGCTCAAAGGCTTCCCGGCCTGGGTGGTTTGGCTCCTGGTGCATTTGCTGGCCATAGTGGGCTTCAGAAACCGTCTGATGGTCCTCATCAACTGGGCCTGGGACTACCTCTTCTATGACCGGGAGGACAGGATAATAGTAGCCCCATGACATCGCTGACGCAATGCAGGAGGCCCTCGGGTGCCCTTCCTCGCCCCGGGCTTCCTCCTGAACTTCTCCAGACGGCTGAGGAGGGCCGGCGAGATACAGCACGATGGCTCCGACGGACCGAGGCGTCGCCATCCAGTCGGCTCGGGAGCACAGCGGGATACCACCTTCGGGGGAGAGCCGAGAGGGGACGCATCGAGGTCGGCAAGCTGGACATGTTCGGGGCCTGCCTCGTCCCCATGCACCGGCGTATGACATGAATCGCGAAAAGGTACAGGGGAAGAAACAGGCCACAACACAGATTTGCCCAATATCTTCTTCATCGAACCCCGAGGGATCGCAGGCACCCGTGACCCCGCGGCCAATTACTTTGATCGATCCGGATCTTTCCCCGGGAGGGCGGAGGAGGCCTCTTTGAAGCCAATCCGGGGAAAAAGGACTTGCGTACCAGTTGGTTTGCATTTTCAATGGTCGGAGATGGCTCTCGGCACAAGTGGGGTGAAGGGGAGAGGGGATTTTGTGGGAGGTCAGGCTGGCTGCAGGCCGCGGGTGAGCCGCTTTGCTCATTGAGAAGCCATGCTTTGGGTAGAAGCCCTAAGGTCCAATTATTGGATACTCACATTAAGGAGCCCGATGCCATGGACGAGCCGAGAAACGATTTCGGAGAAATCTCAGGGGAGTTCGGATCCTGCGGGATCCTCATGAGTGAGGAAGACGTGGTGGAGGCCATGCGGGAGATACCAGGATATCTGGACATCACTCCCTCGGACTTTCAGGAAGTGTACAAGCATGCCTGTCGTCATGCCCTCAGGCGGATAATGCTTGCGGTGAGGGCCAGGGACATCATGACAAGGGACGTCCTGGTCGTGACACCCGAGATGCCTGCGGCCGATGTGGCCCGAGCCATGGCCTCCAAGGGAATCTCTGGGGTGCCGGTGGTGGATGCAAAAAGGGAGGTCTTGGGGGTCATTTCAGAAAAGGACTTCTTTCGGCTCATGGGCGCTTCGGAGTTCCCGAATTTCATGGCTGTGGTGGCACGTTGTTTGACCGAAAAAGGCTGCGTTGCCTTTCCCCTCAAGGACAAGAAGGCAAGAGACATCATGTCATCTCCGGCCATAACCGTACAGGAGGAGACCCCTGCGGTGGATGTAGCCCGCATCCTCAAGCAAGAGAAGATAAACAGGCTCCCGGTCCTAGACAAAGGCATGCACCTTGTGGGGATAGTCTCCAGGGCTGACATCTTGAAACTTCCTTTCTTGGGAGGGTGAGCTTGGGATTCCTGAAAAAGCTAAGGGGCGCCACCAAGAGCCCACCCAGGGTGGGCTACAAGGAGATATTCTGGTCCTGGCTGGGCGGGGCCCTGGGAATAGGGGTCTTGGGCTTGCTGGCCTCAGATGC
>FWPV01003205.1_pt1 | contig 28477 bp, 24 predicted proteins | sample 2228371 | NCBI WGS metagenome assembly FWPV01 (sample SAMEA103939776, study PRJEB20133) | metagenome | reverse complement strand
ATTCTTGCTCCCTGCCCGCCGGCTCGTGTGACAGGTCTGCATCGATCGGTCGCGGTGTCGGATCGCGTGGTTCTACGTACCGATCCACGTCAACAACTTCACCTGGTCCGAGCAACACGCCAAGGTGCTCTACCGTGAATCGATATGCCTGATCGATCTCGAGACCCCGGGCCTGCTCGCCTCGATCGCCCTTACGAAGGACGCGGCCTTCGCGCCCGACGAGCGTAGGTGGGTGATCCTGACGGAGACCGCCACCAGCGGCACTGCCACCGCTCGGGCCGTTTCGTTTCGCAACCCCGATCCCGTGGTCCTGATCCACGCGGATCGTCGGTGGATGCCCGGCCTCATCGGCGGGGACTCCCGCTGACAGCCGCGTGCAGCCGACACGACGGCAACACCGGGAGGTCCGGAGCGTCCGGCCTCGACGCCACTCAACGACGGATCGCCGCCTTCTCGATGGCCTCGAACGAAGCCGGGAAGCCGTCGTCGTCGAGTGGTCCGTTGATGTCGCCGAAGCGCAGGCGGTCGTCGGCGTCGACCACGATCACGTCGAGGAATCCTCGGCTGTCCTCGACTCGCAACACTTGCTGACCTTCGACCTCTCCGATGCCGACGACCCGCTGCTCGAACGAGTCGTAGATCTCCCGCTCTGTGGGATCGCCGGCACAGCTCGGGTTGCGCCAGCGGAAGCCGACCTGTGTCACCGTCAGAACGTCGGGACCCGACTGGTCGTACACGAAGCCCCCGGCGCTCGCGCCGTCGCGCGGCAGGTAGGGCTCGCAGATCAGCTGCCACTCCCCCTCGAAGGTGGACAGGTCGTACTCGGTCGGCCTCCCCGTTGCCGTATCGGTCGTCACGCCCGTTTCGGACGGCGAGGGAACGGACGGTGAGGCTGGAGCCACCGAGGTGGTCGTGGGGCTGGTCGGATCGGACGCGGCCTCGGCCGCTGGAGACGGACCGCTGTCACCACCGCAGGAGGCGACGATCAACAGCGAGAGCGATCCGATCACTTGCCCCGCCCAACGCACGAGCAGAGAGTAGCGCGGCAGTCGGCCACGAGGTTCGTGCACGGCTACGCCCGCCCATCGTGTGCAGCAGGGAGCCGTCTGGCAGGCTGCATTCGTGAAGGTCCACCTCGTCGACGGCACCTATGAGCTGTTCCGACAGCACTTCGGCACGGTGCGTCGGCACGCCGAACCCCCTCCATTCGCGGCCACGGTCGGGGTGCTCACCTCGACGCTGCAGCTGCTGGCCGACGGCGCCACCCACCTCGGCGTGGCCAGCGACCATGTGATCGAGTCGTTCCGCAACGATCTGTGGCCGGGGTACAAGACCAGCGCCGGCATGCCTCCCGAGCTCGTGGACCAGATCCCGCTCGTCGAGGAGGCGCTCGCCGCCATGGGCGTCGTCGTGTGGCCGATGGTCGAGTACGAAGCCGACGACGCCCTGGCCTCGGCGGCCCAGGTGGCGGCGGCTGACCAACGGGTGGAGCAGGTGGTCCTCGTCACGCCCGACAAGGACCTGGCGCAGTGCGTGCGCAGAACACGCGTCGTGCAGCTCGACCGGCGCAGCGGTGAGGTGGCCGACGAGGCCGCCGTGGTCGCCAAGTTCGGGGTGTCCCCGGCCTCCATCCCGGACTACCTCGGGCTGGTCGGGGATTCTGCCGACGGCTACCCCGGCTTGCCGGGATGGGGGGCCAAGTCGACCGCCGTCGTGCTCGCCCGCTACGGGCACCTCGAGCAGATCCCGCCTTCGGCCGCGGACTGGGACGTCGCCGTCCGCGGCGCGGAGTCACTCGCCAAGACGCTGCGGGAGCGCTTCGACGACGCAGTGCTGTTCCGCCGTCTCGCCACCGCCGTCACCACCGTCGAGGTGGGGCGGGTCGACGAGTGGTGCTGGCACGGGCCGACCGAGGCGTTCGTCCGGCTCGTCGAGGAGCTCGGGGTGCCTCGGCTGGCTGAGCGGGCTGCGGCGCTCGCCCGATAGGGTGGAGCCGTCCTCGAACGGCGCCCGCCGGGTGAGGTGACGGTCGGGTCCCGTGCAACGGGCACCCGTGAACCAGGTCAGGACCGGGAGGTAGCAGCCTTCAGCGGCAACGTCCGTGTGCCGCGGGGAGCCTGGCCGTCACCTCAGCCGGCGGGTCGCGCGAGGGGGCGAGGAGGGATGCGAGAGCGGCCGAATCGGCACGCTTGGAAAGCGTGTGTGGGGCAACCCACCGTGGGTTCGAATCCCACTCCCTCCGCCATGAGCGACGACACCCCGCTCGACGACGACGGGGCGATGGGTCGAGCCCTCGACGAGGCCCGAGCCGCCCTCGAGCACGGCGACGTCCCGGTGGGCGCGGTCGTGGTGCAGGCGGGTCGGGTGATCGCTGCTCGGCACAACGAGCGCGAGCGCACCGGCGATCCGACGGCTCACGCCGAGGTGCTGGCCCTGCGCGATGCCGCGGCCGCGCTCGGCCGCTGGCGGCTCGACGACTGCACGCTGGTGGTCACGCTGGAACCCTGCGTGATGTGTGCCGGGGCCATCCTGAACGCTCGCATCGGCCGGCTGGTCTACGGTGCCCCCGACCTGAAGGCCGGGGCCGCCGGGAGCCTCTACAACGTGTGCGCCGACCCGCGGCTCAACCACAACCCGCCCGTCACCTACGGTGTCCGGGCTGCTGAGGCGGCGGCGCTGCTGGAGGCGTTCTTCGCCGAGCGGCGCTAGCCTGCCGCCCCGGAAGGATGCCCGAGCGGCCGAAGGGACACGCCTCGAAAGCGTGCGAGGTTCACGCCTCCGTGGGTTCAAATCCCACTCCTTCCGCCAGTCGACGGGTGTGGCCGCCTGCGGGCGGCCGCACCCGCGTCAGGGGCAGTCCAGCTCGTGCGGAGGAGCGACGAGGTCGACCAGGTACTCGTGGACGGCTTGATTGACGCAGTCGTTCACCCCGTAGCCCGTGTGCTGGTCGGCGTGCACCACGATCAAGCGACCGTCTTCGAGCGCCTCGGCCATCGCTCGGGTGCTGTCGAGCGGTGTGGCGGGGTCACCGGTCGTCCCGATCACCACGATGGGCCCGGCGCCGGCCCCGGTGATCTCGATCCGTGGATCACCCGCCGTCGGCCAGAACGTGCACGAATAGTCGCCGGTGGTGCCCGGTGCGAACCTCGGTGCCGCCGCTCGGTAGCGGGGCACGTGGGCGTCGGCCTCCTCGACGCTGGGGCGCTCGTCGGTGTCGGCGCAGGTGATGGCGAGGAACGCTTCGAGCTCGTTGCCGTACGTCCCGTCCGGCTGGCGCTGGTAGTACGCGTCGAACAGCGCCAGCAGCGTGCTGCCGTCGCCTTGGCGGGCCTGATCGAGCCCGCTCGCGAGGACCGGCCACAGGGATGGGTCGTACATGGCCTGGGCGACGGCGGTGGTGGCCATGGCGCGGGTGAGATCTGGGCGACCCGGCTCGGTGGGGACCGGCTGCTCGTCGAGGTCGGCCATCAGTGCGTCGAAGGCTCCTTCGGCATTCCCGTCGCTGTGGAACGCGCACTGCGGGCGGGCCGAGCAGTCAGCGAGGAAGGTGGCCAGCGTCGCTTCGAACCCGGCCAGCTGCTGGACGAGCGACTCGGTGGGGTCGGCGGTGGGGTCGGCCGCGCCGTCGAGCACGGCGGCGCGCACGGTGTCGGGGAACAGCGTGGCCCACGTGGCGCCGAGCTCGCTGCCGTAGGAGAAGCCGAAATAACTGATCGTGTCCTCGCCGAGGGCCGCCCGCAACAGGTCCATGTCGCGGGCCGAGGCGTTGGTGCTGACGTAGGGGAGCAGCCCGCCGCTGCGCTCCTGACACGCCTCGGCGAACGCCCGGGCGGTGTCGATCAGCTCCTGGCGCTCGGCGTCGGTGTCGGGGGTGATGTCGCCGACGGCGAAATACGGGTCGTAGTCGTCGATGCAGTCGATGGCGGGCTCGCTGTCGCCGGTGCCGCGCGGGTCCCACCCGACGATGTCGAAGCGTTCGAGCAGCTCGTCGCCATAGATCAGTTCGGCGTTCTCGGCCAGCACGGTGCCGCCGAAACCCGGGCCGCCGGGGTTGACGAGCAGCGAGCCGATGCGTCGGGCCGGGTCGTCGGCGAGGCGGCGCACCACGGCGAGCTGGATCGTGCCGAGCGACGGGTCGTCGTGGTCGAGTGGCACGGTCAGCGTGCCGCGCTCGAGCCCGTCGCGGCAGGTGTCCCATCGCAGCGTTCCCAGCGCACCAGCCGGGGCGTTGGCGGCCTCGGTGCACGCAGTCCGCCCTCCGTCGCCGGAGGTGCTGCCGCCGATGCCGTCGCCGCCGCACGCCACGGCGGCCGCGGCGACCAGCGCAGCGAGGGCGGCCGTCGGGCGCAGCGACATGCCCGGCATCGTACGGGGCCCGGTCCTGGGGGGTCGGGTCACGCGGCGCCGCCGGGGCGGCGGTCGGTCACAGTCCGGTGCAGGTCGTGCCCTCCGGCGGCAGAACCTGGTCGACGAGGTACCGCTCGACGATCTCGTCGATGCACGGGTTGGTGCCGTACCCGGTGTGCTGCTCGGCCTCGACCACCACCAAGCGGCCACCCTCGAGGGCCTCGGCCATCGCTCGGGTGCTCGGAAGCGGGGTGGCGGCGTCGCCGGTGGTGCCGATGACGAGCACCTCCCCGGCGCCGGCGCCGGTGATCCGAACCCGACCGGTCGGTGGCACGGGCCACGCCGCGCACACCTGCAGCTCGAGCTCCCAGGCACTGCCCAGGCGCGGCGCCACCTCCCGCAGCGCCCGCAGCCGCTCGTCGCTTCGGCTGCGGTCAGGCCGCTCGTCGTCCAGGCAGGACACGGCGAAGTAGGCCTCGAGCTCGTCGCCGTAGCCGCCGTCCGGTCGCCGTTGGTAGTAGTCGTCGTAGAGCAGGAGCAGTCCCGCCCCATCGCCGCGGCGGGCGTCGTCGAGTGCGCTCACCAGCACGGGCCAGCTCGACGCCGAGTACAAGGCGTCAGCGATGGCGGTCAGCGCCACCCCGACGGTCACCGGCGTCCGGCCGTCGAACACCGGCAGCGGGTCCTCCTCGAGCCGGGCGAGCAGCTCGTCCACCGCAGCGCGGGGATCGCCGTCGCGCCCGAGCGGACAGTCCGGGTCGGAGGCGCACTGGTCGAGCAGGGTGTCGAACGCCGCTTCGAACCCGGCTGCCTGCTGACGGGCCCATTCGAACAACCCGGTGGTGGGGTCGGCGGCGCCGTCGAGCACGGCGGCGCGCACGGTGTCGGGGAACAGGGTCAGCCAGGTCGCCCCGAGCTCGCTGCCGTAGGAGAAGCCGAAGTAGCTGATCCGGTCCTCGCCGAGGGCCGCCCGCAGCAGGTCCATGTCCCGAGCGCTCGCCACCGTCGACACGTGGCGCAGGAGGGCGCCGCTGCGCTCGGCGCACTGCGTCGCGAACTCGGTGGTGGCCTCGACGAGCTCCACCCACTCGGCGTCGTCGTCGGGGGACGGGTCGAGCGAGAAGTACGGGTCGTAGTCGTCGACGCAGTCGATGGTGGGTTCGCTGTCGCCGGTGCCGCGCGGGTCCCAGCCGACGATGTCGAAACGTTCGAGCAGCTCGGCGCTGTAGATGAACTCGGCGCTCTCGGCCAACACCGTGCCGCCGAAGCCCGGGCCGCCGGGGTTGACGAGCAGCGAGCCGATGCGCCGGGCCGGGTCGTCGGCGAGGCGGCGCACCACGGCGAGCTGGATGGTGCCGGCGGACGGCTCGTCGTGGTCCAACGGGACCGCGAGCCGGCCGCACTCGAGCTGGCGGCCGCACGAGCGCCAGCTGATCGAAGGGGGCGGGGCCGACGTGGTGGGCGGCACCGTGGCGGTCGTGCTGGTCGCCTGGGTGGTCGGGGCGGGCGCGGTCGTGGCCGGTGGGTTCGACGTGGCCGCGCTCGTCGGGGGTGTGGTCGCTGGCGTCGCCTGGCCGCTGCCGCACGCCGTGGTCAGCAGCGCAAGGGCCCCGAGGGCGAGGGCGGGGCCCGTCGATCGGTGTCGCACGGCCGTAGCCTCGCATGCCGTGCGCATGGGGCCCCACATGATGCTGCCCGGGGATGCCGAGGCCGTACGCGGCAAACACCTCGAACGAGGCCTGCTGCGACGGGTGTGGCAGTTCGCCCGGCCCTACCGATGGGCCATCGCCGGGTTCCTCGGTTCGATCCTGGCCGCCGCGCTCGTGGCACTCGTGCCGCCGTTCGTGTTCCGCGCCATCCTCGACGACGCCATCCCCGAGGGCGACCGGACGCTCGTGTGGGTGCTGGCGGCGGTGGCCGTGGGCGCGGCGCTCGCCGATGCGGCGCTCGCCATCGTCCAGCGCTGGTACTCGGCGCGCATCGGCGAAGGGCTCATCTACGACCTGCGGGTCGCGCTGTTCGACAAGGTGCAGCAGATGCCCGTCGCGTTTTTCACCCGCACCCAGACCGGTGCGTTGATCAGCCGTTTGAACAACGACGTGGTCGGCGCCCAGACCGCGGTCACGAGCACCCTCGGCAGCGTCGTCAGCAACGTGGTGGTGCTCGTCACGACGCTGGCGGCCATGGTCGCGCTGGAGTGGCGCCTCACGCTGCTCTCGCTGGTGGTGCTGCCGTTGTTCGTGGTGCCCGCCAAGCGGGTGGGTCGACGGCTGCAGGCGATCTCGCGCGAGCAGATGGGGCTGAACGCCGAGATGAACACGCAGATGAACGAGCGCTTCAACGTGTCGGGTGCCCTGCTCGTGAAGCTGTTCGGCCGGCGCGACGACGAGGTGGCGGCGTTCGCCCGCCGGGCCGGTCGAGTGCGCGACATCGGGGTGCGCTCGGCGATGTACGGGCGGGTGTTCTTCGTCGCACTCGGCCTCGTCGGTGCCGTCGGTGCGGCCGCGATCTACGGCGTCGGGGCCCAGATGGTGGTCTCGGGGACCATCACCAGCGGCACCCTGGTAGCGCTCGCTGCGCTCGTGGCACGCATCTACCAGCCGCTGACCGGCCTCACGAACGCCCGGGTCGACTTGATGACCTCGTTCGTCAGCTTCGAGCGGGTGTTCGAGGTGCTCGACGCGCCGGTGGCCATCAGCGACCGTCCGGGAGCGGTCGACTTGGTGGGTCCCCGGGGCGAGGTCGTGTTCGACCACGTGTGGTTCCGGTATCCGCCGGCTGCCCGTGTCTCGATTCCGTCGCTCGAGCTGCCCGGTGCCCCGGTGGGCGACCCCGACGCCGACGTGCTCGAGGACGTGTCGCTGCGGATCGCACCGGGTGAGACCGTCGCCGTGGTGGGCCCGTCCGGGTCGGGCAAGAGCACGCTGGCGGCGCTCGTGGCCCGGCTGTACGACGTGACCGAAGGGGCCGTGCGAATCGACGGACACGACGTGCGGGATCTCACCGCGGCGTCCCTGCGGCGCGCGATCGGCGTGGTCACCCAGGACCCGCACCTGTTCCACGAGTCGATCGAGTCGAACTTGCGCTACGCCAAGCCCGACGCCACGCTCGACGAGCTGGTCGCGGCCTGCCGGGCGGCGCGCATCCACGACACGATCACCGCACTACCCGACGGGTACGCGACGGTCGTGGGCGAGCGGGGTTACCGGCTCTCGGGTGGCGAGAAGCAACGCCTGGCCATCGCCCGGATGCTGCTCAAGAACCCAGCGGTGATGATCCTCGACGAGGCCACGAGCCACCTCGACAACGAGAACGAGTCCCTGGTCCAGGCCGCACTCGACGACGCGATGCGGGGTCGCACCGCGATCGTGATCGCCCACCGGCTGTCGACCATCCGCGACGCCGATCGGATCGTGGTGCTCGACGGCGGCCGGGTGGTCGAGCAGGGCACCCACGACGAGCTGATGGCCCGCGACGGTGCCTATGCCCGCCAGGTGCGAGCCGGTACCGGCTTCGGGGTGTCTGCCGACGAGGTCGTCGCCCCCACCTCGTGACACCCCTTGGCCATGCTGTCGGCCATGTCGTCGTCGGTGCTCGTCCCCGTGGCCCTCGTGCTCGTCTGCCTGCTCGCAGCCACCATCGGTGCGCTCGTCGTCGTCTTGCATCGGCAGCGGTCCGATCCCGGCCTCGAGCGACTCGGGGCCGAGGTGCGCTCCGAGCTCGGTCGCTTGGGGCTGGCCGTGGCGCAGCTGTCCGAAGCGTCGGCCGAGCGCTTCGGCCGGGTCGACGAGTCGCTGCGGGCCCATGCCGAAGCGGCGCGGACACTGGCCGCCTCCACGAGCACCTTGCGCGACGCCCTGGCCAACCCCAAGGCCCGGGGCCAGTGGGGCGAGCGCATGGCCGAGGACGTGCTGCGCCTCGCTGGCTTCGTCGAGAACGTCAACTACGTGAAGCAGACCCAGGTCGACGGTGGCACGGGCGTGCCCGACTACACCTTCCACCTCCCCCGCGGGCACGTGCTCTACATGGACGTGAAGTTCCCCCTCAGCGCGTACCTCCGATACCTCGAAGCCGCCAGTGATGCCGAGCGCCAGGCCCACCTCACCCAGTTCCTGCGCGACGTGCGGCTCCGGGTGCGCGAGTTGGCCTCGCGGCAGTACGCAACGGGTGGCCGACGCCCGTCGGTCGACTACGTGCTGTTGTTCTTGCCCAACGAGCAGCTCACCGGCTTGCTGCACGAGCACGATCCCGAGCTCATCGACGACGCCCTCGGCCAGCGGGTGGTGCTGTGCTCCCCGCTCACCCTGTTCGCGTTCTTGGGGGTGATCCGCCAGGCCTACGACAGCTTCCTGGTCGAGCAGACCTCCGACGAGGTGCTGCGACTGCTCGGCGTGTTCGGCCAGCAATGGGCCCGATACCTCGAATCGCTCGACACCGTGAAGCGGCGGCTCGAGTCCACCATGAAGGAGTTCGAGCAGCTGACGGGGCCTCGTCGGCGCCAGCTGGAGCGACCGCTGCAGCAGCTCGACGTCCTGCGCCGCGAGCGGGGGATCGAGCTCGAACCGGTCGTCACCGAGCCCGACACCGACGTGGCAGCATCGAGCCGATGAGCGAACCCGCCGCTGGCTTCGACGAGCTCGGGGTGCCCACCTACTCGGTGGCCGAGCTGGCCGGCGTCCTGAACGGGATGCTGCGCCGCGAGTTCGCCGACGGTGTCTGGGTGCGAGGTGAGGTGTCGGGGATGGCCGAGCGCGGCCCCCACCAGTACTTCCGCCTGGTGGAGCGCGACGGCGACGCCCTGGCCACGCTGCACGTCAGCTTCTTCGCCCCCAACCGGCGGCGCCTGCGTCCGACGCTCGAGCGCCACCGTCTCCGGTTGGTCGACGGGGTGAAGGTGCGCATCTTCGGCCACCTCGACTACTACGCGCCCACGGGTCGTCTCGGGCTCACGATGACCGACCTCGACCCTCGGTTCACACTCGGCGAACTGGCGCTCGAGCGCGATCAGTTGGTGCAGCGGTTGGTGGCCACCGGCAAATACGACGCCAACCGGCGACGTCGGCTCGCTCCGGTGCCGCTCCGGGTCGGGGTGGTGGCCAGCGTCGACAGCGCGGCCTGGGCCGACTTCCGCCACGCGCTCGAGCGCAGCGGTTTCGGATTCCGCCTGCGGGTGCACGATGTGCGGGTCCAAGGCGACCAAGCCGTCGCCCAGGTCAGCCGGGCCATCGCCCGGCTCGGTGCCGCCGACGACCTCGACGTGGTCGTGGTCATCCGCGGGGGTGGGGCGCGCACCGAGCTGGCCACCTTCGACGCCGAACCCATCGCGCTCGCCATCGCCGACGCGTCGCTGCCCGTGTTCACCGGACTCGGCCACGAGATCGACCGCAGCGTCGCCGACGAGGTGGCCCACACCGCTCTCACGACTCCGACGGCGTGTGCGGGGGCACTCATCGAGCACGTCCAGCGCGCCGTCGACGACCTCGACCAGCTGCGCGGTCGCTTGGGCGCCCAGGCCGTCGCCCGGCTCCACCGTGCCGAAGAGCGCCTCGCCGGGCGAGCTGATCGGGTGCGCAGCCAGGCCCGTCGCGCCACCGAGCACGCAGCGCGTGAGCTCGACCGGATCGAGCAGCACGTGCGACTGCTCGACCCGGTCCACACGCTCGCCCGAGGCTGGAGCATCACCCGGACCGCCGACGGACGCACCGTCCGGTCGGTCCGACAGCTGGCACCGGGCGACCGGATCGTGACCACCTTCGCCGACGGTTCGGCCGACAGCACCGTCGGCGACGTGAGCCCAGCACCAGCCTCGACATGAGCGATGAGACCCTCGGATACGCCGCGGCGATGGCCGAGCTCGAGCGCATCCTCGCCGAGCTCGAGGACCCCGACGTCGACGTCGACGTGCTGGCCGAGCGGGTCCGACGGGCAGCGTTCCTCATCCGCACCTGCCGGGATCGCATCACGACCGCGCGCGTGCAGGTCGAGGAGGTCATCGCCGATCTCGAGCCCTAGCCTCGACGGGGTGCCCGCTCCTGCACCCGCTTCGCTGGCCCAGATTGCGTCGCGCGTCGACGAGCGGCTGGCAGGCCTGCTGGCCGCCGAACGGCAGCGGTGGGTGCAGCTCGACCCCGACCTCGAGACCCCGATGGCCGAGATCGATCGGCTCGTGCTCGCCGGCGGCAAGCGGTTGCGTCCGGCGTTTTGCCACTGGGGCTTCGTGGGCGCCGGCGGTTCGCCCGACGATCCGCGGGTGGTCGCCGCTGGCGCAGCGCTCGAGCTGTTGCACGCGTTCGCCTTGTTCCACGACGACGTGATGGATGCTGGCGACACGCGGCGCGGGGAGCCGACGACCCACAAGGTGTTCGAAGCCGAGCACGGGGCTCAGGGCGGTCGGGGTGAGGCGCGTCGCTACGGCGAGGGCGTGGCGATCCTGGTCGGTGATCTGGCGTTCGTGTACGCCGACCAGCTGCTGCTCGGGGCGCCGGTCGAGGCTTGGGCGCTGTGGAACGAGCTGCGGATCGAACTCAACGTGGGCCAGCTGCTCGACCTCATGGGGTCGGCCCGCAACGAGCGTCGGCGGTCCAAGGCCGAGCGGATCTGCCGGTACAAGAGCGGCAAGTACACGATCGAGCGCCCCCTGCACCTTGGTGCGCTCCTCGCTGCCCCCGAACGGGCCGACGAGCTGTTGCCCGCCCTCAGCCGCTACGGCTTGCCGCTCGGCGACGCGTTCCAGATGCGCGACGACGTGATGGGCGCATTCGGCGACCCCGACCTGACCGGCAAGTCCGTCGGTGGCGATCTCCGGGAGGGCAAGCCCACACCCCTACTGGCCATCGCGACCGAGCGGGCGAGCGAGTCCGAGCGGGCCGTGCTGGGGCGAGTCGGTGCCCCCGACCTCACCGATGCCGAGGTGGCAGCGATCCAGCAGGTCCTCGTCGAGTGCGGCGCGCTCGACGAGATGGAGGCCACGATCGCGCGGCTCACCGACGAGGCGGTGTCGGCGCTCGCTGAGCTGGACGTGCCCGAGCCGGTGCGACACGAGCTCGAGCTCCTCGCCCGGTACGTGAGCTGGCGCGAGACCTGATCGGTCAGAGCGCGGCGTACCCGCTGAGCGCTTCGGACAGCCCCGCCTCGATCACCCCGACCTCCCCGACGACGGCCTCGAGCCACGGTGGTCGTACCGTGGCGGCCACCGCGATCGGATCGTCGAGGCCCGAGCCCTCCACGGCGAGGCGCACGAACAGCGTGGCGTAGTCCGGTGGCCGCAGGTCGCGCGACAGCTCCACGAGCGCGTAGGGGTCGGGGGGCGCCGGACGCGGCGGGAGCGAGAAGAAACTCTGGGAGGTCGGCCCGACGGCTCCCCCGAGCAGTCCCGGTCCGTCGCAGAGCACGGTGCCGCGCACCTGCGGTGCTCGGGCGCCGGCCAGCTGCAGTGCGACGTAGGCGCCCAGACCTCGACCGACGACGGTCACCTCGCCCAGGTGGGCGAGGGCATGGTCGGCGTCGGCGAGGAGGATCTCGGCCGAATATCCCCCTCCCCGTGGCACGGTCGATGCACCGTGGCCGGTGAAGTCGAGCGCCGCGATGGGCCCGGGCCACGCCTCGGCCCAGGCCGGTGGCACCTGCGGCGACTGTTCGCCCAGCCCGTGCAGCAGCAGCAGGGGTCGCCCGGGGGCGTCGTCACGCCATTGGTGCAGGGCCAGCTCGACACGGTTGTGGCGCAGTCGGACGGTGCGACGGCTGGTCGGGTGGCTCATCGGGCACCACCCAGGAACTCGAGCACCAGCTGGGCCACGGTGTGCGGCTGCTCGATGTGGACGAAGTGGCCGACCCCGTCGAGGACCTCGCACCGGCCGCCGGGGGGCAGATAGGGCTGAACGTGGTGGGGCAGGGTGCCCCAGCCCATCTCTTCGAGCTCGGCGCCGAGGATGCCGAGGAACGGCATGGGCAGTCCCGGCAGGCGCGTGATGGTCCACTCCGGCCGCCACGGACCGAACCCGCCCATGCGCATGGACGGGTCGATCTTCCATCGCCAGCCGTTCTGATCCCGACGAGCTCCGACGGTGACCAGGTAGCGGAGCCAGTCGAGGTCCAAGCGGGGGTTCATCCGGGCTCGGCGGCGGGCCAGCTCGTCGATGGTGCCGGGCTTGCGCTGAGCCTCGGCCGTGCGCCGGCGGTGGTCGAGCCAGCCGGCCACATCGCTCGCCATCATCCGCGTCCGCTCGTGCTCGGCCACGTCGGGGATGCGCCGTCGGTACGGGATGCCGTCGAGGTTGACGAGGTGGCTGAAGCGGAACGGCTGGGCGTCGGCGAGCTGGATCATCATCGCCCCGCCCTTGGAGTGGCCGATCACCGGGGCCGGGCCGGACGTGACGGCGTCCATGACGGCCATAGCGTCGCGCAGGTCGCCGTCCCAGGAGTAGAGCTCGGCGTGCTCGCTGTCACCGTGGCCCCGATGGTCCCAGGCGACCACCCGCCAGCCGGCATCGGCCAGCATTGGCGCGAAGACGTCGAAGGTGCGGGCGAAGTCGAACCCGCCGTGCACGCAGAAGAGGGGATCGGCCGAGGCGTCGCCCCACTCGTGCACGGCGATACCCACCCCGCTCGAGTCGACCACGTACTGCCGTTCGGGTGGACGAGCACCCGGGTAGCTGACGGTCTCGTCGCCCATCGGCGGGCAGGATACGAGGTCGTGCCGTTCCGGCCGCGATCGGCGGGCTCGCCTACGATGGCGCCGGCGCCGAGGAGGTGGCGATGTGGGCGGAACCCGAGCGTCGGGCGATCCGGTGGGCCGTGGCGGTGGTCGGTGCGGGCCTGGTGCTGTCGGCGTGCGGCGGTGAGGGCCCAGCATCGCGGGCAACCCTGCCGCCGCTCACCACACCTCCGACGTCGACGACCGTGCCCGCCACCACCACGACCGGGCCGGCCCAGTACTACGAGGTGCAGCCCGGCGACAGCCTGTCGGTGATCGCCCAACGGTTCCAGGTGCGCCTCGAGGACCTGATCGTGCTCAACGGGATCACGAACCCCGATCAGATCCAGGCGGGTCAGAAGCTGCGGATCCCGCCGCCGACCGTGCTCGTCACGGTGCCCGAGGCCCCGACGACGTCGAGTGACCAAGTGCCCTGACACCGAACGGCGCTGGTTCGTACACTCCGGCCCATGACCACCCCCTTCTGGCCGACCGCCGACCACTGGTCGGTCGCGATCCCCCTGCACACGAACCACTACCGCATGCCGGCGCTCGCCGAGACCGGCTTCGTGCCGCTGGCCCCGGCCGAGTTCGAGGTGCCGCCCAGCGAGTGGGAGTCGCTCGAGTACATGGACTGGAAGAGCGGCGGCGACACCAACTTCGCGCCGCTCGCCTCGGCCGACGGCCAGCTCGACTGCCGGGGCTTTTGGGACAAGGGCAAAGCCGACAAGGACGCCATCTGGACCTCCAACGCCGATCGGGCACCGACGTTGAAGCGCTACGTGGAGTCGATCGGCGCCAACTTCGGGCGCGTGCGCATCATCAAGCTCGAGCCGCAAGACCGCGAGACCGCGATGCGCAGCTTCCACCGTGACGACAACAATCGATTCAACCCCGAGACCGCGGGTTGGGTGGTGCGCACGTGGGTCGAGCTCACCGACAATCCCGACAGTTACATGCTGCTCATGGACGTCGACGAGAACCTGCTGCCCGACCCGAGCACCGAGCGCCGGGTGCCGCTGCCGCGCGGGGCCCGGTTCGTGGTCGACACCCAGCGCCTGTGGCACGTGGTGGTGCACCCGGGCACCGCGCCTCGGTACGCACTGATCACCAGCGTGGAGAGCAGCCCCCAGCTGCAAGGCTGGATCGAGAGCCAGCAGCCGGTCACCGTCTGACCGGAGACGTACACATGGACACATGGTGTCAGACACCGTGTGTACACCCCCCAGGGGTATAGCGGTCAGTTGGCGGTGCGGTGGGCGGCCGCCAGCTCGGCCACCTCGCGCATGATGCGGCCCAGCTCGAAGTCCTTGGGTGTGTAGACCGCCGCCACCCCGGCCGACGTGAGCCGCGGGCGGTCCTCCTCGGGGATGATGCCGCCCACCACCACTGGGGCGTCGACTCCCTCGGCGCGCAGCTGGTCGAGGATCGTCGGCACCAGTTGCAGGTGGGAGCCCGACAGGATCGACAGCCCGCTCACGTCAGGGTCCTCGTCGCGGGCACTGGCGACGATCTGCTCGGGGGTGAGCCGGATCCCCGAGTACACCACCTCCATCCCGGCGTCGCGAGCGGCGACCGCGATCTGCTCGGCCCCGTTGGAGTGACCGTCCAGCCCTGGCTTGGCCACGAGGAACTTGGGCGGGCCGCCGGGGATCGACCGGACGTAGTCGGCCACGGAGGCGAGCTCGCCGGGCCGGCGCCCGACCGCCGCCGCCACGCCGGTGGGAGCCCGGTATTCCCCGAACACCTCGCGCAGGGCGGCACCCCATTCGCCGGTGGTGCCGCCGGCCTTGGCCAGGGCGATGGACGGACCCATGATGTTCGTGCCGTCCTCGGCGGCGCGACGCAGCGCGTCGAGTGCCGCCTGGACGCCGCTGGCGTCTCGCGCCGCCCGCCACGCCTGCACGTCGGCGATCATCTCGGGCTCCACCGCCGGGTCGACGGTCAAGATGTTGCCCGGGGTGTCGAGTGGTGACGGGGCGGTCTCGGTGAACCGGTTCACCCCGACCACGACCTGGTCGCCCGACTCGATCCGGCGGGTGCGTTCGGCCATCGAGCTCACCAGGCGCCCTTTGAGCTCGTCGATGGCCTCAAAGGCGCCGCCGAGGGCGAGCACGTCGTGGAGCTCGGCCCAGGCTGCGTCCGCGAGCTCGGCGGTCTTGGCCTCGATGACCCGAGAGCCGTCGAAGATGTCGTCGTACTCGAGCAGGTCGGTCTCGTACGCGAGCACCTGCTGGATGCGCAGCGACCACTGCTGGTCCCACGGGCGCGGCAGGCCGAGCGCCTCGTTCCACGCCGGCAACTGGATCGAACGGGCCCGAGCCCGCTTCGACAACGTGACGCCGAGCATCTCGAGCACGATGCGCTGCACGTTGTTCTCGGGCTGCACCTCGGTGAGCCCGAGGGAGTTCACCTGCACGCCGTAGCGGAAGCGACGGGCCTTGGGGTCCTCGACCCCGTAGCGCTCGCGGCCGATGCGGTCCCACAGCAGCGTGAAGGCCCGCATCTTGCAGACCTCCTCCACGAAGCGGATGCCGGCGTTCACGAAGAACGAGATCGAGCCGACCACCTGGGTGAGCTGCTCCGGGGCGATCTGCCCCGAGTCGCGCACGGCGTCGAGCACGTCGATGGCGGTGGCGAGGGAGTAGGCGATCTCCTGCACCGGAGTGGCCCCGGCCTCTTGCAGGTGGTACGAGCACACGTTCATCGGGTTCCACCGGGGCGCATGGTGGGCGCACCAGGCGACCATGTCGACGATCAGGCGCTTGGAGGGGCCGGGCGGGAAGATGTACGTGCCGCGGGACAAGTACTCCTTCACGATGTCGTTCTGGGTCGTGCCCCGCAGCTCGGTCGTGGGCACTCCCTGCTCCTCGGCGTTGGCCACATAGAGCGCGAGCAGCCACGCGGCGGTCGCGTTGATCGTCATCGACGTGTTCATCTGGCCCGGCGGGATGCCGTCGAGCAGGGTGCGCAAGTGGCCGAGATGGGCCACGGGAACGCCCACTTTGCCCACTTCGCCACGGGCCATCGGCGAGTCCGGGTCGTATCCCGTCTGCGTCGGCAGGTCGAACGCGATCGACAGACCCGTCTGGCCCTTGGCCAGGTTGGTGCGGTACAGCTCGTTCGAGGCCCGGGCGGTGGAGTGCCCCGAGTAGGTGCGCATCATCCACGGCTCGTCCCGCCGGACGGCTCGATCTGGCTGCTCGGTCATGGTCACGAGTGTGCTCCCCCGACCGGGGGGTGGTCCACCTCGTCAGGAGCGCGTCATGTCGGGACGAGTGGGGGTGTCAAGAGGTCCCTCACCGTCGGCGAGTCCGCTTCGAGGTCGTGGCGCGTCGGGTGGCACCGCCTCGCGCTCACACTCATGTCGTCTCGTGTGGCCGGCCGCGTGTTCGTGTGCCACGCGGTGGTCGTGCGAGCACTCGACGAGCACGGCGCCGAAGACGACCCCGGACACTCGCTGTCCGATGGACCGCATGGCTGCCTCGCTGTGTTGCCCGCGTCGGATCGGCAGCGTCACGGACGATCACGGAGTCAAGGTCGGCGAGGCATACGGCGGCGGCGATGCCGACGCGTGTGAACGCGATCGACGCAGACCGTCTGGTGCTCGAGTGCGGTCGATCTCCCCGGGGTACCACCGAGGCCGTCGATTCGGCGAGTTCGTTCCCATCTGACGCCGTCTCGATGGTCGGCCGGCATCTGGAATACGCGGACATCGTCGTCACGATGCACTCGTGCGGGTCGGCGTCCGCAGCGCGGCACGGGCCCCTGCGAGGGCGTCGATCGGACGGGGTTTGCATCGGTGCGAGCGGCGTGAGTCTGCCATCGACATCGTTGGCATCCGGATGGTCCGCCTCCAGCGGTGAGCACTGCGCCGCCAGATCTTCGCGTGTGGTGACGGCCGTCCTCGATCGCCCAGGAGCAGTGGTCGCCAACTTGGTCGGCCAGTCCGAAGATTGCGAGGTGGTTCGCAGTCAATGCGGCCCTGGTGGAAGTTGCACTGCGAGGTCTGCCTACCTCGTTGACGAAGACCGTGGGTGCGATGGTGCACATCGACACGGAGCCGTCCGATGATCCGGTGTCATCTCGCGGGTTGAGCGGGCACCAGGACGGGTCGGTGGACGGACTTCAGTGGCGGTGACGTCACGCTCTTGTCAGGCACCCTGCGGGTTCAGATCGTGTTGCCGACTGTCAGACGAACCTCGTCGTCGGAGACACGTACTGCTCAGGTGAGCCAGTGACACGATGTTGGCCTCGCACTCGGGCCGGGCCCGTCACGGAGGTCGCGGTGAAGCAGGCGGGGTGACGAGAGCCTCTACGAAATCCGGACCGCCTCACCCGGTGCCGAAGACGAGCACCCCAAGCCGACTCTCAGCAGCCCGGTAGGGGTGTGCTGGCGGCTCGGAATGTCTCGGTTCTCCACCAGTTCCGAAAGCGATCGGGGCCGACGAGCTCGATCAGCCCTCGGGTCTGGGATTCGTGAGCGCGCAGGGCGTTGACCTTGACGTCGAGTTCAGCCGAACTGAGCCGCACGGTGTGTACGACGTCGGGCCAGTCTACGGACGGGGGTTGCGTTTGGTCGCTGAAGAGTCCGACGAGATCATTGACCTCGCGCCATTCTCGGTGGAAGTCGGCCGTCAGCGTGGCGTACCAGAGCTGCGCTCGAGATCGAGTGGCAGCGTGAGCTCGAGTGGCCCAAGCTGACACGGCGCGGTGATCGGGATGACCGGTGATGCCGTCAGGGCCGAACGTCACGATGATGTCCGGGTCGACGTCGGTGATCACGTCGACGAAGTCACTGGTGCCGTCGGCATCGGCGCACGCCCCGTCCTGGTAATCCAGGATGCGGTGGTCGTGAACGCCGACAGCTGCCAGGCTCGCCGCGAGTTCGGCACTGCGACGTTGCGCGAGTTGGGCCGGCGACGAAACCTCGCGGCCCATGGATCCGAGCTCGCCCCGCGTTGCGGTGACGACGACCACGCGATCGTTGCGTCGAACGAAGCGATACATCAGTCCGGCGGACAGGTAGGCCTCGTCATCGGGATGGGCCCACAGACCGAGCAGCGTACGCGTCATTGGTACGACCCTTCCGGGAGCAGAGGCTGGAGTGCAGCGAGGTGTTCGACTTCGGCCGAGGTTGCCGAGCTGATGCTCCGGAGAAGGTGGTCGAGCTCATCGACTGACCAGTCGTAGGTGGCAAGGCGACTTGATACTTCGAACAGCTGGGTGCTGAGGGCGTCGCGAGTCGCCTGGTAGTCGGCGAGGGCGTCGTTCAGCGTTTGGTCGTCGGAGTGGATGCCGGCGAGAACAGCCCGCGCGAGCAGTTCAGCGTCGCGGAGGGCGTCAGTCAGTCCGTGAGCGGTGATGGGGTCCCTGAAGTACCCGGCATCGCCGACGAGGGCCCATCCGGGTCCGAAGGCACGTCGCATGTGACCTGGCACGCCGGGCCAGGTTCGAGTCGCCGTTGGCGGTCTGCCCCGATCGAGCCTCTCGGCGAGCTCGGGATCGCCGATCGCAGCAATTCGCCTGATGACGTCGATGCCTCCTCGGCCGATCTGCTCGGGTGGTGCGGCGGCGAACACACAGACGTGTCCGTCGTTCGTGGGAATCACGCCGCTACAGCCCTGCTGGTGGAACACCCACTCATAGCCTGAGGTCGAGATGTCAGCCCAGTAGCCGTAGGTGATCGCCGAGGTCCGTGATGCGCGTCGTTCGGTGTCGGCGCGCACGTTCCGGGCGACCATCGAGTTGATGCCGTCGGCACCGATCACCAAGCGCGCGCGGGCATGTGCTTCGCCGGTCGCAACGCGATAGCGGACACCGTTGACTCGACCGCCGTCGAACGTGAGTCCGACGACCACCGCATCGTGACGCACCTCGGCGCCCGCGTCACGCGCGGCGTCGACGAGTACTTGGTCGAGCAGGGTGCGCCTCGGAGCGTAGAGGGCGTGTACGTCGTAGGCGGACTTGATGGCGATCGGCCGGCGGACTCCGTCGTAGACGTACGTGCTGGTGCGGATGGCGGGGGTCCCGGCATCAACAAGTGCAGGAAGTAGGCGCCAGCGGGTGAGCTGCAAGACGGCGCCGCGCAGCAGCGCGTGGGTGGAGGTGGTGTCGGTGCCCTCGCCGGTCCGGTCGAGCGCAAGTACATCGAGTCCGGCGCTAGCGAGGAGCATCGCAGTCGCCGCGCAGGCGGCCCGGCGCTAGCGAGGAGCATCGCAGTCGCCGCGCCGGCGGCCCGGGCACCAACGATCACGACGTCGTAGCGCTCGGTCTTCGAGTCGAAATGGCCTCTCATGATCGATCTCCCAACTGAGCGAACTGCGAACGGCTCGAGGCACGTCTCGAGTCGATGTGGTCGACGACGAACGCGGCGTCGCGGCCAACGCCATCGATGAAGCTCGAGTTGCGGTAGTGCTGGAACCTCTGACCAAGCACGTACACACCTGGGACAGGGGTGATGCCGCGTCGCTGGATGATCTCGCCTTGCCGGTCGAGGACAGGGAGCCGGAGCCAGGTGTAACTGCGCCGGTAGCCTGTCGCCCAGACCACGGTGCGAACCTCGGCGCCGCGCAGTTCGGTCGGGATCGGGTCAGCGGGCAGCCGGACGGGTGGCAGGCGATGGGGCGCGAGCACTTCGCCGGCGAGTCCATTGACGGCGATCGCGGCGTCGATGCGGTCGAGCAGTTGATTGAGGCGTTCGTCGGCCCGCGCGAGGTTCTGAGCAAGGCTGTCATCGAAATAGAAGCGGTCGGTGTCGCAGCCGACGAGCCTCCCGACGAGCCGAACACCAGAATCGGAGAGAGCCTGGAGATCGAGCGTTCTGCGATCGGGATCACCGACGAGCTGTGCAGACGGTTCGGCCCGGGCAGCAAGGGGATCCCGCACCTCGTCGATGGTCCGGTCGAAGAACCCGAGACGATCGAGCCACCAGTAGGTGTCCATGCCGCGATAGCAGCGCGGCATCCGCTGGTGGCTGCCGACGGCGAGGGTGACGTCGCGGCCCGAGGCGGCGATCTCATGGGCGAGCTGCACGCCGGTCGCCGAAGCACCTACCACGAGGACAGGTCCGGGAGCGAGTTGGCTCGGGTTCCGATAGGCGGCAGGCGTGACGCGGTCGACGTGTGCGGGCAGCTGCTGGACGAAGGTGGGGACGGCGGGCTTGTCGCACCACCCCGTCGCGATGATGACATTGCGGCACGTGAACGGCCCGGCCGTGGTGATCGCCGTGAAACAGTCATCCGAGCCTGACAGGTCGACCACTTCGACGTGTTGGATCACCGGCGCAGCTGAGACCCGGGCGTACTCCTCGAAGAAGACGGCGGTCTCTCCAGCGGTCATGAAACCGTCGGGCTCCGGCCCCTCGTACTCGTACCCGGGCAGCCTGGTCATCCAGTTGGGCGTGAGCAATCGGAGTGAGTCCCATCGCTCGCTGCGCCAACGTTCAGCAATTCGGCCGCGGTCCAGTACGAGGTGTTCGACGTTTCGGTCGCTCAGGCAGCGGCTTGCGGCGAGACCTGCCTGGCCTGCTCCGATCACGAGGGTGTCAGTGGTGTGTGAGGAATGGTGCATGGGGATCGTGGGCATGGGATCCTCGCTCGTTGGGGGGCGGGAGGTTGACGGGTTGTTCGATGGGGTGGTCCGGGATGGACCGGACCACCCCATCGACTCGTGGAGGTGCTGAGGGTGCGTCAGGGCACCGAGACCTCGATGTCGACCGGTACGCCGTTGGTCACGATGTCGTAGACCGCGGAGCGTGCACGGGACTGCTCGACGACCTCGCGCAGCTTGTCTGCGTCGTCGCCCTCGAGCTCGAAGCGCACCTTGATGCCTTGGTAGCCGTTTCGGACCGAGCCGTCGCTGAGACCGAAGATGCCGAGCAGGTTGATGTCACCCTCGACGGTCGACGACACCTTGGTCAGATTGACCTTGCGTGCCGCTGCGATGTTCGCCAGACCCGACGTCAGGCAGGCTGCAAGAGCGTGGAGGACGAACTCGACCGGAGTCGGCCCGTTGTCCCCACCCACCAGTACGGCCGGGTGGTCGGCGTCAAACGTGTGCGGCTCGTTGTGCTGCCGTTCTTCCATGGCGCCGTAGAACCCGTGGATGGTCGAGCGATTGTGAGTACCGCTGATCCAGGTGTTCGTGGCCCGGAACTGGAACTTGGCCAGGTCAGGGTTCTCACGAACGGCGTCGAGCGTGGCGAACAGGGTCGCAGTGTCGACGCCGTTGCGGGTCGTGCTGTCGTTGGTGGTCATGATGGTTCTCCTTGCGGGTTTGCTGGTCGGCGGATGCCGATCGGGGAGGACCGTACGAAGGACTGTTTCCGGCAACCTTCCGTGCAAGCCGGGTGACGCGGAAGGTGACCGGAAGCGGCTCGAACCACGCTGGGGTCATGTCCTCGACCGAGTTGACAACCTTCCCGAACAGCGCCCGAGCGCTGAGCTCCGACATTTGGATCGGCGCCCGCTCGATGGCCCCGCTCGTCGTCGCCTACGTGCCGTTCGCGCTCGTCGTCGGATCGGTGCTCGCGCTCAACGGTGGCGTCGCCGTTGGCATGGTCGGTACGGTGGGCATCTTCGGTGGAAGTGCCCATCTCGCAACGGTGCAGGCGGTCGAGCGAGGCGGTGTTCTGCTCGCGATCGCCACGGGCCTGGTCGCGAACGCGCGCCTACTCGCCTACAGTGCGGACCTGGCGCGACGCTGGGCTCATCAGCCTCGTTGGTTCCGGATCATTGCGGCGGCGATGGTCATCGATCCGACCTGGGCGCTCGCCGAGCGGCTCGACGAGGGATGTCACGATCCGGCGCAGCAGCGTCGACGCTTCCTCGCAGCGGGGGTCACGCTCGGGCTTGGCTTCACGGTGACGGTCTTGTTCGGCATGCTGAGCGCCGCGCAGTTGAGCAGCGGCGACACGACGGTGGTGGCACCGTTGTGTCTCGTCGCGCTCTTGGGCTCCGGGCTCCAGAAGGCCCTCACGCGCCGTGTCGTGGTCGTCGCTGGCATCACCGCGTGGCTGACAGCTGGGCTGCCTGCCGGCACCGGACTCGTGGTGTCCATCATGGCGGGGTGCATCGCCGCACCCCTCGCGCGAGAGACGAGCTCGACATGACGATGTGGGCTGCGGTGATCGGCGTCGCGCTCGGAAGTTACGTGATTCGCCTGGTTCCTCTGCTGCTCATAGAGAGCTGGCGACCGAGCGAGCGAGTTGAATCACTGATCGCACGCGCCGGCATCGCTGCAGTAGCCGCGCTCGTGGGACTGATGACTCGATCGGCCTCGACGGTCGTGCCCCAACCACCGCTGCTGTGTGCGGTCGCAGTTGGCGCCGTGGGCGCCTCGCGGGGATGGTCGCTGATGCGGGTCGTCGTGGTCGGAGGCGGCGTCTACGCTTGTGTTCGCGTCATCATCTCTCTCTTCGCGTGAGTCCGGGTGGCAGCATGAGCAAGAGCGAGCAGCGAAGATCCCGGGTCCAGGTACGACTGCTCGGCGAGTTCATGCTCGTCGTTGACGGCAATGTGGTACCCGCCGGTGCATGGTCGCGTCGGCACGCTGCGTCCTTGGTGAAGGTGCTTGCACTTGCTCCGAACAAGCGACTGCATCGCGAACAGGTCATCGACGCGCTGTGGCCGGAGAACCTTGTCGATGAGGCGGTTCCCAAGCTCCACAAGGCTGCTCATTACGCGCGCAAGGCGATTGGAATTGACGGAGCACTCGTCGTGCGCGACGAGCACATCGCACTGTGCCCCGAGCATGACCTCGAGGTCGACGTTGATCACTTCGAAAAGCGCGCCCAACACGCCCTCAGGTCAGGCGACACCTCCATCGGGGAGGACGCGCTCACGCGGTACACCGGCGAGTTGCTACCGGAGAACCCCTATGACGAGTGGACGGTCGAGCGGCGCGAGCACCTGCGACTACTCCACCTCGACCTACTGCGCCTCCTCGGACGATGGGAAGACCTGATCGAGCTCGATCCCACCGACGAGGAGGCCCACGAGTCGCTGATGCGCCGTCACGCTGCCAACGGCAACCGTCACGCGGCACTTCGGGTGTTCGAGCGCCTCGAACAGCGGATGCGAACCGAGCTCGGTGTTGGCCCTCGCTCATCTTTGCTTGCGTTGCGCAACGAGCTGCTTGCCGTTGTCACCTCGGCACCTACGCCGGTCGGCCTGATTGGCCGCGAGCGAGAACTGGATACCGTCGGGCGCCTGATCGACGAGTGTGCCACCGGCGCAGCCCGGGTTCTGTTCGTGCAGGGTGCACCCGGGGCCGGCAAGACCGCCCTTCTCGACGAAGCCATCTCGCTCGCGAGAAACGCAGGATTCCGAGTCTGCCGAGGCTTCGCGACGTCGGTTCAGGGAGCATGGCCCTACAGCACGGTGGTCGAGGCACTCGCAGACCTGTGTCGGCAGCATCCGACGCTGCTCGACGGGCTCGCCGACACCCACCGCGAAGAGATCGAGCGGACGCTCGCCGGTACCGAACAGGGCTGGTCTGGCAACAGCAGCCATCAGCGGCTCTTCCTCGCAGCAGCCGAACTGGTCAGACTTGCCTCGTCCACATCGGCACTGCTCATCGCGCTCGATGACCTGCACGACGCCGACGACGCAAGTTTACGACTCGTGCACTACCTGGCGCGCTCGGTCGTCGATCAACGAGTCTTGTTCATCCTGAGTCATCGCTCGGGCGCTCAGGCGACGTGGTTGACCGAGCTCCGCGCCGGCTTGATCGGTCGACCAGACGTCTTCGACCTGGAACTGAAGCCGCTCACCGAAGAAGCGATCAAGGAGCTGGCGCGGACCATCGCTGACCTGGACGACACGGCGCTCGACCAGATTGTCCAGTTGTCCGACGGAATTCCGTTCGCAGTGTGCGAGCTCTCGCGACTTGCCGCACGCGAACCAGCCTGGAAGATGTCGCTCGACACCTACATCGTCGCCCGACTCCGGCCCGACACCCGCGTCGCCCTGCAGCGTGTCGCGGTGATCGGTTCAGTCTTCGACACAGACGAGTTCCTGGTGCTCTCGGGTCTTGACGAGGTGACAGCGTACGCTGCACTTGACGATGCGCTGGCTCGACGTGTCATCGAACCAGCCAGCGGTGGCTACCGTTTCCGTCACGCTCTCGTCCGCGACGTCTTGGTCCGGGATCTGCCCCCTCACCGCCACCGGTTGATCCACGTAGAGGCGGCCCGCCGGCTCATCGAGAAGGGCGCGTCGCCAGCACGGATCGGGCACCACCTGATGGGTGCCGGTGAGCATGCCGCCGCTGTCCCGTACCTGCTTCGCGCAGCGGAGACTGAGGCGGCCATCGGGGCCTACCGCGACGCTTTGCAGCTGGTCGAGACGATCCGCCCCCACGTGACAGGTGAGGAGCGTACGAGGACACTCGAGTTGGAAGGTGACCTCCTGAACGCACTTGGCGACTCTCGAGCAGCCGCCGCGTACCGAGAGGCACTCGAGGACGCGCCCGAACGAGTCATCCCGCGGCTGCGCGCGCGCCTCGCACGTGCGGCGGTGATGTCGGACGACCTCACGACGGCAGCAGCAGCCCTCGACGGCCTCGAGCCCAACGGGGACGACGACGCCGAGATCCTCTTGGCCCAAGCCAACTACCAGTTCTTCTCGGGCAACTATGAGGAGGCTGCTGCGATCGCCGAGCAAGCCCAAGACCTCATCCTCTCCGGGCATCAGAACTGGATGGTGCTCGAACTCGTCGCACTGCAAGGGTTGCTCGCTCATTACGCCGGAAGGTGGTTTGATCGCATCCGACTCGAACTTCGCCGCACCCGTAGCCAGCCCGAGATCGCAAATGCGATCTTCGACGGTCACCTCTGCGCGACGGAATACATGCTCTACGGTCCGACGCCGTACGCCGAGGTGATCCAACTCGCAACCGATCTGAAGCGTACAGCGCGACGTAGCGGCGCCCTCCGAGCCGTGGCGTTCGCTTCGACTCTGCTCGGTGAGTCGGCGCTCCTGTCGGGCGAGCTCGAACTTGCCGGGCGTGAGCTCGAGGAAGCTGTTCAACTTCATCAGAGTGTCGGCTCAGCGGCCGGCGAGGCACTGTCACTCCAGCGACTGGCCGAGGTGCGCATCGCGCAGGGTGAGCACATCGAGGCCCGCGAACTACTCGACCAGGCGCTGCGGCTGGCTCGAGGCTCGAACATCGCCAACCATCTCATGCAACGCATCTTCGGGTCGATGGTGGCCGCAGCCACTGACCCGTTCGCGGCCAGGCTCACGGTCGATCGAGCCGAGTCGATTCTTGGATGGGACGAACGCTGCCCATTCTGTTCGATCATGTTCGCCGTCCCGGCCACCTCTGCGTGCGCGCAGGCCGGTGATCTCGACCACGCACACCGACACCTCGAGGTCGCCGAGCAGTCCGCACAACTCTGGAGCGGAACCGCCTGGGAGGCTGCGCTCCTGGAGGCCCGAGCCGCCGTTGCTCGGGCTGAGGGGGATCGTGCCAGCGCCGTCGATCTCCTCGAGCGCGCCGCCTCGGGCTTCGAACGCTGCGGACAGCCGCTTGACGCGGCCCGATGTCGCCGATTGCTCGCTTCGAACTGACTGATCGACCGCCGTCGCTGCGTAGGAGAGTCCATGGAAGCCCAACGTCCGCGTCGTTGCGATTGCTCGAGCGAGGTCGCCGACGGCTCGATCAGCGAGCTCATCAACACCGACCCACAGGCCCGAGACCAGGCCCCGGAAGGAACCGGATGCGCTCGATGACGTCTTCGCCCGGTGGTCGACGCCGGCGAAGTGTTGACCGGGGTTGATGGTTGCTCAACGGGAAGGTGAAGGCGGCGCTGGAGCGGGGCTGACAGCTCGAGCGGCCCGATCACCTGGGCCACGAGCGCGGTGATCCGGACGCGGCGAGGTTCGCGAGTTCCCACTACGGGAGCTTCCCGAAGATCGTCGCGTCGGAGATGGGCGTCGATCTCGACGGGATCGGCCACGTGCTGGGGGTCAGGTGCAGACCGCCCCCGTACACCAGATCTGGGCGTCGATGCGCTGAACCTTCCGCAGCTCGTGCGCGTCGGACCCCGTTTCCGGAAGGTCAGCGGAAGTGCTTCACCCTTCAATGGGCCTCGTCAACGCTCACCGACCGAAGGACTGTCGATGCTGCACCACATCGATCCCAACCTTGCACTTGCCGAGCACCGCCTCCGCGTCGCCCGCATCGGATGCAAGACGCAGCGCTTCTCAAGCGATGTCTCTCCAACAAGGACTCGTCCTGCACGGAGGCAGATTGCCCGGTTGATCGGGTGGCTAGCCGACGGCGGCCCTACTTCGAAGGAATCACACGGATGACCGCAGTACTCTCAGCCAAGGACGTCACCATCCGGACCCGATCCGGTCAGACACTGCTGGCAGGCGCAGCGATCGAGGTCCATCCCGGTGAGCTCGTGGCAATCACCGGGCCATCGGGCGCCGGCAAGACGACGCTCCTGCGCGCCCTGGCCGGCCGAGTCCTCCCGACGTCTGGCGACAGGACCGTTGCTCCTGACCCCTGGTCAGTGGGCTTCGTCCCCCAGGACGACATCGTCCACACCGAGCTCACCGTCGTGGAAACCGTCCGGTACGCAGCACGCCTGCGTGCAGACGCATCAACGGCACCCGCTGCAATCGACAACGCCGTCGACCACACCATCAGGGCGCTCGGACTCTCTGCGCGAGCAGATGTCAAAGTTGGCGCGCTGAGTGGCGGCCAACGCAAACGGGTGTCGATCGCGACCGAACTCGTGACGCGACCGGCGGCCTGTCTGCTTGATGAACCTACGTCGGGCCTCGATCCCGTTGCTGCTGCGGAGCTGATCGACACGTTGCGCGATCTCGCTGACCGCGGAACAGCCGTTGTCTTCACCACGCACAATCTCGCTGATCTGGTAGCCGCCGATCGGCTGATCGTCGTCGAGTCTGGTGGAAGGATCAGCTATGACGGCCCGCCGTCGGACGCACCGCATCAGTACCGAACAGTTCGGCGCAACGTCGAACGCCGCCCCCTTCGTTCTGGCACCAAAGTCCAACGGATTCCGATGGGCAGGCCTTCGCTGCCTCAGCGCGTCTCGGTCTTGACGAGTCGCAACTTTGCCGTGCTCGCCCGCAACCGTCTCAGCGCGGCGATCATGGCGGGATCGCCCATTGCCGTCGTCGCCATGCTGTCGATCCTGTTCCGTCGCGGCGCAGGTGCGCGCGATCCCATGAATCCTGACGTCGTCAACGCCCTCGCCTACTGGCTTGCGTTTGCCGGCTTCTTCTTCGGCCTGACGTTCGGGTTGCTCCAGGTGTGCACCGAGCTGCCGATCGTGCAGCGCGAAGCGCACGTCGGGGTCGGCGTCGGGGCCTACCTCGCATCGAAGGTCATACTGCTGGTGCCGATGTTGGTCTTCGTGAACCTGATCATGGTCGGGACCCTGGCTGCCTTCGAACGACTCGCTGACCTGTCGACGACCGAGCTCCTGATGCTGCAGGCGGCGCTGTGCGTCGACTCCATGGCCGGCCTTGCGATCGGGCTGGCCGCGTCCGCAGCGGTGACAAGTGCCACGCAAGCAACCCTGGCTCTGCCGATGTTGTGCTTCCCAGCGGTGCTGTTCGGCGGAGCGATTGTCGCCGTCGACAACATGACGCGCCCTGGCCAAGTCATTGCTGCGGTGACCTCGACGCGCTGGTCGTTCGACGCGGTCGTCGCGATCCTGGCAGGAGACGGACGAGAGATCCTGCGACCATGCATTGCCGTCCTTGTCATCGGGTGTGCCGCCGCAGCAAGCGCTCGCACCATCCTGCGTCGGAGGCTTGGCCAGTAGTGGTCGGACTGTCGTACCGAGACTCGCCTCGTCGGGCGGACCGCTACCTCGAGGGACGGAAATCTGGCGCTTCGGACCTGAGGGTGGGGTGATCTCCGTGTCGAGGTGGTCAGCGTCGAAGACCGTCGCTCGGTGCGGGTTGTGAGGTGGCGGCGCACGCTCACCCGAAGCGCCGGTGGTGTTGGTTGTTCTGGTGGTGCTCGGGCGTCTGGCCCGGTTGGTGTGGCACCGGCGTAGTTGGCGGGGCGCGCATGCGAGGTGGACCGAACGATCCACCACCACGCCGACGCCGAACTCGCCCAGCAGTGGATCGGCGAGCTCGCGCGCGACCGCACCGACACGTCGATGTCGATCGAAGTCAGCAGGTCGGCCGAACGCTGAACAAGTGGCGGGACCACGCCCTTGGGTGGCGTCGCTTCCATGTGGGCAACGGGCCGACCGAAGCTGTCAACGGGCTGCTCGAGCGGGTCAGGCGCACAGCATTCGGCTCCCGCCAGTTCGCCCACTCCCAGATCGAGGCCCTGCTCCACGCCGGCACGCCGAACTGGACCCTACTCGGGGCGATCACCCAGCGTTGGTCCGACGAGCCCTCCTGGTCGCACACTCAGGCAAGGTCGAACTCAAGT
>FWPV01004684.1_pt1 | contig 28478 bp, 25 predicted proteins | sample 2228371 | NCBI WGS metagenome assembly FWPV01 (sample SAMEA103939776, study PRJEB20133) | metagenome | reverse complement strand
CGTCGAGCCCCTTCGCAACGCGTTCCAAAAAAGCCAGGACATCCTCCCTGGAAAACGCGTTCTCCAGGCTGAGCATCGGCACGTCGTGCGCGACCCGCACCATCTCCTCCCTCGGGGGTCCTCCAACTTTTCGGGTCGGAGAGTTTTCCGTGACGAGGGAAGGGAACATGTTTTCAAGCTCGATCAGCCTGCGCATCAGGGCATCGTAAGCGTCGTCCTCGATTTCGGGGGAATCCTTCACGTAGTAGAGAACATTGTGCCGGGCGATTTCCTTTCTAAGTTCTTCCACCTCGCGCCGGGCTTCTTCAATGTCCATCGAAACCTGCCCTCAGCTCTTGGGTTTCATGGTTGGGAAAAGGATGACATCCCGGATTGAACGGGAATCGGTCAAAAACATCGTGACCCGGTCGATCCCGATCCCCAAGCCTCCGGTCGGGGGGAGCCCGTACTCCAGTGCCTGTACGAAGTCTTCGTCGAAAACGTGCGCCTCCTCGTCCCCTTCGGTTTTCTTCCTGAGCTGCTCGGTGAACCTTTCCCTCTGGTCGAGAGGATCGTTCAGCTCGCTGAAAGCGTTGGCCACTTCCTTGCCGTAGACGAAGAGCTCGAATCGGTTCGTGTAGTCCGGTGAGTCGTAGTTCCTCTTGGCAAGAGGCGAGACTTCCACGGGATGTCCGAGAACGAACGTGGGCTGAATCAGCTTCTCTTCGACGAAGTTTTCGAAAAGCTCGGTCAGGATGCCGAAACGGGTTTCCTTTCCGGTGATCTCCAGGCCCTTGGCTTTGCCGATCCTTCTCGCTTCCTCGTCCGACTGGACGGCTTCGATGTCGACCCCGCAATATTCCTTCACGAGATCCACCATCGTGGCTCTTTTGAACGGCGGTTCGAACGAGATCTCCGTCCCCTGGTAAGTCACCTTTCTTGAGCCCAAAGCGTCCGCGCAGGCGACCAGGATCTCCTCGGTCAGGTCCATCATGTCCTGGTAATTCGCATAGGCCCAATACACTTCCATGGCAGTGAACTCGGGGTTATGCATGATGTCGATCCCTTCGTTGCGGAAATTCTTCCCGATTTCGTAAACCCGGCCCAGCATCCCCACGATCAGGCGCTTGAGGTAGAGTTCCGTTGCGATTCGAAGGTACAGGTTGACACCCAGGGCATTGTGAAAGGTGATGAACGGCCTCGCGTTTGCACCGCCGGCGAGAGGACTGAGGATCGGCGTTTCCACCTCCATCGTCCCGTGCCTTTCAAGAACCTCCCGGAAGGTTTTCACGATGATGGCGCGCTTTCGGAAGGTTTCCCGGACCTCCGGGTTCGCGATCAAATCGACGTACCTTTGGCGATACCGGATTTCGGTATCCTTCAACCCGTGCCATTTTTCCGGTAGGGGGCGCAGAGCCTTAGACAGGAGGGTGTAGTTCTTTACCTGCAGCGTGAGCTCTCCCCTGCGGGTCCGGAAGGGGGTACCGACTACTCCCAGAATGTCCCCGGTGTCCACCCACTTCCTGAAGAAGTTGTAGGCTTTTTCCCCCGTGGCATCCAGCTGGAAGTAAAGCTGAATCCTCGACGTTTCATCCTCCATCGTCGCAAAAGAGGCTTTCCCGTGCCGCCGAATCGTCATCAGCCTCCCTGCCGTTACGACTTCAACGCCCTCCGCGTGGCAATCCGCTTCCAGGCTTCCGTAAACCCTGTTGATTTCCTCGAGCGTCTGCTTCCGGTCCCATCGGTCGTTCCGAAAGGGGTCATACCCTTCTTCGCCGCGAAGCCTCATGAGCTTGTCGATTCGCTGCTTCAGAATTTCTTCCTCGGGCAGCTCGAGGTTCGGATTCATTCCGTTATGAACTTCAGACATCACCGTTACCCCTTTCATCAAAATAATGAATGCAGGAACACAATTTCTCCCGCATTTCCAGCCAATCCGTGGAAGAAGCCACTTCGCGCCGGTAGGAGGAATTCCCGCGAATCCCCTTAAACATACCGGAGACAAACCTCTTTATCAAGGAAGAGGCGGCCTTCGGCCCATTCTCTTCCTTGATCGAGTTGCCCAGCCTGACCAGGAAAAGCGCCCTTTCCAGGGGTTCCGCCGGCGGGATCCCATCCCGGAAAAGGAATGGATCCCTCAGGGCTCCACGCGCGACCAGGACCGCAGCTGCCCCCCTCTGCAAATAATCCGCGATATCGTCCTTTTCGAAAACATCCCCGGAGGCAGCCACTCTCCCGGGAAACGCAGCACAGGCTTCCTGCACGACCTGCCGGTCGGCCGTCCCCGTATACAGCTGCTGTGGTGTTCGCCCGTGCAGGCACACAAGGCTGGCTCCTGCCTCCAGAAGCGCCCCGCAGAACGCCAGGGTTTCCGCAATGCTGCCGGAGGGATGTTTCCGGATTTTCGGCCACACAGGAAGCCCGGTTTTAGCCAGTTCCCGAACCATCTCTACCGCCAGGTCCCTGCTGGAAAGAAGCTGGGCGCCTGCTCCCTTTTTCCTGACTTTCGGAACCGGGCATGCCATGTTGATGCCAAAAGCCGCAAAATCCGCGGCGGACAACGCGACCCCGGCGCTTTCGACAAGGCTTTTCACGTCCCCGGCAAAAAGCTGCAGGACCAAGGGACTTTCCTTTTCAGCCCCTTTCAGCATCTCGACCGTTTTCCGGTTTTTCATCAGCAAGCCGGAACTCGAAACCATTTCCGTGTGGGTCAGTGCAGCTCCAAGCTCTCGAAAAAACCTCCTGACTGCAGGAACGGTGATTCCGGCAAGCGGAGCCAGCCAAACTTTCCCTTCGACCTGAACCCTGCCGATCACGGATTGTTTGATCTCCTGCCCTGTCATCCGGCCAACTTCCCGCAGTTCCGCTCGTGGATCAGCCTCAATCCTTCCAGGGTCAGCCAGGGATCGACGGCATCGATGGTCTCGGAATGGGGAGCCACGCTTTGGGCCTGGCCTCCCGTGGCGACAACCTTCGTCTTCTGGCCCATCTCTCTCCAGATCCTCCGGACAAGGCTATCGATCATGCCTGCAGTTCCAAACATGATTCCTGCCTGGATCGATTCCATCGTGGTTTTCCCTATGACCGAACCGGGGGCCTCAAGCGCCACTTTCGGCAACTTGGACGTCTTGCCGAAAAGGGCTTCCATGCTCAGGGCCATCCCTGGCGAAATCGTTCCTCCGAGATAGGCCCTATCCGGCGAAACGACATCGAGGGTAATTGCCGTTCCGAAATCCACCAGGATTAGCGGGGCTCCGTACACCTCCACACCGGCAACCGCATTGACCAGCCGATCCGCCCCAACTTCGTGGGGAGCCTTGTACCGGATCTCCATGCCGAGATCCAGGGCCGAGGAAACAAAAAGGGCTTCGCGTCCCAGATAAAGTCCCATTGCTTCTTTCAGGGGAAGGTCCATCGGCGGCACCACGCTGGAAACGATTGCTCCGGAAATTTCCTCTCGGGCCAGGCCGGCCGCAGCCAACAGGTTGAGCAACGCCAGTCCCAGTTCGTCAGAGGTACGGCTTCCGGAAGTCAACCTCCAATGATGCGCAAGAGTCTTTCCCCGATAAATCCCCAGAACGGTATTCGTGTTCCCTACATCCACCACCAGCAACATCAGGCAAACCTCCCTGAAAGTCGTTTCATCGAAAAACACCTCCACAGAAAAACGCGCACAGGGACAAAATCAATCCGCTTGAGACCCCGGTTTCCAACCCGTAGGCCACCGCTCCGCCGACGATCGCCGCGGAAAAGTTCCAGAGCCAGGGGCTGGAGGCAATCTGCCAGTGGACGATCATGCAGGTGCAGTCTGCGAAACGGGCCCAGGCATCGAACAGGCCTTCCATTCCCCACAGTGGAACCCAGCCGCCCGGGAATCCGGCAAGGACAGGGATGACTGCGACCGAAGCGACCGGCAGCAGGAAGGAAAATGCCGGCAGGGCAAACAGGTTGAGAACGAGCCCTGCCAACGGAACGGTCTCAAAGGCCGCCGACGCTTCTCCGGCAGTTCCCATCCAGATGGCAAGGCTCGCAGCCAAGCCCCGCATCGGGGTGACGCCGCCCCTCACGACCGAGCAAAGGATCAGGGCAGAAATAACGGACAGCCTCCAGCCGATGTCCCAAAACAGCCAGGGGTTGATCAAAAGCAGTATCCCCCCGGCAGCGGAAACGCTATTGAGCGGCGACGACGGCCGGCCCGCCAGAACCGGCCCAAGGAAGCCAAGTTGGATCATGCCCATGGCCCTGCAGGCCGAAGAAGCACAACCCGTCAGGAAAACATATCCCCATAACAGGGAGGAACACACGAGAAGTTTAAACCGAAACCGTCGGAGGCACCACAAAAGAATTGCACCTAGGACTCCAACGTGAAAGCCCGAAACCGCAAGCAGGTGGGCCGTTCCCCATCGCCGGTGCATCGAAGCGATTTCCGGATCCTTTTCGCCAGTCCAGGCCGCCAGGAGGTGTCCCCTTACAAGAGGCGACAAGGAAAGGAGGAGCTTTTTCCGAAGCCGGGTTCTCCATCCGGTCTTCCTGTTTCCGGGCGGATCCACCGCCGCTACCGAGGAACAGCGAAAACCGAATTCGACACCCTTTGCCCTCCAGTATCGTACCGGGTCGAACTCCCCCTCGGAGGTAAGGGAGAACAGGCTTTCCAAGGGAACGACCGTGCCCGAAACCTGAACCCGCTCTCCTTCAAGGGGCCGCACCTCCGGTTCGAGAAGACACAACAGGCGCCCTTTCTGGCTTGCCAGAGTCACCGCCCTCTTTGAGCCCCAGGCCCGCTCCGTTCTGATCCATGCCTGTCCCATCCAGGACTCTTCGCGGACGGTTTTGGGATGGAGACGAAGGTTCATGAAGAACACGGGCAAAGAGACCGTCAGGAGAAGTACGGGAAGGACTCTTTTCCACCCCGGGGGCCACCGTTTCGTCGAAATCAGGAGAAAGCCTGCTCCGAAGAGGCTCGCCGCCAAAGACGCAGCAGGCGGAGAAAGCTTTGTCGAAAGAGCAATGCCCGCGCACCATCCCGAAAGGATGACCAAAAACGGGGCACTTGCCAAGGGGCTCATGGCCGGACGAGGATCATCTCCTTCATCTTTTCCAGTTTTGCCGGGCCGATCCCCTTCACACGAAGCAAGTCCTCGGGCCTCGTGAAGGGACCGTTCGCCGTCCGGTCATCGATGATCGCCTGCGCCAGTTTCGGACCTACCCCTGGCAGGGATTCGAGTTCCGCCCTCGTGGCACGATTGACGTCAATCCGCCCGGCCGAAGGGTTTGTCGACATTCTCTCCGAGCCGGTATTTGGCAGGTTCTTCCCGTCTTCCGGGGTTTGTCCCACTGCCGGGATATGGATATGGCCGCCGTCTTCGAGTTTCGCCGCGAGGTTGACGTTGTCCCGGTCTGCTCTCGCGGTGAGCCCACCGGCCTTTTCCACCGCCTGGAACAACCGGGAATTTGGCGGAATTTCAATGATTCCCGGTCTTTGGACCTCTCCTGTCAGGTAGACGATCCAATTTCCCGCAGGGACAGCCGGATCGGTTTTCCCCGCAGAAACGGGGGGTCCTGCCTCAGTCTCCTCGGTTGCCTTCATCGCCTGGCGGACGCTCCAGGAAGGTCCCGCCACTCCGGTTGGGGCTCCCCAGGGCCACTTTCCCGAAAAACCGCGGACCAGCCCCCAGGCCACGGCGAAACACAGAAGGCCCGCTGAAATGAACAGAACCGCTTTCTTCCTGTCATCCAAGGGAAACGTCCCTCCCCCTCCGCCTCAACTTTCCAGGAGAACGCCAAACAGCGACCAGGCGTCCCCTCTCTCGATACGAACCTTTCGGATTCTTCCGAACTCCCTTGCGGTTCCGCGCGCGAGCACCACCTTGTCCGATACGGTTCTTCCCGCAATCAAACCTTCGCCCTTGTCGGCCGGGCCCTCAAACAGGACTTCCACCGTCTTCCCTTCGAGAGACCGGTTGATCGAGAGCGCGATTTCTCTTTGCAGGGCATTCGCGGCATTCAGGCGAAGCGACTTGACAAGGGGATCAACCTGGTCCTCCATTTCGGCCGCCTTGCTTGGGGGTCTTCTCGAATAAGCCGCGGTGTGAACCAGGTCGTACCGGAAGAATCGGAGGGCGGAAAGGGATTCTTCGAAATCCTTTTCGCTTTCTCCGGGAAATCCGACGATAAGGTCGCTAGTAAGTCCGGCCTCGGGAAACGCTTCCCGAATCCATTCGACCTTTTCTGCATACTCTGCCAAGGTGTAGCCTCGGTTCATTCGGGCAAGGATCCGGTCACTACCCGACTGGAGGGGTAGGTTCACCGAGGGGCAAATGACCGGGTTGCGAATCATTTCCATAACGATGTCCCTTGAAAAATCCTTCGGGTGGGAAGTGACGAAACGAAGCCTAGCCAACCCCTCCACCTCTGCCACCTGGGCCAGGAGCTTCGAAAAGGAAGGCCCGCCCGGCAGGTCCTGCCCGTAGCTGTTGACGTTCTGCCCCAGCAGTGTCACATCGAGGGCTCCGTCGCTCACGAGAGCCTTGACGTCCCTTAGGATCGCCTCGGCGGGCCTGGACTGGAATCTTCCCCGAACGAAGGGAACGATGCAGTAGGTGCAGAAATTGTCGCAGCCGTGCGTAATCGTGACATAGGCTCGCCACTTGTTGGCCCGGACGAGACCTGGGGTTTCCAGATCGGTTACGCTAATCGGATCTTCATCCAGCAGGGCAAAACGTCCCGTCTCGGAAAAGAGCTGGTCGGCGACTTCCGGGACGCGGCCGAGACTCCTCGGTCCGGCTAGCAGCCGAACCCACGGATACCTCGAGAAGAGGCCCGTGCCGATCCTTTGTGCCATGCATCCGACCACTGCGACAATCGGCCGCCCGGTTTTCCGCCACCGCTTTCCAAAACGCCCGATCTCGCTCAAGATCTTTTGTTCGGCCTTTTCTCTTATGCTGCAAGTCACCAGGAAGACGAGATCCGCTTCCTCTTCTCCCGCGGATTCCCATCCCTTCGATACGAAAACGGTTTTCAGGCGGTCGCCGTCCACCGCATTCATTTGACAACCGTAAACTTTCACGCAGAAGCGCAACAACCGGGATTCCCCTCTTCCTTCTCGAGCTTTCAATAAAACAGCGCTATCATAACACCCACCACGAGCCAAAACCCGCCCTTCGGTGATTTTTCCCTTGGAGAATGCTAGAGTATTCCTGTCGGTACAGATGGACTCGAAAAGGGATGGAAGTCATGGGAAAAGGGTGTCTGCGGAGGGGTCTCTCGTTTTGGCTGGTTCTGCTTTTTTCCGTTTTCATCGTCCAGGCAAGCGGAAAAGCCCTGGCGGCTAACTCGGCAGATATGGTGCTGCCGGAAGGCTGGACCGTCCAGGACGGGTTCGACAAGTCTCTCAGCCGTAGTGCCGGAAGCGGAGGAAACTGGATCGCCCGTTACCTGCGGTCACCTTCCGGAGACCCGGTATTCCTGCAAATCCTTCCTCTCGAGGAAGCCGGCCCCCTCTTCATCCCTCCCGTGTCCGATCTTCGTACAGACGGGCTTCTCGGGATGGGAGCCACCTATACGGTCGTAGATGAAGGATCGTTCCGGGCGATCCTTGAAATTCACCCCTACCTTGGAACGACCGTCACGGCCCCCCTCCCCGGAGGAAACACGCTGGTCCTGGAAAGCAAGACTCTAAAACCGGAATCACTTCTGGAACTTTGCATCTTTCTCGCCGGCTCGGAAAACGACGGAACCGCGAACCCAGTGCCCCTCCCATGAAGGAACGAAGGGGGCGGGGCACCCTTGAAGGTCCCCGCCCCCTTCACGTCGTGGATGGGGTCCGGTTACTCCGCGGCTTCGAACATATCCTTGCTTACGCCGCAGACCGGGCAAACCCAATCATCCGGGATCTGTTCAAAGGGAGTGCCGGGGGCAATTCCTGAATCGGGGTCACCGTTAGCGGGATCGTAGACATAACCGCATACCGTGCAGATGTACTTTTTCAAGACCAATCCCCTCCCGTGAAATTCTTCTTACGTTTTTGATTATACTTTGGGCTTTCTTCCCCTGCAACCTTCCAGAGCGTCACAGGATCTGAAGAAGCCCGCCAGGAACACCCTTTGTCAGCCAAACCCCTCCGGATTCCGTCACCAGGCAATCGTCTTCCAGGCGCATTCCTCCAAAACCGTCCAGGTAAACCCCGGGTTCGATCGTAACGATATCTCCTTCCTGGAGGACATCCTCGGAAGAACGTGAAAGCCTCGGAGCTTCATGCAGTTCAAGACCCAGGCCGTGCCCGAGACCGTGTGTGAAGGCTCCTCCATAGCCTGCATCGCAGATGACCTCTCGGGCAACGCCATCCACCTCGCTCCCCGTGATTCCGGGGCGAATGTGCCGAAAAGCTTCCTCCTGAGCTTTCTCCAGCAGCGAGTGGAGATTCAGAGCCTCCTGCGGCACCGGTCCGAATGCGATGTTCCTGGTGACATCACAGAGATATCCGCCCACCCGCGCTCCGAAGTCCAGGGTAAGCCATTCTCCCTTGCCGACCCTCCTGTCCGTGGGGGCCCCGTGCGGCAAGACGGACCGAAGGCCGGAGGCTACGATGAATTCGTGTTCTCCCCAAGTGCTTTCCGCCCCGTTCATTCTCAGGGAAAATTCCAGCTTCGCGGCGACCTGCCGTTCAGTCACTCCCGGCGCCAGGGTCACAAGGAGTTCCTTCAGGGCGACGCCGCAAATCTCCCCTGCCGCAGCAACGGAGTTGGCCTCCGCAAGGCTCTTCTTCCTACGCAACTCTTCCAGCAGGATAGATCCGTCCGCCCATTCCATCGTGGTCTGGCCGAAGAGGGAAAGGGCAACGGAATGCGGGATTTTTCGGTATTCCAGGGCAGTTTTCCGGATCTTCCTTTTTTGAAGGATCTCGAGGACGGTGGAGATCAACCCGCCGTTCTTTTGCTCGGCGATTTCGACCGAAGCCTGTTCTGCCGCCTGTTTCAGGTACCGTCCGTCCGTCACGAGAATGCAATAATCAAACCCGGCGATCAGAGCCGAATGACTTCCCCTGAACCCGCTCAGGTAAAACACGTTCTCCCAGTTCCGGCCCTCCAGGCAGAAGACCACCAGCGCTTCGGCCCCGATGCGTTCCAAGCCCCTTCGCAGGTGCGAATGCCGAAGCCGGTAAGGGGAGTCGGCGCCATTTCCTGGTCCGCTCATTTCCGTGCCAAAAGCCCCCATAATTCCTCCGTGAAACTCTCGGGGCAATTTCCTTTCCCTTCCACCACTTTCCCGATGACGGAAGAGGGGATCCCCTTTCTTGCCAGTTCCATCCTCGCCGCTTCGACGGTTTCCTTGGGAAGGACCGCCAAAAGGACCCCTGAGGAAATCAGTCGAAGCGGGTCAAATCCAAGCTTGTGCGAGGCCTTTAAGGTAAGCGGGTGCACCTGGATCGAACCGGGATCCAGTTCCAATCCCCATGGGACCTGGCAGGCGATTTCCGAGAGACCGCCAAGGACCCCGCCTTCGGTCGGGTCGTGCATGAAGCGCGCCATAGGGCCCAGGCAACGGGCCTCCGGGCCGATCGAAAGGGAAGTTGTCCAACTTCGGACCTCCCCGACTTCGCCGGCTTCAAGGCAGGTTGCCAGCAGGTCCGGCCGATCCTGTGCCAGGATGGTCATTCCTTCCAGGCCTGCATGTTTCGTCATGAGAAGGACGTCCCCAGGCCGGACATCTTCCGATTTCAGGACCTTCGGCGCCGTTCCGAAGATGGTTCCGGCGAGGACCGGCGCATCGTACCGGTCGGTGAATTCGGTGTGGCCGCCGACGATCGCAATTCCAGCCTCCCTGCAGGCTTCATCGATTTCAGCCATAAGGCGTGAGGCCTGCTCGGCCCCTTCTTTGACTGGAAGGATCATCGTCACCACAAGGTAAGCCGGTTCTCCGCCCTTGGAAAAAATGTCGTTCGAGTTGACGAGAACCAGCAGCTTGCCTGCCCCGCGTTTCGCCCCCACAATCGGGTCCGATGAAACGACCAGGAACTTCCCCTCGGGCCAATCGATAACAGCCGCATCTTCTCCGATTTTTGGTCCGATTTTCACTTCGGGTCTCTCGGAACCGATGAAACGCAGGATTTTCATCTGCAGCTGCTTGGGCGGGAGTTTTCCGAGACCGAGAGAGGCCGGTTCTTCCTTGCTCATGGCGATCCATCTCCTTTTCGGCTAAACACGCAACCACAATAGTTTTGCCGGCGAATCCCCAGTCTCCGGCTTTCCCGGACGGATTCGAGAAACCCGCCGTTTTTTCTCCAGGTCCGTTCGATCCATAGCAAACCGTTTTTTACCGCAACCGCTCGCCCGATCCGGTGGATCAGGAGAGGGTTCTTATGCGGGCTTATCGTGAGGGTCGTGCAAAGTCCATCGCAGTGTTCTTCCACCGCGCAACGGGCGGCTGCCATCAGCTGCAGCGAGAAACAGAGGCCGCACCGGGAACCTCCCTCTTCTGCACCGGCCAGCAAACCGCAAAACCTCAGCCACTCCCCCGGCTCATAGGGGAGGATTTTCAAATCAGCCCTGAAAGCGGCGGCCACTTTTTCCATCTCCTCGAGCCGCCACTGGTATTCGTCTTCGGGATGGATGTTGGATCCGTAAAATGCACAAACAACTTCCTTCCCCTCCGACTGCAGGCGGTGTAGGGGAACAGTCGTATCCGGAGCACAGCAGCAATGCAAAAGCACGCGTTCTTTGTTCACCATTCACCCCACCGGTTGTTTCGGCAGCTGCAAGGCAGGGGAAATCCCCCTTTCAGGCCGGGTTTTTCTCCCGGGGGAGGTTGCCCTGCGACGGTTTCGGCCGCATTTCGTCTCCAGCATCCGGGCGGAAGGGATCTGCTTCGCGCTATTGCCGGGTCAAAGAAAGGAACGCCTTTACAAGAGCGTCGGGGGATAATCCCATTTTCTCAACCACTTCATCCGACGATCCGGAATCCCCGTACCGGTGGACGCCCATCGCACGAAAACGAACCCGTTCCCCGCCTTCGGCCAGGCGCATCGCGATTCCGTTTCCCAGGCCCGTTCTCCAGTGATGGTCCTCGACCGTGAGGATTGCACCGGTCGACAATGCCAGGCCCAACGCCTCCTCATCGATTTCCAGGGGACAGGAAACATGGAGAAGCAACGGCCTGATGCCCACCGCGACAAGCTTTTCCCAAGCTGCGAGAGCCCTGTGGGCCATCTGGCCCATGCAGAAGATGCTCCCGTCCCGGCCTTCCCGGAGCACGTCCGTTTTTCCGTACGAAAAAGAGTAGTTTCCTCCGAACAGAGGGTTCCCGGTTTCGTCGGTCAGGACCGGCAACTTGCTTCTTCCCATCGCCAGGCACACGTTGCCCATCGTCCGAACGGCCCATCGCGTCGCCCGGTCCGCCTGGTTCGGGTCCGCGGGGACAACCAGTTTCCACCCGAAGGTGTTCCTCAGAAGGCCGACATAATCGATGCACTGGTGGGTCATCCCGTCTTCACCCACGTCAAGTCCCACGTGGGTAAGGGCGAGTTTGAGATTCGTTCCGTTGATGTCGTTGAGTCTCTGCTGGTTGTAGACTTCGTCCAGCCCGAACACGCCGAAATCGGCCCAAAGGCTGATGACTCCCCCGCACGAGGCAGCTCCAGCGACAGTCGCCGTCGAATGCTCCTGTATTCCCATCTCCTTGAACCAACCCGGGCAGTTTTTCGCGAACCCGTCGGTTTTCACCGAACCTGCAAGGTCACAGTCAAACACCAGCAGGGGAGTCCTGCCGCTTTTCCCGTAATTGATCCTGCCGATGTCCTCGAGCGCCTTCCCGAAGGCCGAGCGATTGTCGGTCCTGACCTCCGCCCCATACGTGACGGGCTCGCCCGTTTCAATGCAAACCGGGTCATATCCCCGTTTTTCCGGGACGGAAGGATTTTCCGAACGTCGGCGGCGTGTCGCCTCTTCCGCCAGGGCCGGGGAAAATCCGAGTTCCGCCATCGCCTTTTCGTACTCTTTCCCGACCGCGGCTTTTCCGTGGTAATCCGGTACGTCCTCCATGAAGGAGACCCCTCGACCCATCCTGTTTCGGCAGAAGACAACCGCGGGGCCTCCGCAGTTGCCGGCAGCCACCATCGCCTGGTAGAGATCTGCCGGGTCCTGTCCGTCACAATGGTGCACTTTCCAGCCATCCGCTTCCCAGAGAGCTGGAAGATTTGCAGGCATGACCTCTTCGATCCTTCCCGAGATCTGGATGTGGTTGTAATCCACCAGGACCAAAAGATTGTCCAGCTTTTCCTTGACCGCCATTCTCCGGGCTTCGGCAACCTGCCCCTTGACCTGCTCGCCGTCGCTCATGAGGACAAAGACTTTCCCTTCCCAGGCCCTGGCCCGGCAGGCCAACGCGTAGCCGACTCCGGCTGAAAGCCCCTGGCCCAGGTTCCCCGTGCCCCAGTCAATGCCCGGTACCTTCTTCTCGACATGACCCGAAAAAGGGCTCCCTGCCTGCCGAAAATGCGCCATGGCCTCCTCGGAGCGAATGAAGCCGTGGGCTGCAAGCGCCGCGTAGACTCCTGGAGACGTGTGCCCATGGCTGACGACCACGAAATCGCGATTTTGGGTTTCCCAGTTTTCCGGGGTCAGGTTCGCTACGGCGTAGGTCAGAAGGAACATCTCCATGCTTGAAAGAGAACCTGCCGGATGTCCGCTGTTTGCCACCGTCGTCATCGTTACGGCCCAGGCCCTGCAGTGCCTGGCGATTTCAGCAATCCTGGCGGCTTGGTCCGGCGAAAGCCGTTTCACCGGGAACGACTTGAGGTTCAGGTCCCAAAGTTTTTCCATCGCTAGCTCCCCTTCCGATTCTTTTCCCCCGACTGGGATTCGGATTCATTATACAGAATCCTCCGGAGCTTCCGGAGCGCCGTTTCAAAATGCTGCGGGCCGATCTCCACCAGGCCATTCGTGAAAGCCTTCCCGAGATGTTCCCTCATCGCTTCTTCCGCGGCTGAGCGGCAGAGGTTCTCCAGTTCCGCTCCGTTCATCCCTTCCGTTTCGCAGGCAAGCCGCGCAAGGCTGACCTCTGAGGAAAGAGGTTTTCGCCTGGTCAGAACGGAAAGGATCTCCAACCGTTCCGCTTCATTGGGATCCGAAAGCCCGATTTCAATTTCAAAACGCCCGGCACCCCTCACCCTCGTGTCCAGCCCCTTCGGATCGATAGCCGTTCCGATGACCGAAACTCCCCGCATATCTGCGATTCCGCTCATTTCGGCACAAAACTGCGCAATCAGCCTTTCCGGGACGGGATTTCGCTCCAGGCCCTCCTGCGAGGGGAAGAGGGAATCGATCCCATCCAGGCATAGAATGGAAGGGGATGACTGCCTCGCCACGTGGAACGCGTGACGGAGGGCCTTTTCTCCTTCTCCGATATAGCGGGACAGCAATGCCGGTCCCTGGACATAGATGAAATTCAGGCCCGTTTCCCGGGCTAGCGCCTTGACAAGCAGGCTTTTTCCGGAACCTCCGCGGCCGTGAATCAGGATGCCCCGGGGAGGGCGTGCATCAAGCTGCCGGAAAAGTTCTTCGTTGAGAAGCGGCCATTCTACCGCCTGCCGCAGAGCTTCCTTGACTCTTTGGAACCCGCCGATATCCTCCCATCCCACTTCGGGAACATCGAGGAAAACCTCTCTCAGCGCAGAAGGCTCGACTTCCTTGAGAGCTTCCTCGAAATCCCCGGAGGTCACTTGAAGCCTTTCCAGGAGGTCATTCCGGGAATCTCCTTTCTGAAGCTCGAGAGAAGTCAGAAACCGACGAAGCGCGCTCATCGCCGCTTCTTTGGCAAGAGCCTCGAGATCGGCCCCTACGAAGCCGTGTGTACGGTTCGCCAGCCCATGCAAATCCACATCTTCCGAAAGGGGCATCCCGCGGGTGTGAATTTGCAGGATTTCCAGGCGTCCCTGTCGGTTCGGGACAGGAATGGCAATCTCCCGGTCGAACCTGCCGGGCCTTCTCAAAGCAGGATCCAAAGCGTTGGGGATGTTGGTCGCCGCCATGACGATGACCTTCCCGCGCGATTCGAGTCCGTCCATCAGGGCCAAAAGCTGGGCGACAACCCTTCTTTCTACCTGTTTTTCGCTTCCCATTTCTTCGCGCTTCGGCGCGATCGCGTCGATTTCGTCGATAAAAAGGACGGCGGGAGCGTTCCGGTTCGCTTCTTCAAACACTGCCCTGAGTCTCGCTTCGCTTTCCCCGTAATACTTGCCGATGATCTCCGGACCTGAGATCGAGGTAAAGAAAATGTTCGATTCGTTTGCCACCGCTCGGGCCAGCGCGGTTTTTCCGGATCCCGGGGGGCCGAATAAAAGGATTCCTTTTGGCGGTTCGATCCCGAGTTTCCTGAAGACCTCGGGGAACCTCAGGGGCACTTCGACCATCTCCCGGATTCGCCGGATCTGAGGCCCCAATCCTCCGATGTCCTCGTAGGAAATTCGTTGCCTGGTGTTCGGCTCCCGTCCCGCCCCTGCAGATTCGCCTTCCAGCCTGATTTCGGTTTCTTCAACGACGAGAACGACTCCGCCAGGAGTTGTTTTTTTTACGAGGAATTCGCACCGGCTGTTGCCCAGGATCGCTCCGCGAATCCTTCCTCCCCGAAGAAGGCCTTTTCCCTGCAGGAAGGAAGCGAGGAGGACTGTTCCGCCCGGAAAATCCGACACGGGTTCTCCAGATAGCTGCACCAACGTCACGTCGAGCGCCCTTTCGCATTTTGCCCGTATCAGGTCAACTTTTTCACCGAGGGCGACACCCAGGTTTTCCCTCGTCACGCGATCAACAAGGATCAAGGATTTGCCTCGATCATCCACTTCGCAGGGCAAGATCCGTACCGGATACGAACGTTTCCCTTCGATCAGCACCAGGTCGCCTTCGGAAAACCCGTAAAATGCCATGTCCTTCGGATCGATCCTGGCAATCCCCTGATCTACATCACCCGCGTGAGCTTCCCTGACGATCAGCATGATGGGGTCAACCTGCCTTCCCGTGAAATTGCAAAGGGCTCCCTGCCGCCCTTCAATGGCGCCGGGGAGCCCTCCAGAAGCTCGATTCCCGTTTTCAGGCGGAGACGGAAACGGCTTCCACGCGCCCGGGATACGCTTCAAGGCCCGCCTTCAGGATGTCCATCGCACGGGCGAGGTCCTTCTCCTTCAGGACGTAGGCCAGCCGCACTTCATCCCGTCCAAGTCCCGGAGTCGCGTAAAAGCCTTCCGCCGGGGCCATCATGACCGTTTCCCCGTCCACATCGAAATCCTTCAGCATCCAGATGACGAATTTTTCCGCGTTGTCGACCGGAAGCTTAACCACCACATAGAAAGCTCCCTTCGGTTCTTCGCAGATGACACCGGGCATTTCCTTCAGTGCCTTGTATAGGATGTTCCTCCGGCGCGTGTATTCCTCGTTGACTTCCTTCAGGTAGGACATCGGAGTCTTGTACAGTTCCGCAGCCCCGACCTGTTCGAGGGTTGGGACACAAAGCCTCCCCTGGGCAAGCTTCATGACCTGCGACATGAGCTCCGCGTTCTTCGAGGAAATGCAGCCGATCCTGGCTCCGCAGGCGCTGTACCGCTTCGAAACGGAATCGACCAGGATCACCCGGTCTTCGATTTCCTTGATCGTCCCGAAACTCGTGTACTTCAGCCCATCGTACACGAACTCCCTGTAAACCTCATCGGAAATGATGAAAAGATCGCGTTTCCTGGCGATCTCCGAGAGCATCTGGATCTCCTGGTCGGTGTAGACAACCCCCGTCGGATTTCCGGGGTTCGAGATGAGGATCGCCTTCGTGTTCGGGCCGACCAACTTTTCGATCTCTGCCGCGGCCGGGAGATGGAACCCGCATTCCGCCTTGGTCGTGATCGGCTTGATGGACACGTTGACGGCCTGGCCGAAGCCATTGTAGTTCGTATAGAACGGTTCAGGAACCAGGATTTCGTCTCCGGGATCACAGAGGGCAATCATGGCAAACATCAACGCTTCGCTGCCGCCGTTCGTGATGATGATGTGCTCGCGCCCGTATTCGATCCCGTATCCCTCGTAATACTTTCGGATCGCGTCGATCAGTTCGTTGCTCCCTGCCGAGGTGGAATAGGCCAGGACGTCTTCCTTAAAGTTGCGGATGGCCTCGAAGAACCCCGCCGGGGTGACGATGTCCGGTTGGCCGATGTTCAGGTGGTAGACCTTTTTCCCTTTCGCTTTGGCTTCGTTCGCATAGGGGACAAGCTTCCTGATCGGGGATGCCTGCATCTCCGTGATCCGTTTTGAAAACTTCATCCTTCAACACGCTCCTTCGTTTTCGGCTTCATCTTGCAAACCGTTTCAGACATAGACCCTGGGCACCCTTCTCGAGAACATCCCGGGGATCTCGTAGTTGATCGTTCCCAGTCTTGCCGCGACTTCGTCGACGGTGATCGTTTCCCCACCCTGGGAACCGATCAGGACGACTTCATCCCCCACCTGAGCTTCGGGGATGTGGTTGACGTTGATCATGCACTGGTCCATGCAGATGCTTCCAACAACGGGAGCCCTGCGACCCCGGACGAGGACCTCCGCCTTGAAGTTCAGCAGGCGTGTCCACCCGTCATTGTATCCCAGCGGAAGGGCAGCAATCCTCTCCTCTCCCCGAGTCATGTAGCGAAGCCCATAGCTGATCCCGCTGCCTGCGGGGAGAGTCCTCAAGCAGGCGATCGCCGTCTTCACCTCGAAGACGGGTTTCAGCTCGACACTTCTTCGGACGGCGGCGGAAGGCCACATCCCGTAAAGGATCACTCCCGGGCGAACCGCGTCAAGGTGCATCTCCGGAAGGGACAGCGTCGCTGCGCTGTTGCAGGCATGGCGGATCCGGACCCCGACGTTTCGCGATCGCAGGAGTTCCAGGACATCTCCGAAGCGGCGGAATTGCCACCGCGTATAGTCAAGGTTGATTTCGTCAGCAGTTGCGAAATGAGTGAAAACCCCTTCGATCTCCAGGCCGGGCAGGGCCAGGATTTCGTTCAGGACGGAGGGAAGCTGGTCAGGGAGGAAACCGATCCTTCCCATCCCGGTATCGATCTTCAGGTGGACGCGGGCAGGTTTGCCCTGCCGGACGGCAGCTTCGCTCATGGCCCTTGCAAAGTCCAAATCCGTGCAGGCCGCAGCGATATCCTGCCGAACCATCTCAAAGGCGGCACAGGGAGCGGAGGCGCCAAGCACGAGGATCGGTTCTCCGAAACCGTTTTCCCGAAGCTCGATCGCCTCTTCCGGGATCGCCACGGCGAAGCGCTGTGCGCCAGCCTCCCGGAAGGCCCTGGCAGCCTGAATCATCCCTGTCCCGTATCCGTTCGCCTTCACGACGGCGATCGGCTGGACTCTGGGGCCGACCCAATCCCTGACCGCCGCAAAATTCGATTTCAGGTTTTCCAGCGAAACTTCCATTCTTGTCGGACGGAATTGCACAGACGTTCGCCTCCTCATGAGGAAGGCGGGGCAGGTCACGCCTGCCCCGCCGGGACCGGACCTCAATTGGCCCGGAAATTCCTGGGTCTAGATTTTCAAGGCCCCGGAACGCCGCTTTTCGTCGAAATCCTTGACGAGTTTCTTCAGGGTTCCCGAGAGAAGCAGCAGCGCGATCAGGTTGGGAATCGCCATCAGGCCGTTGAGGGTGTCGGCAAGATCCCAGAGGTTCGTCAGGAAGGCCGCCCCGCCGCCGAGAGCTTCCCCGGAGGCGCCGAGGATGACGAAGAGGATCCAAAGGATCTTGATGACCGGAATGGACTTTATCCCAAAGACGTAAACACCCGCCGTTTCACTATACCAGTACCACCCGAGGATCGTGGAGAAGGCAAAAAGCGCCAGGCCGACCGAGAGGATCATCGTCCCCGTGCCTCCCAGGACGCTCTGGAAGGCCGAAAGGGATAGTTTCGCTCCGGTCAGTTCGGGCTGCCCGGTCAGGACACCGCTCGTCAGGATGGCCAGGGCGGTCAGGGAGCAGATCACGATCGTGTCGGTGAAAACCTCGAAAAGACCGTACATCCCCTGGCGCATCGGGTGGTCGACAACCGCGGTCGCGTGAACCATCGGGGCGGAGCCGAGACCGGCCTCGTTGGAGAAGACACCCCGGGCAATTCCCTTCGTCAGGGCGATCTTGACCGACCAGCCTGCCAATGCCCCGGGTAGCGCCATCGGGTCCGAGAAAGCGTATTTCACCGCATTGCCGATCGCCATCGGGATGGCGCTGGCGTGGGTGAAGACGACGATGATCCCGCCGACGATGTAGAAGATCGCCATGAACGGAACGAGGTAGGTGGTGACATCGGAGATCCGCTTGAGTCCACCGACGATGACGAGACCCGTCAGCACGGCGATGATGATACCGGTATACATGTTGGGGATGCCGAAACCGAGGTTGAAGCCCTCAGCCGTGGAGTTCGCCTGGACGGCGCAGCCGATGCCGAAGGATGCAAAGAAAGCAAATAGGGCGAAGAGCCACGCCAGCCATTTCTGGCCGACCCCCTTCTCCAGGATGTACATGGTGCCGCCGCGCCAGTTGCCGGTGGGGTCTTTTTCCCTGTAGTGGACGGCCAGGGCGACCTCGCACATCTTGGTGGTCATGCCGAACACCGCCGAGACCAGCATCCAGAAAAGGGCGCCGGGACCGCCGAGGTGCAATGCCGTCGCAACCCCCGCGATGTTCCCGGTGCCGACGGTCGAGGCCAAGGCCGTGGAGAGGGCGGCAAAGGAAGAAATGGTTCCTTCCCCTTCTTTCTTTTTACCCAGGTTGCCGATCACTTCCTTGAACATCAGGAAGAAATACCGAAGCTGCGGGAGTCCCAGGATAAGACTCAGGTAAACCCCCGTACCGACGAGCAAGGTGAGCATCCAGGGACCCCATACGATACCATTGATTACGCCGTTGATTTTCATAATTGCTTCCATAACCTCAATCCTCCTCCTTCTCAGGCTGATTCCCTTCGATCGTTGCCTTGGAACAAGGACTCCGCAAACCGTGCCCCTATTTCAGGCCTGAAAAAATCCCCCCTTTCGTAAAAATCGGATATCGTATATTTAATATTTTCATGATTATAACATGGTCGGTGCCCGCCGAAAAGTTCTTTGCGAACACCGACCCAGGCGCTAAAGGTATCCGGACTGTTTCAGGCAGAGTTCCGCCTTTTCCAGGTTTTTCGAAGAAATCTTGATCACCGGCCCCGTGCATCCCATCGCGGACTCCGCGTAGATCGCCGCTTTCCAGAGTTCCCGGACCGCTTCCTCGATGTTGAGCACGTCGATTCCGTGAATCTCTTCGTCGGTCGGTTCCGCGGCGGGGCATTGGACCTCTTCCTCCGCGGCAACGGGCTTCTTCCGCATTCCGAGCAGGACGGATTCCAGGCCGGCTTCTTTTGCCATCTTCAATTCCTCCTGGACCAGGTCCGGCAGGCCTGCGGCGGCAACTGCCGCAGTGTAAGCCAGGGCCTTCGCGATCACCGGGGCGCCGGAGGCACGGGAAATGATGGAGATGACGTGCGGCCATCCTTGCCCCACGGAGGGACCGTATCCCCAACCGGTGGACTCGTACCCTCCTCCGGTGGTGAAGGAGGAAAAGAGTTTCATCAGGACGTTCCCGGTCAGGGTGTCCGTTACACAGACATCGACTGCACCCGCCAGGAGGTCGTTCCCTCTCAGGATCGCGCCTCCGTCCTTGCGGACGCTCTCGCCGTAGGTCACCTTGTATCCCTTGTCCCGAAGCTGGGAAAGGGCACGGAAGACCGTCTGGGCTCCTTCAACGTTCAGGATGCCGACTGTCGGATTTTCCTTGCCGAGAGCTTTCGCGACTGCGATGCCGAAGACCGCGTTCAACACCATCGCTTCCGTTCTCTGCGGTGAACTCGATCCTGTCGTTGAAGCGATCAGCATGTCTTTCCCCCTGCCCGGCGTGACAACACGGCCGATTGTCGTAACCCCCAGGGGAAAGGGATAGTGCAGGGCTACCGCTCCATCGATCCGCTTCTCCTTCAGGGCCTTTTCCATGGCCTCGGAGATCCTGGCCTCGCAATCGGTTTCTTCGGTCTCGATCCACTCCAGGTCTTCATATCCAGGAGTTCTGGGGCCGATCATGACGACCGAAAGGCCGGGGGTCTCCCGTTGGGCAAGCCGGGCGCCGGAAGCCATTTCTTCGGGTCCCAGCTCGCTCCCCCTAGCCATGAGACCGACTCGCCTGCGCGGTCCCCCGGACTTCGCCGCCTCGACGATCTCGGAAAGGATTTCGCCAACGGTGCGTTTCAATTCCGTCAAGGGGATCCCCCCTATTCCGCCTTCAGGGACGAAGCGATTTCGGACAGGGCTTCAAGCAGGAGTTGCTTGATGTCGTCCTTCGATACGACCTGCATCGGTTTGACCGGTTCTGGCGGTTCGATGAAAAAGGATGCCCCGTCAGAAAGGTTCGTCATTCTGGCCAAAAAAAGGCTCCCTTTTCCGATCACCAGGGCACGCCGTATCGTTCCCGACTTGATCCACTCGCAGGCGTGGCCGACAAAGGGGACTCCCGAGGGGATGTGGCCCTGGGTATGGACGAATCCAGGAATCCCCTTCTGCTTTACGAATTCCGGGATCTGGTTCTTTTCAAGCTGCCCCTTCATCACCGCAAGCGCACCGATCATCTTGAAATTGGCGTTCGGCACATCCCCGGCACCCGCCGGCAGGGTAATCTCGGGATTCTGCAGTTCCGCCGCGTACTTATCCACGTCGTTGAAACTCATTCCGAGCTTTTGCAATGGTTCCCAGACAAGGGCACTCGTGATCGCCTGGGGAGACGCACCGGCACCGACGGTGTGTTTGCCGAGGGCGTCAAGGCGGATAACCGGGGAAACCCCATCTTCTTCTCCGAGAAGGATCGCAAAATTCCCAAGGCAATCCTCCAATGCAGGAAGACCTTTCTTGACGTGGTCTCGGCTGTTCATGAACAGTTTCGGAACCGCCCCGCCGGCAAGGACGACGCAGTTCTTCCTCGCTTTGGCGGCGACTTGGCTTGCAGCCGCGATGACGGCGTTGACTGGACCGGCGCAGAATCCTCGGACATCGCATCCGCTAGCATTCACGCAACCCGCGATTTCCGCGACCGCTTTGGCGAAGTTGCCCCCTCCCCGCTGGTTCATGTCGCCGGCTGCTTCTTCGGAACACTCGATTACGAAATCGACTTCCTCCGGCTTCATTCCCGTATTCCGGAAAAGGTGAAGGAGGGCAAGGACCCCACCTGCCTTGCAGGCTACGTTCTCGAGCAGAACGTAGGCTTCAAGGCACTCGTCGATCTCGTGTCCCTTTCTTGAACACCCCACGACCTTGCCCTCAAAATACAGAGGCAAAGCCTCTTTCTCCGTCACTTCACTCTCGATTTCCGAAAGAGGGTGTCCCTTTTCCAGGCGCCCGAGAAGAGATTCGGGGATAACCGGGTTGTTTCGCAATTTTTCCGCCACCACGGCCGAGAATTTTTCCTCGAGCCATATGATATCGAACACGTCGCTGATGTCCATCAGACCAAGGAACTCGTCTTCCGGCATAATTTCCCCGAAACGCCCGTACCGGGTCGGCTGGGCTGCGGGATTCTCAATCCAGGGTTGCGGATGCCGTTCCAGCTCGTCCAGGTCCATCGCCCCGATGTAGGCAAGGTTCGGGGCATAGGCGGCTGCCTTGTCGTACGACTGCAAATGGCCAAGAAGTTCCTGGAGAAATTCTGAATTTCCCTTCGTTTTCCTCTCCACGTAGGGTGTGTTCCCATAGTGGAAGCTCATTTCCGGAACGTGGTTGAGACAGTAGGATGTGCCTTTGACCGCAACTTTCATGAATGCAGAGTCCTCCTTCAAGAAAGGCCCAGCGGAACGGTTCCGCTGGGCCTCCGAATCACCTTCAATCGGTAAATACCGTCTGTTCGTGGACCTCGGTGCCCAGGGCCTTCAAAGCTTTCAGGACGAGGTTCCGGCGGATCTGCAGCTCTTCCTCGCGCGTACGCGTGGGATCACCCAGCGGGTGAGGGATCGCAACGGCCGGCACGATCCTGTTGGCCCCGACCGTCTGGGAAATCGGCACGATCGTGCAGACGTGAACGACAGGAATCCCTCCCCTTTCGATTTCCTTCACGAGCGTTGCACCGCAACGCGTGCAGGTTCCTCAGGTGGAGGTGACGATGACCGCGTCAACGCCGTCCTTCTTTAGTTTTCCGACGATCTCTTCGCCGAACCGTTTCGTGTTTCCGACGGAGGTCCCATTTCCGACCGTCGAGTAGTACTTTTCGTGAAGCTTCCTGAAAACGCCCTCTTTTTCCAGCTCGCGCATGACGTCGACAGGAAGGACCCGGTTCGGGTCCTTGTTCGCGTACGTCGGGTCATATCCTCCATGGGCGGTTTCATAGTGGTCTGCGTCGGCGGTCATCACGCCGACAAGGGAATATTCCCCGTAATGCGTTGCACTCGAGGCCTCGATATGGTCCGGGTTCCCCTTGGGAACGATCCCACCGGACGTCACGAGGGCAACGACCGCGTTTTTCATGTCGCGCACGGGCGGGTTCGGAGCCACACGGTCAAAGACGGGCATCGGGTATTCGGTCTTGAACGGTTCTCCGCGGAGCTTCTTCGCGAGCATCTCTGCGGCACGTTCCCCTCCGACCTTGTCCAGGAAAACGTTCTTCCTGAGCCCGCGCTCGATGTATCCTTCCTCTTCCGGGGTACCGATCTTCTCTCCGTCCAGCAACTTCAGGACGAGTGAAGCCATCCCCTGTACCGCTGCTCCCATTCCTCGCGCGCTGTCGGACGTCCGGACGATATAGGCGCTCTTCCGGTAAAGCTCCACTCCCGGGTTTTCCGGGTACATCCCGCCGACGACGGGGATCTGGAGCTCCTTTGCAACCAGGTCCAGGACCGCTCCGCTGGCGGTTCCGTACCGTCCCGCGTTGAAAGCGGGCCCTGCGACCACGGCATCAGGAGAGAATTTCCTGATCATTTCCAGGATCTCGGCGGAGGCCTTGGCCATGTTTTCCGCGAAGTAACTGTCCCCGCAGATGACCGTTCCGACGATCTCCGCACGCCCCTTCAGGGCCGCGTTGAGCGCCTGCCCCGGACCCACGACACCGTCCCTTGCTTCCGGTTTGTAGTCCGCCTTTTCCTCGCCGCCGATCCCGGCAAAAAACTGGTTGATGTAATGCACGATTCGGTAGGACAACCTTTTCCCCTCCCTTCTCCGGACGGTCTAGAGCGCATACTTGCTGTACTGTTCCCGCATCCCTGCAACTGCTTTCCCCAGAGCCTCGGTATCCAGGACCATTTCCATCATGCCGATCTGCTCTTCCCAGAGAGCCGGATCGGCCTCTTGCCGGATCGTGTCTTCGAAAACATGGTAAACAGCGAGTCCCAACGGGACTCCAGCCAGGGGACCTGCGTAGGTCGGATCGCCGTTCGTGACCGTCTCAGCGTAGATCTCAGCCCCTTCTGCATCGGAGGAACCGAGGATCACGACGACATTCTCCGCTCCAAACTTTTCAGCAGCGTCCTTGACACGCTGCTGGTTCTGCAGGTCCATGGCACCGGCGGCGGTTCAGACGAAGCATTCCGTCACCGAAAAAACGATATCGGCCCCCGAATTTTTCAGGCAGGCTTCCATCGCCGGTCCAGGAACCCCGTCCCGTTCGCCAAGCAGGACGACTTTCTTTCCAGCCAGCTTTCCCATGGATTTCACCTCCTCTTTTTTTTGATCAGCCTAGCTAGATCGTGATTGCGCTGATTCGCGTAAAGCCGAGTTCGCTCGTGGATCCGGTGATCGCCTGGAGTTCGACTTCAATGGAACCATCCGGGCGAAGGGATCCCTGGAAGCCCCCCGCGATCACATCCGCATAGTTCGGGTACCCGATGACTTTTTCCATGGCCGGAAGGACGATGATCTCGTTTGCGTTCCCTGCCGTTACGACCGCATCCGCTTCCTTCGCGGCATCCGCGAGGGACTGGCTTGCCCCGTCCCTGCCCGCATACTCGTCCGTGACCAGGACCGTTTTGATCCCGGCGTTTTCGGCCTTCCTGCAGTTCATGATGAGATCGGCATCCGGATTTCCGAATCCCTCTTCGGAAATGAGAAGGCCCTCCACACCCAAAGTCTGGGCCAATTTCACCGCATAGGAGGAACTCCGTTTCTTATCCGCCAGGGTGACGTTCTCGTTGGTGATGATCACCCCGACGAAGTTGTAGTCCTTCCCATGCCTTGCGGCCATTGCCTTGATGATCGGGTTGTTGAGGTGGTAGTAGGTGCTGTTTTTGTCGCAGGCGGAAACGCAGTTCCCGGAAACGATGGCTCCGTCGAACACTTCCGTGTAATTGATCAGCGTCGGCAGAATCCTCTTCGCATCGACCCCGTAGACATAGGTGTCGTGGAGAAGTCCCTGCGACTGGAGCATGTACAGGTAAGCCACCTTCGGCAATCCGGGATATTCGGTCATCGCCTCGTTCAAGGGCTTCGCCTCGTAGAATTCGACCGTATCGGGAGTCGCTCCGACGGCGGATTTGGCAAGATATTCTGCGACCTTGAGGCCGGCAATCCGCAGGGAAGCCTCGTAATCGTGCCTTTCCAGCCCTTCGACCGGATCCACGACAAGGACCAGGTTGCACGTGTGGGCAAAAGGTGTATACTCGGCCGCCGGCCCGGACATGTCGATGATCCCTTCCTGGAACCCGACCACCTTTCCGCAGGTGACGACCGCAGCTCCCTCCAGGACCAGCGTCTTCCCGTAACCGACCGTTTCCACGTCGTTAATCATGCCGGGGAAGATCCCGTTCTTTCCTTCCAGTTTGCAGCGAGGTTCGATGACGTCCTTCACGGGGATGATCCTCGTCTTCTCCCCCGGAAGGGCAAGATCGGCATCAACCTTCAGGAAATTCGGGTCCGAACGGACCAGCCCAAGGACTTCGTCCCGGCAGACGGTAAGGATTCCATCCTTTACCCCCGTCTTTTCTCCCCAGGCCAGGCCTTTGATGCACAGCTTGTGAAGTTCAAGCTTCACTTCTCTTACCCCCTTCCTCATCTCGACCTTTAGGCGAGCAGCGCCTCGGTTTTCTGGCGAATCCCCTCGATCGTCACATCCCCTCCGCTTAGACGGTCTTTCAGCTCACCGCCCTTGTAAAAAAGGAACGTCGGGACACCCATGACCTTCAAGGAGATCACAAGCCGCCTGTTTTCCGCAACGTTCAATTTGCAGAAGCGCACTTTTCCTTCGAACTCCCGGGCCAGTTCCTCAACCTGCGGCAAAAGGGCCAGGCAAGGACCGCACTTGGGGCCCCACAGGTCCACCACCACCGGCAGTTCGCTTTGAAGCACCTGAGTATCGAAATTATCCTTGTCAAGTTCCACCATCCGCATTCACCTCCTCTCTACAGCGGATTTCCAAAACGATTCATTGAGGCCGCTACTGACTTTCAACCGGGAACCTGAAGCCGTATTGCCGAAGGCTTTCCTGCATCAGGTCGAAGTCGATCATCGCATAGTCCTTCTCGACGGTTTTGCGAAGTTGACCGGGTAGTGCCCAACGACCTTCATATTTTCTAAAAACCGAAATGGCGTCTTCGATCAGGGTAACGGAATCCAGGTCGACTCCAGAACCTTTCTGAGGGACAGACAGGACAAGTGTCCGAAAGGGCTGCTGGTTGGGAAGGAAGTTGCCGTAAAGTGGATGAGTCAGGAGGCGAGAACCCTGGTGAATCAGATCGCGAGCGGCAACCAGCACCTCCCAGGCGCTGGAAAGGGGAGCTCAGAGGTTGTGAAGCTTGGTTGAAATGAGGGGGTTATTCGTAAGCACAATATAAGGCACGCCTGCTCCTTCCTTTCTTTCGTCGAAGGATCGAACATGGGATCAGCCAAGCATGACCTCTTCCCTGTCGGCAGGCGCTCGCCCACTCCAGAGCCCCGTCCAGCCGCAATCCTTAAGCCTGAGAGTTTCAAGCGGCAACTTGGCCGCTTTTGCCCCTTCGGCGCCCCATCGTTAAAGGGTCTCTCTTGCGACTTTCATCCGGATTCTTACGGCTTTATTCTACATGAAAGGCCAGCCGGGTCAAGAGTGCGGCTTCAAAGGCAAAAGGGATAGGCAGACGAGTATCCAACGTCTGCCTATCCCTTCGGAGTTCGTTCCTACAGGACCTGCTCTACCACTTCAGGCCCTTGACGAAAATCCAGGCAATCGCAACGGGAGCCACGATCCGGACGATCCAGATCCAGGCCGTCTCCCAGGCAAACGGAGCCTTCCCTTCGTTCGTGGCTTCCTTCTTCGCCCCTTCAAGCCAGATCCAGCCGACGAAAACGGCGATGAAAATCCCGCCGAGCGGAAGCAGGACGTTCGAGGAGATGAAGTCCATCACGTCGAGGAAATCCTTGCCCGCGATCTTCGGGAAATGACCGCCAAGGGAAAGGGCGGACGGGATCCCGAGAGCGGTGATGATTCCGCCGAGCAGCCAGGAAGCCTTCTCGCGGGTCCATCCCATTTCGTCCTTGAAGTACGCCACGCAGACCTCCAGAAGAGAAACGGAGGAAGTCAGGGCGGCAAAGAAGAGCAGGAGGAAGAACAGGAAGGAGAAGACCATCCCGCCGGGCATCTTCGCAAAGACGTTCGGCAGCGTGATGAAAGTCAGTCCCGGACCCGCGGCCGGCTCAAGCCCGAAGGCGAAGACCGCCGGGAAAATGGCAAAGCCGGCCAGGAAGGCCACCATCGTGTCGAGGAACGTGACCGTGATCGCGGCGGAAGGCAGGATTTCCTTCTTGCTCAGGTAGGAACCGTAGGTGATCATGCAGCCCATACCGAGCGAAAGAGAGAAGAACCCCTGTCCGAGCGCAGCGAAAACGGATGCCCCCGTAAGCTTGGAGAAGTCGGGCGTCAGGTAGAACTCCAGCCCCTTTCCTGCGCCGGGAAGAGTGACAGCCCGAACGATCAGGATGAGGAGGATGACGAAAAGGGCCGGCATCATGACCTTGCAGTATTTTTCGATGCCCTCTCCGATGCCCTTGAAGACGATCCAGATGGTCATGACCATGAAAAGGACCTGGTAGAGGACGACCTGGGTCGGGTTGGAAACGAACGCCCCAAATGCCTCCCCAGCTTTGCCTTCAGCGGCAAGAGCCATGAGTCCGGTAACGGACTTGATCATGTAGGCGATGGTCCACCCGGCGACGACCCCGTAGAAAGAAAGGATAATGAACCCGGCAATGACTCCCATCCAGCCGACGATGGGCCACGCGCCGCCCTTCAGTTTCTTGAAGGCCCCGACCGCGTTGAGTCCTGCACTCCGGCCGATGACGAACTCTGCGAGCATGACCGACACGCCGATCGTGAAGACGATGGCGATATAACAGAGGACGAATGCCCCGCCACCGTTCATGCCGGTGACGTAGGGGAAACGCCAGATGTTCCCCAGGCCTACCGCGGAGCCGGCAGCTGCCATGATGAAGCCCAAGCGGCTACCCCACTGTTCACGATTTTCCGTTCCGTTGCCCATGATATCCCTCCTCTAGGCTGATTGACTTCATGGATCTTCTTTCGTGCTACGGAAAAAACCCGCAATGTGGTCTCTCGCTTCACCTCCCCTCAAACACTGCCGGTTGAATACAATTGCCCGCAGGGATCGAAACCGCCCGGTACAGGCAATGGCATGCCGATTCGGCACGAACGCTTCTATTCAGCCTCCCGGAACCCTCTGTAAGGATAGACATTTTTACTGTCCGTTGACATACCCCATTTTGAACGCTGAAGTTAATTCCACTTCCGGTAGATCTCTTCCCGTCGTGAAAACCATACCGCGTTGCTCTTCCTTGCCTTTTCCACAAGGTCCTTCCGAAGCCAAGCGATTTCAGTCGCAGGCCGGTCGTCGAGCTCGAGGATCGTTTCTCCGAAGGGGTCCAGGGCAATGCTATGACCGCCGAACCGGACATAAGGATTGCGGTCGCATCGGTTGACTCCCACGGTAAAAACCTGGTTTTCCATGGAACGAGCGGCGGTCAGGGTTTTCCAGATGCGGATGTGTTCCGCGGGCCAGGCTCCTACTACAACGAGAAGCCGAACCCCCTTTTCGGCCAGGTAACGGCACAATTCCGGGAACTCGACGTCGAAGCAGACCAGGACCCCTGTTTTCCAACCGAAAAGATCGCAAATTCCCAGCGTGGTCCCCGCCTTGAACCCCTCCCCCTCGAAAAAGGAAGGGAAGACGTGGATCTTGTCGTACCTCAGGATGACGTTCCCCTTCGGGCCGATCACGTGGCAACGGTTCAGCAGGCCATCCCTGCAACGCATCGCCACGCTTCCCGCGACGATCGCCATTTCGTGCCGCTTTGCCAGTCGAGTGAATTCCGAGAGGATCAGTCCTTCTTTCCGAGCGGGATCTTCCCTTTCCCGGAGAAGGTAGGTCTGGTTCCACAACTCGGGCAGAACTGCCACCTTTGCACCGTTTTTCGCAGCCCGGTCTGTCTCTTCGACAAGAGCCTCGAGATTGG
>FWPV01003618.1_pt1 | contig 28482 bp, 26 predicted proteins | sample 2228371 | NCBI WGS metagenome assembly FWPV01 (sample SAMEA103939776, study PRJEB20133) | metagenome | reverse complement strand
AGTCTGGGGGCAATAGTGAATCGGTTTTCCTGAAACTGTGCCAGAAACGGAGCGATAACCGCCTCGGTCTTTCCAGACCCGGTTGGTGCTCTTATAAGGAGAGGAAATTGGAGAGGAAATTTCTGAGTTTGGGAAATGGAGTTCCATACTTTTATCTGGTAGGGATAGGGAGTAGGAATTTTCAGGATGGAGGAGTAAAAATCATTTGGATTAGTCATAATATCACGGCTGAGTAAGTATTATATCATTTTGCGAATCACTGTCAAGAAAATCAGCGACTGCTTTTCTAACCTGTGCCAATGGGATGAGGTTGTTTTGGTCCTGGTAATGAGAGACCTTACTGTCATTCCGAGCCGAATCCGATTCGGCAAAGGAGTGTCATTAGTGGGCGGATGGATGAGAGTCCGCTCGCAATGAGGATGGTGTTAGCCGGCTCGGTGTGCCCGGGATGGTGGTTTGACTGTCCACTGCGTTATAAGTATCTATTTTGCTGATGGTTATAAAATTGGAAGTAATTTAGGGTCGGTCCTGGGGGCGGTGGAGAGGAGCCTTCCCGGTGGGGTTATACCGGGTATAGAAATAGGAGACTCGGTAAAACTGACCGATAGAGTTTGCCGTTTTCTTTTTGTCCTCGTTTTGGTTTAAGTTTTGTTTTCTGAATTAAGTTTTAACTTGATAAAAGATTTATGGTTTACTTTTCGCCCTGAATTCTCAGGAGTCTCAAAGCCATTTTTAGGACCGAAATTAGTTATAAACCTAAAATTATGCCCAAAGCCAAACCGAAAGGGGCTCCTGCACTTCGGTCAGAATGAGTGGAGCTGAAGGAACGGGTTGCCAATCTCAGGTTTGTTTTTCCGGGGCAATAATGTAAAGAATAGTCCCGAGAGAGGCTAATCCAGCGGCGGTGAACATTATTGTGCGATAGCCAAATGCGCCGGTTATTCCTTCAAGGAGCGCGCCCAGAACCGCTGCTAAACTCAATACCGACTGGAGCATTCCGGCCGCGGTTGACCTCTCGGGGTTGGTGCGTAATAGCCGTTTGAGTGAGCCGAGATAGAGGCAGGACCAGGAAAGGGCGAGCACGATTTGAACCGGAATTACTTGCCGGTAGTCGTTTGCCAGTCCGAATGCAATAAAAACCAGAATTGAAAGAAATAGCCCGGACTTGATAAGCACCTCTTCCCGACTCCGCTCCAGCAGGTTCATAAATAAGAACTGCCCGAATGGGTTTAAGGCATAGACAAACCCAACCCAGAACCTTGTGGCACCGAGGTGGCTGAGGTAAACCGGAAAGATTGTCCAAATACTGAAGGCGCCGAGATGGCGGAGTAGAAATGAGAGATAAATCCGCCAGTTGCGCTTGAAAACCAAGAGGTTAAAGAATGGCTGGGTCAGTCTCACCCGCTGACTGCGCAGACCAAAAAAAGCCAGTCCCGCGGTAATGCCGAGCAAAAGGGAAGCAAGCGTAAATATGCTCTTTACACTTGCCAGCCCAACCATCAATGCCCCTAACGCCCAACCCAAGGAGCCAAAACTGGTGAATCGGCCCAATTTCGGGTTGTCTTCATAGAAGTAGGCGACCAGCGCCGCCGGAAATATCCCCGCAGCTAAACCGGTTAGAAAACGGACGAGAAAAAGCCCGGGAAGGTTATCGGCGAGGAGATGGAGACCCAGCGCGACCGCTGAGAGGAGGAGTCCGAAAACCACAAACTTTTTCCGGTCGCCAAAGTCCGCCCAGCGTCCAAAAATTAGATTAGAAATTAGCATCATCCCCTGATAAACACCGACTAAAAGCCCAATCTGCGATGGGTTCGCGCCCATACCCGTCGCTAAAAGCGGTATGTAAACTACGCCAGAGGTGAGACCGGCATTGGCGAGGAGTTGAACAAGATATGGGGTCATAAATCTAAGGCTGGAGCAGATGGCTCCTTTCCCAATCTGCCAGCGCCCGGGCTTCGGCTAACCGCCCTCTCCTTCTTAGTAGTTCAAGACGGGACCGGACAAAAAATCGGTAGCGGTCAAGGTTTATCCGGCTCCGTTCGTGAATCTTAAACTTTGGTATCCGTACTTTAAGTCGGGAGTAGTCAAATTCCGGAATAATGGTATCAGTTCGGATTTGAAAGAGGAGACCGGTGGGCACAAGGTTAAATCCGCTCAACATCTGTTGGGCATCAATGTTAACCTCTCGGGGGAATGTGGTGTAAGCGGGTCTTTCCGGGTTGTTGAGAAAGAAACTCCTTAAGAGGGTGATGTAACTCTCCTGAATCGCCTGCGGGTCATAAGGTTGGCGGTGCTCAAAGCGGTCCAGATGGATAAGGAACTGTTGCAGTTCTCTTTGGGAACGGTCAATCAGCCAGGGGTACTGCCGGGCAAGATAGTTAAAATACCAGGAGCGCCGAAGGAGTTCTTTGTCAATCACACACACATCCGCTCTCACCTTTTCTACTGTCTGGAGATAGAAGATTGGTGCATAACAGTCCCACCAATCGGTGATGATTATCGCGTTACTGTCTGCTGAATTCAGGGTGTTCATCGCCAGGTCGTAGGCGACCCAATGGTCGCGCCGGTTCTGAAGCGGAAAGTTTATGATTAACATAATTATAACCACCAGGAAACTTGCGATATTACCCGCCTGGGCGATAAAGGGTGAAGAGCGGTATTGGGCGAGGAGCTGGTTTAAAGATTCAACCCCGGCAACCGCGAAAATCGCCAACGGGACGATAACCGGAATATAATAACCCTCAATGTCAGGAATCGCATAGTTGATTGCATAAATGAAGGCAAGGATGGCGCTGGCGCTAAGACCGAGGGTTAACCCGCTCTTTTGCCGAAAGAGTTTTAGCCAGCCATAAATGACGAGCGGCAATAAGGCAAAACCGAAGGTCCGGGCGATAATCCCCAATCCGCGCCCAGCGTTTTTTAAAACCGCATCAAAAGAGGTGGAGAACATCCAAACCTGATACTGCCTGCCGGTGATATGCCACCAAAACCGCTCCCAGTTTATCGGGTTACCCCAGGCGAGGAGTGGTCCGCAGCGCGCCCGAATTAAAAGGAAGAGGTAGGGTGATAGACCCAGGAGAAAAAATAACCCGAATACCGGCAGGCGCCTCAATCGGCTCTTACGCCATTTAAGCAGAAACGCCAGCCCGGCACCTAAAACCGCAAAAAGCCCGGACATATGATTGGTCAGGACCAGCCCGGCAATATAGCCAAGAAAGGCTACTTGAGCAGAGATGCGGACTTTGGGCTGTTGGGTTATTGAAATTGCGCGAGTTAACGCCCACCACAAAATAACAACCAGCAGAAAGGTTAAACTGTAAACCTCAACATCGGTGCTCACTGACCAGACCGGTGGAGAGACCGCTAAGAGAAGGGCGATGGCGGTTGTAGGCAAAAGGGAAAAGCCCAGGTTTTTACCGAGAATAATAAAAAGCCCAACCCCGGCGACAGAAAGGAGGGCGGAGAGAACCGCCAATCGGTTGACCACGCCTCCAAAGGGAACTAAGGTTATTATCCGGCCTAAAATTGTAAAAAGTGGATAGCCGGTGGGGTGAAGGATGTTTAATAGATAACAGCCGGTAGCCAGTTCGCCGGAGTCAATCAGTCCGATGGTCGGGGAAAGGGTAAAAAGGAACAATAAAAAGAGTAAGCAGAGGCAAAGAGAAACCTTCATTCACCGAGATATGCGGTTTTCACCTTGGGGTTGGTTCGTAAATCTTCGGTTTTGCCCGACAGGACCACCCGCCCGGTCTCAAGGAGATAAGCCCGGTGGGCAACATTTAGCGCCATAAACGCATTCTGCTCAACCAGGAGTATCGCTGTGCCCTGACGGTTGATCTCCTTGATGATGGCAAATATCTCCTGCACCAAAATCGGTGAAAGACCCATTGATGGCTCATCTAACATCAATAGTTTTGGCTTCGCCATTAAACCTCGCCCCATCGCCAGCATCTGTAACTCGCCACCGGAGAGCGTTCCCGCCTTCTGATTCAATCGCTCCCTTAACCGCGGAAACGACTTAAATACCCTTTCCATTGACTCAGCCAGTTCGTTCTTAGAGCGGTTAAAAGCGCCCAAGAGAAGGTTCTCTTTAACGGTCAAATCAACAAATGGCTTTCTCCCTTCCGGCACATGACCAATAAACCGAGCAATCTGATGGGGAGGCACACCATCAATCCTTTTCCCGTTAAAAACAATTTCACCCTGGAGCGGTCGTAAAAGACCGGAGATAGTTTTGAGAATGGTCGTTTTACCCGCGCCATTGGCACCGATGAGGGTGACAATCTCCCCCTCATCAACATTAAACGAGACCCCTTGAATCGCTTTAATTGCCCCATAGGCAACAACCAAATCTCTCACCGTAAGTAGCATTTACGCCCCTTTGCCTAAATACGCCTCAATTACCCTGGGGTTATTCTGAACCTCCTCAGGTGGACCTGCGGCGACCAGTTCGCCAAAATCCATTACCGCCACCCGTTTGCAAATTCCCATCACCACCCGCATCTGATGCTCAATCAAAAGGATGGTGAGTTTGAACCGCTCCTGAATAAATAAAATCAAATCCATTAACCTGCTGACCTCCGCCGGATTCATCCCGGCCGCTGGCTCGTCCAGGAGTAAAACCTTTGGCTCGGCAATCAGCGCTCGGGCAATCTCCAACCGCCTTTGGTCTCCATAAGGGAGATTCTTTGCCAACTCCCTTTCCCGCAACCGCAAACCCAGAACCGAGAGCAACTCTCGTGCCTTTTCGGTAACCTCTTTTTCGTCTCTTCTAAATCGCCGGGTGCGGAAAATTGAGTCTAACAATCCACTCCGAGCTCGGTGGTGATAAGCAATCCGGACATTGTCCAATACTGAAAGTTCCTTAAACAGTCTGATGTTCTGAAAGGTTCGCCCAATCCCTAATTGATATATCTGGAATGGCCTCATCCCGGTGATGTTTTTCCCCTGGAAGTAAATTGAACCGGCGGTTGGGGTTATCATTCCGGTAATAAGGTTAAAAACCGTGGTTTTGCCCGCACCGTTTGGTCCAATTAAACCAATCAGGTCTCCCCGATTGAGTCCAAGGGAAAAATCCTTTACCGCCACCAGTCCACCAAACGCCTTGGTCAATCGGCTAATCTCTAAAACCCTGTCCATTTCTTCTGCTATTCTACCGGTTTGAGAAATTTAAACTCCTTTCCCCCCATCGCTCCACCCGGACGCACCAACATAAAAATGATGAGGAGTAAGGGGTAAACTACCATTCGCCACTCTTGCACCGCTGAGGGTAAAACTATCCTTAACCCTTCCAGGAGAAACGCCCAGGCGGCACCCGCAATTACCGTGCCCGAGATGCTTCCTAACCCGCCAATCACGACGATCAAAAGGAGGTCAATTGACTTGAGAAAATCAAAATTGTCCGGACTGAGATAGGAGTAGAGATGGGCGTAAAGCCCACCGGCAACACCGGCATAAATACACCCAATCACAAACCCCAGGGTCTTGTATTTAGTGGAATTGATGCCAACCGCCTCAGCCGCCAGTTCATCCTCCCGAATTGAGACCAGCGCCCTACCGGCGCTGGAAAAGACCAAATTCCGCAGGACCACCACCGCCAGGAGTCCGATAAAGAAAACCCAGGGAAAACTGGTCAATTTGGGAATCCCGCGCATACCGCAAGCACCACCCATAACCAAAATCACCTTATCCGAGTTCTTAAATAAGACATTCATTATCATCCCGAAACCAAGGGTGGCAATTCCCAAGTAGTCCGACTTTAACCGCAGAATTGGCAAACCAATCAAAAGGGCGATTACCCCGGCAACAAGCCCACCGGCAATAAGCCCGATTGGTAAAGCGCCAAAAACCCCTCTCGGAATCAAACGAGTAATTAAAGCCGCGGTATAAGCGCCAATACCATAAAATCCGGCATGACCAAGCGAAAACTGACCGGTGTAACCATAAATCAGATTCAGCCCTAAAGCGGAAATAACGACAATTCCGGCATAACAGATTATTGTCTCCAGGTAGGGGTTGATTATCCGGGTTGAAATCAAGACCTCTAAGATAACAAACCCGATTAGCGCTATCACCACGGCTAATTTAGAGCCAAGCAGCCAGCGCATATTTATACCTTCTCACCCTCGCTTTTGCCTAAAATCCCGGCGGGACGAACTAACAGCACGATAATCAGAATTGCAAACGCCGCCGCATCCCGCAAAGTTGAGGATATGTAAACCTCGGTCAACTTTTCCACTACCCCCATAATCACCGCTCCTAACATCGCCCCTGGAATAATCCCAATCCCGCCCAAGACCGCGGCGACAAACGCCTTGAGCCCGGGCATAATCCCCATAAACGGGTGAATCTGGGGATAGGCAATTCCGTAAAGCACACCACCGGCACCGGCTAAAGCGGCACCAATCCCAAAGGTAATTGAGATGGTATTATCAACATTAACCCCCATCAGGGTTGCGGTCTCTTTGTCATAAGAAACCGCCCGCATCGCCAGCCCGGTTTTGGTCTTTTGGACAAAAAGGGTCAGCCCGACCATTAAAAGAATCGCTACGCTAAATACAATAATTTGAATATTGGAAATAGTTAGCCCGGAAAACTCAAAGGTCTTAACCGCAAAAGGTCGGGGGAATGCCCGAAAATAGGGTCCGAAAATAAACTTCAAACTGGTAAAATACTCCAGGAACAAAGATACGCCCATTGCGGTAATTAATGCCGAAATCCGTGCTGCCCTCCTGAGCGGTTTGTAGGCCATCCTTTCAATGAACACCCCCAATCCGGCACAGCCAACCATCGCTACTACAATTGCCAAAGGAAAAGGTAAGCGCCAGACGCTCAATGAGAAGAAGCCGAGATAGGCACCAACCATAAAAACATCGCCATGAGCAAAATTAATCAGCCGAACAATTCCATAGACCATTGTGTAACCGAGGGCAATCAAGGCGTAGACAAAGCCCAACTGGAGCCCGTTAATCAGCTGTTGGAGAAAATAAGTCAATGTTCAATAGATAAAGAAAATCTTTGTTAAGTCAAGAAAGACCTTTCCCAAAAAATAGTTCTTGGCTTAAACTCCGAGTAGAAACTATTTTGTCATCCGGGTTTCACCTTTCTCCTTGACCTTAACCAATTATTTTTTATCTTTAGATAGTTTAGTTAAAAACAACCACTGGTTCTTGGCGAACTGTGAATTAGAAGAGAAAATAGGAGGTGGCTATGGAGTTAAAAGCGGTTTCAATTGAGAAGCCCGAAGGGGTAAATGTCGTTATTGGGCAATCCCACTTTATCAAAACGGTTGAAGACATCCACGAATTACTGGTTAGTTCGGTTCCCGGGATTAAGTTCGGACTCGCCTTTTGTGAGTCATCCGGTCTCTGCCTGATTCGGCACTCGGGCACCGACCAAGAGTTAGAACAACTGGCAATCAGAAACGCCTTGAACATCGGCGCCGGACATACCTTCATTATTATTCTCGGTAACGCCTATCCGATTAACATCTTAAACGGGCTTAAACAGATTCAGGAGGTCTGCTCAATCTTTTGTGCTACCGCCAATCCGGTTAAAGTAGTTATTGCTGAAGACGAAACTGGACGGGGAATCTTAGGGGTGATTGACGGGGAAAAACCCAAAGGGGTGGAAACTGAAAAAGAGATTGCCAACCGCAAGGAGTTCTTGAGGAGAATCGGGTATAAAGCCGACTGAGATAATTCTTGACTTAAGAGAATATTTCTTTATAATATCTGCGGAAGTTGGATTCCTTACAAACCTCGGCAAAAGTCCCGGAGTAGTGTGACCGATAATTTTAATAACCTCCTTGCCAGGAGAAAATAGAAAGGAGCCATATGACTCAAGAAGAACTTAAAAGCAAAAAAATAAGCGAACTTTATGAAATCGCTGAATCGCTCAATATCCCTGACTATCGGGGGAAGAAGAAGCACGGGCTGATTATGGCGATATTGGAAGCAAAGGCGCGAGAAAAAGCCGGTGAAGGCGGCGAGAGCGGAGTTCAGGTGGACGGCGTGTTAGAAATCTTAGAAGATGGTTTTGGGTTTCTCCGGTCGCCCGAGTATAGTTATCTCCCGTCATCAGACGATATCTATGTCTCGCCTTCCCAAATTAAAAAGTTTGGACTGCGGACCGGCGATACTATTTCCGGGCTTGCCCGTCCGCCCAAAAATAGTGAGCGCTATTACGCGCTGTTGAAGATCGAGACCATCAACGGTACCCCGCTGACTAAGGAGCGACCAAGGGTCCCCTTTGATGCGCTCACCCCCCTTTATCCTCAAGAGCGGATTCGGTTAGAAGTGGAGGGGCGAAACGACCTTTCTATGCGGGTCGTTGACCTTTTTACCCCGATTGGGAAGGGGCAGCGGGGGCTGATTGTCTCACCCCCTCGAGCCGGCAAAACTATCCTTTTGCAGAAAATCGCCAATAGCATCACCGCCAATCACCCGGAAATTAAACTAATAATTCTCTTGATTGATGAACGCCCCGAGGAGGTTACCGATATGGAGCGGTCGGTCAAAGCCGAGGTAATAAGTTCCACTTTTGACGAGGCACCCGAACGCCATGTTCAAGTCGCCGATATTGTCTTGGAGAAGGCAAAACGACTGGTGGAAAACAAATATGATGTAGTAATTCTGCTTGATTCCATCACCCGGTTTGCTCGGGCTCATAACTTAGTCGTGCCCCATTCCGGTCGCACCCTCTCGGGCGGTCTTGATTCCAACGCCCTGCAGAAACCCAAAAAATTCTTTGGTTCCGCTCGCAACGTTGAAGAAGGGGGCAGTCTCACCGTGATTGCCACCGCCCTGATTGAAACCGGCTCGAGAATGGACGAGGTAATTTTTGAGGAGTTTAAGGGAACCGGAAATATGGAACTGATTCTTGACCGCCGGTTAGCCGACCGAAGAATTTTCCCGGCGATTGACCTCCAACGTTCCGGAACCAGGAAAGAAGAACTGCTCCTTTCCGAATTTGAGCTTAACCGAATCTGGGTATTGCGAAAACTTTTAGCCGAACTCAATCCGGTGGAGATGATGGAGTTTGTTCTTGACAAGATGCGGCTTACCCGGCATAATAAAGAGTTTCTGGAATCAATGAGCGAAAGTTAAATAACGAAGGGAGCGATATGAAACCAAAAATTCATCCTGATTACTCGGAATGCATAGTAACCTGTGCCTGTGGGAATACCTTTAAGACCCGCTCCACTAAATCCAAAATCCATGTGGAAATCTGTTCCGCCTGCCATCCCTTTTTCACCGGAAAGCAGAAAATCGTTGATACCGCCGGAAGGGTAGAAAAGTTCCGGCGCCGTTACTCTCCGGCCGGAGAGAAGAAATCCCCTCCCCGGCAGAGGAAGACGAAAGAACAAAAGTAAGGTAGGTTCATAATGGCTGAAGAGCAAGAAGACCTTGCCCTGCGGCTGAAAAGCTTAACGGAGTTTCTTTGAGATAGAATCGCTCCGGGCGGAACTGTCCCGTCTTAATTCCGAAACAGTAAAATCGTCTTTTTGGGACCAGCCCGCGGAAGCACAAAAGGTCCTTAGCCGAATAGCCTCTTTATCCGATATTATTAAAAGAGTGGACCGGCTAAACACCGAACTCAAGGAAATTCAGGAAATGAAGGAGTTGTTTTCTGCGGACGAAGCGGCGTTAAAGGACCTCCAGCAACATACTAAGCGAGTTGAAAGGGAACTGGCCGAACTTGAACGAATCGCTCTCTTTCGTTCACCTGAAGACAATCGTGGGGCGATTCTTTCAATCCACCCTGGGGCCGGTGGCACCGAATCTTGCGATTGGGCAGAGATGCTGTTGCGGATGTATCTTCGCTATATAGAAAAACAGGGGCTCACTTATAAGACCTTAGACCTTCAAACCAATGATGAGGCAGGAATTAAAGATGTAACCTTAGAAGTCACCGGTCCTTATGCCTATGGGCTCCTAAAATCAGAGATGGGGGTTCACCGGCTGGTCCGAATATCCCCTTTTGACGCCAACCGTCGCCGGCACACTAGTTTCGCCGCCGTATCCGTCTTACCAACAGTAGAAGAAATTGAAGTAGCGATTAACCCCAATGACCTTAAAATCGAGACCTTTCGCGCCGGGGGACACGGCGGGCAAAATGTGAATAAAGTCAGTTCTGCGGTCCGGATTACCCATATCCCAACCGGGATTGTCGTTTCTTGTCAGAACGAACGCTCCCAATTCCAGAATAAGCAAAATGCTCTAAAGGTTCTCCGTTCCCGACTCTATGAATATTACCAGAATCAGCAAAAGTCGGAATTAAAGAAGTTTGACGCTAAAAAAACCGATATCGCCTGGGGGCATCAGATTCGCTCTTATGTTCTTTTTCCGTATCAATTAGTAAAAGACCATCGCACTAATTTTGAAACCCACGATGTCACCGGTGTGCTAAATGGAGATATTGAAGGGTTTGTTCGGGCATTCCTCACGATGAAATCGGAAAATAGGATTTATCTCAGCCACCAGCCGTTGGATAAATAAGCGCTACTGCTAATCCAGTAATTTAATCCGAAAGAATTTCTTGACAAAGAGAGATTTATTAGTATTAAAATCTAAAAATAGAAAGGAGAATAAATGAAGGTAACAATTGATAAAGAGTTATGCACCGGCTGTGGACTCTGCGCTGACTCCTGCCCGGATGTTTTTGAACTAAGTGACGATACTGCGATAGTAAAGTCGGACATTGTCCCGGAAGGAGCAGAGGAGTGTGTGCATCAAGCCGCTGAGGACTGCCCGGCAAGCGCAATTAAGGTAGAAGAGTAAATAGACATAATAAACTTTCCCCGGGATGGAGGGAAGAGGGATGAAGAGTTACTCCCTCAATCCCTCTTTCCCGGCTACCTTTAGGTATTTGCGCAATTGGGCGAGTTGAATTGGAAACCCTCTTACCCTCAAGCGGCGATTACCGTTGACCTCTTTGTTGCTGAGGACTTGCCCAGAATTAATAATCTTTGTTATTAAATCCCACCTATGACTGGGTACGGTAAATGTCCTCGTAACCATATATCTTTCCACAAAAGAACGGAGTCTCTGGATGAGTTCTTCAATCCCGCTCCCGGTAAGAGCAGAAATAAATACCACATTTTCCCCGGGAGGAAAAGACCGAAGAGCTAACTTGGGACTCATTTTTGCGGTTGGTTGATGATTCGCACAAGCGGAATTTAGTCCCTTGGGCGGTTGAAAGTTACAAGACAGAACATCGGAGTAATGCGCTTTGAGCCGTAATAAAATCGCCTCATCAAAAACTCGGTCAATTTTGTTAAACACCAGCAGAATCGGCTTACCATAAGCACCAATCGCCGTGAGCGTTTCCAGCACGGTATCAATCTGCTCACTAATCTGGTTAGCACTGGCATCGGCCACTAACAAAATCAAATCGGCGTCGCTGATTTCCCCAAGAGTTGAGCGAAAGGTAGCAATTAATTGGGCGGGCAAATTACGAATGAAACCGACTGTATCTGTCAGTATTACCCTAACATTGCGGTCTAAGGAGAGAATCTTACTATTAGCATCAAGGGTGGCAAAGAGTTCGTCGGAAATCTTTGCCCGCGCCTTAGTAAGTCGGTTAAACAAAGTAGACTTACCGGCGTTAGTATAACCAACAAGAGCAACTTTTAATACATGATTGCGCCATTTTCTCTGGACCTGTCGTTCCCGGTCAATCCGGAGCAGTTCCTGTCGCAGAGTATGAATTCGCTGTTCAATTCGGCGCCGGTCGACCTCAAGCTTGGTCTCACCCGGTCCTCGGGTTCCAATCCCGCCACCTAATCTTGACATCTTAACACCTAAACCAGTCAGCCGGGTCTTCAGATACTCCAGTTGAGCCAATTCCACCTGCGCCTTGGCCTCAGCGGTACGGGCATGGATGGCAAAGATATCTAAAATCACCGCCGACCGGTCAATCACCCGGACACCGATAATTTCTTCAAGATTTCGCAATTGAGTAGGGGTGAGCTCGTCGTCAAAGATGACCAAATCAATATTGTGGGTATTACAGAGGCTTTTAATTTCCAGTGCTTTTCCTTTACCGATTAATGTTGCTGGTTCTAACCGCGGCCGCACCTGAATTAACTTCTCTACTACCGTTCCACCGGAAGTTTTGCTCAACGCCGCCAGTTCTTCTAATGCCTCTATTTTTCTCCAACGTTCCCGACCTGAACGAACCACCCCGACCAGTAAAACCCGCTGGCTCATCACCGATTTTCTCTCCTGATAAATAACACCCGCTGGAGAAATGTAATAAAACTCCCGAGGGCGATTACCGCAAGTCCGAAAGGCAAAAATCTTTCCCCCAAAACAACCGCGCTGAAAAACATCAACGCTACCCGAACTGGTCGTTCAAAGAACCCGACTACGCAAGTTTGTCCTATTCCCTCGGCCCGGGCTCGAACATAACTCACTAAAAATGAAAATAAAAGGGTGAAAAAAACAATCAGAACCGCTATCCGATTTATTGATAAATAATGCCATCCAAGACCGATAAGGACAATGCCTTCACTTACCCGGTCAACGGTAGAATCAAGAAAAGCACCAAAGGGAGAAGTCGTTCCGGTCTGACGGGAAAGTTCACCATCTATTGTATCACACAAACCGATAAAAAATAATACTATTCCCGCCCAGAAAAAAAACCCCTGGGAAAAAAGAACCGCCGCTCCAATACTTAAAGGGAGAGCGGTTAGCGTCACCGCAATAGGGGGAATTCCGATTTTAGTGAAAAATCTAATCAGCGGAAACAAAAGTCTCCTGCCACGATCTTTAGTTTCACTTCTCATAACCGCTAACGACAACTACCATTTCACCTTTTAATTTACGATTTTCCGATTCCCGAAGAACCTCTGAGACACTCCCCCTCAGAATCTCTTCAAATTTCTTGGTTAGCTCACGACATACAACAACCTTCCGTTCTCCGAATAACTCTTTTATTTCGTTAAGTAACCGTTTAATCCGCGGTGCCGATTCATAGAAAATCATCGTCCTTGGTTCTTGGACCAATGCCAACAGCCGTTTTCGTCGCCGTCCTGACCGTTTTGGTAAAAAACCCTCAAATGCAAATCGGTCAGAAGGTAATCCCGAAACAACCAGTGCCGCCAAAAATGCCGCTGGCCCAGGAATTGGAATAATCCTATGCCCTTTTTCTACCGCTGCCCGAATGAGATAAAATCCCGGGTCGGAAATACCCGGGGTTCCTGCATCGCTCACCAGTGCCACTGATTTTTTCTGAGCCAAAAGGTTAAGAATCTCCGGGGTCCGACGGAGTTTGTTATACTCATAGTAAGAAATAAGCCTGCTTTCAATTCCAAAATTTTTAAGTAGGATACCGGTTCGCCTGGTATCCTCACAGGCAATAAAATCCACTTCTCTAAGAACCTTTACCGCCCGATAGGTTATATCTTCCATATTTCCTATCGGGGTAGATACCACATATAAACCGGGAGTAAGTCCGGTTACCGTTTTCTCTTTTTTACAACTCAAAGAATTTTACCTCGGTGGATTTGGTATTAATCACTGCGACACTTCCCTTTCCGGTGAGCCAACCACACGCCTCGCCCGGGTTGACTATTATCGGCCTCCCAGTTTCATATCGGATACGATGAGTATGTCCATGAATGTAAAAATCGCATTCCGGAATGTTCTCTACCGGCTTATGGGTAACAATCAAACTTTTCCCATCCACCTCAACCCGTAAAGGGGCTTCGCTTGTCTTAAATCCTAACTCTTTAGCTTTCTTCGTCAATGCTTCCTTATCACCATCACAGTTCCCGAAAACTATCGTCAATGGTGCTCTTATCTTGACAAGTTCGGTAAGCACAAATTGAGCAATAACATCACCGCAATGAATTACTTGTTCAACACTTAAGTCGTTGAAAAGCGCTACCGCCCTCCGAACCCGGTCTAAATTGTCGTGGGTATCAGAAATAAACCCGATGCGACTCACAGGAGTTTCAGCAGCTCTTCAATCTCAGCGGTATTGAGGAGGTGAGGTAACTTCCTTAATGCCTTGGCTTCAATCTGTCGGACCCGCTCACGAGTGATATTAAATATTTGTCCTACCTCTTCAAGCGTGCGGGGTTGTCCATCCCCTAAACCGAAACGCAGCCGTAAAACTTTTTCTTCTCGTCGGGTCAGTGTCCGCAACGCCGCCTCCAGCTTCTCCCCGAGAAGTTCGACTGCTGCCCGATGTGAAGGAGAAACAGTTTTCTCATCATGAATAAAATCGCCAATGAAACTGGATTCTTCTTCGTCTATTGGTTTATCAATGGAGACACCAAACTGAGCAATTTTACCCAATGCCTCTATTTTTTCCTTGGGCGTGGAGAGTCGCTGAGCTAACTCCGCCATTGTCGCCTCACGGCCGCAACTCTGGATAAAATGACGTTGCACCTTTGCCACTTTGTTAATCGCATCAATAATGTGAGCTGGAACTCGAACTGTGCGTGATTGGTCTGCTATTGCCCGCGTTATTGCCTGTTTAATCCACCAAGTCGCGTAAGTAGAGAACTTAAATCCCTTCCGATAGTTAAATTTCTCTACCGCCTTAATCAACCCCACATTGCCTTCTTCTAATAAGTCGGCAAACTCCAACCCGCGATTGATATACCTTTTCGCAATTGAGATTACCAACCGGACATTCCCTTCAATCATTCTATCCCGAGCGGCGAGAATGCGTTCCTCACACTCGGTCATTGCTGCCAGAACCCCTTTGAGTTGACGCGGACTCTTACCTAAGAACTCTCTTAATTCCTTTAATTTCTTGTTCAACCCCTTTGCTTCGTCACTTTTTTCTAAACCTTGTTCTCGCAATTTCTTTAATCGTTCCCAGTAATCCAAAGTCTGATTAGCGACCTCCTTGAATTGAATCAGAAAATTGTTAATGATGTGATGCTGAAGAGACAATGCCTGAATTCGGTTGAAAGTCTTCCGTCGTAGTTCCGCAATCTCCTTTTTTACCTTTGGAGTGGAAGGACGTTGGGAAAGTCGAACGATGCAGTCTACCGTTCGCCGAATTTCGCGAAGATACCTGACAAAACGAACTTTTTCTCGGGATAGTGCCTTTTTATCAAACAAACATTCAAACTCTACCCGAGCAATTTGGTCAAGCGACTTTGTCCCCTCTTCCACTGGTTTACACTCTTCTAATAACCGGAACATCATCGGGACTGGTTCAAATAAGTATTGAATCAAATTTTTATAGCCCTCCTCCATTTCCCGAGAGTATTTTATCTCATCCTCGCGGGTTAAAAGCGGTAACTTCGCCAGTTCCCGAAAATACGCCTTAGTTGGGTCGTCGGTCCGCTGGATAACCGGCTTTGGTCCTCGTTGAAGTAAATTCTCATTAATGTGGGAATCGGTCATCTGAATCCCACTTCGGTCTAAATCAGCAATAACCTCCTCTAAACGTTCAGGAACCATTAACACCTCTTCCGGTAGAAGTTCCTCTAGTTCATCGTAAGTGATTTGCCGGTCCGCCGCTGCTCTCTTATAAACTTTCTCTAACCACTCAGGAAGATAGACCCCATTATCTTCTTGTATTTCTCTGTCGGCTACCTTGCTTTTTTTAAACGAACCTTTTTTGATTTTTTCGTTTATTTTTTCTCTTTTTCTCATCACTTCCCCTTGCACTTTTGACTTAAATCATCTGTTTAATTTGCTCCCTCAACAGCCTTTCCCGTTCTTTCGTTAACATCTCTACCCCCTTCTCATTTCCGTTGCGCTGGCACGCCTCTATCCTCTTTTGAAGCCAACGAGCCCGAAATCGCCGAACCCGATTGCGAAACTCCTCCTTGGAGGGCAAAGTAGTTTCGGTGAAAGTCCATTGGGCAATACGGCCTCGGACAATTTCGTCGTCGACTAAATCTATTAAATACGCGGGGCTAAAATTCTCGTCCTCACACCGACTCTCTATGAGTTGGACAATTTTTTTTAACAACTCATCCTCTATCGTTTCTGAAAGACGATACTCTTTAACTATCTGAGCAAGTATTTGATTATGAACCGCTACCGCTACCAATTTCTCTGCCAAACCACCATTCATATTACTCCCGAGTTCTCGCTTACCGATTATTTGAGCATCGGAGTTAAAACCTACACATTGAAACTTTTTTAAGAATCGCGCCCGGTCTAACTGAAAAATCTCAGCAATCTTATTGGCATACAACTCGCGACTGGTCTCATCCGCAATCATGCGGACTAATTTTGTCAACTCGTCAAGTACCGCCCGCTTCTCGGCAATACTCTTAAATTTCTTCTCTCCCAATAAAAAGTCAATAAAATCAACTCCTTGTTCCATTAAGATAAGAAACTGTTCTCTGCCAGATTTCCGGATAAAACTATCAGGATCCCAACCGCTCGGCAACTTCATTATTTGCGGGTCAATGCCGACCTGTAAAAATACCTCCAACGCTCGCCGACAGGCCTTCACTCCTGCCTCGTCCCCGTCATAGCATAGCACAACCTGGCGATTATAGTGGCGGAGAAGTAAAGCCTGGTTTGGGGTAAAAGCAGTGCCCAAAGGGGCAATAACGTTTTTTATTCCTTGGTTGGCTAAAGTAAGTAGGTCAAAATTTCCTTCTACTAAAATTGGCACCTCTTCTCGGATATAACTTTTAGCCTGAAAAATCCCGTAAAGAATCTCGCCCTTACGGAATATCGGGGTATCGGGCGAATTTAAATACTTCGGCTCACTATCGTCAAGTACCCGACCACTAAACCCAATAACTTTCCCGGAAAGGGAAAATATCGGGAAAATTATCCGCTCTCGGAAATAATCAACTAAACCCTCGCCCTTTTTTATCACCACTCCAGCTTGAAGTAAACTTTCATCCGAAAAGCCTTTCCGTTTAGCGATACCCCTAAAAAGATTGCCCGTTGGAGCAAAACCTAAACGAAACCGTTTTACTGTCGCCCACTCCAACCCCCGTTTTTTTAAATAAGCCTGAGCCGATTCCGATTTGCCTAAACTCTCTTGAAAAAATCTCGCCGCCTCTTCGCATACTTCATAAAGAACCCGGTTCCGACTGGGTCCACTATCTTCAACCTTAACCCCAAGCCGTTTACCTAAAATTCTCACCGCCTCCACAAAATCAACCTTTTCATACGCCATCACAAAACTAATTGCACTCCCGCCAACCCCACACCCAAAGCAGTGGTAAGACTGGCGTTCTGGGTTGACATAAAAAGATGGTGAACGTTCAGTGTGAAATGGACATAGCGCCCGATAATACTTACCAACTCGCTTCAAAGGGATATAACTACCGATAAGTTCAACGATGTCGGACTCTTCCCTAATTTTCTCAATCACTTCCGGTTTAATCATTCTTTTACCCTTAATGTTACTAATGTTACTCCCATCCCCCCTTCGTTCGGTTCCGCAAACCTCACTTTTTCCACTCGCTTATCACCTCGTAATCGCCGCCACAGCATTTGGCGTAAAGCACCGGTTCCTTTCCCATGGAGGATTAACAACTCCTTTACTTTAGCAATTTCTGCCTCTTCTAAGAAACGATTGAGTGCAACCTCCGCCTCCTCTCTGGTCATTCCGCGAATATTCAACTTAGGAACAAACTCATATTCCTCGCTTTTTATTCCGAAATCGCTAGACGCGGCTACCTGGCACTTCTCCCCAGTAAGGGGAATTAGGCTATTAACATCCAACTCCATTTTTATTTTCCCAAATGCCACTACCGCTCGTTCTCCCCTCAAATCCACCACTCGTCCTATTTGGCGAAACACTTTTGATTCAACTACATCACCAACCTTAAACTCAACACAGGAAACTCCTGATTCAGAACTTAAACTGGGAATTTCATTACAAACCTCGTTTAATTTCTCCTCAATAAATTTCTTTACTCGGACAATGCTCTGATGGTCAGCCTGACGAGCTCTTAATTCCCGAATCATATTTTCCAGCTGTCGTCTTGTCTCTTTGAAGAATTGCTCTTGTTCCTGTTTAAAACGAGCTTTTTCTAAAGATTGCCACTTTTTAAACTCCGCTAACCTTATTTCATACTCATTTGCCAACTCTCCAGCTCGTCGTTGGGCAACCTCTGCTTCCTTCCGCATTTCTTGGGCTTTTTTCAACTCTTCATGTAATGCCTGTAATTTCGATTTCAAATCAAACCAGTCTTTACCTATCCGCAATTTTGCCCGTTCTAACACCCGGGGTGGAAAGCCTAAACTCGCCGCAATCTCAAATGCACTTGATTCTCCCGACACCCCCATTATCAGTCGATAGGTAGGAGCATTAAGAAATTCCATCGCCGCATTTGCCATCGCTGGTTGGTCTTGGACGAAAACCTTCAGGTTATTAAAATGAGTAGTCGCAACCGTATAAACTCGACGGTCTCGTAACTCCTCTAATACTGCCATTGCTAGTGCCACTCCCTCTTCGGGTGCGGTAGCAGCCCCAATCTCATCTATCAACACTAAATCTTGCTCATCTGCCTCAAGGAGAATTTCCTTAAGGCGTCTCAAATGGGCAGCGAACGAGGAGGTATCAGTGTCTAACGATTGCTCATCACCGATGTCGGCAAAAACCCTTTTGAAAAAAGGCAATCTCGTGCCTTCTCCCGCGGGCACAAACATCCCGCATTTAAGCAATAAACTACATAAGCCCAATGTCTTTAGAACCACTGTCTTTCCCCCGGCATTGGGACCAGAAACGACAACTACCTGGACATCATCAGGTAAACGAAAATTTAAAGGGACGACAACCGATTTATGTAAAATAAGAAGTGGATGTCGCGCCGCCACCACATCCATCCGGCGGTCCTTAGCAATGGTTGGTTTACTACAGTTAAATTTTATTGCAAAACGCCTTTTCGCCAGTAAAAAATCCAACGTCCCAACTTTTTCAAGAGCTCGGTTTAGCTCCTTCTCAAACGACGCTACCATCATTGAAAGTTCTTTTAGTAGACGTCTTATCTCTTCACTTTCAGCATCTCGCAACTCCTGCAACTGATTCTGTTCCAAAATAGTTTCTAATGGTTCAATAAATACTGTCTGCTCGCTATCTGAGAACGCATGAACTACCCCGGGCACATGGTTCTTTTCTTCAAACTTTACTGGTAAAACAAACCGCTCCCGCCGAATCATCACTACCCCTTGATACCAATCTGGATTTGCCTCTATCATTCGCTCTAGTCGCGCAACAAGCTGGTTGCGCCGTTTTCTTATTTCTGCCCGAATCTCCGATAATTTTGTACTGGCGGTATCCCTAATTGCACCGGATTCATCAATCGTTTTCTTAATCTCTTCTTCCAAGATAGGAAATGAAGTGATCCCTGATACCAAATCAGCAATCCGCGGTAACGGCTTTTTTTGTTGGAAAAACTCGCTACACTCCCGTAGTCCAATACAACATGAAAGGACCTTTAACAACTCCTCTGCGTTTAACATCCTGCCCGCCTTAGCCTGAGCTATTAAAGGTCGGATGTCAATTATCCCGGTCAGCACCGGCTCTCGCTCAAGAGTTAAAAGCTCTTCTAAGGTAGCTAGCTCTTGTGTCACTATCGCCTCTGGTAAATTAGGCACTAATTTTTGAGCTTTTTCTTTTCCCAGTTCGGTAGTGCAAAAGTTCACTACCATTTCCTTTATCCGAGGAAAATCAAGAGCGTCCAGAGTAGCGCTCTCGCTTGGCCTATTGTTCACTTGTCTTCCTATTTTTTCCGTTATTTTTCTAAGAGCTGTTTTCGGTAAAGTCGCCGCCGTGCCTCGGCCAATTTCCTTTTTCGTCGCTCACTGGGTTTCTCGTAAAATTCGCGCCGTTTAACCTCGCGAAGAATTCCTGCTTGTTCACACACCCGTCGAAAACGGCGAATGAAACTTTCGTAAGACTCACCCTCTTTAACTGTAATACCTACCATTGAGTTTTGCTCACCTCCTTTCTTTATTCTAAATCACCTAATAAACTTAAACACACACTACTTACTGCTAATGCTGCAGTTTCTGCCCGTAAACGCCTGGGACCCAGCGTAAACGAAATCGCTCCGGCTTCTCTCATCTGCTGGGCCTCTTGAGAGGTAAACCCACCCTCCGGTCCAACAATTAAAAGTGCTTTGCTCAATTCTCGTTTAAGCACCTGTCCCAATCCCCACTTCTGCTCCATTTCATAAGCTAGTAGCACTTGGTCAAATTCGCAAAACCGCGACAAAAGTCCACCGAGGTCAACGACAGAGCTGATTTTAGGTAAAACTGTTCTTAATGATGACTTTATTCCACTAATCGCTACCTTCTCCAGCCGACGGAGTTTTGCCTCGCTTACCTTACCCATTGTTCGCTCACTCCTAAAAGGAATAACTTCCTTTACCCCTAACTCTGTAACACCTTCAACAACCATCGCCAGTTTATCACCTTTAAGTAAAGCCTGGGCCAGGGCGATAAAATGTCTCGGCTCCCGCATCACTTTTTTCTTATCTATAACCCGACAAACGATGCCCTTCTTACTTACGTGTTCTATTGCCAACTTAAACTCATTTCCTCTTCCATCTGTTCCAAATATCAAGTCGCCCGGGGAATGACGAAGAACTTTTGCAATATGTTTCGCCTCATTACCGGTGATCAAAATGCGCTCACCTTCGCTTGTGGCATTAGGAATATAAAAGAACTCCATTTTACGATCCAGGTTTTCTTGGCCCGGGGACTGGTTCAGAGTGAATCTCATTTAAACGCTGATAAAGCGCTTTCTCCTCCTTGCTGATATGTTTCGGAATATGGACTATAACCCGAACTAACTCATCCCCGCTACCACCATTTAAATGTCTAATCCCGCCACCCCTTAACCGGAAAACCGTGCCTGAAGCGGTTCCCGGTGGCAACTCAATTTCTCTCTCTCCGTTTAAAGTAGGAATTTTTACCTTACCACCTAAAACTGCCACTGCGACTGAAACCGGCACTTCCACTATCACATCGTCTCCCTTTCGGAGAAAAATAGGGTGCTCCTTCTCTTCTATCTCAATCACAACATCCCCTTGACCACCGGGCCCCCAATGCCCCTCGTTTTCTAATACTATTGGGGTTCCAGATGATACACCTGCAGGAACCTTTACTCTTAAAGTCCGAGTTTGCTTTATTCTCCCATTTCCCTCGCAATGACGGCATAAAACCCGCACCCTCTCACCACTACCACCACAATCAGGACAGGTTGAAATTTGGACAAACTGCCCAAAAATAGAACTGGTTTGACGCCTTATCTGTCCTCGTCCCTTACAGGTACCACAAATCGTCTTTCCGCTTCCTCCAACACCCCGACATTCTGGACAAGCTTCGTATCGGGAGAATCTCACCTCTTTACTTGTTCCATTAGCAATTTCCTCTAAGCTCAATCGGAGTCGGATAACAATATTTCGACCCCGTTTAATTTTTGTTGTAGAAGCAGTCTCGCTACCGAACAAAAGGTCGAATATACTACCCGCACCCATTTCTCTACCGAACCCACGGAATAAGTCACTGAATATATCCGCTAAGTCTTCTTCGTGGGTAAAATGCCGACGAAAATCAAATCCCTCCGGTCCGAATTGCGCTGAAACCCCTTGATGTCCGTAGGCATCGTAAAGTCGTCGTTTCTCTGGATCGGCAAGAACTTCATAAGCCTCGGACAACTCTTTAAACTTCTCCTCAGCCTCAGCCCGGTTGTCAGGGTTTCTATCCGGATGATATTCCTTGGCTAAGCGCCGATATGCTGCTTTTATCTCTTCGGGTGTTGCATTACGAGATACCCCCAGGACTTCATAATAGTCCCTCTTTGTTGTTGGCATTTCTTAAATTAATCACCCCCGATGTCAGGATATTTTACAAACCAACTGAGATTGGGGCTAAAATCTCACCTCCTCATAATCCCGAAGCAGACCAGCAACCGCTCTCCCCTCATCTGCCTCCGTCTGTATTAGAAGAAATAACCTTACTTCTATTTTTTCTCCTCCTCGTCAATTACCGTATAATCCGTTTCTACCTTCTTTCCTGACCCCTTCGTTGAAGCCTTATTCTTCTCCTCCCTTTCAGCTTCACTTTCTCTCTTCACCGCTTGTTCTCGATAAAGCCTTTCTCCAATACTGCCAATTAACCGCTGAAGGTCGTTTGCCGCTGAATCAATGGCGTTTTTATCGTCTCCTTTCATTACTTCCTTAAGTCGTGTTATACTTGCTTCAATCTGCTGACGTTCCTCAAGAGATACCTTATCACCTAATTCCTTCAAACTTTTCTCAGTCTGATATATAATCGTATCCGCCCGATTCCGGCTGTCAACAATTTCCCGACGGCGCCGGTCCTCGGCGGCATGAGCCTGTGCTTCACTAATCATTCGGTCAATCTCTTCTTTAGTCAAACCCGAAGAGGCGGTAATCCGAATACTCTGCTCTTTACCAGTAAGCTTGTCCTTTGCCGTCACATGAAGAATACCATCGGCGTCAATATCAAATGTAACCTCAATTTGAGGAATGCCCCGGGGCGCGGGTGTTATGCCGACCAAGTCAAACATCCCTAAAGTTCGGTTATCCGCCGCCATCTCCCGTTCTCCCTGAAGTACATGAATCCGAACCATCGTCTGATTATCCTCAACCGTAGTAAATATTTGACTCTTCCGAGTAGGAATTGTTGTATTTCGTTCAATGATCTTGGTAAATACACCCCCAGCGGTCTCAATCCCAAGGGAAAGAGGGGTAACATCCAAAAGCACCACATCCTTAACCTCCCCGGCCAAGACTGCTCCTTGAATCGCAGCGCCAATCGCTACTACTTCATCCGGATTTATCCCTTTGTGTGGTTCCTTACCGAAGAAGTCCCGCACCAATTGCTGAACCCGAGGCATCCTGGTTTGCCCACCAACCAAAAGGACTTCATCAATGTCCCGGGGCGTAAGTTTCGCGTCTTCTAACGCTTGTCTTACCGGTCCTATTGTCCGTTGTAAAATATCCTCAACCAACGACTCTAATTTTGCTCGGGTCAACCTCATATCGATGTGAAGCGGACCCCTCTTCTCATCCGCATAGATAAAAGGCAGACTAATAGTTGTCTCTAATGATGTCGATAGTTCACATTTTGCCTTTTCTGCCGCCTCCTTGATTCGCTGAAGCGCAGTTTTATCTTTGGTGAGATCGATTCCGTACTCTTTTCGGAACTCTTCAATAATCCAGTCCATTATCCGCTGGTCAATATCATCGCCACCAAGATGAGTGTCGCCATTGGTTGAACGCACCTCAAAAACGCCCTCACCAATTTCTAAGATTGAAATATCAAAGGTCCCGCCACCCAAATCATAAACTGCAATCCGTTCGGACCTTTTCTTGTCTAACCCATAAGCCAATGAGGCTGCGGTTGGTTCATTAATAATCCTCAAAACATCCAGACCAGCAATTTTACCGGCGTCTTTTGTCGCCTGACGCTGAGAGTCGTTAAAATAGGCGGGAACAGTAATTACCGCCTTGGTCACCGCCTCGCCCAAGTAAGACTCGGCCGCCTTTTTCAAATAAGAAAGAATCATCGCCGAAATTTCTGGGGGGGAATACCGCTTACCATCAACTTCGACCCAAGCATCGCCATTTGCCGATTCCACAACCCGATAAGGAACCCGCTTAATCTCATCGGTAACTTCCTGATATCGCCTCCCCATGAACCGCTTAATTGAATAAATTGTGGATGTGGGGTTAATCACCGCCTGGCGCTTAGCGAGAGTGCCAACCAAACGCTCCTTTCCTAAGGCAACAACTGAGGGCGTGGTCCTTCCCCCTTCGGGATTAGGAATTACCACCGGCTGTCCCCTTTCCATAACTGCAACACAAGAAAATGTCGTTCCCAAGTCAATTCCGATTACTTTACTCATCATCTCCTCCTTTCAATAATCAACTACTATCCCGCCCTTAGACCTCCGATAAAAACCAAATTCGTGTTTTCCCATTTTACCCCTTAGCTTCGTCACCCAAAAGGGTCTTTTCATCATCTAATCAATAGACTCCTGTTTATTTCTGGAGATTCCATTGGCTTCTCCGCTGACCTTTGCTACTTTTACCCGCGCCGGTCTAACTACCCTGCCTCCGCACTCATAACCACGACAAAACTCCTCAACAACCATCAGTCGCCCCTCTATGGCCTGCTGCTCACTATCCACTTTTACTGCTTCAGCCCGTCTTGGGTCAAACTCCTCACCTAGACAACTATAAGCTTTAAGTCCGTGCCTCTCCAGGATCGCACATAGCTGTCTATATATTATTTCAACGCCCCTCTTTAACCCATTCACCTCTGAGGTAGAAGAAGCACAAGGAGAGGAGTTTTTGATCTGCTCAATGTTCAATGCTCGCTCAAAATTATCTAAAACCGGCAAAAGTTCCACCATCAGCGCTTCTGCCTTTAGCCATTGGTTTCTCTCCATCTCCCGTTCCATTCGCTTCCGAAAATTATCAAAATCTGCCAGCGCCCGGAGATAATCATTCTTTAAACTCTGTAAAGTAGCACCTAACTCTACCAGTTGTTCCACCATTTGGCTTACCGGTCCTTTCTTCTCTTTCATACCTATCAATAAATTAGACTTAATATTCACTCCTTAGGATTCACCATCCAATTTTTGCCGAAATAAAAAACCCGGATCCTTCGCCGGATTTCCAGAAATCTCATTGGGGGAGATTGTATTCCCTTACGGGGCATCTCAAAATTCAAATCCCCTCTTACCTATTTTATTTTGACTTTTAGGTTTCCCCTTTTATTTCTATACTATTCTTTCAATCTTGGACTCCAGGTAGGCGATAACGCCTCACCAATGTAGGTTATCCTTCTCTGGTTGGCTCCATTCCAATCCATCGTCCAAATTTCCCAAGTGCCGGTCCGGTCGGATTGAAAAGCAATATGTAATCCATCAGGTGACCAAGCCGGCTCCTCATTATTCCCCTGGCTGGTAAGACGGATATAGGTATCACCTAAGATATTAGTAACACAAATTTGGTTTGAGCCATCGGGTTGGCGTTGAACAAATGCAATTAGGTCACCTCTTGGTGACCAGGCAGGGGAAGTGTTGTAAGAACCAGAATATGTCAGCCGCCGGAGGTCAGTACCATCAACATTTACTACATAAATCTGAGGAGTCCCAGTGCGGTCTGAGACAAAAGCTATTTGTCTACCATTGGGCGCCCAGGTTGGTGATATATCTATCTTGGGATGGTTAGTCAGCCGGCGGAGATTATCCCCGTTAATGTCCATTACATAAATCTCGGAATTGCCCTCAAACGAGAGTGAAGCTGCTATCTTTTTTCCATCGGGTGATATTGCTGGGGTGGTATTCAATCCTTTGCGACCACTAATAATACTACTCCGGCAAGACTTATAATCCAGTCCATAAATGTTAAGGCAACCGCGCGCGTACGAGCAGTAGACGATTCTTTCCCCATTCGGAGACCAAGCAGGAAATAGCTTCAATCCTCCCGAGGAGGTAACCTGTTCCAATCGGGCACCATCATAATCAACTACCGCTAACTCCTTATCCTGCATCCCGGTTCGTAAAGAAAAGGCGATCCGGGTACAGCTTACCCCTTCTTCACCGGTTAGAAGTTTTATCACATCGTCAGCCATCCGGTGTGCCAACCAACGGTAATTCCCTAAGATTGAATAGGATTTAGTAGCAACCAGCCGAGAGCCGACCAAGTCGTAGAGACGCAAATTTATCTGATTTATCCCTTTTTTAGTAACAAAATCGCCACAGATTAACACTTGAGCACCGGTAGTAGCCCAACCCTTTAAGTCGGGCTTTGGCGGGTCGGTAGAAAAGTTGTAGACCTTTCCTGGCTCTGGTGTTTCAATCACGAAATAAAGTGAAAAGCGCAGGTCCGCAGTGAACACCTTTTGAATCTCCTTCAGGATAATAGCTAGGGTGTCTAACTCAGCCTCCTTTCGGCGTAGGTCAATAACCCCAAGGGGAAGCCGAGCAGAATCCAACTTCGCCGGCTTTGGCGGGTTAAAATCGGCGATAACCAATGAGAGCCGTTTGCGGGTGCCGGAAAGAGTAAGTTTTAACCAGAGTTCATCCGCCGAAACGGGTTGTTTACCCGATTCTGGGGTTTGCGCTAATAAAAAAATAGCAATTATTCCCGATACCAGCATTTTAAATAATATATCAGTAATAATGAGTAAGTCAATTTACCATAACAGAACTAACGGAAGAAAATCAAAATGGATAGAATGTTTATTGACTTCTTTTAAGCTTCCTCTATCATAAATTATGCATATAAACGAAATTGAAATTTCCCGAGCAATAATAGAAAGATATACCGAACGGCTTCTCTCTAATCTTACTACTGATGTGGCAATTGTCGGTGCCGGACCTTCAGGTCTAACTGCGGCTTGGAAGATTGCCGAAAAGGGGCTCAAGACCGTGGTCTTTGAGCGCGCACTTAAACCCGGCGGTGGAATGGCCGGTGGCGGGATGATGTTCTCGGAGATTGTTATCCAGAAAGAAGCCTTGCCCATTCTTGAAGAGCTGGGTGTCCATCTTGTTGAACAAAAACCCGAATACTATGTTGTGGATGCGATTGAAGCATTGGGCGCGCTACTCTTTCGGGTGACTCACCAAGGAGTAAAAATCTTTAACCTCATTGCCGTTGAAGATTTGGTTTTAATTGAAAATAGGGTGGGTGGCCTGGTGATAAACTGGAGTGCCGTAGAGATAGCCAAACTTCATATCGACCCGCTAACCGTTTCCAGCCAAGTTGTAGTGGATGCCACCGGTCATAGTGCTGAGGTTGTGAGTAAACTTTTACGTAAAGGACGGGTGCGCCTCCCCACACCTTCAGGCGGTATTGAAGGTGAAGGTCCGATGTGGGCAGAAGAAGCCGAACGGTTAACCATTGAGAACACCAAAGAGGTTTATCCCGGACTTTGGGTAACTGGAATGGCAGCCAATGCGGTTTTTGGTGGCCCCAGAATGGGACCTATTTTTGGCGGAATGTTTTTATCCGGTGTAAAAGTAGCCAATGAAATTACCCTCCGTCTTAAATCCTAACCCCAATTTTCTAACATTTTACATTTTGACTTTCCTTGCCTGCGGTTACTCCACCCGCTCTCTACTCCCCTCCCATCTCAAGACCTTAGCGATTGTCTCGGTAGAAAACTCAACCACCCAACCCGGTCTGGATGAGGAGTTAAGCCTCACCCTTCCCCAGATATTTAACGCCGACCGTAACCTTCGGGTAACAAGCCCCGAGCAAGCCGACCTCTCCCTTACCCTACGAGTGACAGGTTACTTTCGGGCCCCGGCCGCTTACGACGCTAACCAGAACATCTCTCTCTATGAAATAAATATCACCGCCAATTTTGAGACATTTGACCAAATCCGGCAGGAACCATTCTTTTCTGGCACCGCTATCAGTCGCGTGGTTTTCGACCCCAATAGCAAATCGGAGGAAGAGGCTATAAAAGGTGCGATTGAAAAACTATCCCGAGAAATTGTTCGTCAAGTGCTTACCGCATGGTAACCGAAAAGGAGGTGGAACTTACCATCACAAAAATTGTTCCTGGCGGTGAAGGGCTTGCCGAAATTAACGGATTGAAGGTTTTTGTCCCTTATTCAGCACCCGAGGAAAGGGTAAAGGCAAGAATTGTTACCAGGAAAAAAGACTATGCGGTGGCTGAAATTACCGAAATTATTGATAAATCACCCCTCCGAGTTAACCCCGAATGCCCTTATTACGGTAAGTGTGGCGGTTGCCAGTTGCAACACCTCTCCTATTCCGCGCAATTAGTAATAAAAAAACTCCTCGTGAATGAAACGCTGCAAAGGCTGGGTCGAATATTTGTGCCGGTAGCAAATATCTCCTTTAAGCCATCACCTTGGCGCTACCGAAATAAAACCCAGTATCCAGTAGGACCGGGGAAAACTGGTGTGAAAATTGGCTTTTATGAAAGACGAACTCATCATCTCATTGACATACCCGGATGTCTGCTTCATCCTGAAGATTTTGACCGAATCCGTCTCTTGACCTTAGAGCAAATCACGAAAGCAAAAGAGACCCCTTATTATGAAAAAAAGCACCAGGGAAATATCCGTCACTTAGTCCTTCGCCAGGGGATAGACGGCGGAATTATGGTAATTATTGTCACCAGGACAAAAATGCTTAAACCTAAGATAATATCGGCGCTGGCGAATATCCCCGGTGTCAAATCAGTAGTTCAAAACATCAACCCAGAAAAAACAGACCGTATTTTTGGCAAGAAAACAATCGTTTTGTCTGGTAACAAGTTTATTAGCCAAAAAATTCTCGGCCGGGAGTTTCGGGTATCGCCAACCTCCTTTTTCCAGGTCAATATCGCTCAGAGTGAAGAACTTTGTCGCAAAGTAATAAACAGTGTTGCACCAACTGGAACGGAAACAGTCCTTGACCTATTCAGTGGTGTTGGTATGCTCAGTTTAATCTTAGCTGGTATGGTGCAGAAAGTTATCGGTATAGAAATTGACCCGGTGGCGGTCACCGATGCTCGTTACAACGCTGAATTG
>FWPV01004681.1_pt1 | contig 28535 bp, 26 predicted proteins | sample 2228371 | NCBI WGS metagenome assembly FWPV01 (sample SAMEA103939776, study PRJEB20133) | metagenome | reverse complement strand
CCGAGTCACTGGAAACAAGGAGTGTCTTCGACTACCACACCAATTTGAAGTTCCCTCTCCAGGGGCCAGTGCGCTCTGTTTTGACCCTGGGCTATGCCTTTGATCATGAAGCCTTGGACCTAAAGGCGCTTTCCACATTTCGTTTCGGCCCCCCTCCCTTCGGGATCTTCAGCAGCACAGAGCAAGTAGAGGCCACCAGATCCAACCATGCTTACTACATGCAAGAACAACTCACCATCCTGGACAGGCTTCATCTCACAGGGGGCTTCAGGGTGGAGGATAACAGCAAGTTCGGCACCGAAGTGAGCCCCAGGGGTTCCGTGGCATATGAGCTCAAAGAGACTGGCACCAAGCTCAGGGGGGCTTTGGGCACGGGAATCAAAGAGCCTACTTTCCTGGAAAACTTCGGAGGCTATGGCACTGTGGGCAACCCCCAGCTCAAACCCGAGAAGTCCTTCTCTTGGGAAGTGGGTGTTGACCAATACTTCCTGGACAGGAAGCTCATGATGGGAGTGACCTACTTCAAGAACCACCTGGAAGACCTCATAGCCTTTGTACCCACGCCCTTTCCTCCACCTGCGGTGCTTCCTCCCAACTACTTCAATATCCAGGAGGCAGAGACCTGGGGAGTGGAATTGATCGCCAAGGTGAGGCCCACCCAAGGGCTCACCATAGGAGGCACTTACACATTTCTGGACACCGAGGTATTGGATGACGGTGGGCTGGGAAACCTGTTTTTCGCTAAGGGCAAGAAGCTTCTAAGAAGGCCCAATCACACAGGCTCCTTTTTTGTCAACTGGCTCTGGAAAGGCCTCAACGTGAATCTAAGGGGCGCTTATGTGGGGCCCAGAGACGATACTTTCTTCACTGTATCTCCAGGACCCTTCGGCTTTTATAACTTCGTGAACCAAAGGGTCACCAATCAGGATTATTTTGTGTTGGACTTGGCCCTTTCTTACACCATGGAGCTGACATCTGGGCCGGTGCGCTCCATGAGGTTTTTTGCAAAGGCCAGAAACGTTCTCAACGAGAAATATGAGGAAGTCTATGGATACTCTGCTCCCAGGGCCAGTGCTCTGGGAGGTGTGGAGTTTATGTTTTGACCCAAGCACTGATAACCTGCACCAGCAATACTCGGTGCCCAGAGGAAAGAGAAACCTGGGAAGGAGGCAGACATGAAACTCCTGCAAGAGGCAGTGGCCAGGATCGAGCCCCAGGACCCTAGCTTCAGAGATGAGGCCAGAAAGAGGCTGGAGCAGCTCACCATGCCCCACTGGGCCCTGGGCAGGCTCATGGACCTGGCCGTGGAATTGGCTGGAATGACCCGCTCCACGAGGCCATCGGTTGAGCGCAGGGTGGTGGTAACCATGGCCGCTGATCACGGGGTTGTGGCCGAGGGGGTGAGCAAGTATCCCCAAGAGGTCACCCCCCAAATGGTGCGCAACTTCCTAAATGGTGGCGCTGGTATCAACGCCTTGGCCAGGGTTGCAAGGGCCCAGGTGGTGGTGGTGGACATGGGGGTGGCGGCTCAGATCCATGGAGTGGAGCAAAACGCCAGGTTCATATCCAGGAAGATAGCCCCAGGAACAGCCAACATGGCCAGGGGGCCTGCCATGAGCAAAGATCAGGCCCTGGCTTCCATCGAGACCGGAATATCAATAGCCATGGATCTGGCTTCCAGCTTTGAGCTTCTAGCCACAGGCGACATGGGCATCGGCAACACCACCCCGAGTTCGGCCATAGTTGCGCTTCTCACCGGGGCCTCTGTTGAAGAAGTCACGGGCCGAGGCACCGGCCTGGATGACCAGCAGCTGGCCCACAAGATCTCGGTCATAAGTAAGGCCATAAGGCTCAATGCTCCTGATCCATCGGATCCAATGGATGTGCTCTCCAAGGTTGGAGGTTTGGAGATAGGGGGCATAGCGGGTTTGATACTCGGATGCGCCGCGTGCAAGAAGCCGGTGATTCTGGACGGCTTCATATCCACGGCCGGGGCTCTCATTGCCCAGGCTCTTTGCCCAGTGTCAACCCATTACATGATCGCCTCCCACAAGAGCGTGGAGCAAGGCCACAGGATCGCTTTGCAAAGACTTGGGCTCAAACCCCTGTTGGACCTGGACTTGAGGCTGGGAGAGGGCACAGGAGCAGCCCTTGCCATGCCCCTGGTGGAGGCTGCCGTGAGGATACTCACGGAGGTGGCCACATTCGAGGAAGCCTCTGTGTCCAAAGCAGCAGATCCAGAAAGAATCGAGTGAGCCCCTATGATTCAGGATGGGCAAATGATGTGGAAAGACTGCCCAATACCCTGGCACCAAATGCAGCCTGAGTTTCCCTGTGGGGTCCTTCTTGGCTTTAGGCGTGAAAATGCACTAGATTACCCGAGCCTTGGGGGTATAGCCCCCAAAGCCACTGATCCTGGAGAATGATTGGGGCCAGAAACACTTGAACTGTCCTATTTCCCAGGACACAAAAAAGGCCACGGATATTTATGGATCCGTGGCCAGTGGTCCCAGTGTCACCTTAGGCCTGCATGCCACGCGCCCTGGCCATGGCCTCAAGCCTGGCAATTCGCTCCTCTATGGGAGGATGAGTGCTGAAGAGTCTCACTATGCCCCCTCCAGACAGAGGGTTCACGATGAACATGTGGGAGGTGGCAGGATTTGCATCCATCGGGATCTGCTGGGCTGCCATCTGAAGTTTTCTGAGGGCATTGGCCAAAGAAAGGGGCCTTCCGCATATCCTGGCCCCTGTCTCGTCGGCACCGTACTCCCTTGCCCTGGAAATGGCCATCTGCACCAACATGGCAGCTATGGGCCCCACTATCATCATAACGATGGCTGCAATGGGATTTGCAGAGCCCTCCTCATCATCGCCGGACCTTCCTCCGAATATCATGGCCCACTGGGCCATCTGAGCCAGGTAGCTGATGGCTCCTGCTATTGTTGCAGCTACAGTGCCCACCAGGATGTCCCTGTTACGGATGTGCGCCAGCTCGTGGGCCAGAACTCCCTGAAGCTCACCTGGAGAGAGGATCCTGAGAATTCCCGTTGTAACAGCCACGGCGGAATGCTCTGGGTTTCGCCCTGTGGCAAAGGCATTGGGCTGGTCCTGGTCTATGATGTACACCTTTGGCATGGGAAGCCCGGCCTGCCTGGCCAAATCCCTGACCATGGCGTGGAGCTCAGGGGCCTCTGCTTCCGATACCTGCTGGGCTCCATACATGCGAAGCACTATCTTGTCGCTGAACCAGTAGGTGAAAAAATTCATGGCAAAGGCCATGATCAAGGCTATGGTCATACCCGATCTTCCCCCCAATAGGGCCCCAAAGCCTAATAACATGAGGGTCAGGGTCACCATCAGGACCATGGTCTTGAGCCCGTTCATCTTCTGTATTCCTCCTCTAATTCATTTTGTGAAAACAGCCCACAAAAAAACCTTCACCGCAATACTCTGCAGCGAAGGTCTCGCCAGCGGGCATCACCACCGCCGGGCGGCGCCGGCCCGCCCTTTCCCAGGCGAGCGTGCTGACGGCCTCCGCCCTTTTAAGCTACTCCCCTTCAGCCGACCCCTACTGTTTTGTTAACAGACAATGTCAGGGCCAGGGCACCGTATTTTGAGCTACTCTTGGCATTCCCCCCGCCCCACGAACCTTGTTAAGGGGTCTTTCAAGAATAATATAGAAAGCGATCCCAACGTCTGTCAACACCGAATCTTGCTGTGATCCTGGCGCAAACACCGATCCCTTCTTCCAAGCACTTGACCGATTATGTGCCAAAAGGCTATAACTGCTCCATTGTCGTTCCAATTGGTCTTGTACCAAGCCGGTCTCTTAGACAATAGTTTGTTCGGCTCTTGGAAACAAAAGGCCCAAAAGGAGAAAGTCATGGACCTTGGAGCATTGGGGGAAATCCATTTTACCTGGGATTTTCTGGTCTCTCTTTTGAGCATAGTTGTCATCGATTTAGTGCTGGCAGGGGATAACGCTGTCATCATCGCCATGGCGGTGAGAGGACTTCCTGCTTCCCAGCGCAAGAAGGGTATTATTTTTGGTGCTGGGGCGGCAGTGATCTTGAGGGTTTTGTGCACCTTTGTGACAGCACAGCTTCTAAGGATTCAATACGTGAAGCTCATCGGGGGAGCTGTAATAATTTGGATTGCCGTAAAGCTTCTGATGGAAGGAGCTCACGAGGAAAAACTTCAGAGGGAGCCCAAGACCATCTGGCAGGCTATTTGGGTCATTGTGGTTGCTGACATCACAATGTCCATAGACAACATGCTGGCTGTAGGAGGAGCATCAAAGGGAAACCTTTTCCTTTTGCTTTTTGGTTTGGGATTGAGCATTCCCTTGGTGGTCTTTACAAGCAATCTTCTCTCCATCCTCATGGACAAATATCCCATAATCGTATACATAGGAGCAGCGATACTGGGAAGGGTAGGCGGGGAGATGATGATCACGGATCCTTTTATCGTGAGGGTTCTGAATCCCTCGGTGTATGTTAAGTATGGCACTGAGGCTTTTTTCACTGTCGGAGTTATCGTGTGTGCAAAACTGCTGGTGAGGCTTAAACTGAAGCGTATGGCAGGAGAGCATGGCATTTTGCAAGACACTGATTCCCCAACAGGAGGAAGTTGATGGCCGTCCTATGTGTGTCAAGGCAGTTCTCATGCGGCGCGGAGCATATCACCCGGCAAATCGCTGATGATCTGGGTTATGAATATGTGGACAAGGCAAGGCTTGCTGATGATCTTTCAGCTTTTGGGGAAAACTGGAGCGAACTGCTGAAGGATCGGGATGAGTCATGCCCCACCATATGGGAGCGTTATGACAGAGGCTACAAGGCCATGATCAGCCTTGTTGAGGCCAAGATATATGAATACGCCTCCAAAGACAAAGTGGTGATTGTGGGAAGGGGATCTCATATTCTGCTGGCAGGATTGGACCCAGTCTTACGTGTCCGCTTCTTGGCACCGGATTGGAAAAGAATAGAACTTCTCATGCAAAGAGAAGATATGGACAGGACAACCGCCGAATGGCTGATGAAAAAGGTGGATCGGGAAAAGGCCTGCTACATACAGGCTAATTATGGGAAGTCCTTGGATGACCCCAATGAATTCGATTTGGTTTTCGACACATCCAGACACTCTTTCCAAGAAATCCTTGATCAGGTCATTGATGCTTTAAAGCACAAGGACCAAAGCACCTCAAAGGAAGGCTGGCAAAGACTCCAGAGTCTGGCTTTGGCGGCTCTGGTGAAGGCCAAGATAGCTTCTGATCCCCGCGTTTTTATCCCCACCATCGAAGTGCAAGAGCAAGGAGGCGCTCTGGTCTTGATGGGAGTTGTACATGGCGAAAAGGAGATGAAGCTGGCTTTGGAAATAGCTCAAGAAGTTGCAAAGAACAAAGCATTAATCAATAGGCTTCGCTTCAGACTGGCAGGCCCCATACACTGACCTGACCAGAGCCAGAGATCACATGGTTTTCCTGCTGGATTGTATGGTTTGCATTGGAGCTCATCACCCACACTCATGGAAAAATTTGGGGTAACTATCCCATGATCTGTGATCAATCAATTTGGGGCGGCCACTGGATTCAGATTCAAAAATGGCCGGATGTGCCTGTAAGCCTGGGGGCCTGCACCGAGCTTGCAGGCCTCGGAGAAGATTTCGGGTAAGAGATTCTTCAGATGAGGCCCATCCCCTTCAAGACTGAGAGCATGACCGCCGCTGCCATCACGGATCCTATCTGACCTCCTGTGTTTGCTCCCATGGCATGCATCAAAAGGAAATTCTTCTTGTCATACCTTTGTCCCTGAACCTGTACAACTCTCGCAGCCATGGGATACGCCGAAATACCGGCTGCACCTATCAATGGGTTTACCTTCCCACCTGACAAAGCACACATGAGCTTCCCGAAGCAAACCCCGGCCACTGTATCCAGGCAAATGGCCACAAAACCTAGGCCGAAGATTGCCAGGGTCTGGGTTTTAAGAAAGGCGTGCCCCTCCATGGTGCCCCCTATGGCCAGGCCCAAGAAAAGAGTCACTATGTTTGCAATCTCGTTTTGGGAAGCGTTGGTAAGGCGTGCTACCACTCCGCATTCTTTCATGAAGTTACCCAGCATTATGGTTCCCATGAGGGGAAGACCTTTGGGGGCAATGAGTCCCGTTATAAAGGTCACCACTATGGGAAAGAGCAGCCTGGTCCTTGCTGAGACGGTTTTCTTCGCTGTGCTCATTTTTATGGTGCGCTCTTTCTCAGTGGTCAGAAGCCGCATTATGGGAGGCTGTATGATGGGCACCAAGGACATATAAGAATAGGCTGCCACAGATACTGCTCCCAGTAGCTGGGGGGCATACTGGGAGGTGACGTATATTGCTGTCGGGCCGTCACAAGCTCCGATGATGGCTATGCTCACGGCCTCTAGCTCTGGAAAACCTAAAGCCAATGCCAGAAGCAGTGTAAAGAAAATCCCAAACTGCCCAGCTGCTCCCAAAAGCAGTATCTTGGGATTTTCCAACAAAGGGGTAAAGTCGGTCATGGCGCCGATTCCAACAAAAATGAGAAGCGGGAAAAGCTCGTTGCTTATACCCATATCGTAAAAGGTCCTCAGTAGACCTCCTGGCTCCATCAGATCACTGAGAGGAATGTTCACCAGCACACATCCGAATCCTATGGGCACAAGCAAAAGGGGCTCTACTTCCTTCTTGACTCCCAGATAAATCAAGAACCCGCCCACTATGAGCATCACCATGTTGGGCAGACCCTGTGAAAACAAATACTGAGTGCCACTCACAAGGCCGGACAGCCCCGCCAGAACACTCTCCATCATGACGATCTCTCTCCTATCTGCTGTTCTTTGGGGAGTTCTGCTCAGAGGCAATGGGGAAGATTTTCTTAAGAAGGGTCATGAGAAGGCTCAATATCCAAAGTGTGATGAGTGTCCCACCCATACCCACTATCATCATGGTAAGACCAAATGTCCACTTATCCATCGTTTTCTCCCCACGGCTAGAACTACTGCTGACAAACCTCCGATGGGACCGGCCAATTTTAGAACAAAAAAGTTCTGGGGTCCAGTACCCTTGGGGGGGCGCTACTACAAAGACATAACTGCGAGGATTTCTATTGGCTTTCTTGGCAATTGCATTGTTAGGTTGCCAACCTGGCACAAAGCTCTGCCACCCTCCTGCCCAGCTTTCTGGCGTTTTCCGCTGCTCCCACATCGGGGGCTCCGACGCATGCCACACCATAATGACCTGTGGCATCCAGCGGGTCGCCCACCACTACCATGCCGTAGATGAGCATGCACTGGAGTATGGATAACATGGTGGTCTCTTTCCCACCTGTGGGATCCCCTGATGTTGCAAATGCAGCCCCTACCTTGTTGGCCATCTTTTTTCTGACCCCCACGAACTCATCGAAAACCCTCTTTAGCTCCGAGGCCATGCCGCCAAAGTAAACTGGGGAGCCTGCAATGATGCCCGATGCTGCCACGAAGTCCTCCTTGGTCACATCAGAAGGCGTCTTCAACAAAGCTTTGGCTCCAGGTACAGATTCCACTCCTTCTGCCACGAACTGGGCCAGCTTCCTTGTGTTGCCACCCTTGGAGTAATAAAGTATCAGTATGTCCATGGTATACCCCCTTGGCAAAGTTCCCACCTGCATTTGCCATAGATACCATTTTCTTCCAAGCCATGGCAACTCTCTCTAAGACAAATGAAAAAACCTTCAAGATGGCTTTCAGGTCTGTCCGGACCAGATTCCATCGTAAGCGGCATACGAGGGCCTAGCGCCTTTTCGGCTTGGATGCCATAATATGGGGCGTTGGGTATTTCCCAACATAAGACTCGCTTGGACTGAATTTTTCAGACAATAAGACAACGCCTAAAACAGGGAAATAGGAGTATGGCATTTCGTTTTCCTTTGGCCACCATCATAGCACTCATGTTTTTTTTCCCCCTTTCAAATGCCCCTCACGCCCAGGACCGGCAGACCAGGTTCCAAAAGTGGCTTGAGGCCCTCAGGGCAGAGGCCTTGTCCATGGGAATATCCAGCAACACTTTGGAAACCGCCCTCTTGGGGCTTGCCCCCATTGAGAGGGTCATAGAATTGGACCGGTCACAGCCAGAGGTGAAGCTGACCCTGGAAGAGTACCTGACACGTCTGGTCACAGATGCCCGCATCCTAAGCGGAAGGCATTACCTAGCCCAGCAAAGGGAGCTGTTCCAAGAGGCCCAGGCCAAATATGGCGTCCCGGCCTCAGTGCTGGTAGCTCTCTGGGGCGTGGAGTCAGATTATGGAAGGCTCCCCGGCAAGTTTCCCGTGATAGCATCGGTGGCCACCTTGGCCTACGATGGAAGAAGAGGCAGCTACTTTCGCAAGGAGCTACTCTTGGCCCTCCGGATTCTGGATGAGGGGCACATCCGTTTGGATGAGATGACTGGCTCCTGGGCAGGGGCCATGGGGCACTTTCAGTTCATGCCTTCTACCTTTGTGGATTATGCCCTTGATGCTGACGGAGATGGCCGCAAAGATATCTGGAACAACTTGCAGGATGCAGTGCACTCTGCGGCCAATTACCTGGCCTCCATGGGGTGGAAGCCAGGCCTGCCATGGGGAGTAGAGGTGCGCCTTCCCAAGGGATTCAACAATAACAAACTGGGGCCCGAGGCCAAGAGATCCTGTGAGGCATGGAGATCCATGGGCCTGACATTCATTGACGGAAAGCCCCTGAAACTGGACTGGGAAACAGATGCCTGGGTGGTGGCCCCCCAGTGGCCCAAAGGAAGGGCATTCCTGGTCAACCGCAATTACAGAGCCGTGTATCGGTGGAACCCATCCCACTCCTTTGCCATAGCCGTGGGTATCCTGTCTGATCGGATAGCCCGCAATTCACAGAATCCATGAGGAGGAGAGCATATGGACCCTTTCTTGAGCCAGGAACAACTGGAGATCCAGAAAGCTGCCAGGAAGTTTGCCCTGGGGGAATTCCCCCAGGTGGCCGAGGAACTGGACCGGGAGGAGCGATATCCTTTTGATCTTCTCAAAAAGGCAGCCTCCCTGGGTTTCATAGGGGCATGGGTGCCAGAGACTTACGGTGGACCTGGCTTGGGCTTTCTGGAGGCCAGCCTCATCACAGAGGAGTTCTGGAGGGTGGATCCTGGGTGTTCTTCCATATTGTCTGCCTGTTTCGGGGGTCAGATGATCCTTTATTTCGGCACAGAGGAACAAAAGAGAAAATACCTGAGCCCCGTACCAGCGGGTGAGAAGATCATGGGCTCGGCCATTACCGAGCCCAATGCTGGAAGTGATGTGGCAGGCATCAGAACTCGGGCCATCAAGCAAGGAGACCATTTCGTCATAAACGGCACCAAGATGTTCATAACCAATGCTACCATAGCCGATTATTTCGTGGTGCTTTGTCAGACAGATCCAGATGCACAAAAGCGCCATGCACGCTTCAGCGTGCTGTTGGTTGAATCGGACACCCCCGGCCTAAGCCGCCGCAAGATCCACAACAAGCTCGGTATAAGGGCATCGGACACCGGCGAGCTCATCTTCGAGGATGTGCGGGTGCCCGAGGAGAATCTGGTGGGCCAAAGAGGCAGGGGGTTTTACCAGTTCATGGATTTCTTTGATCGCACCAGGGTGAATGTGGCCTCCCAGGCCGTGGGTTTGGCACAAGGAGCCCTGGACAGGGCCATCTCCTACGCCCGTCAAAGGGAGGTTTTCGGCTCCACCTTGGCCTCCTTGCAGGTCACCCAGTTCAAGCTGGCCGAGATGGCAACCCGTGTTGAAGCCTCCCGTGCCCTGGTCCGCCAAGCTGCCTGGAAGTTGGATCGGGGAGAGGTGGACACCAGGCTCATAGCCATGGCCAAATGGTTCTCTGGGGAGACGGCCGTAAGGGTTGCCGACGAGGCCTTGCAGATCCACGGCGGCTACGGCTTCATAGGGGAATATGAAATATCGAGGCTTTACAGGGACGCCAAGATAGTGGAGATTTACGAGGGCACCAAGGAGATAGAAAAGACAATAATCGGAAGAAGGCTCCTTAAGGACTGACCCAGGCAGGCGGCCTGCAGGGGATCATCTTCTCAGGCCGCCTCTGAAACCGCCCTTTCCTGTTCAGAAAAGCCTTCCCAAGATGTTGTGGTCCTTCCGCCTTGAGTCGAGCATATCTTGTGGAAAGAAGCTTGACTTTGGGTACTTCGGGTCTATAATGAAGTGCCTGGGCTAAAATCTCTTGAGCATCCGGCTTCAACGGGGGATCACCCCCGAGGGGTGGCTGGCGGAGGTTTTGCTCCACAAGATCAAGTTTTGAGAGGTATGGGTATGGCTTCCACAAAGAATACCTTGAAACTTACACCCAATGCCTTGAGGGTGCTGGAGAGGCGCTATCTCACCAGGGATGAAAGCGGCCGATTGGTGGAGACACCTGAGGAGATGTTCAGGAGGGTGGCCAGAGCCATTGCCCAGGCTGACGAGGACCCTGATCAGGCAGAGGAGATCTTTTTCCATATGATGGCCTCTTTGGAGTTCCTGCCCAATTCCCCAACCCTCATGAACGCCGGGAAGGACTTGGGGCAGCTTTCGGCTTGTTTCGTGCTCCCTGTGGACGATTCCATGGAGAACATTTTTGAGTCAGTAAAGCACACTGCCATGATCCACAAGTCAGGTGGTGGGACCGGATTTTCTTTCAGCCGTTTGAGGCCTAAAGGATCCACGGTGGCCTCCACCGGAGGGGTTTCCAGCGGGCCAGTTTCCTTCATGAAGGTCTTTGACACGGCCACAGATGTCATAAAACAGGGCGGGAAAAGGCGTGGGGCCAACATGGGGATTCTCAGGGTGGATCACCCCGACATTCGGGAGTTCATATATGCCAAAGAGGACCCCAGCCGCTTCAACAACTTCAACCTTTCTGTGGCCATCACCGATGCCTTCATGGAGGCTCTGGAAAAAGGGGACAATTACGATCTTGTGGATCCCCACACAGGGAGGGTTGTGGATTCTGTATCGGCGCGGGAGATCTTCGAGGAAATAGTAAACCAAGCCTGGAAAACAGGAGATCCTGGCGTACTTTTTATTGACAGGATCAATCATGACAATCCCACCCCCAGCCTGGGGGAGTTTGAAGGCACAAACCCTTGCGGGGAGCAACCCTTGCTGCCCTACGAATCTTGTAATCTGGGCTCCATTAACCTGGCCAAGATGGTCAAACGTCAGGCAAGACGTTGGGTGCTGGATGAAAAACGCTTGGATCTCTTGGTGGCTCAGGCCGTGCGATTCCTGGACAACGTCATAGAGGTGAACCGCTATCCCCTCCCACAGATCGAGGAGATGACAAAGGCCAACCGGAAGATAGGCCTGGGAGTCATGGGCTTCGCGGATTTGCTCATCTTGCTCCAGATTCCCTATGATTCACCAGAAGCTGTCCGCATTGCCAGGCGGATCATGTCCAGAATAAGGAAAAAGGCCCGGGAGGCCTCTGCCAGCTTGGCCCAATTGCGAGGCCCCTTCCCCAATTATCCCAGAAGCGTGTACCCAGGGAAGAATATTCCGCCTGTTCGCAATGCCACCACCACCACCATAGCCCCCACGGGTACTCTTAGCATCATTGCCGGTTGTTCCAGCGGCATAGAACCACTGTTTGCGGTTTCCTACATCAGGAAGGTCTTGGATAACGAAGAGCTCTTGGAAGTGCATCCTCTTTTCGTGGAAGTTGCCAAGAGAAGGGGTTTTTACAATGAAAGGATCATGAGGGAGGTTGCTGTCAGCGGAAGTCTCAGGTCCTTTGAAGACATTCCCGAGGACATAAGACGGATTTTCGTCACGGCTCATGACATAACGCCCGAGTGGCATGTAAAGATCCAGGCCGCATTTCAGGAGCATACTGATAACGCGGTTTCCAAGACCGTTAATTTCCCTCACGATGCCACCCCCGAAGATGTGGCAAGGGTTTACTGGCTGGCTTACAGGCTGGGTTGCAAAGGGGTAACCATCTACAGGGACAGGAGCCGGGATTCTCAGGTCCTCAATATCGGGCGCTGCACGCCTTCGGAGATAGCCCAGATCCAATCAGCCATAGCAGAGCCGCCTATGGCAGCAGCCGCCTCCCCTGCTGTATACCCACCATCGAGCAAAGGTTTGCCTCGTGTGGCGCCCAGGCCCAGGCCGCCTGTCACACAAGGGGTCACAGAGAGGATCGGAACAGGTTGCGGCAAACTGTATGTGACCGTGAACCACGACGAGGAGGGCATATGCGAGGTTTTTGCCCAGATGGGCAAGTCAGGAGGATGTGCAGCATCCCAGATAGAAGGCATAAGCCGCCTGATATCTCTGGCCCTTCGCTCCAGAGTCAGCATGGAAGCCATAATAAAGCAGATAAAAGGCATCAGGTGTCCTGCACCTCTTTGGGCCAAGGGGGGAATGGTGCTGTCCTGTGCAGACGGAATTGCCAGGGTCTTGGAGCATCAAAGTGGCAGCAATGGCCAGCAAACAGGCCATGAAAAACCCAAGTCTTTGGGGGCTGAAGCTTCAGGTTCCTGGGCCCTTCCCAAAGGAGGAGACTCCCAAGGGATAATAGTGGGATCCTGTCCCGACTGCGGTGGGGCCATTGAACACGCCGAGGGATGTGAGGTGTGTCGTTTCTGCGGATTTACCAAGTGCTCATAGATGAGAAGTTGTCCTCCCCCAATCCCTTTCTCTGCCTTGGTAATTAGAAGCCTCTCTTGGGAGAGGCTCAATGCCCGGGATTGAGAAATATGCTCCTGCTCAATCATGCTGGTGAAGCAAGAAATGGCCATGGATGTGGCGATGGGCTTTCCCGTCGTGACGATGAAGATGTTCGTGGATAAGATTCACCCGCAGAAGCAGTTGCTGATCCTCCAGTATCTGATCTGCTGGCCCCATCCTCTCCAGCCTATGATCTTCGGACAAAACAGCCACGTGGGCATGCAGCTCCTGGACCAATCCCAAATCATGGGTTGCCACAACTAGGCTCTTTCCTGCCTCGTGGAGTGCCAAGAGAAGCTCCACAAGAAAGCTCTGGGTCCGAGGATCCAGGCCGTTTGTGGGCTCATCAAAGAGCAGAAGCTCTGGATTCATGGTCAGGACAGAGCCTATGGCCACCTTTTTTTTCTCTCCACCTGAGAGCATGTATGTGGGCCTCTTGGCCAGATCCACCATGGACAACATCTCTAGGACTTCCATGCTTCTGTGTCTGGCCTCTTCTGGAGAAAGACCCAATTGCAATGGCCCGAACATCAGCTCCTCTATCACGGTGGGGCAGAAAAGCTGCACCTCAGGGTCTTGAAACACATATCCGACTCTGGACCTAAAGAAACTTCTAAACTCCCTGTCTCTCAAAGAAGCCTCATTTACGAGCCGATTTCTGAACCAAACCTTACCTTGGTCCGGATGAAGCACTCCGCCCATGATCTGAAGCATGGAGGACTTTCCGCTGCCATTGGCTCCTATCACCGCAAGCCTTACACCCTCTTCCAGGGAAAGGCTCAAACCTTCCAAGGCCGCAATGCGACCATAATACTTAAGAGACACCTCCTCCATCCTCAAGAGTTCCGCCACGCCAGGCTCCTCTTACAGAAATGCTATCAGCCCAACCAAGACCGCCATTATCCCTATGCCCAACAAATCTCCAGCAGCCAATCCCCCAAGAGGTTCTACCCGGACCTTGCCTGAGAATCCCCTGGACTGCATGGCCCTGAAAATCTCCTCGCAGCGAAGCTGAGTCTTCTCAAAAACAAAGGCAATACGATGGGCCGTCCACTTACGGGTCTCTGCGGAGCTTGTCCCCTTTACCAGCCTTGCTGATCTGGCCCTGTGCATCTGCTCCACCAGGTTCACCAGCACAAAAATATACCTGTAGGTCAACAAGATCACCCAAACCAAAGTGTCAGGCAATCTGAAATGCTTCAGCGCCCTGACTATTTCCGTGAAGGAAGTGGTGTTGAGAACCAACAGGGTTACAGTCACAGAATTCATTATGCGCAGTGCAAGCATGGCCACTGCCCTAAGCCCGCCCCTGGTAAACCCCACGGTCTCCTCCACATGAAACCAAAGAAAATTGGCAGGCTCTTTCAGGTGCAAAATAGGGATCAAAACATCATCCTTGTTTACCAGGTTCAGGGCCGATGGGCCCGGAAGGATAATTCCGAATACCACTGCCAACAGGATTGCCCTGCCTTGAACTTCTCTCAAGGGTATTTTGGAAAGCAGGGTCAACCCCAAAAGAATTGAACCCAAAAGCAGCTGGGCCCCAAGGCCATGCTTGAGGCTGGCCATTACCACAGTGGATGCTATGAAAGCCAACTTGACCCTGGGATCCAGTTTCTGAAGAAGCCCATTTTTTACAGCTAGATCCCACTGTACGTAGAGCCTTCTTACCATGGCGCATAGCTGAGCAAGGGCCTTCTCCATAAAAGAAATTGACCCCCCTTTGCCCGGGCCAATGACTCCGGGGGAAGGGGGGTCTTGAAGAAAAGGCGGCAAGCGCTTCAAGGCAGACATCTAGAAGTATACCGAGACTGTGGAAATCAACCTGAATTTCTCCAGGCCCTCGGCTCCCTGTTGATCTCTCTTCTCGTTCAACCATTTGGCAAGTGGAAGTTTAACCCCTATGCCCAGGTTCATATTCTGAAGACTCGGGAAGGAAAAACGAAAACCAGGGGTCACGTAAAGGATAGTACCTCCGGTGGCCTGCTGCTTTATGCTGAATTCCTCGTCCCTGGCCACATTGAGAAGGTTGAGCTCAAGAATTCCGTCTATCTTGTTCACAAAGGCCTCTGGTTTCCCCCATAGCTCGTACACCCCTGCCAGATTGAACCTGAACTCGTTTCCGAACTTGAAATGTTCTCTCTCAGTGAAAACATCATAGCCCATGTCTGCGGTCATGGAAAAAGGTCCCCAAATCTGTCTTGAGACTGCGAAACCCACGTTGAATGAAGGGCTTCCAAAACCAGGCTGCATGCCAGGGTCTATCTCGCCTCCCAGCTTTTCCTTCCACTTCCCAGTGGGAAACGTTGCCCCTGCAATGAAAGCAAAGTATGTAGTACCGCTGCCCTCCAGTGTAGTGGCAGTGTCCTCCATGGAATTCAAACTCCAGCCCTTTTGGGGATTGTAGTTGAAACCCAAGGAGAAGTTAACCTTCACATCACCTATGCCATCGAGGCTGCCCAGAGTGTCCTGCCTCTTTACATTGTATGGAAGGAAGAGGCTCCCCATGAGCCAAGGGGTTATACCGTAAGAGAATCCCAGGTTGAAAAACGAGAAGGAATCCTTGTTCTCTGGCTCGAAACGGCCCCATTTACGCCATTGCACCTGTTCAAAACGGCTAGAAACCACTATCCCACCCTCGGGAAGTGTCAGAGGAGAGTTTGCCTCCAGAGGACTGCCAGGCCCAAGGGCAAGGCTAACCCCGCCGTGGTGGGACCAGCCCGAGTCGGGAATCAGAGCCAGAAACAGAACCATCATCAGCCAAGCTACCCTCAGAATCATCTTCTCTTCTCCTAGGATAAGATTGGTCCTTCTGGACGAGGCTTTCGCCCTTTCATGTTGGGATTCTTCCCAGCTGTTTTTCGCATCAACCTGGCTGACCACCCTTGCCATGTTCTTGGTCGCCTAGGTTCTCAGACCTCTTGCGGGATTTCCACCAGGCGTATATGCCGAAAAGCCCTATTATGAGGCTGAGTCCAGTTATGAGCCTTGTATGGGTGGCCACGAGGGGTTTGCTGAAGCCCTCCAACTCCATGGCCTGATTCACCTTGAAATCTATGGTGATTCCGTGAAAACCGTGGGCCGACTCCCCCAGCACCTTCACCTTCCAATCCCCAGGCCGATCCGGAAGCAAGGAGAGACAGCCTCTTCGGTCTGTACGGCCTATTTGGTAGGGCTCTGTGTCCCCTGGGCCAAAAACCTCGTACTGGGCGTAGTTGGCCGGATCCTCGGCTGCGTAAAACACGCGGATTGTCATGCCCTTGGACTCCACCGTGTAATGGATCGTGTGGGCTGCAGCCTCTGGCCCCAGATGCGAAACCCACAGGGCACATATAGAAACGACAAGCATTGCCATCATCTTGCCTGTTGATTCAGAATTCCGGCCTTTCATTGGCCCACCTCAAAGGAAAGGGTGGCAGTAACGCTCAGAAAGTCTGCCTCAGGGTCTCCGCTTAAGGGTTGCTTGCAGGTCACGGCAACCAATTGAGTGCCTGAGGAGAGGGGGACTTTGATCATTCCACTAGAGTCCGTTTTGCCTATCTTCTGATGGTCAGATCCCGCGACCTCGGCCCCCTCAATGGGCTTTCCTTGGAAAAAGACCTGCAGCGTAAGACTCTTTTCTTTCATCTCAAAGGGATCTTCAAGGGGCACGATGTCAAGAGCAACCCCCTCCAGAGGTTTGAGAACAACCTCACCTCCTGCAAGAAGCCTCTTGGCGTGATTCAGGGATCTTATGGCCTCTACCACTCGAGTAGCCTTGCTCTTGCCCACGTTTTTCCATCCATAGATGGTCTTGCACCAGTAGCCGTTGTCCACCTCGGCATGGACAAGTGAAGCCTCTCCTGAGAGGGTCAGGGCCACAGCATTGTCTTTCTTTTCTGTGGCCACCGTAATCTTTGAGCCAGATTTGTCCAAAGCCCAAACTGTCTTGACATTGTCTACATTGAATTGGGCACGTTGGGAGCCATGGCCAAATACCAGCAAGAGCTCCTGTCCTTTGCCCTCGATCCAGAACTCATGGGCCTCAGCTGCCCCAGACATCCCAGGTACAGAGAGGCCCATAAAGACCAATGCCGCCTTCCATGCAGAAAGACTCCGTGTCCCGAGCTTCCTGACAAACCCTAGGACCAACACTGTCAAAGCCGCCTCCAAAGCCCCCAACACTGTCAAATGGGGAAGAATCACCGCAGGCAGGGTTATCTCCAGACCATAAGGGAAGTAAGAGGGGTTGGAAGAGCCGGGATGAATCAGGGGCTGGACTCCCAGCTCCAAGGCTGTCATCAAAGCCCCGGCATTTACTCCCACGTATCCGGCCATAGCCCCTCCCATCATCTGGCGCCAGCCAAAGCTGGAGCCCATCTCATGAGGGCTATTCACCCTTTTGATCTCACGGGAGCCTGATACCAACCTGTGGGCCAAGTATCCGGCCATCCCGCCCACAAATCCCATGTTGAAGCAGTTTGCCCCAAGAGATGTGATCCCCCCGTCTCCGAAGACAAAAGCCTGTACGCCCAAGGCCACAGAAACCGCCAGCACACAAGCCCAGGGGCCCAGCAGCACAGCCACCATACCCGAGCCCGCCAGATGTCCTGTGGTACCACCGGGCAAAGGAATAGCAAAAACCATCACACACAGGCTGAAAGCCGCGGCCATGGCCAAGTAAGGAATCTGGAGGACGCTTAAATCCTTTTTAAGCCTTCTTGAGGCATAGTACCAGATCGGGCCCATGGCGGCCCAAAGCCCCCCGTAAGTGGCTGGCCCCAGATAGCCGTCCGGAATATGCATGGCAGACCTCCATGAACAGGATCTAGAAAACCATGGACAAAAAAATAAGCCACGAGGGCTCTAGACCTTCTGGTCGTCCAGCTAGCCTTCGTGGCTTGAGCTATAGAATACTCACCTTTGCATGCTTGTCAAGGTGCAATCTGATTAAAGGCATCTTGGAGACCGAGAGACTATCCAAGCTCTTTCTCAGACACAATGATCTCCAGCCTGGATCTTTGCATTGACAACCTTGATGGGCTGATGAGATATTTGACAAGAAATTGTTGTGGCCCTGAAGGGCTTGGTGGATTGCTGGGGTCGAGACCGTGGAAGAGCGGGCTGAAGTCCGCATGGGGTCCTGGCCCTTATTAGTTTGGAGGGCCCGGGACATGGGAGGTATTCGTGAAGATCTGCGTGGTGGATGGCCAGGGCGGAGGTATAGGCAGCGCCATAGTAAAGAGGCTCAGGGAGGCATTGGGGGATAAGGTTGAGATAATAGCCCTTGGCACCAATGCCATTGCCACTGCCGCCATGCTAAAGGCTGGAGCCAACAAAGGGGCCACAGGGGAAAACGCGGTGGTCAGGACCGTGGCCAGGGTGCAAGTGGTAGTGGGATCCATAGGAGTTATCATGGCTCATTCCATGATGGGAGAGCTGACGCCCTGTATGGCAGAGGCCGTGGCACTCTCTCCAGCCCTCAAGATTCTTATTCCCATGACCCAAGAGCGAGTGCATGTGGTTGGGGTTAGCCCTCAACCACTACCCCACATGATAGAAGAAATCATTGCTTTACTTAGAAAGGAGGTGGATGGCCGAGATGTGTGAAGCCAACGCCTATTTGCTCAAGGGGGACCAGGAGGAACTGGTCATGGAGGCAGTGGATGTGTTGGAACCCAGGGGGGAAGAGTTGTATCTCAAGAGTATTTTCGGGGAGCAGAAGTTCCTGCGGGCCAGGCTCAAGAGCACATCTTTGGTGGAACACAGGATACTCTTGGAGCCTTGCCCCTAAGGAAGTTTTTGGAGATGAGAATTGGAGCAGGTGTCTAAAAACTGGCTCTGGTGAGGGTTCTCTCGAGGCTTGTGCCCAAAGCCCGGCAGAGCTCCAATGCTCAAACCAATGGCAGGAAAGCCCAAGCTGCACATTTTGTCTTGACAAGGCAAAGGGTTTTTGCTCTCATAGTGATGGAGTTTTACCAAGGAGGAGTGGTGGTGTTCCAGGCGATGCTCCAGAACATAGGCTGGATTTCAATTCCGCGGTCAGGGCGAGTTATTAGCCTCGTCCTTATCGTCGTCCGTGGGGGCCCGTCGCCTGGTCCGTGAAGCACGAAATAGCGCGGATCAAGGCCGCGGGCACCAGGCGATGCCCGCGGCCTTTTTGTTTGCATGAAGGCCGCCGGGCAAAACCGGCGGCCTTTTGTTTGGGAAATCTTTTTGGAAAGGGAGGATGGGAATTTCCTATGGCAACCACGGGCTCGCAGGTCTTTTGGGAATCTCTAAAACGTCAGGGTGTGGATGTGATCTTTGGCTATCCTGGAGGAGCGGTCATCCATCTCTACGATGAGCTGCTAAGGGTCCAAGGGCTCCGCCACATCCTGGTGAGACATGAGCAGGCTGCAGCACACGCCGCAGACGGCTTTGCAAGGGCTACGGGTAGGGTGGGAGTGTGTCTGGCCACCTCAGGGCCCGGCGCCACAAATCTGGTCACAGGCCTGGCTGCAGCACATGCTGACTCGGTGCCCGTTGTGGCTTTCACGGGCCAGGTGGCCACAGCTCAGTTGGGCAGGGATGCCTTTCAGGAGGTGGATATAGTCGGGATCACCCGCACCTGTACCAAGCACAACTACCTGGTAAGAAACCCTGCTGAACTGGCTGGGATAATAGAGGAAGCCTTCGAGGTGGCTGCCAGCGGAAGGCCAGGGCCGGTCCTGGTGGACATACCAAGGGATATTCTGAACGCACAGTGTCCCCCCCAGGGGAGCTTCTCTGCAAGTAATTACAGGAAAAATGTCAAAGGATTGGGGCATCCCTTGCAAGTCAGAAGGGCTTGTGAAGCCTTGCTGCACTCACGAAGACCCTTGATATGCGCAGGGGCGGGAGTCTTGCAAGGCGGGGCTCAAGAAGAGCTTCTGGCCTTGGCCCAGCTGGGCCGCATCCCGGTGGTGAACACCTTTTTGGGCTTGGGCTCTTTTCCTTCTGGCCACGAGCTTTTCCTGGGCATGTTGGGCATGCACGGCACCTTTGGGGCCAACATGGCCGTGACCCACTGCGATTTGCTCCTGGTTGTGGGATGCCGACTGGACGACAGAGCCACCGGAAGAGTGGATCTCTTTGCTCCTCATGCCAAGATAATCCACATAGACGTGGATCCCACATCCATAGGCAAGACAGTGAGGGCGCACATACCCATAGTGGGAGACTCCAAGCTAGTGCTCAATCAGATTCTGGGAATGCTTAGGGCCTCCAACACCTTGCAATTCCAAGACAGACAGGAGTGGCTTCAAAAAGTCCAGATGTGGAAAAAATCCAATCTTCCGGCTGTTTCCCAAAACGGCCGGATCAAACCCCAGGAGGTAATCCGAGAGCTGAGCAACCTTACTAGTGGTGAGGCCATAGTTGCCACGGAAGTGGGTCAGCACCAGATGTGGACCGCTCTGTACTATGGCTTTCAGAAGCCCAGAACCCTTCTCTCCTCAGGGGGACTTGGAGCCATGGGCTACGGACTTCCGGCCGCCATAGGGGCCCAGGTGGCCTTCCCAGACAGAACCGTGGTGGACATTTCAGGGGACGGCAGCTTCCAGATGAACATGCAGGAACTGGGGACCCTGGTGCATTACGGCCTGCCTGTGAAGCTGGTGGTCTTGAACAACGGCTCCTTGGGGATGGTCAGACAGTGGCAGTCCATCCTCTTCGAAGGCAGGCTCAGTCAAACGGTGCTGCCAGGGAAACCTGACTTGGTGCGCCTGGCAGAGGCTTATGGCATCAAGGGCCTGCGTGCCACCCAACCCCAAGAGGTGGCTTGCTGCCTCAAGGAGGGCCTGCAAAGCGCCGGACCTGTATTGATGGAGTTCCTGGTGGATCCTGAGGAGCAGGTATACCCTATGGTGCCTCCAGGAAAGGGGCTTTCAGAAATGCTCCTTGCTCCCCCCTACATGGCACAAGAAGAGTTGGATCTGGCGGGCAGGAGATGAGCCATGGAAGCAGGCGGGCAAAACAAAGAGCTCCCAAGACCTTATTTGGTCTCCATACTGGTGAATAATAGACCTGGTGTCCTGGCCAGAGTGGCAGCCCTTTTCAGTGCGAGGGGATACAACATAGAAGGCCTTACAGCGGCCCACGCAGAGGGCCCGGACCGATCCAGGATAGCCTGTGTGACCAGGGGGGACGTTCACACCATGGAACGCATAGTGAAACAACTTAGAAATCTGGTGGAAGTCATAGGAGTCTCCCACGGTCCCTTGGAGGGCTCCAAGCTGTTGGGCAGAGAGATGATCCTGGTGAGAGTGGGTGCCCGAAGCCTGTCCAAGGAAATCTTAAAAGTAGTCAGGAAATTCAATGCGCGTGTGTTAGCCAAAGATCCTGGCCGTATCATCTTGGAGGCCACCGGAGACAGTTCCAGACTCGAATGTTTTCTTCAGGAGCTTGAGCCTTTCAAGGTTCAAGAAGTGGCACGAAGCGGGCCTGTGGTCATGCGTGGGCATTCACGACGGCCAAGAAATGACTCCAAGGCCAAAGGAGGCAGTGACCGGGAAAATTCCTCTTGAGTGACAACCTCGTTGGCTCAGGTGCCCAGGCCCAGAGGCTCTTGGAACTGTAGTGTTTAGGATCTCTTGGGTGACAGTTCACAGGAAATTCCTTGGTCATGTGAGTGAATGGGCCTGATCCGCTGGCTATGAGAGATATGGGCTTGAGTGTTTTTACAGGAAGGCTCAGGGCAGGAAGCCTTCAGAAAAAAGAAGAAAGGAGTAAAGAGTAAATGGCAAGGATCGATTTCGGGGGTGTAATGGAAGAAGTGGTCAACCTCAAGGAATTCCCTTTATCCAGGGCCAGGTCTGTTCTCAAAGACGAGGTGGTGGCTGTGTTGGGCTATGGTGTACAGGGACAGGGGCAGAGCCTGAACATGAAAGACAATGGAATAAAGGTTGTGGTGGGCCAGAGGCCTTCCACTCCTTCCTGGGACAAGGCCGTTGAGGATGGATGGGTCCCAGGCCAGAATCTGTTCCCATTGGAAGAGGCTGCAAGCAAGGGGACCATAATTCAGTTCTTGCTCTCGGATGCAGGACAGATGCTCTTCTGGCCCAGACTGAAGCCTCATCTGAGTGCTGGTAAGGCTCTCTATTTTTCCCACGGCTTTGCAGTCACTTACAGGGACCAAACCGGTGTGGTACCTCCTGGAGATGTGGATGTGATCCTGGTAGCCCCCAAAGGCTCAGGGCTTTCACTGAGACGTAATTTTCTTGAGGGAAGCGGTGTCAACAGCAGCTTCGCCATCTTCCAGGATGCCACTGGCAGGGCCAGGGAAAGAGTCTTGGCTCTGGGTATTGCCATTGGATCAGGTTACCTTTTCCCCACCACCTTCGAAAAAGAGGTTTACAGTGACCTGACAGGCGAGAGGGGAGTTCTGATGGGGGCGCTGGCCGGGATCATGGAGGCCCAGTACAACGAGCTTCGCCGTCAAGGGCACAGCCCCAGCGAGGCCTTCAACGAAACAGTGGAAGAGCTTACTCAGAGCCTGATAAAGCTGGTGGCCGAAAAAGGCATGGACTGGATGTACGCCAATTGCAGCGCCACGGCCCAAAGGGGAGCTTTGGACTGGAAGGACAGGTTCCGTGACGCCGTAGCACCAGTGTTCCAAGAACTCTACCAAAGGGTCAAGGACGGCACAGAGGCCAGGATAGTGCTGGAGAAAAACAGCAGTCCGGATTACAGAAAACAACTGGATGAGGAGCTCTCCAAAATGGCAAACTCCGAGATGTGGAAAGCAGGAAAGACTGTCAGGGAACTCAGGCCCGAGAACTGGGAAAGGGACGACGCCCTGGGAGAAATCCGGGCTGGTGCTTGAGCTCGGGGATCATGGCTGGATTGGCCTCGGGCCGCTCTCTGGAATCAAGAGCAAGCTGATCCTGGTAGCAAGAAAAGGGCGGGGGATCCTCTATCCTCCCGCCCCTTTGTTTAAAATCCTCTTTTCTTCAATTCCCTTTATTTACACCTGGGGTTACCGGTCTGCACAGGCGGTACGGTGATCTCCTCAGCCGGAATGATGAAGGGTTTGCCTATATATGGAAAATCAAAAAACTCGCTCTTGGGCTGTATGACGGCAGCCACACCCGGGCTTATCATCTGGTGATCACAGGCCCTCATGGTCACCTGCCCCCAAGGCATCTGATAGGTCATGCCCTCCCATGCCTGGATGATCTTATCCGCTTCCGTGCTGCCCGCTTTTCTGATCACATCGGCCAACCACTGTATTGACCAGTAACACCTTCCCATGGAAAGATCGGGCCAGATGAATCCCACGTCTTTCCCCTTGTTCCTCTCATGCCATTCCTGTACGAACTGCTTGTTCTCCGGGGTATCGATGGTCATCATGTAGGAATCTGCTGTGACATGACCGATGGCTGCCTCCTTGACCACCTGCATTCGGTATGCATCGTTTAGGAAATAATTCCCGGTGATACACTTCCAACCCAGAGAAGCTCCTGTCCTTATGAGGTTGTCAAGGTCAGGACCATAGTTGCCGGTGAGCACTACCTCTGCGCCAGAGGCCATGATCTTGCTGATGTAGGGGGCAAAATCTTTCTGGCCGATGGGGTGGTACTCCTCACCCAACAGTTGAGCCCCAGGGATGCTCCCAAGCTTTTTCTTGAAACCCTCGGCAGCCTCCCTGCCAAAGGCATAGTCCTGGCACAGGATGTAAAACTTCCTGAACTTGGTGTGGTTAGCAAAATAGCTTACTACAGCTGCTGAGTGCTGGTCTGTGTTCAGGCAGGCCCTGAACATGTAAGGATTGAACTCCTTTCCGGTTATGCTGGCAGCTTCTGTTCCGTATGTGAGAAAGATCTTCTTGTACTGTTCTGCCACTTTCATCATGGCCAGAGAGATGTGGCTTCCGGTTCCGGTCATGATGAAGTCGGCCCCGTCTTCTAAGATCAGTTTGGTGGCTTTTCGAGTAGCCACGTCCGGCTTTAGCTGGCTATCCTCAGCCACAACCACCAGTTTCTTACCAAGTACCCCTCCCTTGGCGTTGATCTTTTCCACGGCAAACTTCACTGCATCTAGATACCGGTCCCCCACGTCCTTCATTACACCTGAGAGCGGCTCGCAAACCCCAAGGACGATCGTGTTCTTGTCTTTGGCGGCATGGGCCTGTGTTATCCCCAGGCATGCTGCTACCACTAGGACTAGCGCTCCTATTCCCATTCTTCCCAACAGGTTTTCTTTCCACATAGGACCACCTCCTTGGTTGATTTGCGTTTTCCAGCCTCGTGGGTCATGCCTCAGCCCTTAGAGAATCGCATCACACTTCCAAATATTTTTCCCTGACCTCCCGAGCGTCTCTGAGTTCCTCTGGAGTCCCATGAAACATTATGCTGCCCTTGCTGATCACGTATATCCTTCTGGCCAAACGCAATACGACCCGCATGTTCTGCTCTACGAGTAGTATGGCCACGCCATGGGAGTGGATGTCCACGATCACCTGTTCCAAAGTCTCGACAATCTTTGGAGCCAGTCCCTCAGTGGGTTCGTCCAGAAGAATTATTTCTGGCTCCCCCATCAGCGCTCTCGCTATTGTCAGCATCTGCTGCTCGCCGCCGGAAAGATAAGCCCCTTTTTGGCTGTCCCTAGCTTTTAGCCCAGGAAAGTACTCATACACCCTCTCCACGGTCCAGCTGTTTTTTGTCTTCTGTTGCCCCGGTTTGATGCCTATGATGAGGTTTTCTCGGACCGTCAATCGAGGAAAGATTCTGCGATCTTCCGGCACATACCCGACTCCCAGGTTTGCGATGCGATAAGGCGGCATGCCCCTGATGTTCAAACCCTTGAACAGGATTTCTCCTGACCTGGGCACTACAAGCCCCATGATGGATTTGAGGGTGGTGCTCTTTCCAACACCGTTGCGTCCCAGTAAGGCTACTATCTCACCGGCTTGCACAGCCATGGAGACAGCATGCAGCACATGGCTTTCCTCGTAGAAGGAGTCGATGTTTTTTACATCCAGCAGCATGGTCAGTTCCGTTCTTCCCCCAGATACGCTTCCTTGACCCGCTGATCGTTCCGGATCTCCTCGGGCGGACCGGAAGCCAGCACCCTTCCGTAATAGATGACCGTTATCCGATGAGCGATTCGAAACACCACGTCCATGTCATGTTCTACGATGACCAGGGTTTTCCCCTCCGTGACCCGCTCGATGAGGCTCACCGTGTCGCGGCTTTCAGATGACGACATCCCTGCGGTGGGTTCATCCAAGAGAATCAGCTTGGGGTCCATGGCCAGAGTGAGACCGATCTCCAAAGCTCGCTGCTGGCCGTGAGCCAACTCCCCTGCCAGGACATTCTTTCTATCCAACAGACCAATCTCCGAAAGGATGGAATCCACCTCATCATTCACCGAGGCCAAGTTGGACAGCTTGGAGAGGACCTGGTAACGGATTCCTTTTCTGGAAAGCACCGCATTTCGAACGTTTTGGGAAACGGTCATGGTTCGGAAGATATTGGTGATCTGGAATGATCTTGCCATCCCTAGGCGCGCTATCTTGTGGGGGGGAAACCCAGTTATGTCCTGGCCGTCAAAAATGATTTTCCCCTTAGTGGGCACATATTTGCCGGTTATTATATTGAACAAAGTGGACTTGCCAGCGCCATTGGGCCCGATGATGGCGTGTCTGTCCCCATCCTCTAGGCTCAGGTCGATTCCTAGCAGCACCTTGAGTCCACTGAAGTCTTTGTGAAGGTTTCTGACTTCCAAAATGGCCACGATCCGCTCCTTAATTATTCTCCTGCCCGAAAAACAGCTCTCACTTTAGATGGAATCAAGCCGATGAATCCCTGATGAAAGTAAAGAACGAGGACGATGAAGAGCACCCCCAGGAAAAACTCCCAATGCTCGGTCATGCTGCTTATCCAGTCAGTGAAGTAAACGAATATGGCAGCCCCCAAGATGGGGCCGAAATATGAGCCCGTGCCCCCCAGAAAGGCCATGAAGAGGACCTCGGTGGACATCCCTAGCCCTATGGCGCTTGTGGCCACGAAATCCTGGAAAAGGGCGAAGAGGCTTCCGGCGATGCCGGCATACAAGGCCGCCAAAGTAAATATTATTAGCTTAGAGCGGTTGACGTTGTACCCTATGAAAGCAGCCCTTTCCTCGTTTACCTTGACGGCTTGGATCGTGTTGCCAAACGGGGTCCGCAGGAGATACCATCCGATTGCCAGACAGATAACCACTATGCTCATTGTAAAGTAATACTTGTTGGCAATGCTGCCCAGGTCCAAATGGAAAAAGCCAAGGTCCACCGGCTTTTTGGGAACGATCCCTCCAATACCGTCGTCTCCACCCGTCATCTCACGCCACTTCCAGGCAATGGCCCAAAGGAACTGGTTGAAAGCCAGAGTCAATAGCGCAAAGTAGGATCCTTTCCTGCGCACGCAGAAAAAGCCTATGACAATGCCTCCGAGGGCTGCTGCAAGAGCTCCCAGTCCCATCCCAGCAAGCAAATGCAATCCGGCCACATGCTTTAGGGAAATGGCAGTCACGTATGCACCCAATCCGAAATAGGCGGCATGTCCAAAGGAGAGAAGCCCGGCCCAACCGAAGAGGAAATTGTAGCTCACAGCGAACAGGGCGAAATAGGCTATCTCGGTGAGCATCCTCGTCTGGACGATACTAAGCACATGAGGGGCCGCCACAAGCATAAGCCCCACCGCCGAAGGCAGCACACCACGCACAAATATGGAACGGCTCATACCTTCTCTCCAAAGAGCCCGGTAGGCCGAGTGATAAGCACTATGGCCATGAGAAGAAACTGAAACACGAGGGCTAGCCTGGGCATAAAAAGCACACCGAATGACTGGAGCTCGCCGATCATCAGAGATGCTACGAAGGCCCCCAGCAGGCTTCCGAATCCACCTACCACCACAACAACGAAGGTATCCACCATCATGTCCAATCCCATGCCCGGGTAGGTACCTAGGAAAGGCCCTGCCACTACCCCCGCCAATCCCGCCAGGGCCGTTCCCCCGGAGAACACCCCCAGGAAGAGCCTTGGCACATTGATTCCAAGGGCATTGACCATTGACGCGTCCGATACGGCGGCCCGGATGGCTATTCCCAGCCGGGTCCTCATGAACACGTAGCCCAAACCCAGGAGGACTAGTGCGGAGATGACTAAGATGAAATAACGGTAGGCCGGATAGGTGATGCCCATCCAGTTTACAGATCCAGAGAGAATTCCTGGTGGATCCATTGGGCGTGGGAAATTTCCCCAAATCCACTTCACCACCTCTCCCACTACGAAAAAAACCCCAAACGTGATTAGAAGCTCGAAGGCGTGACCATGCACGTGCACCTTGCGCAGAAAGAACCGTTCTACCAAGGCGCCCAGAAGCCCAAGCCCGATTGGCGCCAGGATGAGCGCCAGCCAAAAGCTACCTGTGACAACAAGGATGGTTGAGCCTATGTACGCCCCCAGCATATAGAAGGCAGCGTGAGCGATATTGAGCACGTCCATCATTCCGAAAACAAGGGTCAAACCAGAAGCCACTAGAAAAAGAAGCATGGCGTATACGAGACCATGCAGAGCCTGAATCACTACGGATGAAAGGGTCAATTCCATGGGTCGTATCCCTTCCGGTCGTCACCTAAAAATAAAAAGTCATCCTTCTGCCCCACCGTCCCAAACCGTCTCGCCCCACCTTAGATTTATTCAATTTCTTTGCTTTCGGAGATCGAGTGTTTTTTAGTAGGCCCCAACATACGTGTAATATAGTACATGAGAAGATCTATGGCTTCTTCTTTGCCATAATCACGCAAACTCCAACGGCGTAACGACAAGAAAGAGATAAGGTACACAACAAGATTCGCAAAGAACTTAGTGTCGCGGATTTCGTAAAATCCTTCTTTGTTAGCTTCATCCAAGAGTCGTTTGAACATCTCAATATAACGAGTCTCCAAACTCAATATAGAGCGCAACATTTCCTTGCTGAGAGAACCCGATTCGCGGTAAAGGAGAATTATCTCTTCCTGGAAATCAAATGTCTTTTCCAGCGCATTTCTAATGATACGGGTCAACTCCCCATACTTGATCTCATATTCGTCCTCTTTTATGTCGAAGAGGGTATTGTACACATTCTTGATCATATTCTGGTGAACGAGATACAGAACATCCTCCTTCGTTCTGATGTAGTTATAAAGGTTGCCCATGCTAAAAGAGGTGGCCTTTGCGATGTCCCTGATGCTTGTGCGATGATAACCCTTTTCCATAAATACTTTTGTGGACTTCTCGATGAGTTGCTTCCACCTTCGCTCAACCAAGTCCTGGTTCTTGATCTGGGTGAGAACCTTGACCAGTTCCTTGGGTCTCTTTCTTTTCATGGAGTCAGGGCCTGCCATGAGACCTCCTTTCGGTTTTGGAGCGAACGCTCGTTATTCTATCTGCCAAATAAATATTGTCAAGTAGAATTTCATGCTACCCGAGTTCACTCTTTTAATTTTTAAAGCCCTGAGCTCTGTCTTAGCCCCTCTCTCTCTTCGAACAGAGAGACATCGCTGTTCGGCTCTACGGATCGCGATCTCTCACCGATCAAAGGCCTCTCGGACGATTCAGCTCCAAGGGATCAAGCCTGCTAAGATAATCTCCTAAGCTGCACCCGTGGCCTCCCCTTTAGGCCTGTGATTCGAACGACTTCGGATTCCATCAGGTAAGCCCTTTTGCATGAGCCTGGGATCGGTGTCAAGAGAAAAGAAAAGAGCCGGGATTCCCAGTCCAAGGGATCAACTGCTGTTCATGTAGGGCATGAAGTCTCCTGAAGGAGCTTGGCTTCCGAAAG